>Ga0316202_10001268_pt1 | contig 20263 bp, 17 predicted proteins | sample 3monrhotite_MG_FD_204934 | JGI IMG/M metagenome (GOLD analysis project Ga0316202, IMG submission 204934) | Microbial mat bacterial communities from mineral coupon in-situ incubated in ocean water Damariscotta River, Maine, United States -... | ecosystem: Environmental > Aquatic > Marine >... | reverse complement strand
TGCGCTTCCGCTCCTCTCGGGGTGCCTGTTCTTCGAGATCCAGCCCATCACCACCTGCGACACCGGGCTGGGCGGCTGGACCGCGGTGTCGGTCGGTGGGCTGCACACCTGCGGGCTGGGCGCGGACGGGCTGGCGGTGTGCTGGGGAAGCGACGATGTCGGCCAGCTTGGTGTGCCTGAAGAGACGCTGTCGGCCATCAGCGCCGGGCACCTCCACAGCTGCGGGCTGACCGACGGCGGCGCGGTGCGCTGCTGGGGAGACGACACCCACGGCCAGTCCAGCCCGCCGGACGGAACGTTCGTGGCGGTCTCGGCTGGCTTCGAGCACTCCTGCGGTGTCCGAGAGGGCGGCAGCGTGGACTGCTGGGGCCGCGAGGATGACGGCCGACTGGAGGCGCCCGCGGGCTCCTTCGCCCAGGTCAGCGCTGGCTGGACCCACAGCTGTGGGCTGGCCGACGACGGCGCGGCGCGGTGCTGGGGGGTCGACGACGGCAGCGAGCCGGACCGCGGCCAGGTCTCAGAGACGCCCGATGGCACATTCGTCGATGTCCAAGCCGGCGACTACCACACCTGTGGTCTGGACAGCAGCGGGGCGCTGGTGTGCTGGGGGGACGCGCCCGCCCGCCCCGACAGCGAGGCGGTGGTGCAGGTCAGCGCCGGCCAGGGCAACGTCTGCGTGGTCTCTGGCAGCGGCGCGGTGCAGTGCTGGGGCGACGACGCCTTCGGGAAGTCGACCCCGCCCGGTGGGCTGTCTGCGGTCCAGGTCGAGACCGCCCTCCGCGGAGATCACAGCTGCGCCCTGGAGGCAGACGGCGGGATCGAGTGTTGGGGAGATGACCTCTTCGGGCAGGCGACGCCATGAGCGACACGATGCCGCCACCACACCGCCGGACGCTGGGCCAGTCGCTGGACGCGTTCATGCGGGACGCCGCCGAGATCGAGCCGCTGCTGCGGTTCTTCTACCAGCACTGCCTCAACCTGCTCCGCCGCCGGCCGCCGGTGTGGTGGGCACCGGGCGAGGACAGCGACCTCGATGCTGCCCGCGACAGCCTCGCCCACCGGACCTTCGTGTCCGCCTACCGGCTCAACCGCAGCCGGCCGCCGTTCGAGGAGCGGACCGCCTTCCAGTGTTTTCACCAGGACCGGTTCCCCGATCCGAAGATCCGCGCCTACACCTTCTACAGCCAGCTCTCCGTCGCGGCCGAAGAGATGAAGAAGGACTACCGCGCCAACATCCGGGCCAACCCGACCCTGAAGTGGTGCGATGATCTGTACCGTCGGCTCGGCCCGATGCTCCAGGCCCACGCCGAGGCGGTCCCGCGCCAGCCGCTCCACGCGCGCGTCGCCGCGCCCCAGCCACACTGGACGGCGCGGCGGGAGGGGCTGTCGGTCGTGTCGGTCCTCGGCGAAGAGGCCGTCGTTCGGCGGCTGGGCCAGGAGCACCACGCCACCCTGACCCCGACGCTGGTCAAGCGCATCCTGGCGCTGCGCGGGCGGGCGATGTCGCGGACCCAGATCGCGCGGATCGCGGCGGCCGTCCTGCCGCCGCCGGAATCGCCGGAGGCGCTCATGGAGCAGCAGACCGAGCAGAGCACCCTCCGGGTCGTCCTCGCCCGAAACCTTCAGCGGCTGGAGCCGCTGGACCGGACCCTGCTCATGGGCATCGCCCGCGCCGAGCCGACCGAGGTGCTCCTCGCCCGCGACGCGCGCTTCCGGCGGCCCGCCGACCTCAACCGGCGCCTGAAGAAGATCAACACCCTGTTCGCCAACGTCATCGCCGAGGCGTACGGCGCTGAGCCGACCGCGGCCGACAGCCGGCGCGAGACCACCGAGCGCATCCTCGCCGTCCTGCTCCAGGATGGCTCCCTCCTCGCCACCGGGGCCACCCATGACTGACCTCAAGCGCATCATCTGCGAGCCTCCCACCGAGGCCATCGCCGTGCTGGACGCCGCACGCGCGCCGGGCAGCCCCCTCGCCTGGATCGCGTCCCTGCACGCCGCCGCCGAGCGGTTCCGGGCGCCGGGGCCGTCGGTCGACCTCGCGGCGGGGATGTTCGAGGACCACTGGGACCGGGAGTGGGCCGAGGAAGCCACCTACGCCGAGCCTGCCCGCGCCCTCGCCGCCCAGAGCACCGACGGGCCGGCCCGGCCGCGGAGCTACGTCAGCGGTCCGTGGCGCGTGACGGTCGACACCCAGCCCGGCGGAGACACCCAGGTGACCCTCCACGGCCGCGCGCCGGTGACCCTCCAGACGGCGACCGGCGCCGTGCGGCTCCGCCCCGGCCAGCCGGCCACGATCCCCACCGACGAGGTCGCGCTGCCGCCTCGCATCCGGCTCCCTGACGGGCGCCTGCTCACCCTCGAATAAGGAGCCGCCCGTGATCCTCGCGCTGGTGCTGTGGGCCTGCGACGGCTCCCAAGATGACTCGGGGTGTGCCACCCAGACCTGGTACGTCGACAGCGACGGCGACGGCTTCCACGCCGGTATCCTGCCCGCCGACGCGTGCGCGGAGCCCGAGGATGGCTACGTGCTCACCGGCGGAGACTGCGACGACGGCGACATCTCGGCCGCTCCCGGCGCCGCGGAGCTGTGCGATGGCGTCGACAACGACTGCGACGGCCTGATCGACGAGGACAGCTTCTCGACCTTCTACGCCGATGCAGACGGTGATGGCTTCGGTGACTCCGACGACACGGTGGAGGCCTGCGCGGCCCCGGACGGCTACACCGACGATGCCACCGACTCTGACGACAGCGACGGCAGCACCTACCCCGGTGCGCCCGAGCTCTGCGATGGCATCGACAACGACGGGAACGGAGAGATCGACGAGGAGGCGGTGGACGCGCCCACCTGGCACCTGGACGCAGACGGAGACACGCACGGCGGCGAGGTCAGCGTGATCGCCTGCACCGCCCCGGACGGGTACGTCGACAGCGGCGACGACTGCGACGACGCGCAGCGCGCGACCCACCCCGACGCGCCAGAGCTGTGCGACGGGGCGGACAACGACTGCGGGGGCTGGGACCCCGCAGATGAGGCCGGGACCGCCTCGTTCCTCACGGCAGACGGGACCTGGATCGATGTCCTGTCCAAGATGGCTGCCACGAACACGATCTCGGGGCCGGGCACGCTGTGGCTGTGCGAGGGGCGCTTCGTGGGCGCCATGGAGCTGACCGCGGACGTGGACATCCGCGGCCGCGGAGAGGCCGGCACGGTCATCCTGGACGCGAGCGGCGTCGGATCGGTGGTGTCGGTCGCCGAGGGCATGGTGGCCCAGATCGAGAACCTGGTCCTCCAGGGCGGGAGCGCCGACAGCGGCGGCGGGCTCTGGGTCGACAAGGGCGCCGAGGTCAGCGTGCGCAGCAGCGTGATCGAGGCGAACGTGGCGAGCGGGAGCGGCGGCGGCATCTACGTGGGCGGCTCGGTGGAGCTGTACGACGTCGAGGTCTCGGACAACACTGCGTCATCGGGGGGCGGCGTCGCGGTGGGGATGGGGGGCGCCTTCTCTGCGGACAGCGCCACCATCAGCGGCAACACGGCGAAGGTCGACGGCGGCGGGCTGCTCGCCCGCAGCGAGTCCGATGTGCTGCCGGCCTCGGTCGAATTGCTCGACACCGAGCTGTTTGAGAACACGGCAGGCGGGTACGGCGGCGCGATGGGCCTCTACACCGCCGAGGCGATCCTGGACACTGTGGTGGTGCGGGAGAACATGGCGTCTTCGGGCGCGGGCGGGGTGGTGGTCTCGTACGCCACGGTGGACCTGAGCGACACGGCGCTCTGGGGGAACAGCGCGAAGAGCCTCGGGGCGGCGATGCTCCTCGATGACCACGCGACGGTGACCTGCACCTCGTCGGCCGGCTCGGCGTCGTCGAGCAAGTACGGCTTCTTCGGCAACAAGAGCACCGACGCCGTCTACATCCGTGACATCGACGAGTACGACGACGCAAACTGGCTCCAGTCGGTCGGCTGCGACTGGGGCGTGGACAAGGACGACAACGACAAGGGCGACCTCTTCGTGGGCAAGGCCTACGAGTACGCGCTCAACGAGAGCTTCACCTGCGCGTCGGGTGTGGGGTGTCGGTAGCGCGGCAATAGCGGGTGGTGGCGGCCGTACTCCGGTCACTCGGAGGCCCTGATGAGCACCTGCCCGCGCTGTTCGCACCCGCTCCAGCAGGAGCGCCGCTTCGAGAGCGACGTCCACGTCTGCCCGTCGTGCAAGGGCCTCCTGGTCGAGCAGCGGCGGCTCATCCCGGTCCTGGGGCACCTCCAGCGCGCGGTCGCGGCGGACGTCTCGGCCGAGACGGTGGTTGACGCCGCGCCGGATCCGGGGCCGGGGCTGTCGTGCCCGCTGTGTGGCGACGAGGCCGCCCACTTTGGGTACATGGGCACCCGGCTTGTGCACCTGGATCGGTGCCGGCGGTGCGCGGTGGTCTGGCTGGACGCCGAGGCGGCGCTGGTTGCAGCGATGCTCGCGGCGCGGACCGAGAAGCGACGCCTGTCACGGAGCACCCAGAGCGAGGACCGCTTCGCGGGGATGGACCGCCGCTTCCGGTCGATTCGCGCTGCGAGGCTGGTCGAGCACCTGCTGCTGTGACGCTGACACCTCGTGTCAGCAGGCTGAACAGATCGACAGGCTGCTGACAGGACGGTGTCAGCAGGGGGTGGATACGCTGCTGGTGTCCAACGGGGAACGAAACCCTTTGGGAAACCTGCAAAATGCAGAGGAGCGTGTCATGTCTACGTCTGTGGTCTGGTTCGAGGTGATGGGCAAAAACCCCGAGACCATGCAGCAGTTTTATGGAGGGCTGCTCGGCTGGCAGCTCAACTTCGACAACCCCATGAAGTACGCCATGCTCAACACGGAAGAGGGCAAGATCGGCGGCGGCGTCGGTGTCTCTGAGGAGGGGGGCTGGTCGACCTTCTACCTGGCCGTCGACGACATCCAGGCCCACGTCGCCAAGGCAGAGGCGCTGGGCGGCTCGGTGCGCCTGCCCGCCCGCCAGATGCCGGACGGCGACTGGATCGCGGTCGTCACCGACCCCGAGGGCAACGCCGTGGGGCTGTTCCAGGCCGCGTGAGCCTCACTCGACGGTGTACTGGATGGTCAGCGGCTGGTTGTTTCTCCGCAGCTTGACGGTGAAGCGATCGGCCGACTTGACCGTCTCGTACGCGGACAGCGCCGCGACGGTCGAGGTCAGCGGCTGGCCGTTGACCTCCTTGAGGATGTCGCCGTCCTGGAGGCCCGCCACCTGGGGCGCGCAGCGAAGGTTTCGGATCCGGGCGCCGACGGTCTTCTTCTTCTTGTTCTTGCGCCACGAGCCGCTGCCCTGGTTCGAGGCACGCTGCTGGTCGCGCACGTAGCGGTCCATGTACGCCTCCGAGAGGGTGTAGCGGGTCGACGAGTGCCGCGTCACGCCCTCGATCCGGTCCGCACAGCTTCCACCGCTGCTCGGCGCAGGCGCCTCGGCGACAGCGTCTGCGTCCTCGGCGACCTCTTCCTCGGCGCCTTCTTCTTCCGGCACGTCGCCCTCGCCTTCCTCGCCTGCCTGGGCCACGCCCTCTTCGGGCACCTCAGGCACCTCAGGCACCTCGGGCGCGGCTGGGGCGCCGGCCTCTTCGGTGACCGGCACGGTGATCGGATCCGTCGCTGGTGCCTCGGGGGTGTTCAGCTCGTCGAGGCCACTGCACGCGAGCAGAAACAGCGCTGTGGGGAGGATGAAGCGTCTCATGGCTGGCAGTGTAGCCGGGTTACGGGGCCTGCCCAGAGGAGGATGGCATGTGGTTGTTGTGTGTGCTCGCGGTGGCGTGGGCAGATGATGAGACTGCGGAGAAAGACTCTCCGTGGAATACCTCTCTGAGCGCGGGGCTGCCGCGGCTGGGTGGCAGCAACTACGGCGTCGACCTGGACGGGGCGGTCGGCTACCAGAAGCGCCGCTTCGGCTTCGGCGCCCACCTCGCGACCGCGACAACCGCGATCAGCACGGGCAACAGCATCAGCTCCAACCAGCGCAACGTCTTCGACACCCAGCTCCGCTTCACGCCGGATCGGCCGCCGGAGCAGTTCCAGCTCGAGGTCCGCCTGGAGCTGAGCTACGAGTACATCGCGACCAGCTACATCGGCGCCAACACCAGCGCCGAGGCGTCCAGCGTCCGCAGCTTCAACGTGATCGCGGGCGGCACCCTGGCCGAGGGCGGCGACTGGGCGGGCTCGGTCTGGGGCCGGCTCATCTCTCAGAACGAGCTGTACGTCCAGATCGACAGCAACAGCACCTTCAACGCCCAGTCGTCGATCGGCTGGGCTGGCTTCGGCGTCTTCGAGCGCGAGCTCGGGGGCGTGTCGATCAGCTCTTCGACCGAGGGGCGTACCTTCCGCATCCGTCGCCTCGACCTGTTCACCGGCGGCAGCGGCAGCCAGCTCGAAGACGTCCGCATCCTGGAGCTCCAGGAGCAGGTGGGCGTCTGGTTCAACGGCGTCTCGTGGCTCGGCCTGCGGCCGGGGCTCTACGCGGGCGTGGAGGTCAACCGGGCGGTCGGCGCCGAGGCCGTCACGGGCATCACGCCGTCCATCGGCGCGAGCCTTGTCGGTGACCTGATCGACGCGCCGTCGTTCTAGCGGCCTCCGCGGGGGCGGCGCGGCGTGTCGCGCTGGCGGGGCTTCTTCCGGGGCACGGTCGCGGCGGTGACATGGCTCATGCAGCGGTGGGGCAGCCACACGTTGCGCGGGGTGCCGCGCAGGCAGGTCGCCTGCGCCCGGCTGACCGCCGCATCGGCGACACGCCCCTGCTGCTCGTGGACGTCCGCGCGGAGCTGGAGCATCGCGAGCGCGCTGTCGCGGGCGTCCCAGCGCAGCGCCTCGCGGAGCCCCGCGCGCAGCACCGGCAGGGCTGCCTCGTGCTCTCCGGCGTCGACGAGCACCTCGGCGAGCAGGTGGTGGGGCACCGGCCAGTCGCTGCCGCGGGCTGCCTGCTCCAGCAGCCGCCGCTTCTCGGCGGGGCTGTCGGTGTGGAGCGCACGCTCGACCAGCCACCCGGGGTGGTTGGCGCTCGCGAGCGCGCCGAGGACACGCGCGCAGGCGTCGTCGTCCGGGAGCTTCAGGGACAGCGCGAAGGCGTGCGACAGCGTGCACCCGCGGCTCGACGAGCGCTCCCGCGTGCTCAGGATCCAGTCGCCGGGCTCGCGGGGGCTGCGCTCGCGCAGGACAGCGGCCTCGGGCGCGTAGTGGGCGAAGATGTTGGGCTCCAGCGAGAACGGCACGACGAGCCGGGCACCATCGGGCACAGCCGACGTCAGCAGCGCCATGTCCCGCTCGACGTCGTGTACGCCGTTGTCGACGCCGCTGTCGTGGTCACCGAGCGGCGCGGAGGGGAGGCGGGCCAGCATCCAGGCCTCGGGGCCTGCGACGGCCAGCAGGGCGACCAGCCACGGCAGCGGTCGGTCCGACAGCCGCCGCGCGCCCAGCGTCGCCAGCAGCACAAGCAGCGGGAGGAAGCCGATGAAGGCGTAGACCCGGATGCGCACTTCGAGGCTGACAGAGAGCAGAAGCGGCAGCAGCAGCGCCCCGGCGCACATCCCAACCAGCGCACCCTGCCGCTCTCGGAGCGCGCCTGCGGCGCCGACCAGCGCGAGCAGCCCGAGCCCGAGGGAGCCGAAGCTGGCGAAGGTGTCCACCTCGAAGGCCAGATACCGGAAGACCCGCGCCGACGGTGGCCCCCACATCGTGCTGGCGGCGTGGGACTGTCCGGCCCACGCAAACCACGGCAGGAACGCCGCCCCGCAGGCGAGGCCGGCGAGCAGGACGCCAGCGATGGCCTCGCGCCGCTGTGCGGGGGGACGCTGGAGCCCAGCGAGCAGCGCCCCGAGCAGCGCCGCCCCCAGCGGCGCGACCATCGCGTAGTGCAGGTAGAGGCCCACAGCCCCGAACAGCGCGAGCCCGACGCTGCCACGCCGGGGCGCGCGAGAGACCTCAAGCGCGGCCCACAGCAGCCCGGCGCCGCAGCCGAGCGCCAGCGCGTAGGGGCGCATGATCCCGGCGTAGGCGATCCACATCGGCGACAGCACCAGCGCCAGGGCGCCCCACCCCGCCCAGTGCTCGCCGACCCGCGGCCGGAGCGCCGCGAACAGGCCCACCGCGGCGCCCAGCGCGCCCAGCGCCGAGGGAAGCCGCGCGGCCGCGACCGTGTCGGACAGCCCGCGGATCAGCCAGACCAGCACCGGCTGGAGCGGGGGGTGGCGGTCTCCGGCGAGGTGCCAGGCCAGGGTGCCCCAGTCCGCGTCCGCCGCCTGCCACGTCCACATCTCTGCGACGTACAGCGGCCAGCGGACCAGCGCGTGTCCGGCGATGGCTGCGGCCAGCAGCCCGACGGCCGCGAGGGGGAGGGAGCGGAGCACGGTCCACCGTAGCTGCGTCCAGTCAGCAGCCGTGTCTGGTTTCTGTGCGGCTCAGGCGCAGGCTTCCGCGTGCGTGGCGATCTCGGCCATCGAGAGGATCTGAAGCTGCCCGCGGTCGCGCAGGCGTGCGGCGTGCTCGACGACGTGGCGGATCGAGCGGAGCAGGCGCTCGGGCTCGTCTGCGAGGTTGATCGGGTGGATCCAGAAGTGGCTGATCTGGCGCCGGGCAGCGGCGCGGTCGATGCCGACGGTGGCCCGGCGGGTCCGGCGGCGGAGCGGGATCCGCCCGCGGACGCCGTTGGTCGGGAGGAAGGTGTTCGACGACGGGATGCACCACAGCCCGTGCGCGTCGCGGAACGGCATCACGGTCGGCGGCGGGGCGGCGAGGGCGACCTCGGCGAAGTGGGCGGCCCGGCTGATGGTGCCTGGGACGGCCGGGTTGTGGTGCCACACCGGCGCGCGGCTGCGCCAGCAGGTGAAGCCGTGCTTCTTGAGCAGGTCGACGTGGCCAGCGGCGTTGCGGGGGAAGACGAACGAGCGCAGCGAGATGCCGAGCGCCTCGGCCGCCTCGACGCAGCGGGCGAGGTCGCTGTCCGCGGCCTCCCGCGAGCAGCCCGGATCGCCAAAGATCGGGTGCGAGAAGCTGTGGCTGCCGACATCCTGGCCTGCGGCCACCAGCTGCTTCACGAGGCTGCGGCCGTAGTGGGCCGGGGCGCTCTGCTCGTCTCCGTCGGGCACGCCGTCGAACCAGGGCTTCCGCCACCAGTCGTGCTCCGGCGGGGTGATCGTCGGGTGCAGGGTGCCGCCAGCGCGCTGGGCGCCGTCGAGGAAGAGGTGGCCGACGGTCGCCCAGGTGGCGGTGACGCCGTTTTCGGTGAAGAGGTCGAGCAGGGGGCCGAAGACGGCCTCGCGGGTGCGGTGGGCCTGTGCCACGAGGGGCGCCGGGTCGGCGTAGAGGTCACGCGATCCCCAGACCAGCTCGAAGTCGAGGCTGAAGGTGAAGACACCGCGGTCGAACAGATCAGCCATGAGCGGGGAGGATGCTGAAGATGCTGCTGATGCCCACGCCCTCAAGGGTCCAGGTCTGGAGCTTGCGGCCTGCGGGCAGGTCGTAGGCGCAGACGCGGGTGGGGTGGGGCTCGGGCTGTTTGCCGAGCGGTTTTCTCAGCCAGGCGAGGTTCTGCTTGAGCTTGGTGGGGCGAAGCCGGCTGAAGCACAGCAGCGTGCGGTCGGGCTCGACGCGGATGCCGCGGCACCAGCCGAGCGGCCGGGCGGGGCCGGGCTCCATGGCGTTGAGGTCGTAGCGGGCGCGGATCTCGCCGCGGTCGGGTCGGGCGACGACGACCTGCCCGCTGACGACCGTGAACCAGACGTCGTCTCCGACCGGCACGCCGTCGTGGACGGGGTCGTCGGCGAGGCGCAGCGACGCTCGGCTGCCGTCTAGGCGCAGGGTGTCCCGCTGCTCGAAGCGGCTGATCCAGCGTGCGCCGGCGTGGCGGTAGATGTAGTTGGGGTGGGCCTGGTGGGGCTTGGTGGTCGGGACCAGCCGGTAGTCGCTGCCGCGGTCGAAGCGGGACCAGGTGTCCACGTCCACGGCGTTGAGGACCTCGACGATGTCCTGGTCGTTTTCGTCGAAGACCACCACGGCGTCGAGGCCGGTCGAGACCACGTGCAGCCGCCCGTCGATCCGCTCGACGTGGTGGACGTCGTTGAGCCAGGGGTGGCTGACGGTGCGCTTGACGGTGCGGCTGGCGGGGTCGACGATGACCACCTCGGTCTGGGTACACAGCAACAGCTCGTCGCCGTCCCAGGCGCCGGCCTTGAAGACAAACGACGGGCTCGCGGCGGGGCGCCGGTTGGGCGGGGAGGTGTACTCCAGCACGCTGCGGGCCTCTCCGGTCTCGGTGTCGAGGTGGATAAGCACGGCCGCCTCGTAGGCGTTCCACTCGTCTCGGGTGCGGAGCCGCGCGGGCCGCTGCCGGCCGCCGGTGATGAAGTACTGTGCCACGTCCTCGTCCCCCTGGGGCGATGAAGATATCGTAAGCTACAGCCCTCTTGCATGACCTCCGGGTGACAGAGCGGTCGTGATACCCTTACCAGCGATCGCCACGGGCGCTTCGGCGTGTGTGGCCTCCTGAGTGTGAGCCGATGACTCCCCCATCCAAGCCGTCTGACCTTGATCTTAGCATCCTGTGGGAAGCGCTCCAGCAGCAGCGCTGGCCCGCGACCATCTTCCTCGGCGCGGTGCTGGTGACGGCGTTTCTGGCGACCAAGCTGACCACGCCGATCTACGAAGCGGTGGCGCTGATCCAGCTGATGCCCCGTGCTGGCCAGGAGGTCGACGTCAACGCCGTCGTCAGCTTCGACGAGGCCGGCTACCTGGAGCGCCGCGATCGGGCCCGGACCCAGATCCAGGTCATCCTCAGCCGCAGCGTGCGCGAGGCAGTCATCAGCGCCTACAACGAGGCCGGCTTCGAGGACCTGACCGGCGCGGACGGGATCGGTGAGCTGAAGGGCATGATGACCGTCGGCCCCCGCGAGGACACGCAGCTCGTTGAGATCAAGGTCGAGCACACGGATCCCGAGCGGGCGGCGAAGCTCGCGAACCTGATCACCGAGGTCTACACCGTCCAGAACCTCACCTCGCGAACCTCTGCGGCCCGCGAGACGCGGGTGTGGCTGGAGGGGCAGACCGGCGACTACCGCACCGACCTGGACGCGGCGACCCAGGCGGTCATGGCCTTCAAGGAAGCGAACGACCTGGTCGGAATCGACGAGAAGGTCGACGACGTCACCCGCCGGATGAGCTCTCTCCAGTCGGCCCTGGCCGAGAAGTCGACCGAGCTGGCGTTGCTGGACAACACTCTCTCTGAGCACCGCCGGATGCTGTGGAACGGCAAGCACGCCGTGCTCGCAGGCGCCTTCGACACCCCGGCGCTCAAGGCGCTGTCGGAGCAGCATGCCCTGGTGCTCACCGAGACGGCGGAGGTCTTCGCCCGCTACGGCGAGAAGCACCCCAAGCACAAGGAGGCGACCGATCGGGTCGCCCGCATCGAGGCGCTGATCGCCCAGGAGGTTGGCCGCCTCGTCGACGGCGAGAAGGTGGAGTACCGCATCCTGGAGGGGCAGGTCGAGCGCCTCAACACCGAGCTGGACCTGATCAAGGCGGAGCTGCTGGACAAGCAGCGCCTCAAGGATCAGTACCGAAAGCTCAAGATGGAAGAGGACCGGCTGCGCAAGATGTACGGCTCGCTCAGCGAGCGCGGCGCCGAGGTCGAGCTCCAGGCACGCACGCGGCTCAGCGACGTGCGGATCGTCGACGCGGCGCTGCCGCCGAGCCGGCCTGCGCGCCCGAGCCTGCCGCTGAACATGGCCGTCGCGCTGCTGGTCGGCCTGGGCGGCGGGGTCGGGCTGGCGCTGATCCGGCACCGGATGGACGACACGCTGCGCACGGTCGCGGCGCTGGAGGAGAGCCTGGACGCGCCGCTGCTCGGCGCGCTGCCGCAGCTGCCGGCTTCGTTGAGCGAGGAGGAGCGTGCGCTGTACGCACACGCGCACCCGCAGTCGGCGACCGCCGAGACGCTCCGGAGCATCCGGGCGCTGCTGCACGCGCAGGTGGGCTCGTCGAACCCGAAGCGGCTGGTCGTCATGACCCACCGGCGCTTCCTGGTCACGAGCACCCAGCCCGGCGAGGGCAAGACGGACACGGCGCTGGGCCTCGCGGTGAGCTTCGCGAAGCTCGGCATCGCGACCCTGCTGGTGGACGCCGACCTGCGCCGGCCGCGGCTGCACGCGCTGCTGGGCGTCGAGCGCGGGCCGGGGCTGTCGGACGTGCTCAAGGGCGACGAGGCGGCCCTGGACCTGGTCTGCGACACGTCGGTGTCGAACCTGTACCTGCTCCCGTGCGGTGAGCCGGTCGACGCGCCCAACGAGCTGCTGGCCTCGTCGTCGATCCAGGGCACCCTGGCGCGGCTGGGCGGGCGGTACCCGGTGGTCATCATCGACACCCCGCCGGTCTCGCCGGTCTCGGACGCGCTGGTGATGGCGCCGGGCGCAGACGTCTTGATGCTGGTCCGCCACGGCAAGGTCAGCGAGCCGAACGCGGTCCGCACCCTGGAGCGGCTGCGGCAGGCGGGCGCCTCGGTGCAGGGCATCATCTTCAACGGCGTGCCAACCAGCGAGGTGGCATACCGGGATCGGTACTACGGCGAAGACGTGTCTGCCGGTGAGCCTGCGGCGCGATGATCGCTGCGCTGCGCGAAGAGCGCGGCGCGCGCGTCGCGCTGCTGGCGGCTGGGGTGGGCGTGGTCCTCGGCGCAGGGATCTCGCAGCAGCCACTGCTGACGGTGCTGGGGGTGGTCGGCCTCGCCGCGGGAGTGTACTGCGTCGCCCACCCGAACCTGCTCATCGGGCTCATCTTCGCCGGCATCCTGTTCGATCGGATCGGCGTGACCGGGATGAAGCTGGACGCGTTCCCGGTGACCGCCTCGAAGCTGACCGTGCTCGGGAGCATCGCGGCCTGGGGCGCGCACGTCGCGCTGAGCCGCGCCCGGCTGCTGGTCTGGCACCCGGTGCTGACCGCGCTGTCCGCGCTGGTGCTGCTCACGGCGGTCCAGATCGCGATCACGGACACGCTCGACGTCGGCAAATTCAACCTCGCCGGGCTGGGCATGATGACGGTGCTGGTTGGGCTCGTGCTGGCGATCCTGTCGGGCTACCCGCTCCAGCCGCTGTACCGCTTCAAGGGCACTGTCTTCGCGGCGGCGCTGGCGCTGGCGGTGGTCTCGGCGGGCGCGAGCGCCGGCCGGGCCTCGGGCACGATGGGCGATCCGAACGAGTGGGCGACCCTGGTGCTGCTGCTGACCCCGGCGCTGATCGGCGGGCTGGTCGACGACGATCACTGGATCGCGCGCCCGCTCCGGATGGGCATCCTGCTGCTCGCGCCGCTGGCGATCCTGCTCAGTCTGTCGCGCACGGCGCTGGTCGTCGGTGCGCTGACGGCGCCGGTGAGCCTGTACCTGCTCCGGGAGCGGCGGCAGGAGCTGGCGGTCTGCCTCGCAGTGGCGGTGGTGGGCACGCCGCTGGCGGTCGACCTGGACTACGTGCTGTTCCGCCTGCGGATGCTGGTGGCCAACCTCCAGGGCAGCGCGGTGGTCCAAGACGTCAGCCTGGACGAGCGCACGGTGCTGTTCCACCAGGGCATGCAGCTGTTCTCGGACCACTGGCTGGTGGGCGTCGGCCCCGGCAACGGCCCGCGCGCCTCGGGGTACACCTCGCTGACCGGGCGGCTGCGGCCGGTCCACAACTCGTACCTGGAGATCGCCAGCGAGCAGGGCATCATCGGCCTCCTGTTCGTCGCGGTGTTCGCGGGCACGGTCGCCTGGACGCTGTACCAGGGCTACCGTCTGTCGTCCCACAGCGCGGACCGCAACCGCATCCTCGGCCTGTCGGCGGGCCTGTCGGCCCTGGCGCTGATGGCGGCCACGCTGGGCCTCATCACCTTCGCGATGGCCTACCTGATGCTCGGCTTCTCGCTGGCGGTCGTCTACCACGCCCGGCACCGCGGCGCGGTCGCTGATGGCTGAGCGCGGCGGCAACCTGATCTTCCTGGCGCTGGCCCAGGCCTTCCGGCTGGGCTCGGGACTGGCGATCAACGTCCTGCTGATGCGGGTCCTCGGCGTCGAGGGCTTCGGGGTCTATGGCTACGTGATGACCCTCGTGGGGCTGGCGTCGTTCGGGGCGAGCCTGGGCATGGAGCGCCTCATCAACCGCGCGCTGTCTCGGGAGCCGGAGCGCACCGCGGCGCTGGTCTCGACCGGCGTGGCGGCGACGGCGGGGCTGTCGCTGCTGACCGCGCTCACCATCGTCGCCACGGCCGCGGCGCTGGACGGCCGGCCGGTGGTCATCGCCGCCTCGGCGCTGGGCGCGCTGGCGCTGGCGCTGCGGTCGCTGGCGACGATCCCCGAGGCGGCCATCCACGCCCAGCGGCGGATGAAGCTGAGCGTCCGGGGGCACCTCGCCGGGCGGGTCGCGCTGGTCTGCGTGACCGGGGCGCTGCTGTGGAGCGGCGCGGGCCTGCTGTCGGTCTTCGCCGCCCAGGTCGTCGACGCGCTGCTGACGGTGTCGCTCATCGGGACGATGTTCCGCCGGCACCTCGGCGGGACGTGGGTGCGCCCGGCGTGGGCCGAGGTCCGCGCCCTGGTCCGAGAGGCGGTCCCGTTCGGGCTGAACATGCTCTTCGGCAGCCTCTACCTGAGCGTCGACGTGCTGATCCTGGCGTGGATGCACGACGACGCCGAGGTCGGGATTTACCGTGGCGCAGTGATGCTCATCACGCTGTTCCCGATCATCGCCAACACGCTGACCACTGGCGTCTTCCCACGGATGGCGCGCCACCTGGGCCGCCGCGCCGAGGCCGGCGCGGAGCTCCGCTTCGTCAGCCGGGTGCTGCTCGCCATCAGCCTGCCCGCTGCCGTGGGCGGCATGGTGGTCGCCGAGCCGCTGATGGTCTTTGTCGGCGGCGGCGAGTTCGCTCCCAGCGCGCTGCCGTTCTTCATCATGGCGCCGCTGCTGCCGCTGCGGTTCCTCAACAATGGCTTCGCGACGACCCTCTCGGCGCTGGACCGCCAGGACGATCGCACGCGGGGCGTGCTGCTGGCGGCCATCCTGAACCTGGGCGCGAACCTGGCGGTCATCCCGGTGTACGGCGCGGCCGGAGCGGCGGCGACGACCCTGGCGACCGAGGTCGCCCTGCTGGCCTGGAACGGCTGGCGGGTCCGGCCGCTCGTCTCGGGCCTCCGGCTCGGCGAGGCGATCGCGCGGGTCGGCGTGCCGGTCGCCGCGATGGCCGCCGCCCTGCTGCTGCTGCCGCCGCTGCACGTGCTGCTGACGGTCGGCGTGGGGGTGGTCGTCTACGCGGCGGTGGCCGCCCTGACCGGCGCCATCCACCCTCGCGACATCGTGCAGCTGAGGAGAGTCTGAGTGCGCATCCTGGAGCTGATCCCCACCTTATCGGTCGGCGGCGCAGAGCGGGTGGTCTCGCTGCTCGCCGAGGCGCTCGCGGCAGACCACGACGTCACCGTGGTCTCGCTGGGGCCGCCGACCGGAAGCTGGATCGAGGACCGCCTGACGCAGTCGGGCGTCGCGGTGCGCTACCTCGGCAAGCCGCCGGGCCTGCACCCCCGCACGATCCCCCGCCTCGCCCGCGTGCTCCGTGCGGTGCGGCCGGACGTGGCGCACACGCACCTGCACGTGCTCAAGTACCTGCTGCCGGCGCGGCTGGCGGTCCGCCGTCTCCCCATCGTGCACACCCTCCACAACGTCGCCGAGCACGAGGCCGAGTCCCTCGACCAGGCGCTCCAGCAGGTCGCCTTCCGCGCCGGCGTGCACGCGGTCTCGATCGGCGGCGCGGTGACCGAGAGCGTCTCGGCGGTCTACGGCCGCCCGCCGAGCGCGGTCATCGCCAACGGCATCCCGGTCGCGGACTACCGCGCGCCCGCTGCGGACGGCGAGGCGGTGCGCGCGGCGCTGTCGATCCCCGCCTCGGCACCCCTGCTGCTGGCGGTCGGCCGCCTGAACACGCAGAAGAACCACGCCGATCTGCTGACGGCGTTCGCTGACCCGCGGCTGGCCAGCGCCCACCTGATGATCGCCGGCGACGGGGACCTGCGCGGCGCGCTGGAGGCGCAGGTCGGGCAGCAGGGACTGCGCGGGCGTGTGCACCTGTTGGGGATCCGCAGGGACGTGCCGGCGCTGCTCGCGGCGGCAGACGCGTTCGTGCTCTCGTCGACCTGGGAGGGCAACCCGCTGGTGATCATGGAGGCGATGGCTGCTGGAAAGGCGATCATCTCGACGTCGGTGGGCTGTGTCCCGGAGCTGGTCGAGGCGGGCTGCGGCCGGCTGGTGCCGCCCGGCGATCCCGGTGCGCTCGCGTCGGCGCTGGCGTGGATCGCATCGGATCGGGCCGTGGCTGTGGCGGCTGGAGCGGCTGCGCGGGCCGTTGCCGATCGTCGATTCGATGTGTCGGTCATGGCGACCGCGTATGCGGAGCTGTTTCGCACAGTGGGCCGCGCGAGCCGCTAACATGATCCAGGCGCTGCCCGGACGGAAGGAACACCTCGCGATGCGAACACTCTTGCTGGTCCTGCTCATCCTGCTCGGCCGACCGGTGCTGGCCCAGCAGCCGGAGGCGGATCCGGCCTACCTGTTGGGGGGCGGGGACACCATCGAGATCCGCGTCTTCGGCGAGCCGGAGCTGAGCGGCTCGTTCCCGGTCAGCGAGTCTGGGGAGGTGGAGTACCCGCTGCTGGGCTCGATCTCTGTCGCGGGCCTGACCGCCAACCAGGTGAGCACCATGCTCCAGTTCCGGCTCTCCGACGGGTTTTTGGTCGAGCCGAGCGTGACGGCCTGGCTGGAGGCATACCAGAGCCAGCCGGTGCAGGTGCTGGGCTCGGTGAGCACACCGGGGATGTACTACCTGCGCGGGGTGACGACCGTCCTGCAGGTGCTCAGCGAGGCGGGTGGCCTGAAGCTGGAGGGGGTCGACGAGATCCGGATCACCCACGGCGGAGAGGGGGGGGAGGTCACGGTCATCTCTTACGAGCGCATGATCGAGACCGGCGAGGGGAACATCTCGTTGAGCGGTGGTGACATCGTGTTCGTGCCGGAGCGGCTCGTCACGGTGATGGGCCAGGTCGAGCAGCCTGGGGGGGTTGCGTTTCGCAACGGCATGACCGTCTCGACAGGTCTCGCAGCAGCGGGCGGTGCGCTGCCGACCGCGAACCTCGGACGTGTCTACGTTATCCGTGGCGACGAGCGGATCCGGGTCAATGTCCGCAAGGTGTTGAAAGGAAAGGCTGAGGACGTGACCTTACAGGCAGGAGATCGGTTGTTGGTTCGCGAGTCTATCTTTTGAGCCTTTTGTTCTTACATTAAGGTTTCTTAAAGCCTGTCACCCATATTTCACTGCGATGAAATTCTCAGCAGCGGCTCGTGGTGCGCTGATAGAGTAAAAACACACTCCCCCCAGCCCCCTGAGCCACCCCATGCGACTCCTCGTCACCGGTGGTGCCGGCTATATCGGTACACATCTTGTCATCGACCTGCTCAAGGCAGGTCACGATGTCGTTGTCGTGGACAACTTCAGCTCAGGGCACCGCGAGGCCCTGGAGCGCGCGCAGTCGCTCACCGGACGCGCTGTCACCCTCTTCGAAGGCGACATCGCGGACCTCGCGCTCATGGAGCACGCGCTGTGTGGGGTCGAGGTCGTCTTCCACCTCGCCGCCTCGAAGAAGGTCGGCGAGTCGATGGCCATGCCCGAGCTGTACTTCCAGAACAACATCGGCGGCATGGCCACCCTGCTGACCGCCATGCAGAAGGTCGGCGTTCACCGGATCGTCTACTCGTCCTCTGCCGCGGTCTACGGACCCCAGCCGCCCGCACCGATTCGCGAAGACGCTCTCCTCCAGCCCGAGAACCCCTACGGCTACTCGAAGGTCCAGGGCGAGCAGCAGCTCGCGTGGATGGTCCGCCAGCGCGGCTGGTCGGCGGTCTCGCTGCGATACTTCAACCCGGTCGGCGCACACCCCTCCGGGCTCATCGGTGAGCCCTTCGCCGAGGCGGCGAGCCTCGTGCCCCGCGCGCTCAAGGCGCTGACGCGGGATCACGATCAATTGACGGTCTTTGGGACCGACTACGACACCCCAGACGGGACCTGTCTGCGAGACTACATCCACATCAGCGACCTCTCGCGGGCACACCTCGCGGCGATGCAGGGGCTGGACACACCCGGCCACCACATCTTCAACGTCGGCACCGGCCGACCCTACTCTGTGCGTGAGGTCCTCGACACCTGCGCCCGGATGACCGGCCGCACGGTCCCGCACACCGACGGCGACCGCCGCGACGGCGATGTAGCAGTCGCGGTCGCTGACCCCAGCCACTTCCGCGAGACGCTGGGCTTCGAGGCTCGCTGCGACCTGGAAGACATGGTCGCCTCTGCCTGGAATTGGTATCTGCGGAACCCGGACGGCTACAGCCGCGCTGCGTCGACCCGGCGGTGGTCCATCAGCGGCCAGCGGCACTCGGTCATCCTCGGAAACCTGGCCGCCGTCGAGCATTGATCCTCGCGCTGCTCGGCCTCGTCGCCTGCACGCCGCCGGGCACCGCGCGCCGGGTGGCCGCACGCAGCCAGCAGGTCGGTGCGCCGCTGTATGGGTTCTGGGGCCTCAACGGCTTCGTCCACCCCAAAGGGCTCGCGCAGGTCCGCGACAGGCTCGGGATGAGCGTCTTCCACACCGCCACGATGGACCCGGCGTGGGCGACCGGTGAGCTGCTGCCGATGGTGCAGGCGGCAGGGCTCCAGGTGACCCTGCGCCTGAGCGGTGACCACCACCACTACACGACACCCGGCGGAGACTTCTCGCTGGATGCCTGGAAGCGCACCCTGGCCCGGTGGGCCGACGCGCCGCTGGCGCCCTTCATCGCCGATGGCACCCTCGCGGGGCACATGCTCCTCGACGACATCGAGAACTTTGACGGCCAGGATCCCACCGCCGCAGAGCTCGACGAGATGGCTCGGTACAGCAAGGCCCTGATGCCCGGCCTGATGACCTTCGTGAGGCAGAAGGCCTCCGCGATGCCGCCGCCGGCCGGGGGCACCTACGTCTACGTCGACGCGGTGGTCAACCAGTACAAGGCCGCCGAGGGAGACGTCCGCGCCTACGCCCGCGGCGAGTCGCAGGCTGCGCAGACACTCGATGTCGGCATCATCAACGGCCTCAACATCGCCAACGGCGGAGACGGTTCCAGCAAGCAGGCCGGCTGGCAGGACGGCCGCTGGGCGATGTCCGCCGACGAGATCCAGTCGTATGGCCGTGTGCTGTCCGCGGTGCCGGGCTGCGGGATGTTCTTAAACTGGGAGTATGATGGCCACGAGCGCTGGTCCGACGGCTCTGTCGGCAGCGACTACTTTGACCAGCCCGCGCTGAGCGCGGCGCTCACCGGTCTGGGGGAGCGGCTCCAACACCACCGCCCGGTCCCCCTGCTCAAAGACGACTGAGAAGGAGAGGCGCGCTGATGACCCCGGACTCCCCCCTGCTGGCCCCCGACCTCGCCGCCGGGTTCCTCTCGGCCGCGTCGGAGCGCCCCGACCATGTCGCCCTGGAGCTGGGCGGCGCGCAGTGGACCTACCAGCAGCTCCGCGACGAGGCTGGCGCCATCGCCGCAGCGCTCCGTGCCGCGGGGCTCGGTGCAGGCCGGGTCGGTGTCTTCGCCTCTCGCTCCCTCACCGCCTACGCCGGCTCGCTGGCCGTGTTCGGCGCCGGCGCCGCGCACGTCGCCCTCAACCCCGCGCACCCGGTCGCGCGCGGGGCATCGATCGCCGCGCAGGCAGAGCTGTCGACCCTGCTCGTCGGCGCAGAGGGCCTCTCTGCGCTCTCTGCACTCCTCTCGGCCGCGCCGGGCATCCAGGCTGTGGTCGCTCCCCACAGCGCGGACCTCTCTGCGCTCGCGGGCGCGCATCCTGGCGTGCGATTCTGGGACGCCGATGCTGTCGCTGCCCTCGCCGCGCCGCTGGAGGCGCCCCCGGTGGCGTGGGGCGACCTCGCGTACCTCGTGTTTACCTCTGGCAGCACCGGCGCGCCGAAGGGCGTGCCGATCTCGCACGGCAACCTGTCGGCGTACATGCGGAACGTTCGCGAGCTCGCCGCGCCGGTCGCCGACGACCGGGTCGCCACGACCTACGAGCTGACCTTCGACATCGCGCTGCACGACATGTTCATGGCCTGGTGGAGCGGCGCGACGCTGTGCGTGGTCTCGGCGCGGCAGCTCACGGCGCCGGCCCGCTTCATCCGGAAGCAGCGGATCACCTACTGG
>Ga0316202_10001267_pt1 | contig 20277 bp, 21 predicted proteins | sample 3monrhotite_MG_FD_204934 | JGI IMG/M metagenome (GOLD analysis project Ga0316202, IMG submission 204934) | Microbial mat bacterial communities from mineral coupon in-situ incubated in ocean water Damariscotta River, Maine, United States -... | ecosystem: Environmental > Aquatic > Marine >... | reverse complement strand
TAACTATGAAAATTGAACTCTCAAGCCCATATTCAGACTTCTTTACCTTAAAATACCCTCAAATTAAGCCGGATCGTAGCTTGGAGAAAATTCCTATACGTTTTCACACAGTCTGGGCCGAAAGAAGACATTCGAGTAGACAGAACTTTGCTCAGTATCGCCATGTTATAAAGCGACCATCGTTATTGTATAATGAAAGATAACTTGATAATCACACCATTTCCAAGAATAAATATATAAAATGATTGTTTTATCAAATTAATATTCGTAAATCATGACTTTTTAAGCTGTTTTTAAAAAGATAAACGCGAATTTAATATATTAACCAAAATAAAATAAGGCTCCATCACTTGAGTGATGTATTAACTCTGATTCCAAGTAATTCTACGCTCATGGGTGGAAAAACCCTGTTCAATCATCCGGCAAAGCGTTTGGGGGTATAATTGATACTCTTCTGCTTGAATGCGTTGATGCAACGATTCTCGATCATCATCATCTAATACGGGTACAACAGCTTGCGCAAGAATAGCGCCGCCATCCACCTCTTCATTGACCAAGTGAACCGTGCAGCCTGCTACTTTCACACCATAAGCCAAAGCATTACCCACGCCATCAGCGCCCGCAAATGCAGGAAGCAAGGAAGGATGAATATTAATAATACAATTGAGAAAATGATTTACAAAAAAAGAAGAAAGAATGCGCATATAACCAGCTAAAACAATCCACTGGCAATCGGCTTTTTCAATAATATCGGCACAAGCCTTATCATAAGCTGCCCGATCTTGATAATCTTTGGGATTAATAAAAAGAACAGTTTCAACACCTGCATCACGTGCAATACGTAATGCAGGTGCATCCACCTTATTGGAAATAACAACGCGAACATCTACTGGGCAATATCCCTTGCTAGCAGCCTCCAAAATGGCTGCTAAGTTTGTGCCGCGCCCAGAGGCCATGACTGCAATCGCTTGATGCGTCATATGTGAGCCTCTTATGTTACAAATTCTTATTCAGGAATTACGTTCTCAGCTTGTGGGCCTTTAGAACCTTGAGTAACGTCCATGCTTACACGTTGACCTTCAGCCAAAGTTTTGAAACCATCCATCATAATAACGCTGTGATGAACAAAAACATCATCGCCGCCTTCTTGTTCAATAAAACCAAAACCTTTAGTATCGTTGAACCATTTAACTGTACCTGAAACTGACATAAAAAAAACCTCTTAACTATTATTACAACACTGTCTACTGACCTTAACCAGTAATCCAGTCGGGCGGAATCATAGCGCGTAATTTTATAAACAAAAGCATTCCCTTATAATAAAAGCGTTTATATTTTCACTCAAAAGACCTGCCACACACTACGGGAAGGGAGAAAAAGCACTTTAATTGTGTGTGACAAACAAATACAATTATTTTTTTCTTGCGGAAAAGATCTTGGAAAAGGCTAAAAAAATAACCTTCTTACATATCCAACCTTCCCCAACGAAGGGCAAATACGTCAATATGCCCTTAATAATGAGGAGGAGGCACTTCTTCATCAGGTCGCGCTAGTTGCGAGCCTTGATTGTTTTTAAGATAATCAGACACACGCTGCATTGTTGCCTGCAAAGCATCGATTTGTTTTTGCTGAGCAATCACCACCTCGTTGAGTTCCTGTATCAAATGCTCTTGGTACGATGATTTGGTTTCTAACTCGATGATGCGTTGATTTACATCCATTGTAATGGTTCCTCGTGCAGCAATGCCGCCTGCTCTTTGAGTATAAGTATATGTTCCTGCCAGTAGTTCTGCGTATTAAACCATGGGAAAGCATGCTTAAACACAGGATCATCCCAACGCTTAGCCAGCCAACCAGCATGATGCAAAATACGCAGTGTCCGCAGCGGCTCAATCAACCGCAGTTCAGATGTTTGGAATGTATAAAATTCACTATATGCCTTTAACAAATGGTTCAAAGAAGCTTCCATCGTTGACTTATCCCCAGAAAGAAACATCCATAAATCCTGCACCGCAGGCCCCATGCGCGCATCATCGAAATCAAGGATATAAGGAGAACCCGCACTCCCCTGTAATCCATGCTTCCATAAAATATTCCCAGGGTGCGCATCACCTTGTAGGCGGATGTAGTCTGGCTCCACCTCTTGAAAGGTCGTTTCAATCTGATCCAACAAGCCCTCAACCAAAGGCACATAAGCTTGCTCCAGCTCATAAGGGATAAAGTTGTGATCTAAAAGGTAGTCATAAGCATTGTCACCGAACGTCTGCACATTCAATGCAGGGCGATGTACAAATGCCTTCTCTGCTCCCAAGGCATGAATGCGCCCAACAAAGCGTCCAAGCTGCTCTAAATGCTCGGGATTCTCCAAATCAGGCGCCCTTCCCGCCCTTAGCGGGTAAAGGGAAAAATGATAGCCTTCAAAATGATGCACAGTGTGCTTATTGACCCATAAAGGTGGCACCACTGGGATATCGAGTGTCTCTAATTCAAGCGTGAAAACATGCTCTTCCAGAATCGCCTGATCTGACCATCGTTTGGGGCGATAAAACTTTGCTACAACAAAGCTCCCATCATCAAGCCCAATTTGATACACACGGTTCTCATAGGAGTTTAAGCCCAATTGATAACCATTGCATGCAAAACCAAGGCTCTCAACCGCATTTAATACCTGCTCAGGTGTTAACTGATAGAATGAATCCAAAGATTCATGGTTAGATGTCATGCTGTTCGCTTTAGACCCAATAAAAATTCAACATTGCCTTTCGGACCATGAATCGGTGATTCAGTCACACCCACAACCTCAACACCCGCTAATTCAGCTTGTACAAAAGAAACAATTTTACCGACAGCTTGTTGGCGAATTCCTTCATCACGGACCACACCTTTTTTCAAGTGTTTGGCTTCCACTTCAAACTGCGGCTTAATAAGTGCCACGCACCATCCCCCCACTTTCAAAAATGGCCATGATGGCGGCAGAACTCGCTCCAATGAAATAAATGATGTATCCATGACCAAAACATCCACGGACTCAGGAATAATGTCTGGGGTTAACAGGCGAACATGTGTCTTCTCAAGATTGATGACGCGCTCATCCTGCTGCATTTTATAGTGCAACTGCCCATGTCCCACATCAACTGCGTACACTTTCACCGCGCCATTTTGCAACAAACAATCCGTAAACCCGCCCGTTGAGGCACCCACATCCAAGCCGACTGCGCCCTTGGCATCAAAAGGGAAGAACTCAAGCGCACCTTCAAGTTTTAAGCCACCTCGCGACACATAACGCAAGGTCTCTCGCACCTCAAGCTCAATGTTTGATAATACTTTGCGGCCTGCCTTATCAGATTTTTGCCCATCCACATATACCAAACCCGCCATAATAAGACGCTGCGCTTGATTGCTGGAATCAGCCAAGCCACGCTCAAAAATCAAATGGTCTAGACGAATTTTTTTCATTTAAATGCTGCGCAGTGTTTCTGTAATGGCCGCTTCGTCCAACTTCAAATCACGTAAAATTTCAGCCTGTGTGCCATGTTCTGGAAAGGTGTCGGGCATGGCAATATGTTTGAATGCGCCATGCCACCCATGTTGCAATGCAAGGCTGGCTATAGCTTCACCCACGCCACCTTGTGCCACCCCTTCTTCAATCACTAGCAAAGGTTTGCCCGACTGTAAGTGCTCGGTAATCAAAGCAACATCCAGAGGCTTGATAAAACGAAGGTTTAACAATGTGAATGAGCGTTTATCATCATTTTTCAAGGTTTCAACGGCAGCTTTTGCATCTGCAAAACGCGTGCCTACTGGAATAACCAAGCCTGCATCGCCCTTACACACAACTTCGGCTTTGATTGGTAAGGCCTTGGCCTCGCGCACTTCTATCCCCAAGCCATTGCCACGCGGATAACGAATCGCACAAGGGCCATCGAGCGCAAATGCCGTTGCCAGCATATCTTTTAATTCCTGCTCATCTTTGGGTGCCATCACTGTCATATTCGGCAAACAACGCATCATCGCAATATCAAACATGCCCGTATGGGTTGCGCCATCAGCACCGACAATCCCTGCCCTATCCATGCAAAACACCACGGGTAAATTTTGAATGCAAATATCATGAATGATCTGATCATAGGCGCGCTGCATAAAGGTCGAATAAATCGTAACCACAGGCCGCTTACCCTCAACCGCCAAGCCGCCTGCAAATGTAACGGCGTGCTGTTCAGCAATACCCACATCAAAACAACGCTCTGGATGACGCTTACCAAAACGCGTCAAGCCTGTACCGCCAGGCATAGCAGCGGTAATGGCTACAATTCGCTCATCGTTATCTGCCAAGTCTGCCAACGTATCGGCAAACACCTGCGTATAGCTTGGTGCAGAACTACTCGACGGGATGGGCTTGCCTGATTCAAGGCTATAAGGACCAAGGCCATGCCACGTTTCTGGATCTTCTTCGGCAGGAGAAAAGCCCAAGCCTTTTTTGGTTAATACATGCAATAACACAGGGCCATGCAAATCTTTGCAGTTTTCCAATGTTGGCAGCAAATGATCAAAATCATGTCCATCAACTGGTCCAATATAGCGAAAACCCATTTCTTCAAATAATGTGCCGGGCGTAATCATGCCTTTCACATGCTCTTCCAAGCGTTTGGCAACATCCAAAGCACCGGGAAGCTTCTCCAATACACGTTTGGCAACATCCTTCGCCGATGTATAAGGCTTGCCTGTAATAATGCGTGCCAAGTAAGATGACATGGCCCCAACATTGGGTGCAATCGACATCTCATTATCATTTAAAATGACCAATAGGTTATTTTTATGTGCGCCAGCATGGTTAAGCGCTTCAAATGCCATACCACCCGTCAAAGCGCCATCGCCAATCACTGCAATGCTATGATCTTTCCCGCCTTTTAAATCACGTCCAACGGCAATGCCATAGGCCGCCGAAATCGAAGTGGAGGCATGGCCTGCACCAAAAGCATCGTGCTCTGATTCTTTGCGCTTGGTAAAGCCATTCAAACCATCATATTGACGCATCGTGGGCATGCCAGCTAAACGCCCTGTTAAAATTTTATGCGGATAAGACTGATGTCCAACATCCCAAACAATTTTATCTTCGGGTGTGTTATACAAATAATGCAGAGCAATAGATAACTCAACAACACCCAAACCTGCACCCAAATGCCCACCAATGGGCGCCAACGTTTCGATCATATAATCGCGCATTTCTTGCGCCAATTGTGGCAACTGATGACGTGATAAGGCCTTCACATCGGCAGTGCCATGAATGCTTTCTAACAAGGCATAAGTCATTTCCCACGCTCCAAAATATAATCTGCAAGCGCTGCTAAATGCTCACCCTTACCCGCCAATCCATCGCATGCTTCCAAAGCAATGCTTTTTAAATTCGCAGCTAGATCACGCGCCCGCTCCAGCCCCTCAATAGAAACATATGTCGCTTTGTTTTGAGCCTCATCTTTGCCCGCGCTTTTACCCAAATCTTCCGATGTTGCTGTTGCATCCAAAATATCATCAGCAATTTGAAATAATAAGCCAACCGCCTCACCATAACGTGAGCACGCATGAAGCTCCTTTTCATTCGCACCCGCAAGCAGTGCACCCGCCTCGCAACTGTAACGAATCAAAGCGCCTGTTTTATGTAAATGAATACGCTCAACTTCCAAAATGCTATGTACCCCACCTGCTTCGGCACACATATCCATCATTTGTCCGCCAACCATGCCTTGTGCACCAGAAGCAATCGCGAGCCGACGTACCAACTCAAGTCGCACATCCGCAGATACCTGCATATCTGTAAGCAGTTCAAAAGATAGTGTTTGCAGAGCATCAGCGGCCAATACGGCTGTCGCTTCATCAAATTCCTTATGACATGTTGGGTTGCCACGGCGCAAATCATCATCATCCATGCAAGGTAAATCGTCATGAATTAAAGAGTATGTATGCATGCATTCAATACTCATCGCAGCAGGCATGGCCAACTTTTCATCCGAACCACCGCAGGCTTTGAAACATGCCAATAACAAAGCGGGGCGCACACGCTTACCGCCAGCAAGCAAAGCATAAGACATCGCATCCCATAAGCGCGGTTCAATCACGCGTTGGCGTTCTGCCATCACTTTTTTTACGGATATTTCAAGGCTCTTGGCATCATTTGCCAAGAAGGCAGGCGCTTGCATGGGGCTATGGGTCATGCATCATCACCATTTAAGACTTGCAGACGCTGCTCTGCGCCATCAAGCAACGATTCGCAGCGCCGTGATAGTTTCACGCCCTTTTCAAAGGATGCAACGCTATCTTCCAAAGACATTTCACCAGATTCCAATTGCTCCACCAGTCCAGTCAACTCCGTGAGCGCACCTTCAAAACTTAAGTCTTTCATCGCATCGTGGTCTTTTATATCTTTCTGGGCTTTGGACACGGCATTCTCCCTTCTTACTATAAGGGCGAAGACTCTAAGAGACTCACTCACTTTGTACAAATACAGAGAAAAAAGACTAACCTTGCGGCATGCGTACGATTCACCATCAACAACAGCTCTATCCGCAATCGGTTCAAGAGCAAGAAGCCATCGTTGCCGAGATACTTGCTGGGTCAGCATCCAATACGCTTATTTTCACCGAGCATCCACCGACCTACACACTTGGCACATCAGCGCAGGAATCGGATGTATTAATGCGTGAAATAAATGGTGAATCTATTGCTGTTTATCATACAGGCAGAGGTGGAGAGGTCACCTATCATGGCCCTGGGCAGCTAATTTGTTACGCGCTTATAGATATTCAATCCGAGAAAGATTTGCATCGTCATGTGCAACGCTTGGAAAGCCTCATCATTGATACCCTTAAAGATTTCGATATCGAAGGCGTGCGTGATGCCCGTGGTATTGGAGTGTGGGTTGATGGACTTAAAATAGCCGCTGTGGGTGTACGCTGCCGCAAATGGGTGACTTTTCATGGCATCAGTTTGAATATTTCGCCCAATCTGCAACATTTTTCAGGCATTGTGCCATGCGGTATGCGCGATGCACCCGTTACATCCATGCATCAGCTAGGCATCAAAGCTACACGGAAAGAGGTGGAAAAACGCATGATACATCATGCTGCAATACTTTTTGGTTCAGAGTTGTAAGGGTTTTAATGTCCGTTTTATAGAGGGAGGATCACGTCCCTCTCGATGCTTTTGTTATAAGCCAACACTTTGGCCTATTTTGAAAAGAATTTCATTGAGTTTTTTCTTTTCATCATTTTGCACTACTCCAAAAACTTCTATATCAATTTTTTCCACCTGATTGACTATTTGTGGAATGATACCTTGTCCGAGGTTGGTCAATGAAACCATGATCGAACGAGTATCATTCTGACTTTTTTCACGCTTGACAAGTTTTAAGCCTTCCAACTGACGAATGGATTTTGAAAGAGTCATTTTCTCTATACCTGTTAATTGACATATTTGTTTTTGTGAAGGGTTTTCTGACTGCTCTTGAAACCATTTTATTGATGCTAGAATAACAAATTGTGTATGTGTAATTTGATAGGGCAAAAGAGCATTTGCTACTTTCTTTTGCCAAAAATCATGAAGCCGCCAAAATTGAAATCCAATGCTTTCTTTCGGAGTAGGAGCTTGAAAACTACTCACAGATTTTTTTCAACCCGCTAAGTGCATGGGGCAGCCCGTGTTTAATTTGAGAACCAATCAGCTTCTCCCATATAAAGCTTAATGCTCCTGTAAACCCAACACGATGAGTAACCTCTGTAAACTCACCATACGGTCTTAGTTTATGCTCAAATCGCATGCAACAGAGCGGAAGCTTTGTTTCTGTTGAAAATGATTGATTCAAGGTTACCTCGACCAACGTAAACTTAGCTTTTGGTCCTTTTAACGGAGTCAATACGCCTTCAACCCCTTTCTGAAATTCACCTGAAATAGATGATATTTTTACATCTGCATCCCACTCACACCATCCTTCCACATTTGTATAAATATCGAAAACTTTTTCAGGGGATGCCTTGAGCAATATCTTTTCTTCAACCCACATAAATTCACTCCAGTCATAAATAACTTACGAAACAATAATGTAAACTGGTTTACTAAAGTCAAGTGCAGCTATGCTTATGGTTTATAACTAGGTAATACGTGTACTCGATTTTCCATGTACTGCTCTCCTATATACGCCCTTGATTTCATTGATATTACATATTCAAGCCAAAACAAGGGCTCTGATTTGGCAGTTTCACCATGATCATGATGGTGTGGTGAAATATCGCATGCGTCAATATTACAAAAAACAACAAGTTCATTATCCATACAGGTAGTTTTTTTACCCTAACGCTCTAAGCTTTTAAGTAGTTTTTTATGGATACCCTCAAAGCCACCATTGGATAAAACCAGCACATCATCTCCTGCTTTCGCATGACTACAAACCTCTTGAACAATACCTTCAACATTCGCAAGCGTTTGAGCATGGTGACCAATTTTTTTGCAAACCAAATCAACATCCAACATATCATCCGCCACCAGATTACCATCTGATACAGGCGCAAAAATAACCGCATCGGCATCATCGAAACATTGTGGCAAGCGATCCTGATGAATGCGACTACGCATAGTGTTGGATCGTGGCTCGGCGATCACCCAAAGCTTCCCTGTGCTGCGCATGGCATGTTTTGCCGCTGAAACCATGCCCTTAATCGCGGTTGGATGATGGGCAAAATCATCAAATATACGAATGCCGTTCGCCTCTCCAACCAAGGACATGCGGCGGCGAATGCCTGCAAAACTCTCAAAAGACTTTTGAATCATGGCTGCCGAAATACCCATCGTGGTTGCGGCAGCGGCTACAGCGCAAGCATTGGAAACATTGTGCACACCAATCATATTCCAAGTGCATTCAATAACCTTTTCACCTTTGTGATACAGATTAAATACTGAGCCGTCTTTTTTAAGGCTCTGCCATTGCCACTCTGATTCAGTCGAACCATATTGGGAGAAGTAAGTCATGGGTGTCCAACAGCCTTTTTTCAGCACATCTGGCAAATGCTTATCATCGGCATTGATAATAATATTCCCATTGCTTGGAACCGTTCGTAAAAGGTGTGCAAATTGCAGCTTAATCGCATCCAAATCAGGAAAGATATCAGCATGATCATACTCTAAATTGTTTAAAATAAGTGTTTTTGCATGGTAGTGAAGAAATTTTGAACGTTTATCAAAAAAGGCTGTGTCATATTCATCACCTTCAAGCACAAAAGGTGCGCCTTTACCCAAACGTGCGCCACCTTCAAAATTTTCAGGTATGCCACCAATCAGGAAGCCTGGCGATTGACCCGCAACATCCAATACGTGCGCTAAAATTGATGACGTTGTTGTTTTACCATGCGTGCCTGCAACCACCACAGCATGGCGGTTGGGCAAGATATGATTCCCTACAAATTCGGGCCCAGAACAATAAGCAAACCCTTCAGAGAGAATTGCCTCAACCTCCACATTGCCACGGCTCATGGCGTTACCGATCACGCATAAATCAGGTTTAGAGTGAATATTTTCAGCATTAAAGGCAGCAATTTCAATGCCCAAGGAAGCCAAATAATCAGACATCGGCGGATAAACACCTGCATCTGAGCCAGTGACACGCCACCCACTTTCCTTAGCAAGCCCTGCAATAGCCGCCATCGCTGTTCCGCAAATACCAAGAATGTGAAGGTGTTTTGAGTGAGAATACATAAGTTTTATAAATCCAATGCTACATAAGGTACTTCCGAGAAGCTTATAACCTTATTTTAAACTTGGCAAAAGCTAGCTTCATACAGCTTCTTTTTTTTATGTCTTTGTGCTTGCATACGGCCATGACAACACACTGCCTACCCATATTAACAGTTGAAACCGCTGCTAACCCTTCTGCCACCATTATTTGGCTACATGGTCTTGGTGCAGATGGGCATGATTTTGAACCCGTTGTTGACGAATTAGGCTTACCCAGTGATTTAGCAGTGCGCTTTATTTTTCCTCATGCTCCAGCTATGCCCGTATCCATCAACGGCGGCTATATCATGCCAGCATGGTATGATATTAAACAACAAGACCTCGGTGTTGAACATGATGCTGATGGCGTACATAAATCAGCCGTAAGCATTCAAATGCTCATTGATCAGGAGATTATGCGCGGCATTCCCGCCAATCGCATTATTCTTGCCGGCTTTTCACAGGGTGCCGCGATGGCATTGTATGCTGGTTTGCGTCAATCAGAGGCCTTAGCTGGAATCATGGCTTTATCAGGCTATATACTGCTACCCAATGAATTTACATCCATCAGCCCTCACAGCTTACAAACGCCTATTTTTATGGCGCATGGGGTGCATGACTCCGTCGTTCTTTTTGAATGGGGAGAATCTTCATATAGAAAGCTATTAGAAAAAGGCTGCCCTGTGGACTGGCATACTTACCCCATGGAACACTCGCTTTGCAACGAGGAAATAAGCGATATTGGTAAGTGGATTACTAAAATATTTGAAATATCCCACTAATGGTTTGCATCAAGCAAGCCTATCAGCACAGAATGGCATAAATTTTGCTGCAAACTAAGACTTAAGTAGTGGCTGAGGTGACATAGATGAGTGAGTTTTCGGGCGCACAAGACCGTCGGCAACATGAGCGCAAAGAGGTTTCTTTTCAAATTGAAATTCAACATCTGAACGGTGGCACATTTGAACACGTTGAACTGCTAGATATTTCCGATGGTGGCATGCGCTTTAATGTTAGTGATATTAACCAATATAGTTTAAAACAAGAGCTCCGTGTCAGTGTGCCGCAGTTTACAGGGTCTGGTGAAGTCACCATGCAACATATGCACGCTACTGTATTGCGGCTATATAAAGCCGATACTGACGGCAATACATGCGCATCCGTTGGCGTAAACTTACGCCAACTTTAGCACTGCAATAGTTAGACCCCTGAGTATTGCGCATGCACCGCACGCGCATGCATATTTGGCAACTTATTTAAGGCCGCAATCAAGGCCTTCGCGGAGGCGACAACAATATCCGTATCCGAGCCTTGTCCATTCACAATCAAATCTTCATTTTGCAAACGCACCGTAACTTCACCCTGCGCATCCGTACCTGCTGTGATGGCGTTAACCGAATAAAGCAACAAGCGACCATTGGGTTCGACCAATGAGTTAATCGCTTGAAATGCAGCATCTACAGGCCCATCACCTTCCGCAGTCGCTTTGTGTGTTTCACCTTCGATATCCAATTCCACAGCCGCAACCGGTGAATCACTGGTACCAGATGCCGCATGTAAGCTGACCAATTTAACGCGTTCCATATCAACTTCTGAATCGTTCGACAAAATAGTCATCAAATCTTCATCAAAGATGTCCTTTTTCTTATCAGCCAAATTTTTGAAGCGCTCAAACACAGCGTTCAAGTTATCTCCATCTAATTCCACGCCCAAATCGATATAGCGTGCTTTTAAAGCCGCCCTACCAGAGTGTTTGCCCAAGACCATGCGATTGGTATTCCAACCAACCGATTCTGGCGTAATGATTTCATAGGTCTGCTTATGCTTTAACACACCATCCTGATGAATACCCGATTCATGGGCAAAAGCATTCGCCCCCACAATGGATTTGTTCGCCTGCACAGGCATGCCTGTAATCTGACTGACCATTTTGGATGTTGGAACAATTTTGGTGGTATCGATACCCGTTTCAATATCATAATAATCACTACGGGTTTTCAAGGTCATCACAATTTCTTCCAAAGCAGCATTACCAGCACGCTCACCCAAACCATTGATGGTGCATTCTACCTGACGCGCACCACCTTCCACAGCGGCCAAAGAATTGGCAACTGCCAAGCCCAAATCATTATGACAATGCACAGAAAAAATAGCCTGATCAGAGTTTGGCACACGTTCAATCAAGGTTTTAACTCGGTTACCAAACTCAAAGGGCGTCATATAACCAACCGTATCAGGGATATTAATCACCCGCGCACCGGCTTTGATGGTCGCTTCAACAATACGGCATAAAAAATCAATGTCTGAACGGCCCGCATCTTCCGCAGAAAACTCCACTTCTGGAGCCAATGAACGGGCTTGCGTTACCGCCTCAATAGCGCGCTGCACCACTTGATCAGGTGTCATGCGTAATTTCGCTTCCATATGAATGGGGCTAGTCGCGATAAATGTATGAATACGACCACGGTCACCCGCAGGTTTAATAGCTGCGCCAGCGCGCTCAATATCTTTGGGATGGGCGCGTGCCAAACCCGCAATGCATGGGCCCTGCACTTCAGAGGCAATACGATGCACCGCCTCAAAATCACCCGGTGATGCAATAGGGAAACCCGCCTCAATAATGTCCACACCCAATGCCGCTAAGCCATGGGCCACACGTAGTTTTTCTTCAATGTTCATAGAGCAGCCAGGGGACTGCTCACCGTCACGTAATGTAGTATCAAAAATATATAAACGGTCAGACATATCGATCTCCTAAAATAAAAAAAGCCGCGGGGGTTAACCGCGGCTCGTAAACTTCATGACTAAATAAAAAGGCAAATTTAGTTCGTGTACGAGCCAGCACAACGCAATAATAGCGCGTGATTCCAAAAGAGCAGGTACAGGGTAAAATGTTTCATGCGGCAAAGTATGCGCGAATAAAGTGGGAAAGGTCAATCATTACTTGATTGCTGTTTGCGCTTACGCGCTGCCCGTCGAGCCAAACGATAACGCCTAGCTTTTTGGTTTTGCCAAATACTCAGCATTGGACCATGTAGTACATACGCCATAAACACAGCAAATAAAATGCGATATGGATCAGCCATAACCAACACGATCGCAATCATCATCACAACAATCATTGCAAATGAACGTTTTTGGTGCAAATCAACATCTTTACCCGATATAAACCGCACGCCACTAACCATCAACCATGCCAAGAATGCTGCAATGATACCCCACAGCCAGCTAACAGGCTCCAGACCACCTTCTTCATGAAATAATACAGCTGCTGCAATGACCAGTGCTGTCGCTGGTGTCGGTAAACCTTGAAAGTATTTTTTATCCTGGATACCAATTTGGGTGTTGAAACGCGCCAAACGTAATGCCGAGCATGCAGCTATAAGAAATGCTGCCAACCAACCCAGCTTACCCAAAGGTGTAAGCGCCCATAAATAAATCAATACAGCTGGCGCAATGCCAAAAGATGTCATATCACACAACGAATCCAATTCCGCGCCAAAGGCAGTTTCAGCATTCAATAAACGTGCTACGCGTCCATCCAACATATCAAAAATAGCTGCTGCAATAATCGCCCATGCTGCTAATTCATATTTACCCTGAATCGCTGCAACCAACGCATAAAAACCAGCGAATAAACCCATAATGGTAAATAAACTGGGTAAAATATAGATGCCGCGACGCATATTGATGGATTTACCTGCGCTTTTCACGATTCTACTTTTCGCGCCAAAATTGTACTCGCGGAACGAACTTTATCACCCACCGATACATATGAAATAATGTGGCGAGCATTACCTGAAAGGGGTTGAGATTTGTCTGATGATATTGTCATAGAGCGCAACCTACATATTCAAAACAAAACCCCCAAGTTTTTCCGCAGCCTACATCATGCAAAAGCCTAATTCTGATGGTTTTTAAGGGTTGGAGGAATGACATCGCCCGATGCCTGCATAGCCAAAGCTTCAGGATGTTGGCGGTAGTGCTGACGTGAAACGGCCGCCAGATTTTCTTTTACTTTATCATCAACAAGGCTTGGTGAGGTTATTGGCAAGGCATCAATCAATGCTGTTAATAATTGATTTTGTGGTACAGGCATTTTTTCAACCCATGATAAAAGCAGCTCACGATTCACATAGGCAGGCAATGAACCTAAAATACCAATATCATTCTGGTCATGCACCATCAAACCTGTGGTTGTGCCGCGATCCAAGGTGAGAACCTGTAGAAAATACAAAGAATGGTACGCCAGTTGCGCTGCTTTATCGGCCTTATTGACGGGTTTCACCTGTCTTAAAGCATCACCCAGGACTTCCAAGTATGTATCAATCGCAGCTTCACCAACTGTCTGTGCCAAGGCCCGATCTTTACCGGCATCGCCACTGTTATATTGCTCCAGGTAAAAGTGTGAAACGCCGCGATGCCGCTCTAATACTGGAATATAAAAATAGCATTCACCCTGTGCCACACCCTCTTCATATTGATCTGGCGCAGCCTTTTGCATGGCATTAAAAAACTGCTGCGTCGCCACAGGATTTTCAATCGAGGGGTTCAAGTCAGCCATCATCCGCCAATAGCCCTCACCGCTTTTCATTTCCGTCCAGCTTATATGAATGTGTACCGAAGGCGCATGCGGATAGCAGGGGTGAATAATCGTTGAAATTGCTGTCGCCGAGCCAAGTGTTTTTTCTGGATTTTCATCATAATGCACTTGCGACACATTGACCGAACCACGCCCAAATAAATCGCCATCTGCCGTTGCATAGCGCACGCCGCCACCATGCATGCCTTCATCACGAAACCATTCAACCGCTTCAAATGATTGCGCACTGTTCAATTGGCATGCTAATTTCTCTAAACCTTGCACGAAACGTGTTTGTAATTGGCTAACCAGTTCATTGGCTAACTCGGCTTGCTTTGATTGTGCGGGAATGCGCTGCATAAGAACTTCTCACTTTTTAATAAATATGAAACATTGGCAACTATGAAGCTCTATTGGGCAGGGTTCAACTTATCTTATACGTTAGAATGAGTTCCCCTTTTAAGATAAAGCGATGCCCGTTAGGGTATGCCATCTTTTCCTTTGGAGATATTATGACCCACATCCGTATTGCAACACGTCGCTCACCCTTGGCACTTTGGCAGGCTGAATATGTTTCTGCTGAATTGCAGAGACTCGATTCAAGCGTCACCACTGAATTGGTAAAGATTGTTACCAAGGGCGATAAAATTTTGGATGTCCCACTGGCACAAGTCGGTGGTAAAGGTCTGTTTACCAAAGAAATTGATGAAGCTTTGCTAGATGGACGTGCAGATATTGCGGTTCACTCCATGAAAGATGTACCAACAGAGCTACCCGCAGGCACAGCTATTCGCGCTCACCCCAAACGTGAAGACCCACGCGATGCCATTGCCACCATCACAGGTGGTGATATGGACTCTTTACCCGAAGGCGCGCGTATTGGCACATCCAGTTTACGCCGTATTGCGCAGTTAAAGTCTAAGTATCCAAAATTTGAGTTTGTATCCATTCGCGGCAACATCCAAACGCGCTTATCCAAACTTGGTGAAGAAGTAGACGCTGTCATTTTGGCAGCCGCAGGCGTTTGCCGCATGGGCATGGCCGATAAGATGCACCAGTTTATGGATACTGACTTAATGCTTCCCGCCGTAGCGCAAGGCACCTTGGGCATTCAAACCCGTGATAATGATGATCTGATTAACACTTTGGTTGATCAAATGAATGACCCTGAAACAGTGATTCGCACCAAAGCAGAACGTGCATTTTTAGCACGTTTGGAAGGTGGTTGCCAAGTGCCTATCGCAGCATTTGCCACGCTTGATGGCGATCAACTACTGCTTAAAGGCTTGGTTGGCGATGTTGATGGTGAAGTAGTCATCGCACGTGAAGTCGAAGGCTTGGCTATCGATGCCGAACGAATGGGCATTGCTTTGGCTGATGAAATCTTAGATGCAGGCGCACGGCCTATTTTAGAAGCCTTATATGCCGCACAATAAAAATATTTTATAATTCTTTTAATCATTCAGTAATCATGACGCAGTACCGTTATGACTTGAATTACAGATTTGCATGAAATCACCGATAGATTTCTCTGTAGCACTCGTTGAAAAGTGAACCTCATAAAACAAAGGTAGGGCTTCAAGCACCCTGCCTTTGTTGTTTTTGGATGATGCGCTAGGCTACCGCCATGAATCCTTTATTAGACAGTATTGACGCTCCACTTCCATTGTTTGACCAAATCCTTCCCAAGCATGTCTTACCAGCTTTGGATCATGTATTGCAAAAGCAACGCGGATCGTTGCAAACACTTACAGCGCAAGACAAACCAAGCTGGGATACATTCATGGTTCCGCTTGAAGCCATGGATGAAGAACTATCACGCGTCTGGGGGCCAGTAAGCCATTTAAATTCTGTCTGCGATTCAGAAGAGTTACGTACGGTCTATCAGCAAGGTGTACAAAAAAATGCCGAATGGCACACCGAATTAGCACAAAATGAGGCCTTGTATGCAGGACTTAAATACATCGAAAGCCACGCATCTGATCATTTAAACAACGAGCAAAAAGAATTGCTCAAACAAAGCATCCGTGATTTCAAGCTATCTGGCGCAGAACTTACAGGTGATGCAAAACAGCGTTTTAAGGAAATTCATTTACGCCTATCCGAATTAACCACCACATTTGAACAACATGTATTGGATGCTACGCGTGCCTTCACATTGCATATCAGCGATGAAAATGATTTGGCTGGGCTTCCTGAATCCGCGCGCGATGCCGCAGCACAGCGCGCATCAGAAGATGATAAACAAGGCTGGTTGTTTACGCTCGATATCCCATCGTATTTACCGATGATGCAGTACAATGAAAAAGCTGAACTGCGTGAAAAAATGTATCGTGCCTACTGCACCCGTGCGACATCGGCTGAACTAGACAATAGCCCCGTGATTGATGAATTATTATCACTACGCCAAGAAATCGCACAGCTGCTTGGTTTTAGTCATTATGGTGAATACTCCATTGCAACCAAAATGGCTTCAAACAGCGATGAGGTTACGGGGTTTTTACGTGAATTAGCAGGTAAAAGCCGAACGATGGCAGAGCAAGAGGTGCAGGAGTTGCGTAGCTTTGCACAAAAGCACTTGGGCATAGATGATTTGCAAGCTTGGGACATCCCCTTTACCTCAGAAAAATTGCGCGTACATACCTATGCTATTTCGCAAGAAGAGTTAAAACCGTATTTCCCCGAAGCCAATGTTGTATCAGGCATGTTTGCGCTGGTTGAAAAAATTTATGGTATTCACATTCAAGAAGCGGAAGCCAAACTTTGGCATAAAAACACCAAATATTTTGAAGTTTTTAATGCAAACAACGAACAAATCGCTGGCTTTTACCTTGATCCTTATGCCCGTGCCCACAAACGTGGTGGCGCATGGATGGATGAGTGTGTGGTGCGCTGGCAAAAGCCCAATAGCGATTTGCAACTTCCTGTTGCTTATCTGGTATGCAACTTTGATGCGCCGATTGGTGATAAACCCGCCTTGTGGACACATGATGAGGTAATGACTTTATTTCATGAGTTTGGTCATGGCTTGCATCATATGCTGACGGAAGTAAAAACGCGCGGTGTATCAGGCATCAATGGTGTGCCTTGGGATGCTGTGGAGCTGCCCAGCCAATTTATGGAAAATTTCTGTTGGGAACGCGAAGTGCTCGATTTATTCGCCAAACATTATGAAACAGGTCACACCATTCCCGATAATTTGTTCAAGCGTATGACTGCTGCCAAGAATTTTCAGTCGGGCATGCAGATGTTACGTCAAATTGAATTTTCATTGTTCGATTTTTTATTACATAGCGAATATCAACCGGGCGGAGAACAGTCAGTACAGGGGCTTTTGGATCAAGTACGTCACGAAGTGGCTGTGATGATTCCGCCTGCTTTTAATAAGTTCCAAAACAGCTTCTCACATATTTTCGCAGGTGGTTATGCAGCAGGTTACTACAGCTATAAATGGGCAGAAGTACTTTCCGCCGATGCCTATGCAGCCTTTGAAGAAGAAGGCATTACCAACGCAGCGACTGCATCGCGTTTTCGCAAAGAAGTCTTATCCATTGGCGGCAGCAAAAATATTATGGATGGTTTTACCGCATTCCGTGGCCGCAAACCCAATGTGGATGCACTGTTACGCCATGCGGGCATTGCAAGTAAATGAAAACGCTATTGCTGATTCGTCATGCCGAGGCTGGCTGGGGCGATTTTGGGCAGGCCGATGTTGAGCGTTTACTTACGGAGCGTGGTGTCCAGCAAGCGCATGCTATTGTCCGAAATATCAATGATGAAGCCCTGATCCCCGATGTAATATTCAGCAGCACAGCCAAACGCACAGCAATGACGGCTCAAATATTGGCGGCAGGTATCAGCTTTCCAGTAGAGCAAGTGATATGGCGTAATGAATTATACCTTGCCGAAGCCGAGCTGCTATTTTCTGTGGCGCAACAGGCTGATGATCATATACAAAGCCTTGCCATCATCGCACATAATCCAGGTCTATCCGAATTAGCCGACCGTTTATTATCCAAGCCTATTCATGGCATGTCCCCTGCCACGGTGGTCGCTATCACATGGCCTGTAGAACATTGGTCTGATATTTCTGAAGGCAGAGGAACACTATCTGCCCATCTTCACCCTTAGTTATCGGAGTTTTTATGACACAATCTAGACATCAAATCGGAACACCTTTATCACCCACAGCCACACGCGTGATGCTGCTTGGTTCGGGCGAACTGGGTAAGGAAGTTGCAATCGAGTTGCAGCGCTTGGGTGTTGAAACCATTGCAGTGGATAGTTATGCCAATGCCCCTGCCATGCAGGTTGCACATCGATCTCATGTCGTAGATATGCTTGATGGTGGTGCATTGCGCACACTGATTGAAACAGAGCAGCCGCACCTGATTGTGCCTGAAGTCGAAGCTATTGCGACAGACACGTTGGCAGAGCTTGAGTCTGAAGGTTTTAACGTCATTCCAACCGCACGCGCTACACAATTAACCATGAACCGTGAAGGCATTCGCCGCCTTGCTGCCGAAACCTTGGAACTTAACACATCTCCCTATCAATTCGCTGCAACAAACCATGCGTTTCATGCTGCCATTGAAAGCATCGGCATGCCCTGTGTGGTCAAGCCGATTATGAGTTCATCTGGTAAAGGGCAGTCGGTCATTCGCGATATATCTGACATTGAAAAAGCTTGGAACCATGCCCAAGAAGGTGGTCGTGCAGGCAAAGGCAAGGTGATTGTCGAAGGGTTTGTTGATTTCGATTATGAAATTACTCTGCTCACCATTCGTCATCGTGATGGCACATCCTTTTGTTTGCCCATTGGGCACTTGCAGGTTGATGGTGATTACCGCGAATCATGGCAGCCGCAAGCCATGTCCGATGCCGCTTTGGAGCATGCAAAGCATATTGCCAGTAAAGTGACCGATGCATTGGGCGGTTTTGGCTTGTTTGGCGTAGAGCTATTTATCAAAGGCGATCAGGCAATTTTCAGTGAAGTTTCACCACGTCCGCATGACACAGGGTTGGTCACACTTATTTCACAAGACCTGTCCGAATTCGCTCTACATGCCCGCGCCATTCTAGGGCTTCCTATTCCAAATATTCGCCAACACGGCGCAGCAGCCTCATGCCCCATTGTGGTTGAAGGCGACTCCACACAAGTCAGCTTTGGTAATTTGGCAGAAGTCTTGGCAGAGCCAGACACTCAACTTCGCCTATTCGGAAAACCCGAAGTTCACGGCAAACGCCGCATGGCAGTGACCTTGGCTCGTGGTGAAAATATTGAACAAGCGCGTGAGAAAGCTAAAAAATCGGCTGCGGCATTACAGGTTTCTTTATAACACTAAATCTAGAGGTTAAATGTTACTTTATGCCTCTTTTTGAGTTTTTTCATGAAATAATATCATTTATCACATTAATATGGTGAAAAGTGTCAAAAAGTGCCATTTATACAGAAGTTAAGTTCATTTTTATATAAAAAAACCTTGGCATTAATAACGAACAGCAATCCAAATAGTGTGAATGGCACCACGATTTTCGGTGTGTTCACGCACCCGCCGTTCTTCGACTTCAAAACCAAGCTTCATCAAGCGTTGGGTAAAGGCTTGATCTGTATCGGCAGACCAAACAGTAAGAATGCCATTGGGTTTGAGGGCTTCGTAGGCAATTTCTAAGCCGTTAAGCCCATATAAGTTGTCGTTGTTGTCGCGGGTAAAACCATCGGGGCCATTATCGACATCGAGCATAATCGCATCAAAGCCATCTTTATGTTCGCGCATCACCTTGCCCACATCTTGGGTAAGAATATTCACACGTTCATCTTTTGTCGGATGGCCTGCCACTGCACCCAAGGCTCCTTGATTCCAGCGTACAACCGCAGGCATTAACTCAGCCACACTGATGCGAGCTGCCGGGCCAGAGTTCGCCAGTGCCGCGGCTAA
>Ga0316202_10001266_pt1 | contig 20277 bp, 31 predicted proteins | sample 3monrhotite_MG_FD_204934 | JGI IMG/M metagenome (GOLD analysis project Ga0316202, IMG submission 204934) | Microbial mat bacterial communities from mineral coupon in-situ incubated in ocean water Damariscotta River, Maine, United States -... | ecosystem: Environmental > Aquatic > Marine >... | reverse complement strand
CCGGCACATCAGGAATCGGTTCAGTTGCGATCGGAACAAACGGTGGCGCGGTCACTTATGCGAAAATCGCCGATCTCGAAAAAGAGGTTGCGATCGACAACGCATTAGGTGGCAGCTTGTCATTCTTGACAAACCCGAAAGTGGTTTCGGCGATGCGTACAATTCCGCGTCAGGCGTCAGGCGTTGAGGGCAACTTTATCCTAAACGATAGCAACTCAATCCTCGGATATGGTGTTGCATCATCGACACTGGTTCCAAGCGATTTGACCAAAGGCACATCATCCGGCGTTTGCTCGGCGATGATCTTTGGGAACTTTGCCGATCTGATGATCGGGATGTTTGGCGGTCTGGATGTTCTGGTTGATCCTTACACCGGATCATCAACCGGTGCGACACGGATTGCAATGTTCCAGGATGTTGATGTGGCGGTTCGTCACGCGGAGTCATTCGCGGCGATCCTCGACATCACCACATAAAAAAACCGAGGGCGGGGGCAACCCCGCTCTCTCTTATAAGGATTTTAATTGATGAAACTCGAACTCATTCGCGGAACCATCATCGAGGGCCAGGCAAAGGATGCCGGTTCGGTGATCGAGGTTGATGCAACTTTGGCATCGTTTTTGATGACCACCGGCAAGGCAAAGCCTTTCGCCGAAAAAGAAAAGAAAAGCGATCGTTCGGTTGGTTTGGAAAAATCAAGCACACCGAAAACAACGACTCGCAAGAAATAGGTTTTTAAATGGCGGTTGAATCTCTTGATGATCTGGCGGTTTTTGTCGATGTCGATGATTTCGGGGTTGCGGCAACTTATACGCCAAACGGCGGATCGGCCTCAACCGTCAACGGTATTTTCGACAATGACATCGTTGAGGTTGATGCGGGTGGCAATATTCCGATGGCCGTTCGACAACCCCGATTTTTATGCCGCACAAGTGACGTTTCGAGCGCCGTGGACGGTGACGCCTTGAATGTTAATTCCACCGCCTACACGATCCGCGTAGTGGATCATGATGGCACCGGAATGACGGTTCTCGCATTGGAGAAAAACTAGATGGCGCACGTTCGCAAATCCATTCGAGATAATATCGAAACAACTCTCACCGGCCTCACAACCACCGGCACGAATGTTTTCGCATCGAGGGTTTATCCAATACAAAGCGCCAGGATGCCTGGTCTTTGTGTCTACACCTCGAGCGAAACGATTGAGGCTCAAACGATTAAGCCGCCGAGAGGTCTTATTCGCTCGCTCGAGGTGTCAGTTGAGGTTTATGTTGAAAGCGCAACGGCGGATGATATTTTGGACGCAAGCGCGGCGGAAATCGAGGCGGCAATGGCAACCGATCGAACTCGGGGCGGATATGCAAAGGATACTCGCCTTATTTCGTTCGAGGCCGATTTTGCGGGTGAAGGCGAGAAACCTGTTGTTGTGGGTCGATTTATTTTCGAAATCCTGTATTCTACAACGGAAGCCGATGCAGAAACGGTCTATTAAGGAAAGGGCGTAAAAATGGCAAAGAGAATAGAAGTTTATCCACCGAGCGGCGGATCGCCGATCGAGATAAACGCAGAAGATTTAGCCTCTTTTGAGGCTAAAGGATGGAAGGCATCACCCTCATCCAAATCGAAGGCGGTGAAAACCGCAAAACCCAAAACCCTTGAAAGTGAGGATTAAAAAATGGCTACATTTAGCGGTAGTGATGGGGTGATCTTGGTCGGAACTGACCAGGTTGCCGAAGTTCGTTCATATTCCATCGATGAAACAATGGACACCCTAGAAGATACGTCGATGGGTGACACCTCGAGAACATATAAGACATCATTGAAATCTTTCAGTGGTTCGGCAGATGTTTTCTTTGATGACACCGACACAAGCGGCCAGGGCGCGTTGACGGTTGGCACAAGCGCAACTCTGAACATTCAGATGGAAGGCAACACATCCGGCGATCATAAGTTGAGCGGAACGGTTTTGGTCACTGGCCGGACAATCACCGCATCATTTGATGGCTTGGTTGAGGCATCAATCACATTCCAAGGCACCGGAGCGTTGACCGAGTCAACAGTTTCATAAGGGAAAAGAATTATGGCGGCTAATTCAAAATCAAATGGGATGAGCGTGATCGATCGCGCAAAGGCTCATTATCAAAACCAACCCATCAAGGAAATTGTGGTTCCGGAATGGGCGGATGATGATGGGAATCCTTTCGTTTTCTACACTCGACCATTTACATTGCAAGACCAAGGCAAGTTGCAATTCGCGGTGAAAAACCAATCGGAAGCGGATGCACTTGCCGAGGTTCTTGTTCTCAAGGCTCTCGATTCAGAGGGTGAAAAGATTTTCCAAATCAGTGATAAATCATCATTGAGGAATGGCGTTGATGCTCAAGTTCTTGCGCGGATCGCAAATCAAATCATGGGATCGATGTCCGAGGATTTGGAAAAAAACTAAGAAAGAGCGAGGAACGTCAGTTTTTATTTTTTCTCGCTGAAAAGTTGGGCAAGACGGTTGAACAAATTGAAACCGAAATGTCTGTTGATGAGTTTATTGAATGGTCGGTTTATGTGCAAATTCAATCCGATCGACAAAAACAGGCGATGAAAAAGAATGGCAACTCAAAGGCTCGAAACCCGATTAACCGCTAGAGATGAAACGCAACGCGCGTTTCGAACTCTTAAATCAAATCTAAACACGGTCAACACGGCTTTCGTAAATGTTGCGAAAGTCGCGGGGGCATTGGGCGCAGTTTTCGCCGGTGTGTTCATTCGTGATTTGGTTGAGGTCAACAAACAGTTTCAAAGCCTCCAAGCCTCGCTCGTTACTTTCACCGGATCGGTTGAAAATGCCGACACCGCATTCAAGATTTTGCAAGATTTTGCAAAACAAACACCATTCTCATTGCAAGAGGTTGTCGGCTCTTTCAATATTTTGGTGGCGCAAGGTATTAAACCAACCGAGGCTCAACTCGGATCGTTCGCGGATATTGCGGGCGGCACATCCAAATCAATCATGCAATTCGCCGAGGCGGTGGCGGATGCCTCTGTTGGCGAGTTCGAGCGGCTCAAAGAGTTCGGAATTAAGGCATCGAAAGAGGGCGATAAAATCACCCTCAAAATGGGTGACATCACAAAGGTTGTGGACAATGATTCGGCGGCGATCGTCCAGGCATTAACAGAAATTTCCGATGTTGCGTTTGCAGGGGGTGCAGCGCGGCAAGCGGCCACCCTCGGTGGTGCAATCACCAATTTGCGAGATAATGTTGATTCGTTCATGTTTGCGATCGGTGAATCCGGATTTGGCGCGGCTTTGGCGAGTTCGATCCGAAAGTTGAGTGATTTCATCGACGGCAATGATGCCCTCGCGGAAATGATTTCGGATAAAATGACAAAGGGTCTTTTGGTCTTTGTTGGCGCTCTTGATTTGGTTTTCTTAAACCTCGAGGAAATCGGAAATATTCTCGACATTGTTTTCGGGGTTTTGGTGATCAAAAAGATTCTCGCGGTCGGGAATCAAATTGTTAAATTCACTCGAGCGATTGTTACCTCTCAAATCGCATTGACTGCGATCAAGATCATCACAAAAAACTGGATGGTCGCCCTCGGAACATTGGGAGCCGGTATAGGTGCGGCGGCTCTTGCCACCGATGATTTGAAAGACAAGGTTTCCGAGCAACTTGCCGAATTTGTCGAAACCCTCAAAATCACCAACTTGGTTGAGGGTGCGATGAATGCTCTCGGCCTCGAGTTTATCGACGTTGAAAAACAGGTTGAGCAATTCAAAAAAGAATCGGGGAATATGAATGCCGAGGTGGTTCGCAGCGATGCAACCTTGGCCGATCTTATTCCCACCATCGAGGGCGTTTCCGATAAGTTAGACGAAAGCACGATTTCAACATCGGATTTCCAATCCGCTCTTGATTCGATGAAAACTAGGCTTTCACCGGTTTCAGCCGCAATCACCGATTTGAAGGACGAAAAAGCCGCGTTGAATGCGATGGTTGATGCGGGTGTCATTTCGGTTGGTGAAATGGATGGCGCGTTGAATGCGTTGGCTCGAGAGGCTCTTGGCCTCGATACAACCACCGATGATTTGGCAACTCGACAGAAAATCGCCAATGATGCTTTTGCCGCCGGTATTATCGAGGGCGATGAATACAAAGAAATTCTCAGCGGCATCAAAAGCGAAATGATCGATTACAACGCGGAGAATGAGAAAACATTCGGCGCGGGTGCGATCAAAGGCGTCAAAGATTATTATGAGGCGATTTCCGACAATGCCGCGAATATGCAAGATTTGGTTGGTCAATCGTTCGGATCACTCGAAACAACTCTTTCGGATTTCTTCCAAACCGGTGAGCTAGATTTCGGCACGTTTACCGATGCCATCAAAAAAGGTTTGGCCGATCTCGCGGCAAAGGCGGTGATCACAACCGGTTTGAATTTCCTCGGCGATGTATTTCCGAGCCTCAGTTTCGCCGATGGTGGCATGGTTCCAGGCACCGGAGGGCCAAGGGCGGATGATGTTTTGGCTCGGGTTTCCTCGGGTGAATATGTGGTCAATGCCGCAAGCGTTTCAAAATTCGGCAAAGGGTTTTTTGACGCGGTGAATGCGGGTAAAATGCCTGGCGGCGGAATGGGTATCAGCAAGGACATCATGGAATCCATCACGCCAGGATTTTTTCTTGGTGGTCTTATCAAAAAAGTGACCGGAATCGACATCGACATCATTGGCGGAATTGGTGACATTATTGGAGATATTGCCGACGCGATCGGTGATGTGATTGGGGTTGTTTCAGATGCGATCAAGGGGATGGTCGAGGGCATAATGAGCGGCGATATGACAACGATCGCGGCTTTGGCGCTTCCATTCATCTTGCCTGGAATTGGTTCGGCGGTCTTTGCAAATCTTGGGGCGGGGCAAGGGTTCGCGGCGGCGGTCGGAAATGGAATGTCGAGTTCTTTTGCCTCTGGTGTTTTGGGATCGGGTGCAAGCCTCTCATCAATCGCCACATCGGTCGGGATTGAATTTGCCAAGGATAGTTTCACCGACATGCTTTCATCGTCTTTGAGCGATATGATTCTCGGTATCACCGGCGGCATGGGGAAAAGCAAAGGCAATTTTTCAACAAATCGAGCCAGTCGTTTTTCAACTCTTTACAATGAATCCGCGCCATATTTGGCCGGAATGACCGGTGCGAATGTTCATGCCGGTGACAATGTGAGAGTGGGTGAAAGAGGGCCGGAATTGTTCATCCCCCAACGCAATGGTACAGTCGCACCGATCAAGGGCAATGCGTCCGATCTCATCGGCGCGGTGAATGATATGAAAGAGGAAATCATCACCTTGCGGCGGCAACTCAGCCGCGCGATGTCAGCCGGTCAACTCGCGGGGGCGAGAGCGTAATGGTTGCCACTACTCTCGCGGATTTAGTTGCCGATCCATATGCAAAAAAGAAATATCTGGTTATTCTCAAGCCATATGATGTGAGCGGTGCGAGCGAATTGACTCTCTATTATTCCGGTGAGGGATTTGTCACATCGCCAACCGATACACCGGCGAACACAATATTCGAGCCGAGATTGGTTGAACCGATTTCATTCTCAAGATCGATGTTTGCATCGGAGCGGCTTGGGGGTTTCTCGGTGCCTGGTTTTGGCGAATTGGTTTTAACGAATGCCGATGGTTTTCTCGATGCCTGGTCGGGGTATGGATGGGATGGCCGATCGGTTGAGGTTCGAGTCGGTGAAGCCGGAGCGGATTTCCAATATTATTTTACCATATTCAACGGCGAGGCAAAATCGATCGAGTTCGATGATTTATTCATTCGGGTGATTTTGCGCGATCGACAAACCGATTTCGATGTGGATTTTCCCTCGGTTCTTTATGCGGGAACCGGTGGCAATGAGGGATCGAGCAACCTGGCAAATCAACCGAAACCGCTCTGTTTTGGCGAGGTTTTCAACATTGAGCCGATCTTGGTTGATGCGACAAATTTCGTTTATCAAGTTCACAATGGGCAAATCGAATCGATTGTTGCGGTTTATGATGGCGGGGTGGCGTTGACTCTCACAACGCATTACACGGTTGATTTAACGAATGGCCGGTTCACTCTGGTTTCAGCGCCGAGCGGTGTCATTACGGCGGATGTCAAAGGCTCAAAGCCATCGGGTTCCTATAAAGAAACCGCCGGTGATATTATTCGCCACATTGTCACAGATTATGGCGGATTGACCGATCCAGGCGATTTGAACACAACCTTATTTTCGGATTTAAACACCGACAATAGTTCAGCGGTTGGCGTTTATGTTCCGGATACAACCACCATCCTCGGGGTTCTCGATCAAATCGCAAACACGGTCGGGGCATATTATGGATTTGATCGATCGGGCAAGTTCGAGGTCAACCGGATTGAACTCGCAACCGGAACGGCGGCGGCGGAATTTGACTCGACAAACATCATCGAGATCACGCGGCTTGCCTCGGCGGTTCCGAATTATCAAGCTCGAGTGAATTTCAAGAAAAATTATCGGGTGATGAGTGAAACGGATTTCGGTGCCTCGATCACAACGGCGCAACGGGATTTCCTGGTTCGTGAATCCGATGTTGCCATTGCCACCGACACGGCCATCCAAACGCCATATCCAAATTCCGATCCGCTCATCATTCCGGCATTATTTGCGGAGTCATCACCGGCGGCAACAGAAGCGGCAAGGCTTTTGACGATATACAAAACGCAGCGCGACATATATCGGATATTGGTGAAAACCCAACCTTACACCCTCAAGCTGAATGATGTGGTAAAAATCACATTTAGTCGGTATAATTTGACAAGCGGCAAATTGTTTCGGGTGATTTCTATCGTCGAGGATGCGGCGGTGAATGAGGTCGAATTGGAATTGTGGGGATAAAATATGCCAACCAATATGATCATTTCCTCGACTAATTATTCTGACTCCGGAACGGTAACGGTTGATGATGCGGTCGGAACATTGCCGATCACCAACTTGCAAGATCGGCAAATTGTGAAGATTTGGCGCAATACGCAAACCACCGCTCAAATCGATGTTGATTTCGGTCAAGGGCGAATTGTGGATTTCGCGGCATTGATTAAACACACCATTTCGCAAACCGGCAAAATCCGGTGGCGGCTTTCGAATGCCTCTGATTTCTCATCAACGGTTTATGATTCCGGTTTGATTGATGCTTGGCCGATCGTCGAGGAATTTGGCACATTGCCTTGGGGTGTGTTTTCTTGGGGCGGATATTTGAATATCACGGTGGCCGCTCAATATACGATCTCGACGTTTGCGGTTTTATCATCACCGGTTCAAGCGCGATATTTGCGGATTGATATTTCCGATCCGGACAATACTGACGGATATATTCAAGCCGGTCGATTGATTGCGGGGCCAGCATATAAGCCATCGATCAATTATGCCAATGGCGTTGAGTTCGAATTTGTGGATGATTCCAGAATCACCAAATCACGCGGGGGGCAAACCTTTGTTGATGAAATCGAGCGTTTCCGGCGGATTCGGTTTGAGTTGATCAACTTGCCGGAAAATGAAATGTTTCAAAACGTATTCAATGCCATCGATCGATTGCGCGGGGTGGCGCAAGATATTTTGATCATTCCTCAACCGGATGAACCGACAACGTGGATCACACAAAATATTTATGGTAGAATCACGCAAACATCGCCGATCGTGAACTCGGCACTCACTTTTTATGGCCGACAAATCGAGGTCGAGGAACTTATCTAGGGGAAACAAAACATGGCATTTCCGGTCACTCTAAACGGTCGCACCTATACACTCACAGATTTCGAAGGCACCAATTACGTTGATGGCTTGCCCGATGCCTTTGAGGATTTTGTCACTCATGCCGGTGATATTTATAATTCCACCTCGACAACATCGAACTCGATCGGCACAGGATCAAAGACGTTCACGGTTGAATCAAACAAACCATATCAAGCGGGAACGCCATTGCGGATTGCGGATGCGGCGGCACCATCAACCAATTTCCTCGACACGGTGGTCACATCTTATTCGGGAACAACCTTGGTGGTTAATTCCATCGGATATGGCGGTTCTGGAACCAAGACAAGCTGGACGGTGAACATTGGCGGGGCAAAAACGGTTGATGGCACTCTGGGGCTATCTCAGGGCGGCACAGGGGCAACCGATGCGGCGGGTGCAAGAACGAATATCGATGTTTATTCTAAAGCCGATGCGGATTCGCGGTTTTTGAATGTTTCCGGCGAGGCATCGAACGTCACAATGACCGGTGATGTCACCATTGGTGATGCGGCATCAGACACGTTGACGGTTGGCGCAACATCAACATTCAATTCATCGGCGACAATCTCAACCGGATCGAGCGGAGCATCCGCCGCAAGCAATGCGGATGATCTGGTTGTTGAGGCATCAGGTGATGGCGGTCTATCTATTTTGACACCATCCTCAAACACCGGAACGTTGTTTTTCGGTGATCCATCGGCCGGAAACGCAGGGCAGATTAAATATTCCCATTCAAGCGATCAGTTCATTATTGTCACATCTCAAAACACAGCCATTGCGATTGACTCATCGCAGCGCACCTTGCTTGGAAAATCATCCGGAACGGGCGTGGCATCCTCGGCACAAGCAAAATTACAAGTTTCTCAAAACAAAACCATACTAAATGCGGCTTTTGACGCGTATGGAAACAATGCGGGTGGGCCAATTCTTGCGTTTGGTTCTTCACGTTCAAGCACAGTTGGGACACCTGGCACAATCGCTCAAAATAACGACAACATTGGTGCAATACGATTTGCAGCGGACGATGGCACTGATTTACAAACGCAAGCAGCTTTGATTATCGCCGATGTTGATGGAACGCCAGGCGCAAATGATATGCCTGGTCGATTGGAGTTCCACACCACGGCCGATGGTGCGAGTTCCGCAACCGAGCGTATGCGGATCAACAACGCGGGTGATGTAAAAATCGGCTCGGGTGATCCAAGTGAACGCCTACATGTCGATGGTGAGGTTCGAGTTGAGGGTCAGCTTGGCGCAAATCTTTATGTTAGAGATGAGCCGCGTTCTATAAGTCCGAATTATGGCTCATCTACTGGCATAAAAATGAACGTTTCGGATCGAAACGGAAATGGCTCTTGGGCGTCTATTATTGCAAAAGGAAGTGATGCATTCCAACAAGGTTCATCAATTTATTTTACAACTGATTCTACTACGGGCAGTGAACCAGATTTTAGCAATGGGAACATTCCATCAAATGTTAGGATGATAATTGATCGGAATGGAAATGTCGGCATTGGTACATCTACCAATCCAGCTAATACATCTGGTTCGGCTCCAAGAGGACAGTGGTTGGGCGGTGCTAATTCTGCTTTTGTATCAGCTTGTTATCAACAAAGCTGTGCGGATTTCAACAGATTAAACAATGATGGTACAGTTGTAGTTATTAAGCAAAATGGAACTACAGAAGGAACAATATCTGTATCTGGAACAACCGTTTCTTATAACGGCGGTCATTTAGCACGATGGTCGCAGACCGCAGATAACACCCGCATTGATGGTTTGCTCAAAGGCACAGTGATGACCAACTTGGATCAAATGGCGGTTTGGGGCGATGAAGATAATGAACAGCTAAACTGTATGGCCGTATCCTCTGTCGAAGGCGATCCAAATGTTGCGGGTGTATTTGTCAACTGGGACAACGATGATGATATTTACACCAACGACATGAACATCGCCATGACAGGCGACATGATTATTCGAATTGCGCAAGGCACAACCGTGCAGCGCGGCGATCTTCTTATGTCCGCAGGTGATGGAACAGCCAAACCACAAGGCGATGACATTATTCGCAGCAAGACAATCGCAAAGGTAACATCAACGCATGTGACATGTACATATGACGATGGTTCTTATTGCGTACCATGCGTTTTGATGGCGTGTTAATGTCGAAATCATAGGAGAAAGACACAATGGCAATCACACACACTTGGACGGTTGATCCCAACCTACAAACCAGAGATCAAGATGGCGAAACCGATGTTGTTTATTCGGTTGTTTGGCGTTTGACATCCGAGGAAACCGTTGGCGATGAAACATATTCAATCACATCGGCGAACCAAATCTCGATCGATACAAGTGACCTTTCAAATTTCACCGCACTCGCAGATTTGACCGAGGCCGAGGTTGTCGGATGGGCAAAAAGCACGATCGATGCCAATGCCGCCGAGGGCGAGGGCGTTGATTGCGCGGAATGGGAAGCGGGTCACGAACGCAACATTGCAAAGCAGAAAAACCCACCAACACGAACTCAAACCGCGCCTTGGGCGACAAACTAAGAGGAAAGAAAAATGGCGGCAACCATAAACATCGGCGGCAAAGAATACGATGCCGACACAGATTTAAACGATCAACAGCGTTATTTAGCCTCACAGGTTGAAAGAGCGCAGCGCACAGAGCAAGAACTAAAGATGGAACTAGATCGGGCCATTATGTGCAAAAAGGGTTTCAGTGAGGCGCTTATGGCGTCCTTAAATAGTGAGGAAGGCAATGGCGAGATCAGCGGAACAAGCGCACCAGAGGATTGATGAATTGGAACCGCGTGTCACCAAATTGGAAACCACGGTTCACATTCAGTTCAAAGAGGTATTCGCTCGGATCAAGCGGATCGAGGCGATCTTGATTGGTGCCGCCGGAACCATCATTGCAATGCTTGTCGCGGTTCTGACAAAAATGGGTTGATCGTTTTATATCTATCTTTTGTTGCCTTTGGGCATTCTCATCCTGGCGGGTTGTATAAGGCGTGTATTTATTACGCGCCTTATTCTGTTTCAAAGAGGTATTATCATTATCCTCACCGTGTTATAGTTCACCCATCGGCGGCTTGTCCTGGTAGGGTGAGCGTAAAAAAATGATTGCGGAACTTGCGGCATTCAATGCCGCGTTTGGTGTGGTAAAACAGGCTTTATCTAATGGCCGCGACATCGCCGATTGTGCAAAGCAAATCGGGGTGATGATTGGCGCTCAAGAAGAATGCCGCGCCAAAAGCGAAAAGAAATCAAAATCAATATGGTTCGCGCTCGCCGGAAAAGACACCAATGATTTTGAGGAATTTATGGCGCTCGAGAAAATGAAAACTCAGCGAGCCGAATTGTTGCAAACCTTGCAGCTATATGGCCGACCAGGGTTGAAAGATGATTTCGTCAAATTTGAAGCCGATGCGCGGAAGCGGCGGCGAGAGGAAGCCGAGGAAGCGAAAAAGCAAAAAGAGAAATTCTTCACTTGGTTTGCGGTGGCTCTCTTGTCCTCGATCGCCATCGGAATCTTTGTTGTCATGGTTTATTTGATCGGCCTCGAGCGGGGGCGATGGTGATGGCCGATGGATTGACCGGAGTCGGATCGGCACCGTTTAACATCGGAAGCCATATCCATGAGCAAACAAGAGCGCGTGAGGCGATCGAAACTCATTTGGCGGATCAGAGGGCGGAAAAAGAGCATCGGGCCAATCACCGGCGCTTAGAGGCGCTCAGAGAGCAAAGCCTCGAGCTATCCAAATCTTATGACAAATTCGGGGCGGCAACAAAGGCAACCAAGCCGGAAGGCTCAAACGTAAATATTGAGGTGTGAAATGAGCGCGAAACAATTACAACCCGACAGCAAACTCGACGAATATGATTTCGATCACGATGGCATTGTCACCGATGCGGAGATCGAGCGAGCCAAAGAAATCCGAGAATTTGAGGATCAATCCCGAAAACATTTGGCTCAATTACGGATCGCCAGGTGGACATTGATCGGCATGGGAGCCTTTACCGCCGCGATGTTTGCAATGCCGGTGGATCGCATCGAGGCTCTAAGTGATATTTCTAATTTGTTTTATATCTCGGGAGCGGGTATTGTGGGGGCGTTTATGGGCGCAACAGCATGGATGAGTAGGAAATGATTGATAAATTGATCGGGCCAGTCACCGGACTGCTAGACAAATTTGTTGAGGACAAGGATCAAAAGGCGGCACTCGCGCACGAGATTGCCACCATGTCACAACGTCACGCGCAAGACTTGGCCCTCGCTCAGATTTCGGTCAACCAAGCAGAGGCAGCAAGTGGATCAACTTTTAAAGGTGGGTGGCGTCCTTTCATTGGTTGGGTGTGCGGGTTTGCTTTTTTCTATCACTTTGTTGGCTTGCCTCTTGCCCTTTTTGTCATTGCGTTGACCGGAACTCAGATTCCGCCATTGCCGGAATTTGACATGGGAACCCTCTTAACCGTTCTCGGCGGAATGCTCGGGATTGGCGGTTTGAGAACATATGAAAAGCAGAAAGGTTTGACGAAATGAGACACATCGACGAAATCATAATTCATTGCACCGCGACCAACTCGAAATGGTATGCAGACCGACCGGTTGAGGATGTGGTCAAGGAAATCCGCCGGTGGCACGTTGAGGAACGCGGATGGCGCGACATAGGCTATCACGCACTTATTCACCGCGATGGCTCGGTGGGATATGGAAGGCCGGTCGAGAAATCGGGGGCGCATGTTGCCAAGATGAACAGAAACACCATCGGGGTGAGCCTGGTCGGTGGGCGCGGCGGTTGTGCCGATGATGAGTTTCTCGATAATTTCACACCGGAGCAAGAGGAAGCCTTGCGCGAATTAATTGTCGAATATAAAGCCAAGTTTCCGACGATCGAAAAAGTCACCGGCCACAATTCCTACGCAACCAAGGCTTGCCCATGCTTTCACGTTGAGAGTTGGCTATAATTGAATGAGATCGATGTCACCGACGATGGCGAGGTTTTGATCTCGAGCGGTGGCAAAAAGATCATTCATTTTTTCTTGCCGGAATCCGAGCGGCTCGAATTGGTTTTAAAGTTGCTCGAGAGTGTAAAAGAAAAGCCCGCCAAGGATGGCGGGCAAGTTGTCAGTTTTCAAGGCAGAGAGAAAACTGATTAATTAAAACTCTTGGCCTCGAGGAACTTGATCAAGACATCGCGCAAATCAGGTTCACCCCAAAAGGCAATCACCAACATCGCAAAGCCAACCCAAAAGCCGGAAGCCACCACCGGCGCGGAATATCTTTTGCGGTCTTTTTTTTGATTCTCATCACTCATCACTTTCATCCTCTTTTGGTATTGCGCCAATTCCGGCGCATGTTTCGCATTCGCCTTTGATCACATCGATCACCCCAACATCACGATCGAAAGAGTGAGGCCGAGGGCGTTCGATCTCAACCTCACCCCATCCAAAGCATTCGGGGCAATCAACTACGCCCATGACATAACAACCCCAACCAATACCGCGCCAAGCGTAAAGCCCAGCGCCGTCCACTTAATGCGGTTGAACTTAGCATCAACATCTAACTTACCGTAACCCAAAACTAACTGCTGCTCAGGGGTCGGCTTAACCTTCGGCCCACTCGGATCAGCCTGCACCATATCGCCTTCTGTTTGAGTATTTTTCTTAATAGCCATTGTTTCCCCCTGTGGCTTCTTCTTCTAATTCTACTTCACCTGAACCGTTGAGCTATTGATTGACATATGGGAAATCCTTTGGAGTGAGATCAGGCAAATTTTTTGCGGTTTCGCTCTCACTGGTCAATTCCCGAATCCGGAAAAAACCTCGATGCTCGGGGAATGCTTGCATATACCACCGCGCATAATATGGCCGGTGATTGTTATTCACTTTAAACGTCGATTTGCCATCGACATCGGCCTCATCGGTTTCCCACCGGATACGCTCAAAAATAGCATAGGCCGAATAATTGTTGAAACCTCGAGAGGTCATTTCGCGGGTGAACTTTACAAACAAAATCCACACGTTCGGATTTTCCTGGTGGAACTTCAAAGCCGATTCCTCGAGTTCATCTTTGCGGGTTTTTACGCGGGTGAATAAATCCATACCAATCACCCCGCGATCAACGGCACAAAAACAAAGAGGCCGATGCCGAGAATGAACAGGCATATCGCGCCAATGATGTCGCCGATGATGCCAAGACTGTTTTCCATATCGCGCATCAGAGCGCGGAGTTGAGCTATTTTTTGCATTTTATTCAATCCTTATTCAGTTGGTTCAAGATGCCAAATTGTGAATCTGTTGCCAAATAGATTTGGCATGATCGGGGCCGCTAAAATAATTCCAATTCGAATCATGGAAATCCTCTTTGGTTGTTTTTAAAGCGGAGCGAATGATTCTAATTTGAGCATTCTGATTTGGGTGAATTCCGGCAAATCTTAGGAATGATTTTTGCGCCTCATTGATTTCATTTTTCATTTTATTCAATCCTTATTCAGTTGGTTCGTGCCGCTAGAATATAGACCCCGAATATATTTGCAAGAGATTTCGCAAATATTTTATTGATCTCTAATATAAATCAGTTAATTTAGGCTCGAGCAGCAAAGAGGAAAAACATGGCTTACACAAATTTTATGATGGTGATCCGAGAGGATGTGCATGATGCCTTGCATCACCTAAAGAAAAGCACTCGGGTGCCAATGGCGGTTCACGCCGAGCAATTCATCATCGATGGCTTGAAAAAATACGGCATCAAGGTGCCGGATTATCAACCCGATCCAATCGATCAGGATCGTTCCAATGGTTAATGTAAAACAAAAAGGCGCAGGGTTTGAGCGAGATGTCGCAAACCACCTCGAGGATTTGCTCGGAATCAAGTTCTCGAGAAACCCGTTCGAGCAGCAACGCCAGGCAAATCAACCCGATCTCATTGCCGATGATCCGGATTTTCCATTCTCGATCGAATGCAAGCGATACAAAGGCGGCGAGTTTATGAAAGCCTGGTGGACGCAATCGGACAACGCCGCTCGAGCCTCAAATAAATTGCCTTGCGTGATTTATAAGTTCGATCGCAAACCGGTGATGGTGGCCGTTGATTGGAAAGCCATCGCAGCAATGACCGGCATTGGCCTCAATGATGATGGTCTGATTTTTATGAATCTCGAGTCATTCGCTTTTATGGCGCGGGAAATCATGGCGGGGAGATCAATCGGATGAGCGATCAATATAAAGGCGATCGATTCGTTTATTTCGATCTCGAAACCATTCCAAGCCAATCGCCGGAATATCTCAAGCGATGCCTCGAGAAAGTAAAACCACCGGCATCGATCAAGAAACCGTCATCGGTCAAAAAATGGTATGAAGAAAGCGCAGAGGGAGCCGCACAAGACCTATTCGACAAATCATCGTTCGATGGTGGCAGAGGTCATATTTGCACCATTGCATGGGCAAAAAACGATGGTGAGGTGAAATGTTTTCACGCGGCAACCCTCGAGGATGAAAAGCCTTTGATCAGCGCGTTCTTTAACGATCTCGATAAATACCATTCGGAAACCCTAGTCGGTCACAATATCATCGGATTCGACATCGGATTCATTCGCAAACGCGCCATCGCGCTCGGGGTGCAATTACCAGGCGCATATAAATTGCCGCGTGATCCGAAACCTTGGGATAAAAAAATCCATGACACGATGATCATGTGGGCCGGATCAGGAAAAACGATCTCGATGGATGATCTTTGTGATATTCTCGGCATTCCAGGCAAAGAAGGTTTCGATGGCTCTATGGTTGCGGAAGCCTGGGCCAATGGCGAACACGCCACAATCGCCGAATATTGCCAGGATGATGTTGCTCGAACTCGAGAGATACACAAAAGATTCCTCGCGGTTGGATGGTAAATAAAAACCCCGAAGCCAAAAGCCTCGGGGTTCTATTTTGACCGGCTCAACCCGCCGAAAGCCGATCAAAAATTATGGCTTCGGTTTCGGGCGAACGAATGATGAAATCTTGTCGGTTTCATAACAGGTTGCTCGAGTGTCCGAATAATTTTCATAAATGGGTTCATAAATCCACTCGACCGAGGCTCGGCAAGCCTCAAGCGATGGAAAGATGATTTTCGATTCAAACAATTCATCATCCGAGTTGCCATAAATCAAAACCAAGATTGTCCAGAAACTAGCCATCAAAAAGGTATTTCATCATCGATGTCATTCGATGGCGGGGGTGGTGGTGGCGGTGCCTGGAAACTCTTGGCCGATGGCATCGGATCAGGATGCACCGACATCGGAGCCATTGAATCAGTAAACCGTTTCAATCCGGTTTCGATCCGCTCTTTCATCCGCTCGGAAAGCAACTCGAAAGAATTATTGTCCTCGGGGAGCGAGTTTATATAAAGCAACTCACCGGCAGGGGCCAAAGCCTCTTGCCCTCGACCGAGCGGCATCATCGCGCCAATGTTGGCATATTTTCCATCCTCTGAATGAACCACCGAGATTTGCAGCGGCTTTCCGAGAACGGTTTTCAAATCGAAACCTTGCAATTCCTCGCCGGTAAATGCGCGGCCGCGCCATGCCTCGAGGTCTTTGCGGAGCCTCGCTTTGGTGTTTAAAGACACGGTATAATTTTGCATCATAAGAAACGGGCGATCATCCGCCATATTCTCATCAATCTCAAAGGCGAGGTGAATTTGATGCTTCACGCCATAATTGGTTTCTTGCAAACCCATATTCAAAAGACGGGTGCAAACGGCTCGATAAACCCCAACAGGGGCCAATTCATATTCACCAGATGTTTCTGCTACTAACATTTGTATTCCTTTCATATTCAACCACAATATATAGAAAATATATCGCTCGCCTATATTGGGGCTTGATTTTGGTGGTGTCAAGCGGCAAAGATGGGCGAAAAACAGGATTCCAAAATGAGCAAAACATTCATCACCGGTTTCGGTGCCTATGATACAAAGACCGGCACCGCCGAGAATTATCGGGAAATCACATTCCTCGATGTGGTTAAAATGGCAGAAACGCCATCGAGCAAACCAAAAGAAAAAGCGCAATGGGCGATTTTCTCAACGCACAATCACCCCGAGGCTCGATCGCATGATCAACAGCGCGAAAACGGTCAATTCCTCACATTGGCCGGAGACATCGACACCGGCAACCCAAACAAACGCCAAGTGATCGAGGCCATCGAAACTGTTTGCGGCCAATGCTCGATGATCATTTATTCAACATCCGGATCAAGCGAGGAAAACAAAAAGTGGCGTTTTCTGTTGCCGGTCAACAAACCGATTTCCGGCGCTCAATATGCCAACCATCAAAAAGCCTTATTTGATCTATTGGCCGAGCAAGGCATCGAATGCGATCGCGCTCTCACTCGACCAGGACAACCGATCTATTTGCCGAATGTTCCGATGGACAAACGCAACGCGGCGGCAATCCCTCACTTTTACGAATACGAAATCATTCGCCGATCGGTGTTTAAACTCGAGGGTTCAAAAATCAGCGAACGCGAATACCAAAACCAAGCCGCCGACATCGAGGCGCAAGCAATGGCCCTCAAAGCCGCTCAGAGGCGCACAGAGGCGCGGAGAGAGCGTTTCGGGGATAACGATGAGCAAAGTGTTGTTGATGCGTTCAATGAGCGTCACGCCATCGAGGATTTGTTGCTTAAATATGGGTATGATCGGCTTGGTGCCACCGATTCATTTCGATCGAAATATCAATCAAGCGGATCATACGCCACAAAATCATTCGGCGAATATTGGGTTTCCCTCTCGGCATCCGATGCCGCCAATGGCCTCGGGCGAGAAAAGGATGGTTATTGCGCCGGAGATGCGTTCGATCTTTTCGCTCATTATGAACACACCGGCGATTTTACAGCGGCGGTGAGGCAATACGGCGCGGAAATCAATCCAACCAATCCAACCGCCGCTCAAGTTTTAAAACCAATTCTCGGGGCATGGGAAGGCGAACCGCTCAATCAACCCTCGCCAGAGGAAAAGGTAAATAAACACACCGGCGAGGGGAGCGGGCCAACCGTGATCAATGGGAGGACTGATCAGTTTCGATTGCATCGCGTGTTTACTTTAGCAGATGCCGAGCCAGTTTTGAAATCAAATTACTTGATCAAGGGTTGGCTCGGTAAATCTCAAATGTCGGTTGTCTATGGGCCGAGCAATGTGGGCAAATCATTTTTCTGCCTCGATATGGCATTCTCGATCGCCGCAAACGTCGAATGGAATGATTGCCGCGTTCGAGGTGGGCCGGTGTTATACCTCGCCACCGAGGGCGGCACCGCGTTCAGAAACCGCGTTTACGCGCTCAGAAAGCAACGCGGGGTTTCCGATGCGCCATTGATCGTTCGACCATCACCGATCGATCTATTGCGAGCCGAGGTTGATTTACCGGCGCTCTCTGAACTCATCAAAGAAATCACCGAGCAATATGGCGAGATCGAAATGATTTGTGTCGATACGCTCTCGAGAGCAATGGCCGGTGGCAATGAAAACGGGCCAGAGGATATGACCAGGTTCATCGGCAACCTCGACACATTGCGCGATTTAACCGGCGCTCACATCATGGTCGTGCATCATTCCGGCAAAGACACGGCAGCGGGGGCCAGAGGCCATTCAAGCCTCAGAGCCGCCACCGACACCGAGATTGAACTCGAGGTGACTGATACCGGCCTCAGACTCGCCAGGACAACCAAACAACGCGACATGGAACCAAAGCCGCCAGTGGGGTTCACCCTCGAGGTTGAGGAACTCGGCAAGGATGAGGATGGCGATCCAGTGACCACCGCAATCATCAAGATCGCCGACGATGAGGATGTGAAAGAGGCATCAAACAAAAAGCCGCTCGGCGGCAATCAAAAGAAAATAATCGAATGTTTTAATCAACTGAGATCGGACAAGGTTGGCGGTGGCAATCCTGGCGGAACCGGCTTTCCGGATTCCGGCACTTATTGGGCCATCGAGTATGAAAAAGTTTTGGAAATGTTCAGCGGAAAATCAACCGCCGATCGACCGAAAAAGAGTTTTGATCAGGCAATTTCAAGCCTCGAAAAAGGCGGCGAAATTGTCCTAAACGGTGGTTTTTTGTGGATTCCCAAAAAAGAGGGAAAAATGGGGTGATGTCCTAAAGTGTCCTAAATGGTGAATGTAATTAAATCAAAGGTTTACAAGGTGCGTTTAGGACGTTTAGGACATTTAGGACATCACTTAGGACAACGCGGAGTGGATGTCCTAAATGTCCTAAATGCCTATAGGCATAGGACATTAGGACAACTCAGGCAAAAAGGACGAAAAATAAAATGAAAAATCAAAGGCGAGATGAGGTTCTCGAGGAAGCCGGAAAACTCATCAATGGCGATCGTCGGGATCAATACGGCGATGACACATTCAAAGCGATGGCGGTGATGCTCTCGGGTTATCTCGGCATCAATATCGAACCATACCAAGCGGCGGAGATCATGGTTCTTGTGAAGTTATCGAGAAACCGCCATCAACCCAAACTCGATTCATTCGTCGATGGTGCCGGATACCTCGCATTGGCCGCAGAGGAAGCCTTTGGCAATAGCGATGAGGTGTGATATACAAAGGCATGGAAACTCCCTGTTGGATCAGGCGCGTTCGCGCGTCCAACTGCCTCGGGGTTGCGGGTACAACCTCGGGGCATTTTTTTATAGGGTGGGGGTATGGCTCAATGAAAAGATATTCAAATCGAGGGGTGGGGGTGTGAAGGTTTCAATTCTCGCGGATATGCAAAAATTCAAACGATCGATGAACAACATCGAGAAAAAAGAATTTCCTCTCATCGTTCGAAACTCTTTGCTCGACACCGGATTCAGAACGCAAAAGAAATTGAGAACGCAAACCTATGGCAAGGCATTCAACCCGCGCCAAAAGCAATTCAAGAACGTGACAACCTCGCTCGGCACTGGTTCACCGGCTCAACCTCAATCCGGAGTGATTTTAAAAAAGGGGGTGGCGCGTCGAAAAGAAATTGTGATCTTCGATAGGACGTCCAAGGAGTACATGCAAAGACACGCGAAGGGTGGAACCAAAAGACCGGTATCGGGTTCTAATATTGCCATACCAGGCAAAGACACGGTGGAGCCTAGAAGGACGGGCAGGGGCATTCCAAAAAAATTGAGGCCGGATGCCCTACGGGGGGATAAGAAGACATTCCGGATCAAGATCAACGGCCAAGATGTGATTGCCAAGAGAGTTGGCAAGGATCGTTATCCGATCGCAATCATGCATGTGCTAGAACCATCAGCAACCATCCGGAAAACATATAACTTTTATGAGGACGCGCAAAGTTCGTTCCGATCCGAGTTTCCGGCAGCGTTTCGACGCAACTTCAACTCTAGGATGAAAAGAGTTCTCAAAACTTCATTCTGATGCCCTCGGGCATAGGGGGTGCCAAAAGGTACTTCCAACCGATCAACTTTGCGGGTAACGCGCGAC
>Ga0316202_10001264_pt1 | contig 20360 bp, 19 predicted proteins | sample 3monrhotite_MG_FD_204934 | JGI IMG/M metagenome (GOLD analysis project Ga0316202, IMG submission 204934) | Microbial mat bacterial communities from mineral coupon in-situ incubated in ocean water Damariscotta River, Maine, United States -... | ecosystem: Environmental > Aquatic > Marine >... | reverse complement strand
TGGGTGCTCCAGAGGCGAAAGCAGCTGGGGGCCCCTCTCGGCATGTGCCGCGGGCTTGCTGGGGGATGCTGCGCTCCCCCAGACCCCCTAAGCTTTTGGCCCGGGGCCCTAACGCTGCTTTCGTTGGACTGAGAGACGGGGTTGGGCGGGCGAAAGCAGCTGGAGGACCCCTCTTGGGACGCTGCGCTCCCCCAGATCCTCTAAGCCTGGGGAGCGGCGTCCCTTCGAGTGTTAACTAATTCGAATGAATGGCGTTTCCAAAGCTTCGCTTCAGGAAATGCTCGGTCCGACCTACCTTGAGCGCAGCAACGGGGGGAAGCAGTCCCCTTAGACCTCGAGGAGCTCCCATGACCGACCTGATCCAATCCCGCCGGAACCTCTTGCGCGCTTCCCTCGGTGGGGCAGCGGGCCTCCTCCTAGGTGGCGCGGGAGCAGCGCTCGCCGGTGATCCGACCGTGGCTCAGACCGAGGGGCCCTTCCACCCCATGCCGCGGCGTCGCGACGCCGCGGGCGACCTCGTGACCGTCGACCAACGACTGATCTCGACGGTCGACCGGGACTCGGACCTGACCTTCGTCAGCGACGCGCCGGGGACTGCGATCGGGACCCAGGCGATCGTGACGGGCGTCGTGCGAGACGAGGCGGATCGGCCCCTCGCGAACGCCGAGGTCGAGATCTGGCAGGCTTGCGTCTCGGGTCGCTACAACCACAAGTCGGACCCCAGCAGCGAGTGGCTCGATCCCGAGTTCCAGTACTGGGGCCGCGCCACGAGCGACGCCAGCGGGCGCTACACCTTCCGGACCATCGTCCCCGGCGCCTACCGCGCCAACGGGAGCTGGATCCGTCCTCCCCACATTCACTACAAGGTCAGCCGACGCGGGTTCCGCGACCTCACGACCCAGATGTACTTCAGCGGCGTGACCTTCTACTACGGGAACCGCTTTTGGCCGGCCGACGTCCTCGCGCAGCTCAACGAGCGCGATCAGATCCTGCGCTCGATCCGGACGGACCTCCGCCCGAGCGTGATCGCCGCTGGCCGCGACCCCCTCCCGAGCGAGGGCCTCGAGGCCGGCATGAAGGTCTTCAACTTCGACATCACCCTGGAGGCCGTTCCCCAGCTCGCGACCCCCGCCGCACGGGATCCGCGCCTGCGGGACCTCCTCGCGCGATAGCGCTCCGCTAGCCCGGCAGGCGGGCACCCTTGGCATAGACCCACGCCAGGACGAAGTCGCCGCTGCGTTGCCAACCGGCCTCGACCGTCGCGACCCCGAGCTCCAGAGCTCGGGGCGCCGCGGCGTTGAGGTAGCGGACCGCTGCCTGGCCTTGCTCGGCGAGGGGGTCGTCGAGCTCCAAGCCCACGTCGAGGAGGCCCGTTCCGCGGGGCGGTTGGAGCGCCTTGAAGGCGGCCTCCTTGAGGGCCCAGCACACGATCGCGGCCAGGTCTCGGGGTCCCGCGCCTGATTCGCCGCCAGGGAGAGCCTCTAGCCAGGCCCGCTCCTCCGGGTGGAGGTAGAACCTAAACGTCCCAGGAGGACGCTTCTTGATCTTCTCCAGGTCGAGTCCCGGGAGTCCGCCGCTCGGGCCGGGCTCGGTGGCCCAGGCGGCGGCGTAGCCGTGCCCGTGGGTGATCGTGAGGGCCACGCTGGGGGAACGAGCCTCCAGGCGCGGGGCGCCGCTGGGTAGGCTGCCGATAGGGAGCTCGAGGTCGCCGAGGGAACCGAGCCCCCGCCCGGCCAGGACTCGTCGGGCGGCCTCCTTGCCTGCCAGCCGGCCCAGGAGCCAGTCATGTTTGCGCTTGGCGGCGGGGAACTTTTCGTGTCGGGCGAGCTCCTGAGGGCAGAGCCGCTCTAGGGCTCCAGGGGGAAGACCCTCGAGGAGAACGACGCCAGGAGGCAGGGAGTCTGAAAAAAGGTCCATCGCGCTCATTTTGACACGCCACAGGCCCCCCTCTACACTCTCAGGCATGGCGGATGATCGCGATCGAACGCTAGCTAGGCTGGCGGTCGAATCTGGGTATCTCACCCAGGACGAAGCCGGTGGATATTGGCAGCGCGTTCAGGCCCCCGGGAGCCCGCGCCTGGCCCAACTCCTGATGCAGGAGGGGCGCCTGAGTCCGGCCGATATGGCCAATCTTCGCCAACGTTTCTTCGACGAGCAGGGGAGCACTCCTTCGGGTCGCCTGCCCAAGCCGGCGGAGCCCCTCAACGATTCGGCCAACTTCGCCCGCGCAGACTCGACGCTCCTTCCTCGCAACGCTGGCGATCCGAACTGGGCCAAGAGCCTGGAGAAGGACGCGCTCTTGGCGCGGGTCCTCCTCAACCGCAGCCAGACAACGCAGGATCGGCTCCGCGAGTGCCGCCAGATCCAGCTCGATCAGCAGCAGCGCTTGGGAGCGATCCTCGTCGAGAAGGGCTACGTCGATCGAGGAATGATCGCTGACGCCATGGCCCTCGTTCGCGAGCGCATGGGTCATGACGTGACCCTCGACCTCGGCGGCCCCGAGGCGCCGGTGGCAAACTTTCCCCCGGGAACGGGCAGCTTTGGTCGGCCTCCGACGGGCGGCTTCGGGCCCCCTCCAGGGCCAGGTGGATTCGGCCCTCCGGCGACAGGCGGGTTTGGCCCGCCGCCGCAGACCGGCGGATTCGGCGCCCCGCCCCAGACCGGCGGGTTCGGGGCACCCCCTCAGACCGGCGCGTTCGGCGCCCCGCCCCAGACCGGCGCGTTCGGTGGCTCGCCCCAGACTGGTGCGTTTGGCACCCCGCCCCAGACGGGCGGCTTCGGGCCCCCTCCTGGACCCGGCGGGTTCGGGCCCCCTCCGGCGACGGGCGGGTTCGGGCCGCCTCCCGGGCCTGGCGGCTTCGGCTCGCCGGGCGGGATCGACGGCGGGGCACCTCCCAGCGAAAGCAATCCCTTCGCGAGCGTTCGCGCGACGCCGAGCCCCCTCATGGGAGCCCAGGAACCCCCCTCTTTCGGGAACGTCTCGGTCGAGGAGCTGAACCCCTTCGGGGACGGAGGCTCCCCGGCGGGAGCGAAGCCCAGCCTCGAGCTCTCAATGGATGAGCTGAACCCCTTCGCCGGCGGCGGAGGCGCGGCCCCCGCAGCCGGCGGCGCCTTTGGTGAGCCGGCCGGGGGGGGCGGCGCCTTCACCAGCCCAGCTGGAGGATTCGGAGATCCTGCCCCGGGCGGCGGCGCCTTCGGTGAGTCGTCAGGAAGCGGGGCCTTCGGAGATCCCACCGGCGGGAGCGGCGCCTTCGGAGACCCTGGCGGCGGGGCCTTCGGTGACCCCGGCGGGGGGGCCTTCGGAGACCCTGGCGGCGGGGCCTTCGGTGACCCTGGCGGCGGGGCCTTCGGAGACCCTGGCGGCGGGGCCTTCGGAGACCCTGGCGGGGGGGCCTTCGGCAGTCCGCCCGCAGGCGGGGCCTTCGGTGACCCTGGCGGCGGGGCCTTCGGAGACCCTGGCGGCGGGGCCTTCGGTGACCCTGGCGGCGGGGCCTTCGGCGACCCCGGCGGCTTTCCCGGCGCCACGCCAGCTCCCGCGCCCGCTCCTGCCTTTGGCGGGGATCCCTGGAGCGCGCCGCCTGCGCCTAGCTCAGGGCTCACGCCTGCTGGCGTCCCCGTCGGCGGTCAGGCCGACTCGCTCCGCAACAAAGGGGGGAGCGGCTCTCTCGCCCGCCAAGAGGGCAAGCGCGCCAAGCGCAAGAAGAAGGCGGCCCAGGCCGCCACCAACACCAAGGCCCTCGTGATCGGGATCGTGATCATGGTGGTCGTCGTGATCGCGCTCGTCGTGGGCGTGGTCGCCTTGACCTAGCCTGCGCCCTCGTCGCCGCCGGCTAGAGCGGCCGATCAGGCTGGGGCGTATCCTTCTTCTCGTCCTTCTTCTCGTCCTCGCTGGACTTCGGGCCAGGCTCCTTGGCGAGAGCCTTGACGAGCTTCTCGAGGTCGGCGAGGGCTCTGTAGCCCTCTTCGCGCGCCCGGACGCGCCCCTGGCGATCGATAAAGAGGGTGGTCGGGAAGGCCTCGAGCTTGGGGACCGCGGCTAGGTCCGCTTGCTTGCTGAGGAGGATCATGGGGTAGCTGGCGCCGAGCTTCTTGGCGAAGGCCCTGACCTGGGCCTCGACCTTGGGCCCAGATTGCCCTCGCTCCCAGGTCATGCCGACGATCACGAGGTCCTTCTCGTAGCGCTTGGCGAGCTCGACGAAGTGGGGGATCTCCATCCGGCAGGGAGGGCACCAGGTGCCCCAGTAGTCCACGATCACGACCTTCCCCTTGAGGTCCTTGAGCGACAGCTTCTTGCCGTCGAGGGTCGTGCCCTGAAAGTCGTAGGGGAAGAGCGCCTCGGCGCTGAGCTCGGCGGCGGCCGCCTCCATAGCCTGCTTGGCGAGGCGAGCTTGGACCCGCTCGAGGAGGTTCACGAAGCGGGGGTGGGCGCGGATCTCGCTTAGGTCGGGGTCTCGCTCGACGCGCTCGAGGTCGGAGTAGCCGAGCTCGAGGGCCTTCCCGAGGGCCTTGAGCGCGAGGTCCGCTTGGCCGGAGCGGGCGCGGGCGCAGGCCAGGTTGTAGTGGGCGACCTCGGCCACGACCCCGAGGCGCTCCTTGGGGACGCCCGTCACGCCAGGGAGGAGCTTGATCGCCGCCTCGTAGGATTCGGCCGCCTGGAGGTAGCGGGCCCGAGCCTTGGTCTTGCGCTCCTTTTGCTCGGCCGCGGGGAGAGCTTCCTGCCCCTCGGCGGGGGTCAGGGGTGCGAGGAGGCGTCGGCCGGCCTCCATGTGGTCGAGCCCCTCTTGGAGGTGCTTGGACAGGAGTTGGCGCTTGGCCTTCGCAGCGCGAGCCTCGTCCTCGCTCTGGGGAGCTGGGTCAGGAGCCGCGAGGGCCGGCGTCAGGCTCGCGAGGGAGAGGGCGCTCGCCAGGAGGAGTCGCTTCATGGGGTCGCCTTTCGCGTCGCTCCGGTGCAGGGCTGATCTTACGCGAGCAGCGCCAAGTGACAGGGGTCTGCTGGCAGAGCGCCCTGACTCCTCCTATCGTTGGCCCGCTCAGATCGAAGAGGAGACTCACCATGCAACCACCTCCCGGCCCGCCCCCTGGCATGCCCCCTGGTCCGCCCCCCGGCCCGCCAGGTCCACCCCCCGGCGGAATGCCTATGGGCGCGCCGCCGCCCGCGCCTATGGGCGCGCCGCCGCCCGCGCCTATGGGCGCGCCGCCGCCCGCGCCTATGGGCGCGCCGCCCCCTGCGCCCATGGGCGCGCCCTCTCCTGCTCCCATGGGCGGTCCTTCGCCGGCAGAGCAGGCCAAGCAAGCAGCTCAGGAGAAGGCCCAGGCCGCTGCGGCCGCGGTCGCGAGCCTGGGGATCACGCCGGACAAGCTCCAGGGTATGTTCGCGGATCAAGCCAAGAGCAGCCCAGTGTCCTTGGTGGGCAAGCTGCTCTTCATTCTCGGAATGGCGATCTTCGGCACTGCGACCTTCAACGACAAGCGTCACAAGACCAACGCGCGCCACGCGGAGGCCTTGGCCCAGAAGATCAAGAACGCGAACTGGGAGCGGCCGATCGAGCCTGCGGCTCCCCTCTATCCGCCCAACCCGGCCAAGGCCCCTTACGTCTACATGTACAAGGAGCTGGTGGAGGTTCCGGGGACGGAGGGCAAGAAGAAGGTCGAGATGAAGGCCCCCCAGGAGGCCATCGACGCATACAAGGAGAAGGGAGCGGCCGCCGACGAGGCCTTCAACCAGCACCACATTGGACCGGTCAAGGACTACGGAACTGCGATGTTCGAGTTCGACACCGAGTGGCGCGCGAACACTCCGGCTCGGGCGCGCGAGGTCAAGGAGCTCAGCAACGAGGCCAGCCAGGAGCGGAACGCTGCGGTCGTTGGCCCTATGGGGTTTTGGCTCCGTTGGATCGGGCTGGCCATGATGTTCATCGGGATGGCGTCTCTCGCGATCATTGGTGACAAGGAGGAGAAGCTCGTCGGGCTCTTGGTCCTGGGACTCGGCCTCGTCTGGCCAATGGTCAACCTCGGGATCGTGACCTAGCGGTCAGCCGAGTTGGACTCTAGCCAGGCCAGCGTCCCCCAGGGACGCTGGCCTCGTGCTTGGTTCGAGGCACCTGAGCCGAGAACCCGGCGAGGATTCAACCCGGACCCCCGCCCTCGTAGAATCACGCGACCCGAGCCGAGGAGACTCCCTTCGTGAAGCTGCTGCGCATGCCCCGCCCGACCATTTCCTCCGCCTGGGCGCGGACCAGCAAGCTGCCCTTCGGGCGGCAGGTCTTCTCGCGGCTGATCAAGCGCATGGTCCCCTACAGCGGGACCATTGGCGCCTCGATCCTCGATCTCCGCGACGGCTACTGCCGAGCCCAGATCAGCGACCGCCCGATCGTGCGGAATCACCTCCGCTCGGTCCACGCGGTCGCGCTCATGAACCTGGGCGAACTCACGACTGGGCTCGCGGTCATGCACGCCATAGACGGCAGAGGGCGCGGGATCGTGACCTCGCTCAAGATGGAGTACTACCACAAGGCCCGCGGCACGATCACGGCGACCTGCGAGACGACTCCCCCCAGCGCGCCAGGTCGTCACGAGTTCGAGGTCACGGGCGAGCTGCGCAACGAATCGGGAGAGCTCGTCGCGCGCGCCTTCGCGACCTGGAAGCTCGAGCTGGAGTGATCCCGCAGCTCACCGCTCAGGAGGTCGCCGCCCAGCGCCAGGCCGGCGAGGCCTTTCGGATCCTCGACGTCCGCGAGGAGTCGGAGCTGGCCCTGGCCAGCCTCCCCGACGTGGTCTGGCTGCCCATGTCCGAGCTCAGCCTTCGCCTAGGCGAGCTCGACCCCGACGAGCGCTGGGTCGTGCTCTGCCACCACGGGATTCGGAGCAATCGCGTGGCAGGGATCCTCCTCGCGCAAGGCTTCAGCGACGTGAGCAACCTCCGCGGCGGGATCGCCGCCTGGTCCCGCGACGTAGACCCTGAGGTCCCGGTCTATTGAGCGAGCCTGCCGCGACCCCTGACCCCCCCCAGTCCGGAGCGGAGGAGCCCGCAGCTCCTCCGGCTCCCCGCGCAGCTGGCTGTCACTTGCGGACGATCGTGGCCGGCCTCGTGGGTGGGCTCTTGGTCGTGCTCGGCGTTCGCTCCTGCCTGAGCGAGCCCTTGCCGCCAGCCCTGCCCCAGGTCACGACCGGCGACCTGGTCGGGTTTCGCCTGGAGGTCGCCTTCCCGGCCCTGAACTTCGAGCGCCCGGTCTACCTCTGCCACGAGCCGGGCCAGCCCGATCAGCTCTGGGTCCTCGAGCAAGGCGGCAAGGTCTTTCGCTTCAGCAATGACCCCGCGGTCCCAGCCGCAGAGCTGGCTCTGGACCTCAGCGCCAAGGTCTCGCGCCGCGGCAACGAAGAGGGCCTCTTGGGCCTCGCCTTCGCGCCGGACCACGCCACGAGCCGGGTCCTCTACCTCTACTACTCCCCGGTCGCGGGAGAGGGCTGGGTGGGGGGACGCTCGCGGCTCTCGCGCTTTCGCCGCGCCGCGAGCGGCGCTGGGATCGACGCCGCCTCCGAGGAGATCCTCCTCGAGGTCGAGCAGCCCTACAGCAATCACAACGGGGGAATGCTGACCTTCGGGCCCGACGGCTACCTCTATCTGGGGCTCGGCGACGGGGGGGCGGCCGGCGACCTCGACAAGAACGCGCAGAACAAGAACACGCTCTTGGGTTCGATCTTGCGCCTCGACGTCTCGCGAGCCGAGGGCGGCAAGCCCTATGCGATCCCGGCGGACAACCCCTTCCAGGGTGACCCCCAGGCCCGCCCGGAGATCTTCGCGTTTGGGCTGCGGAACCCCTGGCGCTTCAGCTTCGACCGCCAGGGCGGGGCGCTCTTCGTGGGCGACGTCGGCCAAGGCGCCTGGGAGGAGGTCCACGAGGTCAGCCGGGGGGACAACTGCGGCTGGCGGCGCTACGAGGGCTTCAGCCTCTACGACGAGGACATGCGGGCTCCCGCCGCGAGGGAGCCGGTCTCGGCCTACGCTCGCAGCGAGGGCGTCTCGATCACCGGAGGATACGTCTACCGCGGACAAGAACACAGCAAGCTGGCTGGGTGTTACCTCTACGGGGACTACCTGACCGGGAACGTGTGGGCCCTGATCCGAGACCCGAGCGCGCCCGCCCTTCAGGAGGGCTCGCACCGAACCCAGGCAGGGTTCCGCGTCCTGAAGCTGATCGAGGGGAGCCCCGCCCTGGCCTCCTTCGGAGAGGACGCCTCGGGCGAGGTCTACACCTGCCACTTCGACGGCAAGATCCGTCGCTTCGTCCAGTCTGCGCGGGAGGGGGCCTCGGAGTCGCCTGGCCCCGCTGCCTCAGCGAGGGGAGGGAAGTAGGCTAGCGGGCGTGCGGCTCCCCCAACCTGGCGAAGCGGTCGGTCCTTACACCTGCGTGCGCCTCTTGGCCTCGGGGGGCATGGGCGCGGTCTACGAGGCGCGCCACCCCGACCTCCCTCGCAGCGTCGCGCTCAAGCTCCTCCTCGCGCCGGAGGACCCAGAGCTCGTGACTCGCTTTCGGCGCGAGTCCGAGGCCTGCGGGCGCTTGAGTCACCCAAACTTGGTCCGGGTCCACGACTCGGGCCGGGTCGGCCAGGCCTGCTACCTCGTCATGGAGCTGGTCAAGGGAGAGTCCCTCCAAGCACAGCTCGATCGCGGCGGGCCCTTCGAGCCGCAGGTCGCCAGGAAACGAATCGAGGAGGCCGCCGAGGGGATCGCCCACGCCCACGCCGCGGGCGTCCTCCACCGAGACCTCAAGCCCAGCAACCTCCTCTGGGACCAGGAGCTGGGCCGGGTCCGCGTGGTGGACTTCGGGCTGACGGGCCGCCTGAGCGCGGCCGACTCCCTGACGGCGACGGGAGAGGTCCTCGGAACGCCGGGCTACCTGGCGCCTGAGCAGGTCGGCGTCGGGGAGGGCGTGATCGGGCCCGCTACCGACGTCTATGGGCTGGGGGCGACCCTCTTCGCCCTCTTGACCGGACGGGCGCCCTTCGTAGGAGCCGGAATGGCCGGGCTGGCCGAGGTCGCGACGGACTCGGCCCCCGACGTGCGCTCGCTCCGGGGCGAGATCGACCCAGACCTGGCCGCGATCGTGGCTCGCTGCCTGCTGAAGGACCCGGAGCTCCGCTACCCGAGCGCCTCGGACCTCGTCGACGTCTTGGCGGGACGAGTCGAGGCGACTCCGGTCGCCTCGAGCCGGCGGAGCCAGCGCCTGAGCCGCCTCCTCGGAGGCGGACTGATCCTGACCCTGGCCTTGGCGACAGGGGTCGGCGTCGTCGTTGGGTCCTCGACGGGCCCCTCCCTGGAGGAGCGGCTCGGTGACTACCAGGCGTGGCGTCGTGAGGCGCTCGCCGGCTTCGCCTATGGCTGGGGCTCGGCGGCGCCCGATCTGGAGCAGGAACTCGAGGTCTGGAGCGAGGAGCTCTCGGCGGCGTCCAGCCGAGGACCGGAGTGGGAAGCGGCGGCGGGTGAGGTCCGCGCCCACCTCAGGCTCCTCTCGGTCCAGGAGGGACGAGATCTCGGCTTCCCCGCCCCTGACTCGACCCCTCCCCCGGGCTCAGCGGACCACCTCGCTCAGGCCGTCGTTTCTGTCCAGCGAGGACGTAGTGAAGGCGTCGAGGCCTCCCTCGGCGAGGTCGAGGGGCGGCTCGCTAAGGGGGCTGAGCTTCGCGTGACCCGTGAAGCGCTCGTGGCGCTGGTCGACCCGCGGGCCTTCCTCGAGGACATGAGCGGAGGGGAAGGCGCAGCCAGAGCCATGCTGGAGCGCTGCTACCCCCTCGCGCTCCAGCGAGCGGCGCCCACCGCGACCCAGGCCGAGCTCGTGAGGTGGGTCCAGAGCGCGGGGAGCGCAGGCTGCGCGAGCCCGGGCGTCGCGCTCAGGGAGGCGGTCCGGGCTAGCCTCCCTCAGCGCGAGGAGGAGCTGAATCGCTTGGAGCTAGAGGAGCTGCCGCGCTACCTCCGTCAGCTCTGCGCTCCGATTCGCCAGGCGGGGCTCTGGCCTGATAGCGGCTTCGCGAAGCTCTGCCGGGAGCGCTTGAAGCGGGAGTCGGGCCCGGGAAGCGCCGCCGGCCGCATGGGGAACGAAGCTGTCCTCCAGGCGCTGATCCGCGTCGAGCACGAGGTCTTCTATCGAGTCGAGGCTCAGCCTTGCTGGCTGGCTGGCTTCCGCTTCCTAATGAATTTCGCTTCCTCAATGGGGGTCGATCCTCAGGAGCTCCCGATCTTGGTCCGGTCCCTACACCGCTACGGCCTTCAGCCCGGGGGCTATGGGCTCGGTCTCGCGCAGGCCCCGGGCCCCCTCGCCTTTGCGGCGCACCCCGAACCCGAGGGGCGGCTGAAGGAGGCCTATGCCTGGTGGGTTCGCCACGAGCGAGAGGCTCAGCCGAAGGTCGGCGCGTGCAGCGCAGCGCTGACGGAGCTCGAGCAGCTGCTGCAGAGAGAGGTCGACGACCTGCACCCAGGGCTGGTGTTCGAGCTCTTCCAGCTCCTGAGGGCTCAGCTCGCCCGGCGGCCTGCGGACGATCCCGCTGATCGCGCCCAGGAGGCCGCCCGCCTCTCGAAGCTCGCCTGGATGGAGTTCGAGCGAGCCTTGAAGTGGCTCAGGCTCCTGCCGAGCGAGGGCGCCGAAGACCAGGTCGCCCTCTCCGCCGAGCTGACGGGCCACGCTTGGTTGCTCCTCCCCGCGCCCGAGGGTCCTCGGCACGAGGTCGCCCTCAGCAACTACGCGAAGGCCATTGACCGAATTCGGGCGGTCGCCGTTGATTCGGGCCCCAAGGAGCGGGCAGCCCTCGACCTCGGCTTGCGCAAGACCTTCGGGAACGTAGGCAGGATCTTCCTCGAGCTGCGCTGCCCCAAGCTCGCCCTCGAGCTGCTCGCGAGCGGTGAGCAGGACATGACGAGAGGCGAGCGATCTCACGCCGAGTTCTTGTATTTCTGGGGGGCCCTCCTCACCGCCTATCGCGACTCCGGGCAGAACTCGAGGGCGGTGGGGTTGATCGACGAGGTGGGCCTGGTCTCGACCTCCTCGGATCACTGGCTGGCTGTGCCCCTGAGCGAGGTCCTGATCGAGGCCAAGCGCGGAGCGGAGGCGATCCCCGTGCTTCAGCGGGCGCGCGCGCGAGCCCTGGGTAGCGCCGCGGCCGGCAAGCTCCTCCCTGGGCAACGCGACGGGCTCCTAGGGCGACTCGACGAGCTCCTCGCGCTCTGCGAAGCGCAGCGCTAGCTCGACCGCCAAGGCCGCGCCGAGGGGATCCGCTAAGATCGGAGAGGCACAAGGGCTCCAAGGGCCCTACAATCACGGCTTCAAGCGCTCCTCTGCTCCCACGACCCTAAGGAACCCCATGAGCCACGTCGTCCCCAACGATCCCAGCGACGACACCAAGCCAGGCTTTGGCCGAATCCCGCCGCCCGAGCGCCGTCCTGACTTCGATCCCTCGAACTCCCCCCTCGTGCGTGGGGGGAGCGAGACGGCGCCGGAGCCGACCGCCGCCGACACGAGCTTCTTGGGCCTCCTCGGGACGCCGGTCGAGGCAGGTCGTCCGCGGGTGACGGTTCGCGTGCGGCGCGAAGGGTGGGTCGCGCGCCGCAACGCCGCCCGGAGCCGCTTCACGAGCATCAGCCGGACGCGCCCCAGCTCCACGGCGCGAGTCCTAGCGGGCCTCAATCGTCGCGGGAGCCTGCTCGATCGGAGCAAGCGCAACGCCGTCCACTCCCGCTTCAACCTCCGCGGCGGTCCTCGCTGAGCGGTGGCTGATCTCAGCCAAAAGTGGAGCGAGAACGTCGCGGGGCGCTTCTTCGTCGACCAGGAGTGCATCGACTGCGACCTCTGTCGCACGACCGCGCCGGACAACTTCGCGCGCTCGGAGGAGGGCTTCAGCTACGTCTCCCGGCAACCCGAGACCCCGGCTGAGGTCCTCGACTGCCAGACAGCCCTCGAAGACTGCCCAGTGGAGGCAATCGGAGACGGCGACCTCGTGAGCAGCCAGAGCGGAGAGTGAGGCCGGCGTGAGGGCATGGTTCCTGATCCCCTTCGTGCTCGGCTTCGGCGCCCTGGCGCTGGTGTCCTTCGAGCGCCACGCGGCTGAGCGCCGCGATCTCGCGAAGCACCGCAAGGAGGTCGAGGCGGTCAAGCGCGCTCGCGCCTCCGGCGGAGCAGGCTCCAGGGGAGCAGGCTCCAGGGGAGCGGGCTCCAGAGGAGCGGGGCGGAGGATCAAGCCTGTGACCTTGACCGGGCCCGGCGGCTCCGTCCGGATCCCCGGCGACCAAGCCATGGTCGTCAACGTGTGGCTCCAGGCCTGTCCGGACTGCATGCCGCGCTTCAACGCGGCGCGAGACTTGGTTCAGTCGGGCCAGTCCTGGCCAACGCCCATAGCCAACGTCGCCTATGGACGCGCGGATCCGAACTGGGCCGCGCGCTACGGCGTCGATCAGGGCCTCGTGATCGATCGCGGGGCCGCCGTCGTGAACCCCCTCGGGATCCGGACCTTCACGACCCTCGTCGTGGACCGCGAGGGCCAGATCGTCCACACCGACTACGTCGATCGCCCTGGCTTCTTGGCGCGCGTCGAGGACGCCTTGGCGCGAGCCGACGCCCCGCCCGCTGCGACCCCACCCGCGCTCAACGGCCCGGCGGGGGTCCCAGCGGCGACCCCGCCTCCGCCCCCCCTGCCTCCTCCGCCCCCGGCCCAGCCTCCGATCCTCGAGGACGGGCGCGCGCTCTTCGGGATCGCCCTCATGGTCCTCGGCGTCTTGGGCGGCCTGGGGCAGCTCTTCAAGGCTACGGCCACAGGGGGCCAGAGCGCGGGCGGCGCGATCCAGCCCTGGCAGGAGGAGCTCGTCGTGGGAGGACGTCGCTGCGCGAGCTGCGCCGGTCGCTTCGACGAGCCCCAGGAGGCCACCCGCTGTGGTTCCTGTGAGGCTCCCTATCACCGCTCCTGCGCGAGGCGTGAGCGGACCTGCGCGACGGGGTCCTGCGGGCGGCGCTTGTAGGAGGGGTCGGCGGAGAATCCTCGGAGCTCATCCGCCACGGGCTAGGCCAAGAGGTATCGCCGGAGGGCCGATCTGACCGGTCCTCGGAGGTCCCCCCAGCCTGAGTCGCGCCAGAGCCCGACCAGGCGGAGGAGGGAGTCAGGGACCGGGGCCTCTCCGCTCTCGAGGCGCGCGACGCCTTCGGCGGCGTCTCGGGCGGTCCAGGCTGTGTATTCCAGAGCCCGCAGCTCGTGGCCGCTGAGCTGGCCGATTCGATAGCGGTCGAGGAGGTGGACGTTGACGAGGTTCACCGACTCCCGCGCCCGCGGAGCCCACTCTAGGGCTGCGGCCGCGCGCTCTGGGCCAGGGTCCGCGAGCCAGTCCTCGCTGGCCTCTAGCGCCATCACGACCGCGATATCGCTCGGAAGCCAGGCCTGGAAACGCGGCAGGCCAGCCGCGACGCCGGCGCAGAGCGCGCGGAGACCCCAGACCGGGTTCAGGGCGATCAACTCGGCGTAGGTCTCCTCGAGGCCTTCGCGTTCGTGATCGGGGTAGAGGGAGGCGGCGGCTGGGTCTCCGAGGCGGGCGAGGACGAGGGTGGCGTCTATGGCCACCTCGCCGGCTCGGATCCGTCGCCGCAGCAAGGCTGCTGCAGCGGCGGAATCTCCGAGGTCCGCCCCTCGCTCGAGTTCACGCAGGTCGTCGTCCACGCGCCCACTCTGACATCGTCGCTCTCCAAACGCCCGCCGGACCCGCGTCTCGGTTCTCTCGTATACTGCCCCCTCCAATCTGGAGGCCCGACGTGCACAAGTCCTTCCTCTGTCTGCTGACGCTGATCTCTTTCGCGGTCTCTGGCTGCGCGAGCTCGACCCAAGAGTTCGTGGACACCCACTACCAGGGGTTCACGATCCTCCGAGGCCATCTCCAATCGGTGAGCGGGCTCCGCTCCAGCAAGTGGCAGCACCTCACGGACGGGATCGCCGTCGAGGTCTCCGACCCCGGCTGCCAGATCACGATCCAGCAGGGCGAGGGCGAGACGGCCGCCGCTGCCCAGACCTTCAAGCTCAAGGCTCGCGACCACATCATCTGGAGCGAGAGCGGGGACTTCGTCCTCAAGGCCCTCGCGGACGCGGCGCCCACGGCGGCCCCGGCCCCCGTTCAGTCCAACCAACCCGCGGGCCAATGAGCGCCGAGGTCGACCTCCTCCTGCGGGACGTCGGCCAGCTCGTCACGCTGGCGCCTCCCACCGAGACCACCTCAGGGAGCCCCTGGCGAGGAGCCCTCAGTGAACTGGACTCGATCTCTGGTGCGGCCTTGGCTGTCCACCAAGGACGTATCGTGGACCTGGGCCCTGAGGACGAGGTCGCGGCCCGGGTTCGCCCGGCTCGCGAGGCTTCGGCCGGCGGCGGCTTGGTCCTGCCGGGCTTCGTGGATCCGCACACCCACCTCCCTTGGCTCGGGAGCCGCGAGAACGAGTTCGAGCTCCGCCTGGCTGGGAAGAGCTACGCCGAGATCGCCCAAGCCGGCGGCGGGATTCGCTCCACGACCCGCGCCGTGCGCGGCGCCAGCGTCGACCAGCTCGTGGAAGCCGCGCTCCCGCGCCTCGAGCGCATGCTGAGCTGCGGGACCACGACGGCAGAGGCCAAGAGCGGCTACGGCCTCGCCCTAGCTCCCGAGCGGACGCAGCTCGAGGCGATTCGCGCCTTGAGCGGGCAGCACGCGATCGACCTCGTCGCGACCAACCTCGCGGCCCACGAGATCCCCGACGAGCACCGCGCCGATCGCGGACGCTGGCTGGATCTCCTCTGCGAAGAGATCCTCCCCGAGCTCGCAGACCTGGCCGAGTTCTGCGACGTGTTCTGTGAGGACCACGTGTTCACCGTCCCCGAGTCGCGGCGGATCCTGAGTCGCGCCAAGGAGCTGGGCTACGGGCTCAAGATCCACGCCGACGAGATCGTCCCGACCGGCGGGGCCGAGCTGGCGGTCGAGCTGGGGGCGGTCTCGGCGGACCACTTGGCCTGCACCGGCCCTGGCGGGATCGAGGCCCTGGCCGGGAGCGAGACCGTGGCGGTCCTCTTGCCCGGGACGAGCTTCTATCTCCGCAAGACCGAGCACGCGCCTGGCCGCGCCATGATCGACGCGGGCGTCGCCGTGGCCTTGGCCACCGACCTCAACCCCGGCAGCTCGTTGACCGAGTCGCTCCCCATGATCCTGACCCTGGCCTGCTTGCAGTGCGGGTTGACGCCTGCCGAAGCGCTGAGGGCGGCGACCTACAACGCCGCCTGCGCCATCGGTCGCGGAGCCGAGATCGGGAGCCTCGAGGTCGGCAAGCAGGCTGACTTCGTGGTCTGGAACGCGCCGAGCTGGCGCTATCTGCCGACCCACTTCGGCGTCTCGCTCGCGCGAGCCGTCTACAAACGCGGCGCCCTAGCGTGGTCCGCGGAGGCCCCGTGAGCGATCCCAGCCCCGAGCTCGTCGAAGCGATCGAAGCCAAGGCCTGGAAGGTCTACGACGAGGCCCTCAAGCCCATCGCAGCTCGCTTCGAGTTCGAGCCGGTCCCGAGCAAGTCCGAGACAAGCGGGCTCCCGACGGTCCTCCTCTTGGGAAACCACTCCGCGGGCAAGAGCAGCTTCGTGAACTTCCTCCTGGGGCAAGACCTCCAGCGAACCGGGATCGCGCCCGTCGACGACGGGTTCACCGTGATCACCCACGGCGAGAAGGCCGCCGACAAGGACGGCGCGGCCCTGATCACCAACCCCGAGCTCTCCTGGGGTGAGCTCGAGCGCTTCGGCCAGACCCTCGTCAGCCACCTCCGCCTGCGTCAGGTCGAGAACCAGGCCCTCCGCGGCCTAGCCCTGATCGACTCGCCCGGCATGATCGACGCGGCCGACGCCAGCGTGGATCGGGGCTACGACTTCCCGGGCGTGGTCCGCTGGTTCGCCGAGCGAGCCGACGTGGTCCTCTTCCTCTTCGACCCGGACAAGCCGGGCACGACGGGCGAGACCCTCCGGATCCTGACCGACAGCTTGGCCGGCCTCGATCACAAGCTGCTCCTGATCTTCAACAAGGTCGATCGCTTCACGACGATGCGCGACTTCGCGCGGGCCTACGGGGCCCTCTGCTGGAACCTCGGCAAGGCGATCCCCCGCAAGGACCTCCCCCACGTCTATACGACCTATCTCCCGGGGGCGGAGTCCAAGGAGGGCCCTGGCGGCGAGCTGGCCAGCCTCCCCGTCGAGGACTTCGACCAGCAGCGCGAGGAGGTCCGCCAGGAGGTCCAGCGCGCGCCCCAGCGGCGCCTGGATAATGTCGTCAGTCGACTTTATCAATACACCCGGCGGCTCAAGATGCACGCCAAGGTCCTCGACCAGCTCCAGCTCGAGCGGCGGCGCCACCTCCGGAGCTACATCTTCCTGACCCTGACCGTGGCTCTCGTCGGGCTCTTCGCGCTCTACATGGAGTGGAGCCTGATCAGCGGAGAAGAGTGGGCTCGGGTCAAGTGGACCTCGATCACGACCCTGATCCTGGCCGCAGTGGTAGGCGGGACCTACGGCTTCTTCCGTTGGGATCGCCGCGTCCGGGACGAGAACCTCTCGCTGGACGCCCTCTTCGAGCGGACCTATCGCAAGGAGCTGACCTTGGGCGAGAACGCCGACGACCTTCAGGGGCTCTGGGGTTCGGTGCGCGAGCGCGTCAAGCGGGCCCTCGAGGCCGAGGGCAGCTTCCCGCGCCTGCGCCGAGCGGAGCTCAAGCGCCTGGACAAGGTCCTGGCCACCGAGGTCCCAGAGCTGCGGGCCGAAGCCAGTCAGTGATTCTGGGGGGGTCTGCGACCCCCCCAGACCCGCGTATCTTGGCTTGCGGAAATTCATTACCGCTCGTGTCTGCGACGGTCTTCGCGTCGGCGAATCTGACTGGATCTCGTGGGAACTGGGAGAAGTTTGGCCGTGATTCTGGGGGGGTCTGCGACCCCCCGAAGGGCCCGCCACCCACTAAAGACTCTTCAACACCCCGCTGAAAGTCCTGAAACCTCGCGCTAGGCTGGACTCAGGGCCATCCAGTGTCTCGTTTATCCGACTCCACGTCTGACTACCCGCAGTTATGGGCGGCTTTTCTTGAGAAGCCGTCCTTGGAGAACCGGAATGCCCTCGTAGAGCGGTACCTTCCCCTCGTCCGGCGAGAGGCTCTTCGAATCGCCTCAAGACGAGTGGAAGCTGACTTCCCAGACCTGATCAGCACGGGAACCGTTGGCCTGATTCGGGCGCTCGAGAGCTTTGATCCGACCAAGGGGACGCCCTTTCCGTCCTTTGCCCGCCTCGCGGTCTCTGGCGCAATGAAGGACGGTCTTCGGAAGGAGGACCGAGTCTCGCGAAAGGTGCGTGAAGAGAGCGATCGCCTCAGGATCGAAACAGAGCGAGCAGTAACGATCCTGGGAAGGCTCCCCTCCGAATTCGAATTGGCCAGCCTGGCAGCCACGACGATCTCCAGGCTTAGAGAAGTGCTCGCCGCGACGGCAGCGGTGGGTTCGCTCTCCGAGTTGGCGAGTCCAGACGGGAGGGAGGTCGGTGACTTGGTGGCCGATCCGGCCGCGGAGGAGAGGGCAACACGGGCGCAGCTTGCCGATCTAGCGGCTGCGGTCTTGGGCAGGCTGTCAGCCAGAAAGCAGGCGGTGGTCCGTTGGTATCACCTGGAAGGGGTGAACCTGAAAGAGATCGGTAGCCGACTGGGTATCAGTGAGTCCCGCGTGAGCCAGCTGCATTCCGAGGCCCTCCAAGAGGCTCGGCTCTGGGGGAGGGGCCACGCGTCAAGCGAGGACTAGTGGGCTAGCAGATCGAGCCTCTCAAGGCCCCTCTCGCTGCCAGAGAGCTGGCCCCGAAGTTCGGCACATGAGCTCTGGAGCGTGACTACACCCCTCTCCAGGAAGTTTCGAAAGCTCTTTGGGGTTTGGCGTCGCCCAAAGCGGAGTTCGATTCGCGCTACCGTGGCTTCGAAGAGCGCTCGCAAGCGAACCGGAGAGGACTCAGGCTGCAGGGTGTCGATCTCCGTAAGCAGGCTCATTGCCTTTCTTACGACCTCTTCCCCCCCACTGGCAGAGTCGTCCTCAGGCGTCTCCAGGACGGCTTCCAGTTCCTCCAATCGCTCGCACCACCCGTTGAGCTTCTCCGCAAGGCTCTTGGCAGCTGATCCGCGAAGGAGCCCAAGGTTCTCCGAAGCCTGACCAACTCTCCGTTCCAACTGCTTGACCTCGCTCATGAGCGCGTCTCGCTCCCAGAGGGGCGCTTCGTCGGCCGCTCTTCGCTCATAGGCAGCCAGCAATTCAGACTCCAAGGCCCCTAGGTCCTGGCTTGGGAGCAGGCTCTCTTTCAGCTTCACTAGGACCGCCTCCTCCAGCTTGGCCTGGCGAATCGCGAAGCGGTGGCAACCACGGTTCCGCCCCCAACTCGCGCAAACGTATTTGGGGTATCGATAGCCGTTGGCCGTGCAGGCTTCGCCGATCATGGGTGCCCCACAGTTCCCGCAAGTCACGAGTCCGCTGAGGGCGTAAGGAGTTCGAGCGTGGCGAGCACCACCATTCATTCGCGCCCTCGCCTCCAGACGCTGCTTCGCAGCGCTCCAGAGCGCCGCCGAGACCAAGGGCTCGTGATTCCCTGGCACGCAGACCCACTCCTGCTCGGGGTTCGAAGGTGACAGCAGCTCCCCCTCCACCTTGACGATCTTGCCGCCCAGGAAGCGGAAGAACTTCGCCTGCGTCGTTCGGTTCCAGACCAGGTCACCCTTGTAGATCGGGTTCTGGAGGATCGTGCGAACTGTCCCACGGCTCCAAGGCCTGCCCTTGGGTCCCAAGACGCCCTCTGCATTGAGGTCTTTGCAGAGGGAATACATGCCGTAGCTCCCGGAGGCGTAGCGCTCAAAGAGTCGCTGAATGACCTTTACCTCGACCGGGTCGCCTGGCACCCAACTCGCGCGCTCACCAAACCCCCTCGCATGGCGCTGGTTCCGCCGGATCACTCGGCGTTCGTCTTCGGGCCCTTCGAGGAGCTTCGAGTAGCCATAGGGAATCGCCCCTCCCGGTGTTCCGCTCCCTGATTGGAATCGGCCGACGAGTCCGCGGAGCGTATCGACGGAGAGGTCGAGAAGGTATTGACCGCCCTGGTGGTGTTCGAACACGCCCGCGATCGTGTCGACAAGGACGTTTCCCGACTTCTGAAACCCCTGGAGGAACTCGACCTTCCACCCGCACTCCTCGATCTTGAGTTCGAGGACGATTCCCTGGCGCGGGTCTTCGCGGCGAACGAGGCGGTTCCGCTTCCAGATCACGAGCGTCCCCTTGTCGGGGTGCGACTCAAGGAATGCCAGGAGGGCCTTGATCCCCGGACGGTCGAGATCACTTCCAGATATCGAGTCGTCGCAGAAAATCCGCAGGACCTGGTGTTGGCTCTGGGCTGCCCACTTTCGAATGTCGGCCGCTTGGTCTTCGGCGGAGAACTCCTGCTTGCCAGAAGAAACACGAGTGAGACCGACAGCGATTCGAGGTTTGGGAGGGGTAGTGGAAGGGGTGGCTTTAGCCATGGGGGTGCTCCGAGTCCTCCAGCTCCATTCGGCTCAGGGCGACGTCGAGGAGGAACTCGGCTAGCGCCCTCAGCGGGCGGGATTCAGAGTCCTCGACGTATTCAACCCGAAGTCGATCGGAGAGCTCGCGGACGCCGCGAGCGGTCGGAGGTGGCGATTGAGGGGAGTGGGGATCGGGTTTGCGATCACAGGCCATGGCGCTGGCCTCCCACTCGACGAGCAGCGAGGCCGACCCAGGACCCAGGATCAGGGCGACCGGCGGGGAAGAGCGTTCGGCTCGCCCCCGCGTGGGCCACTACTAGGCGAGGCGGACTCCCGTCCCTTCGCAGACCGTGCAGGTCTGGTCCTCGACTGCGCCCTGCCCGCAGCAAGTGACGCAGGCGGGAAGCACCAATCGGACTCCTGCCTTGAGGTCCTCGTGCAGGGCATAGAACGCCTGACGCTGGAGGCCGGGCTGCTCGGCGCTGCCCGTCCCCAGGTTGAGGCGCGTTGAAGCCTGCAGCACCAAGAGGACACCGTCTAGGGAACCGAGGCGAGGGTGTTCCTCGGCTGCCTCCCATATCAAGGTGGGCAACCGACCGCCAGCCTTGGCAGCAGCGACTACACCCAGGGCGGCTTCGCGGACTTCGGCGTCGTAGTGGGCGCGCACCCAGCGCCACCCTTCGTCTGCAAGAGACGCCGTGAGGATCAGTCCGATCCGAGCCGGAGTCGTCTGCCTCAGAAGCCCAAGCCCGATCGAGCCTTGAGCATGGTGGTGGATCTCTTCGCGAAGATCCGGACTGATAGAATTCAGGTGGTTCGTCATACAGTTCGC
>Ga0316202_10001263_pt1 | contig 20371 bp, 18 predicted proteins | sample 3monrhotite_MG_FD_204934 | JGI IMG/M metagenome (GOLD analysis project Ga0316202, IMG submission 204934) | Microbial mat bacterial communities from mineral coupon in-situ incubated in ocean water Damariscotta River, Maine, United States -... | ecosystem: Environmental > Aquatic > Marine >... | reverse complement strand
CCTTGCCGCTGGCTTCTGCCAATACTTTGGTGATCGCAGCTGTCAATGTAGTCTTACCATGGTCAACGTGACCAATCGTGCCAACATTACAGTGCGGCTTGTTACGTTCAAACTTTTCTTTAGCCATGCTCGTCAATCCTTGAAAGCAAACACGCCCAGCAGATTTTTGCTATGATGGGCGACCTATTCATTCCGCGCAGCACTCCCTTATCGGCAAAATGCTACATTCATGTGTTGGCCCGAGAGACCTAATTTGGAGCGGGTGAAGGGAATCGAACCCTCGTCGTAAGCTTGGAAGGCTTCTGCTCTACCATTGAGCTACACCCGCACACGAATTACCAGCCCTGATATCATCACAGGGCCACAAGGCCCCTCTCGAACACGGTAAAACCTTCCATACAGAACATCCGTAGGGAAAGTGGTGGAGGGAGCAGGATTCGAACCTGCGTACTCAATGAGAACGGATTTACAGTCCGTCGCCTTTAACCACTCGGCCATCCCTCCGTATATACCCGCGATTTCATAGAAAACCCGATCTCACGGTGAGCGCGCAATATGCCTATATATAACCCCATGTCAACACCAACTTATTTGCAAAAAGCATTTTTTTAGTGGCTGTTTGCTTATGATGCTATTAAAGCCCATACCGGTAATCAAAATGCTTAGGACATGAGAATGGCACGAACCCGCAAATCCCCACGAAATCAGCGCCCCGCCACCTCGCTTGAACGCACAGCTAATGGCCCACAGGCGGAGGGCCGTCGACCGCAAAAGACAACCACCAAAACGGTGCGGCCAACTGAGCAGGGTCGGCAGCATGAGGCTGGCGCAGCTGGGAACGGCAAATCAAGCAATAGTGTAAAATTGAAACCAAGCTACGCTGGTGCCTATTTTCTCTTTGGACGTAATTCTGTCGAAGCTGCACTCAACAATCCGCAAAGGGAATGTTTGAAACTTATCGGAACAGTCAAGGCTCTTTCCGACAAATCAATTGCTGGCATCCGCCCAAGCATCAAAACATTGCATGTTGAAAATATTGACGACATCGCCGCCGCCGTGCCTGAAGGTGCCCCCCATCAGGGCCTTTTGCTAGAAGTTCGCTTCTTGGGCGGACTGCACCTTGAGGACCTGAAGCCTAACGCCGGGTCAAAAAATATCATTGTTATGCTCGACCAGGTAACCGACCCGCAAAATGTCGGCGCCTGCATACGGTCAGCGGCTGCATTTGGTGCCCGAGCCCTCATCACCCAGGACCGGAACAGCCCTATAGAAAGCGGCACCTTAGCAAGGGCGGCTTCAGGTGGCATAGAGACATTGCCATGGCTTCGCGTGCCCAACCTTTCTCATGCTTTGGAAAAGCTGCGCGATCTCGGCTATTGGCACGTAGGTCTTGATGGCAATACGCAAATGTCGATCAAGGATGTCTCGCTGGGCGACAATATTGTTATTGTCATGGGGTCGGAAGGCAGTGGCCTGCGCCCCTTGGTTAAAAAGAACTGCGACGTGATCGCCAAAATCCCAATGACCGGTGCAGTAGAAAGCCTCAATGTTTCCAACGCTGCCGCCATCGCACTATACGAGCTTGCTGCGCAATGATGAAAGGCGAGCCAACTATCGGATACGCCCAATTCATGCTGTTTCTCTAAGAACAGTTTACTGGACCGTTATTTCATCTAACAGGCCTGTTGGATCATAAATCTCGGCACGCTGGGTGCAGAGCGAATAATAGGAAAGATCGCCGTCGTCCTTTAGCAGCTTCTTAAAAGTCGGTGTTTCGCAGTTAACCCTTAGCCGCCGGTGGGTAGCGGTTTCCGCAAGGTCAACAGCATCTGACATCGACTGACCTGCGCTGACCTTAAGCGCATGCGTCAACATCTCGCTGAACAGCGGCATCGTGGAACCTTCGTTAAAGTTGGCAAACTGGTCAGCCTTTGCGCTCAAAACAATAGCCGTACGGGCCGCACTGGCTTTTTGTGCGTGAGGGTCGTCCTTGAAATCGTTAAAAGACGCGCCCGAATGGCAGCTGTCTACGATCAACACAATGTTTTTCACCTTCACGCTGTCCATCAGATCGCGGAAGGTGCGTACAAGCATGAAAACCTTGTCATCAGTGGCTGTGCCAAGGTTGGGTTCCTTGACGGACCAAAGGGCAATGCCCTGATCGGTGACGGGATAGCCTTTATAGTGACCTCCCAGTTTGCCGCCGTGCGCCAGAAGATGTATGAACAACGTATCATCAGCGCCGGTATTTGCATTGAGCCAAGTAAATTTAGCCTCGACATCCGCGTATGTTGCGTCTGCGTCCAACAGGCGGTAGCTGTTGCTCGCGGCAACGTTCATGTCATTTTGAAAACTGGCCTCAACGGCCTCCACAGTTGTTTTGCATGCGCCAGCCATATCCGCTGTCTGCTTGGCGTCCTCACCTTTTTTCCACGGCGGGCACACGGCAATGGTCATTAAGTGGTTTGTGCCAGCAGCGAACGCACCTGAGAAAGGGGCAACCGCAACCAGCAACGCTGCAATAAGAATATGTTTCATGAAATTCGCTCTCATCATGTGACTGCAGGATGCAGGATGCAGGATGCACGCAACATGCAAATGCACGTTACCTGCCGCTATTTACTCAGTATCTGCCGCCGCTACTTGGCGACTGTGCCGCCTGCGGCCTCGCATTCGTCAACCGATTTGGCCAGCAAACCCGTTTCCTTGATCATACAGTGCACCGGGCCGGTTGGCTTTGGCCGCGCAGGCATTTTCATATAACCGATGATCTTGGTGGCATCGTTGGCATCATACACGGGCAAGCCTTTGCCTCCGCTCGGCATATCTAACAAAAACGGGTCAAAAATACTCCAAGGGTTATAGGGACCCCCGATACCCCACTGCCCAGGCAGAGGCCCGAGGCCCCAGTGTGCAGGCGAAGCTGGGCCACAGGCTCCTGGGAGGAGGCCACAATGAGTGGTATTGGGAGGTGCATCACAGGCACCTGGAAGGAGGTCACAATGACTGTCACCAGAAGCAGTCGCGCTATCTTCTTGAGGATCAGCGAATGCCGCTGTAGTGAGCGCAAGTGCGCCTACTGTTACGATTATTTTTTTTAAAAATGTCATTTGTATTCCCTCCCGTTTATTTGTTATTTGGCAACCGAGCCGCCAGCGGCCTCGCAATCATCAACCGATTTAGCGAGCAAGCCGGTTTCCTTGATCATACAGTGCACCGGGCCAGTTGGTTTTGGCCGTGCAGGCATTTTCACATAACCGATAATTTTGGTGGCGTCGTTGGCATCATGCACGGGAATTCCCTTGCCGCCGCCTGGCATATCCAACAAAAACGGATCAAAAATGCTCCACGATGTCGGGTACGGAAAACCCAGGCCCCACGGCATTATTACGCCAGAAGGAACAAGGCCCATTGTCGACGCGTCACCCGCGTTCATTTTATCTTTTTTATCGCCTGCGTGATGGTCAGCGATCGCTGTGGTACTCATAAAAGCCACCGCTGCTAGCGCAGCTATCTTTGATGCTTTTCTCATGGTAGGTTCCCTCCCTAATATTCCCAAATAAAGCTTAAACAGAAAAACACTCTAAAATCAAAGACACATTGAGCCCGCGATAATGAACGCGGCCTGAATTATAGAATGAACAAGCATTCATATTGTTGAGATACCGCAAATGGCAGAGGCACATGACACCAAACGATATTATCGCAGCGCTTGATCTGGAACCCCATGTAGAGGGGGGCCATTACCGGCGCACTTACCGGCATAAGGACGGCCCCGAAGGGCGCGGGTACGCCTCGGCGATATATTATTTGGTTGAAGGGCCTGAGCCAGACCGCTGGCATAAGATGGACGCCGACGAGATTTGGCATTGGTATGCGGGCAGCGCATTATGCTTGGAGATTTCAGAAGCGCGGAACGGAACGCCTATCAAGCATATGTTAGGAAACAAGATTACATCGGGCGAGCGACCGCAAATATTGGTGCCTACAAACCATTGGCAGCGTGCGACCAGCCTTGGCGGCTGGACGCTTGTTGGCTGCACGGTCAGCCCTGGATTCAGCTTCGACGGGCATATATTGGATTAAAACAAGAAGCCCCGTTGGTTAAACCGCCATGTCTTCAATGTGCAGTTTAAGCTGCCGTTGTATCCGTAAAGCCTTCAAGCTTTGCTTCACCGAGCACTTGTGGGGCTAATTCGTCTGCTTCACCGATGGTATGGAAAAGTTCCCATTTCACACCGGCCGGGTCCTCCGACCAAGCTTTTTTGGATTTGGCGTAGCAACAGGTAACTTCGCCGTCGACGCGTATAGGTGCTCCGATAGCACCAAGCCGCATGCCAAGCCGCGCCAGTTCGTCATCTTCTTCAATTTCAACGCCCAAATGGCCAACGCCGCCTTCACCGCATGTGCTGGATATGGCAAAATTCACCGCCAAGTCTTCAGGCGCCCATTTGGCATAATCATCTTTTTGTTTCACAGGTTCAGCGCCAAACATCGCCGTGTAATAGCGAATAGCTTCAGCGATATTTTCAACACCTACATGCACGTGTAATCTTTTCATTTAAATCTCTCCTTTATTTTGTAAATCAATGGCTGGTTCGCAGCTGGCCCCGAAAAAGCGCGTATCTCCTGCGCAGCAATCTTCCAACAGAAAAGTAAACAGGCTCCGCACTGCAGCAAAGTCGACCCGATATATAATTTGGCGAACTTTCCGTTCGGAATATATCAGTCCCGCGGCTTCCATCACCGCCAGATGCCGGGACAATGTAGTGGCATTCACATTCAGGTCTTCCGCTATTTTCCCAGCGGGCAGCCCTGCTTCGCCCATGCGCACCAAAAGCCGAAAAGCCCTAAGCCGGGTTTCTTGCGCCAATGCCGATAAATTATCTATGGTCTGTTTTAATTTCATATTTGTACATATATGCAATTAAAGGGCATATACAAGAACTTTTCTACATGCCATGCAATCTGTTTCAGCCTGCGATGAAATTTCTGGGCTGCCATAAAACAACAAAACCTGGCCTCGGTAGAGACCCGTTGCCCGTTTTAGCTAATGATTTCCGAGATGCCTACTTGGCTTTCATCACCATTTATCCAGATAAGCAGGTGCAAAAACCGCAAACCACGGGTGGCTTTATTACTCTTGGCATAAAAATATTCATCACTATTAACAGCATGTAGAAATTCATCTCGTTGCAATAGGCCCCAGCAGGCATGGCTGTGCGGCAGGTCAACCGCCAATTCCCGCATATACGAACGGTTTTGCCACAGATATTTAGCGTGATTCCCAAAGCCTTCAGGCCCATCGTAATCTGCCCACTGATCAATAGAACCTGCTGACAGGATTTTGGCAGGGTCGACAACCGGCATGGTGTTATGATCAACCGCAGACAGACTTTTTGGGTCACGCCCTAAACGCGCAGCAAGATGCGCACGCGGTTTTGTTTGCAGCGACTTGGCCGCAAAAGGAATTTCCAATAAACGCCGCCCTGCCATTCTCTCGATCAAATCAAAGACCAATTTGCCGCTAGCACGGTCATGCCAGTCAAGGGCTTGCGCTGCGGCCAACAGGTAAGGATCATAAAGCGGCTCAAAAGCACCAAGCGAAAAGTTCATAGCACGTGTCAGATAAGCAAAATGCCTTCGTGTTCTGTCTTTGAAATATAGGTCCATACCCATGCTGTCGTTTGTTTCTGCATGATGGGCCAGGTCTTTTTGCAGTGACTGAACTGCATATTGTTTGAATTCCCGCGTATAGAGCGATTGCTGGCTGCGAATGCTGTTCGAAAATTTAAACGCCCAGCGTGCGGCTGACCGCTGTTGTTCATTAAATATTCCCCGCCAATAGCCCGTCAGCGCCTGCCGGTAAAACGGATCATTCTTGCCAAGTTGCCGAAGGAATTTCACTGGAGCATCACCAAACAAACTCCCTGTACTCATAGGATCAAGATGCGAACGGGCTATTTCGCCTGCACCGCCGCGTACGCGGCACACGCCCGGCAAGCGTGCTGTCCCCAACGAATAATGATATAAATTCGAATGGCCCTGTTGGCGGAACGTCGCGCGCCGTGCCATTTCACGGCCATCAATCGAGCTTTCCACATAATTGTCAGGGAAGTTTCCCTCTTTTGCACCAAAAGCCTTCGCGATCAAACGAGCGACATACATATCATCGTCGCCCTCATCACCGCCTACAAAAAAGTTTAAGTCCTTCACACCTGCGCCAACAGCAGCCGCAAAACAAAGCCGCGAATCTTGCCCGCCTGTGAGGTCAAACAACAGGCCGTCTGCCCCAGTCACACCGTCAAGAGCCGCGACATACCCTGTCAAACGTTCTGCAGACTTCTCCAATAACTGATTATAATCCAGCCCATCGGGCACGGCTTTAAGGTTTGACGGGGCAATAGCATGCTCATGTCCTCGGCCTGTTATCATGTGGCCAAAGTCCAGAACACTAACTTCCGCAAAACCTGTACGCGTGCCGCCGCCTATTGAAGCCGCGACCTCAAAACACCCGGCCTCAATGCTTCTGGTTAGCCTGTTGCCAAGAACGTTCGCTACGGCTTCGATTAAATAGATATTATTGCTGGCAACGAATATTGAGCCGCGCTGGTAAACAAAAACGGAATATTGGCTCAAAGGATCCAGTGTAACTGAAAACACCCCTGACTGCGCGTCAAAGGCCAAAATACTGTAGGTGCCCCGCATATCGTTGACAACTAAGCCATCAAGTGAAGACCGCACATAGTAATCCAGCATATGGGGTTTTGGTGCCCAATGGGTGCCAGATGAAAAGGCTGTATTTTCGCAGACACCGTGGCCATCCCAAAAATAGGTTTGGCTGCTATTTCGCAACGGCCGTGCACCGGCGACAAATACGCCAGGCGCTGTTAAATAATGGTAAGGCCCATCCACCGATGCTAGCCGGGGAGCCGTCTCGCAAGCCGCCTGCAATGCATGATCTTGCGCTGAAACTCCCGCACCAGAAACAATGATAAATTCCACACCGGCCCCCAATAAATCCTTATAGTCCTTTGTAGCTTCTGTATTGAGACCTGTAAATATGAGAGTGTCATTCTGGGCTGCGGTAGAAAACCATGAAATTTCACCAAAACCCCCTGCCCGGTCCTGAGTAAAAAGCATAGCTCAAAAAAGACGGGCGGCAGCAAAAAAATCTACAAATACCAAGACCCAAGGAACGGACCTTTGAAAAATTCAGTTTAGGGCGAATAACCTTGGGTGCTTGGGCAGATTGTTTCACACGGCAGTTGGGCTGTCTCGCAGCATCAATGCTCCTAACCAGATGAACCAGACAATCTGGCCAAGGCCGAACATTGCGCCTCCTATTTCACCAAATGCAGGTATTATTGAAAGGACGCCAGCCACACCTACAATTACACCAATCGCATTCAGTACAGCGTGGAACACGCCTGCTTTAAAAGCCGCCCAGCTGACAAGCAGAAGCCATATACCACCGACAATTTCCGTGCCTCCGCCCAGGCCGTTGTGCACTGTGTAAACAGCGCTCCAAACCGAGGCGGCAAAAGTGGGGTCTTTTTCGTAAAGGCCAATAACGGTTTCCATGCCGACATTTAAAACCATCCCTGCTGCCAGAACCACCGTGACCCATATCAGGCCTAGTGCTGTTGCAATCTGCATCACCGAAACTGAGAAAGTTTTCAGACGCTCATGAAGAGCAAGGACAAGAACAAGCAAAAATAAGCTGGCTGCCACATAAATCAACAAATTGCCGATATGTTGAATGGTCTGGGTTTCAATAAGAAAAGCTACCTGTTGAACTGGCCCTGTGTAACCGGAGGCATCCAATAAGCTGAAATAAAGCCAAAATCCAACCAAATAAGACGCAGCCATTAGCATTGAGGCAATGCCGCCCGCTTTTTGCAAATTCATTGTTCTTCTCCCGTCGTTTTCATTTTTTTGTTTTATGTCTGAAGTGCTGGACAGCAACCGTTCGGGGTTAAAAACAAGAGCTCGTGCTACGCGCTGGTTCCCCCAAATTCGTGGTCCGTTCTATATGACCTGAGCAAACAACAGTTTTTAAAAGAAAGGCCCGCATGCTTTTGCAAACCTAATTTAAAGAACAGGCAACCACATGCCGACAGTCGCCACAAAAATCCCGATCCCTGTCACAGCGGTGCACACAAATATTACCCCAGCAACACTGAATTTCATGCCTGCCCCTGCCCGGTCCTGAGCCCAAAGATACAGCTCTAGCATAGCGAGAGGCAGCAGATAATCCGCAAAAGCCAAGAACGTAAGAAACGGGCCCGTAAAGGTTTCTGTATTGATGCCAACGCCGCCGGTTAGCGCAAACCAGGCCATCAACCCTATCCGGAAAAACCAGACAGCATTTACCACCATAAACAAGCGCAGTGCCCAGCGCCTATGGACGGCTATTTTGCCCGCTACAGCATAGCGCAGCGCCAAGCCAGCAAACACAATAATCAGGATAGCATCCAGCGATAAGCCTAAATGCTGGGACAAATCGCCTGCGGTTTCCCGTGTCCAAACCAGGATCAGGCCAGCAATCGAAGTGATGACCGCGGTGGTAATATAAATTCGGCCGTTCCAACGGTGAAACCGGGGGAATCGTGACCTGAGTTGAGGCATCAGTTGCAGCGTGCCGCCGCCAATGATGATGGTGGCAATGAAAAGATGAAAAACGGTGGAAATATTACCGACGGTATCGCCTTCTATAAACCCACCAGTTGGCAGTCGGGATGCTTGCAAGCCCCGTAATCCGCCTTCTGCGATAAACCCGCCGTAATAAACGGCGACATAAAACACGAAAATCCACATGCCAATCGTTGCAACCGAAAACCAAAGCTGCGCTGCAAGGTTAAGCGTTTTTTTTGCCGCCTTTGACGATTCTGGTCGAGATACTTCCACTAGAAGATCGGTCATATCAACTCCTCAACAGTGTGGGCCACCTTGGGGGAAGGCAGCCCACAATTTCTATCCGTGCCTTGGGAGCGCAGGATAAAACTAGATCGCGCGTTTCCGCATTTCGATGGTGGCATAAACCAACCCACCGGCAATGATAAGCCCCACCCACATGCCTGGGCTGGAGGCTGTTATGGATGTCAATTCACCCAAGGAGCCATTGATAACCACATCAAATACGTCACGTGGTCCGTGAATATTATCAAAGCGGCTATCATCCATCGCTTTACGCCAACCGCCGAGATGCATCAAAATCCAGTTCGCAATACCGTGCGTCTTGAAAAAAATGCCTTCAATCGCAATCAGGATAAAGGGTGGCAAGGCCGCCCACAGGAAAGGCATACGGCTGGCGTACGAGGATACAAGAAGTAACCAGGCCAACAAGGGCAGCGTCCAAAGCGCGCTGATCATATAGTGGCCAAGAAGTGTAAACCAACTGACAAACATTAGGCCAAGAGGCAACATTTCGAGCGCTGGCCCACCTTGGAACAAAACAATCAACGCCATAAATATGGCGATCACCAGTTGGGCCGCAACAGTAACACCCATGAAGATCAGCGGTGCAATAACAACAGGCACAAACAATTTTGCCAGAACCTCCTGCCAATCGGCAACCGGCATGGATTTCCAGAACATGATTGAGCGATCACGTCGTTCTTCATACAGTGTACCAAGCAGTGAAAAGAAGATCACAAATGGGAATGCGATCCATGGCAATATCGCCGACCCCCAATAAAACATGGTCACTGCAGATGCCAGTTCCTCAGGCTTTTTTTCCTGAAACATAGCAATGCCTTCGCCGATATTTTTAACCTTCTCTCGCTCCATGCCTTCGATTTCAACAGTGCCAAGAAAAATCGTGGAAAGAATAAGAATCGCCACCGTCAATCCGGCCAAAATGATTGGTGTCCTGATATAATAACTTTTGCCGTCGAGCATTTCTCGCATTACCAGGGCTTTAAATATGTTCATTGCCCGTCTCCTGTCATGGTCGCCACGAAGATATCAGCAAGCCCAAGGCGGCGCGTTTCGCCCAATTTGGCCAGTGTCTCGCGGTCAATGTTTTTATAGACGCACGTTGATTTTCCAAACGATGAGCCATGTCGTAGCGGCTTTAAGGCCATCGCTTCGGCTTCTTTGCCTTTCTCCACCATCACTTCGATAAACTGCTGGGTTAGTTCGTCCATGTTGGCTTCCAGCACAATTTCACCGTCCCGCAGAAACATCACATCGGTTAGGATATGTTCTACCTCTTCCACTTGGTGGGTGGTGATAATAACCGTACGGTCCTCATCAAAATATTCTTCCAGCAAGCTTTGGTAAAACTGCTTGCGAAACAGGATATCAAGACCAAGCGTGGGTTCATCAAGTACCAATAGTTTGGCGTCGATCGACATAACCACCGCCAAGTGAACTTGCACGATCATGCCTTTTGATAAAGCCCGCACCTTGCGGTCCACAGGCACCTTCGTACGTGACAGAAAATCCATTGCTTTGGCACGATTAAATTTAGGATGTACTGCCTCGACATAATCAAGCACTTCAACAACCTTCATCCATTTGGGAAGTGTTGCAACATCGGCGATGAAACAAACATCTTTCATCAAGGCGTCACGTTCGGTGGCAGGATCACGCCCCAGAACGGTTAGCTTTCCTTCGTAGGAAGAAAGGCCAAGAATGGCGTTCAACATTGTAGTTTTGCCAGCGCCGTTGGGTGCAATCACGCCAACTATTCGTCCGAGAGGCAAATTGAAATCAATATTATTTATGGCGCGAAAATCGCCGTATGATTTGGTGAGCCCACGGGCTTCAACAACATATTCGGTCATTGCCCAGCTCCCTAATTCGCGAGGCCGCTTTGCAGCAGCTCTTTTGTGTTAAAGCCAAGCCGACGGATGGTATCCAATACCCGCGGCCACTCATCGTTAATAAACTTGGCGCGCTCGACTTCCATAAGCTTACCGCGCGCACCCTCAATCACAAACATACCCAGTCCGCGACGTTTTTCAACTAATCCATCCATAACCAGCTCCTGATAGGCTTTTGATGCAGTGATTGGATTTATCTGTAAATCCACGGCGACATTTCGAACTGATGGAAGCGCTTCACCTTCGGCGAGCGCCCCATCCATGATGGCCGTTACTACCTTGTCCTTCAGTTGCCGGTATATTGGCTGATTGTCATTCCAATCCGGCGTCATGATGTCTCCTTCCCTTTACGCAGCATGCGAAAAAAGGATAGTGTTAGTGGCTAAACGGGCAACAAGTTGCTGATCCGTTAGCCGTGCCAATCGGCGGCTGCGCCGAATTGAGCGTTTTGAGTTTTGGTATGTGTGGGTGATCATTTTACTTACTCCTCGCTGTCCCTGTTAGGGGCTCCCGTTTTCCGGGATGTTATGGTTGCTGTCGGTGTCGTTATTATTTTTGTTATTTATAGTGACTTTAATTGTTTCGTTTCGGCGGGAGGGAAACCGGTTTCCCGGCTTCCCTGTTTCCCTGGTGGTCCTCGCTGTATTTGGCCCACTTACGGGCTCTTTTATTCTATCTTGCTCTTGTTAGCTGTCGAGCCCCGGGCCGATATTTTTACCGTTTCCCGTATCCTGCACTTTTCCTCGCTATAGCTCTGGACCTTATGGCCTCTTTTGCTTTGCCCACTTTGATTTCCCTCTTGATGGGGCTTATCTGTTTAGGCGCTTTATCGTGCCGGTGTATTAGTTATGTAGTACACCACACCTGACTTGGCAAGAGGAAAAATATTTATTTCGCGAATATTCTTATAACTTATTGTTATATTTGAATTTAACCGGATGGTGATTCATATATTTTTCAGGAGAGACGTGACCAATGTCGCGCGCACAGACAAAATTCAAGCTTAACCAGAAGAATCATCAAGCAAAAAAGGGCTCCACATGTACCGCTTACTGTCGGGCGTCACTGCTGGGTTGCTTACAAATCCGGCCAATGCGGTAGAGTGGGATGAACTGTCGGGCTTCACTAAAAACTCCCTTTTGCGTCATTAGACTCATTTATTGCCCAACCACGCAACATTCGGAAAACTGCAAACGAACACTTACTCAAAACCGTGAAATAATATTACGCAGCTTTCTTAGCATTCAATCCACTTAGTTAGAATAGCATATTGAGGTCTTTTTTGCGCGAGCCTACAATAACAACACGCCATGACATCACGTCATTTATGCCGCCCAATAGGAGGCAACTGATATCATTGCAACATGATATCCATACTCAGTAATTTTGGGAAGTTATTCCCGCCCCTAACATATCCTATCTATCGCTCTATTTTACAGCGTTCATCTTTAGCCTCAGGTTCGTGGACCAGACCTTCAGCGCTTCAATATCCAAGAAGACTTCCAATGGCTCCGGTGGATCAGAATCCCTACCGCGCGATGCGTCATGCGCTTCCACAAAGTCACAGCACTTCTTAAATCCTCGATCAAAAGTTTCCACATCGCTTTTCTCAAATGCAGTAACTCGCCCCAGTCTCTTTGTATTGATGTAGTCACGGTGTCGCAAAATGACACCTTGGAACACGATATCTTCAAGCGCTCGTTCCCAAGCAGCCCTCAACCGATCATAAATTCCATGCACCTCACTACGGTACGCCTCATCATCATGGGCATCGTACAACTTTGCTGCGGCGCGCGCTTCTTTCTCCAGCTTATCGATGCGGTCTTGCACACGCGATGCCCGCCACGGCATACCGTCGTTAACAATACCCACTCCGACGCTCCCGCGAGACAAATGCGCAAGACCAAACGAGATCGATTGGTCCTGTGCCATCTGATACATATCATTCACGAGAATAAGGTCATGTGTGAACACGATGATCTGCCTCGAGTGTGCCTCTTTCACGAGCCGCTGAGCAACTTTGTTACGCCATTTATGATCCAAAGATGTTACCGGATCATCAAATACCAACGCGGATTGATGGGTCGCGTTTGCCAGTTCTGTCAAATAGGCCGCCAGCGCCACGCAAGTCTGCTCCCCCTCACTCAGTACGCTATGCACTTTGGCCTTGGGATTGGCATAAAGACGAACCTCGTACTGAGGCGAACCAAATTTACCGCCAGACCGCACAATTTCCACACGGACCCGGCTGCCTGCCAATGCCACAATTTCCTCTGTAAATCTATCGCGCATCCGCGGCGTTATCAGATCATCAGCGATCTTGTTACCTAGCCGTGTAATTGCAGTTGTCGCGGTGTCAGCGATACAGGCATCCAACCGTTTGACCTCTGCCAAACGACCAACTTCGGTCTCCGCGATTTTGATCAAGCTATCTGCTTGCGCCAGATCTTCGAGCTCCGCGCGCTCATCCAACAGTCGCTCGTGTCCTTCGCCGCCAACGATGCCAGCCAACGATGCGGCATAACTACGTGTCGACCGCTCAACAACCTCTACGGCTCCAATCGGCGAGGCAGGCAGTGTTGTTAATTCAGTCTCATGGCCTTCAGTAATCCGTGCCAGCGCTTGACACTGTCGCAACCGCGCCCTCGCTATAAAACTCAAAACATTCCGTGAGATCATCCGTTCGTCTGTTTTTAGAAACTCCCATGCCTGAGAAATCTTTTTCACATGAATTTCAACCGCAACCAGCACTTTCACAGCCCGCTCTAGCGCTTCCTCAGCCGTAACGACCGACGCTTCCGTATCGTCTTTAATAAAGGCCTCAAAGCCTTTCATACGGACCGCGCTCTCTGCCTCAATCGTCTGGTGGCAAACGACGCATGCATCCCCTTCCTCTGGCGGAAAACCAACGCCTTTCTCGCCAACTGTCGCCGAGTATCGACGTGCAGAATCCCACAGTACCTTCCATGTGCCCTCGCCAACCCCCTCAAGCGCCAGTCCTGAAAACGCCTTTGTCGCCGCCGTATCTGCAGCTTTCCGCGCTGCAAGCGCCACGCTTTTCAAATCAAACAAACTTTCAAGTGCGCTATCTGAACAAGCCGTTTCGATTTGACCTAAATATGTCACCAACTGGCTCAATCGTGTGGCATGTTGTTGTTGTGCCGTAGCGGCAACTGTACCGTCCTGGACCAGATCAGCGCGCAACTTAGCTAGGCGCGATTCATCTTCTTCTGAAAAAGCTCTCTCTGGCACCAGAGGCTTCAAGTCTGTATCAATCGTGAGCGCGGATAAGGTTTTTCCGATCGATGACCGCTTTGACCATGTGGGGTTCCCGAAAACCGGATCGCGCAGCCTCTCCAACGCCTCCTTCTCTTTCGTCAGCTTTTCTTTCAAGTGCTGGCACACACCGGCAAGATCATCTGGAATATCGAGCCCGAACGGCCGAAACCACACTTCATTTTTTTTCTGCACATGCACCGATGCAGAATCCCGGTCAAACACTGTAATCGCCGACAATGCTGCAGGCGGACTGCCATCATCTTCCCAATTTACTAATATCGGCGCACCCCCGGCACGAACGACACTTAAATCGGCTGAAGCCTTCCCATTCGCAGACGGGCTAAAGGCATCTGGCATAATCTCGCCAGCGTGTCGCGCGCGGCAAGCCTTTTTCAAAACTCTCGAATATCCGGATTTCCCGGATCCGTTTGGTCCATAAATAATGGTCAGGCCTGACACGTTAAATTTTAGGGTTTGGTTTGGCGCCAGTTGGTTGACACCGACAACTTTCTGTATCGATGAAATATTGACGGTTTCGCCGTCTCCGGGCGCAACGGGCAGGTGTATTTTCGCTAGCGGTTCCGGATCAGTAGCGATCGTATCGTCACCATGTTCCTTTTTACACAAATCCATCAGCTTACCGAGCCCATCTTCTCCAGGCATGCCTTCCGCGACAATATGGCGCAGCGCATCGCGCTGCCATTCCGGCCGACTTTCTGACCATATCAAGATAGTTTCTAATACAGTCGCTGGTCGATCTCCCACAATCATATCACCCTTCAAATTTTCCAAATACCGGACAGTTTTACCGTTTAGAATGTCTGCATCGGGCAACACCCAGTTCAGACCTGTCATACTGTTTTTAGAAACACGCTATCGCGCACTAGTATCGATGACTTTCGACACTCAACTATATATAGTTAATATTCGCCCCTGATGACTAACTTTTTTCTGTAAATTCGCGGCGGTGACCACTAGGGCGTCAGCCATCTCCGCGAGACCGTCAATATGAGACGATAATGACGCAATAGTTGAGCGGGACGACTAACGTGCATGCTGGCCTCGACCACCGGGCAACTTGTTCTGGTTTCTCCCTTTTTGGCTCGCTCAAGTTTATGATCGATAACTATCACTTATCGATCATAAATGTGGTATATGACAGGATGGCCAACCAACAAAAATCGCCAAAATCGGCAAAAAAGTCATCCAAATCCGATAAGCCTTTGGAGACCCTCAAAAACGCTCCGTTCGACCCGGCAGAAGAAGAAGCCGCCTTGCTCATGGGTTGGTTGCCCGTGCAAGTCGCGCTCAAAGCTGATCTCGATGCGATCTATAAACGCGCCCAACAGCTGACCCGAATGGCACGTTCGGAAAATACCCGCAGGTCCTACCGCACCGCCTGGCAACAATATGAAAATTGGTGCCACGGTGTCGGATTCGAACCGCTCTCGGGCGACCCAGGCATGATTTCCCTCTTCCTTTCGATGTTATCTTTGAAAGTGGTCCCGTCGACCCTCAAGGCACGGCTTGCAGCGATTTCGGTCGCCCATAGGCTTGCGGGTATACCGCTCGATACCAATCATGCGGCAATCCGCCTGGTCATGCGCGGCGCGGCTAAAGAGAAGGGCCTTGCTCCGACGCGGCAGGCACGTCCCTTGCTCTATGAGACCCTGCCAGTCTTTGTCGATACGTTCGATGACAGCCCCTTAGATGTGCGGAATAAAGCAATCCTGCTATTAGGCTTCGGCGGCGCGCTGCGCCGCAGCGAAATAGCAGCGCTACAACTATCGGATATTGTTTTCAAACAGGACCGCCTGATCATCGTCCTTCCCCGTTCCAAAGGGGACAGGTACGGCCGCAGCGAGACAATTGTGGTCGCAAAGCACCCAACCCGCATGCTATGCCCGTCGGCGTCCCCCAAAGATTGGCTCACGCTGCGCGGCAGAGAGACGGGACCCCTCTTCCTGCGCGCCAATAGAAACCAAACTTTTCGGCAGACTGGTATCAGTGATCAGACGATTAACCGCTTGATCAAAACGGCAGCGCAGAAAGCTCAACTGACCGGCGGCGCATACAGCGGCCACAGTTTGCGTGCTGGTTTCGCAACGTCGGCATCCGATGCTGGATGTGACTTAAAAACAATTATGGGGCAGACAAGGCTTCGAGCCGCGCGTCAAGCTTTGCAATATATTCGACGTCCTCAAGATCATCTTGAACATAATGCGAGCGCATTATTATTTCAGCAAACCCGCTCATAGTATTGATGTAGGCAGGCCAGCGCTCCTTCAGCTTCAGTTCTGCCCGATAGGCATCATCGCCCAGGATACTGTATAAATCGCCTTCATTTCGTTTATAAATTGTGAGCAGATCGAGCGCGCCATAGAGTAATTGTCGCCGATACCCCACAGACGGAACACTAATCAGATGCAACTGCGCAACATGCTCCGGTATTTTTTCATCGTCCCGAGCAAGCGGGTTCCCGAACATCATCTGCCACGACAAAGCTCCGCGCGCCTCAAATTGATAGAGTTTGATACGGTATCCACGCGATTTCTCGTAGTCCCAAAGACCAAATCTATTGTGAAGCAAAGTTATCAAGAAACCGAATAACCCTAAAAAAGTCTCAGCCGGCTGTCCGGAAAATCGCTTAGCTACACTCATTTCAAGGTCAATCAGTGCATCCACAACGCACGACGACGTCGTCGATGCACTCGCCGCATTATAAATGATAGACTCAATCTGTTTGAGACACGCGGTTCTTGATTCTGGCAATGCATGCATGTCTAAGAGAGGAAAGCGATGGAGCAGACAACATAATGCCAGAGGACGACCCCAAGCTGCCCGACGATACGGTGGGCGAACTTTACTAAAATCGTCGAGCCAACAAAGCAAACACACTGCAGTACGGTATTTAGGGCGCATCAGCCAAGCTTCGGCCGCCACAAGATCCGTCACCACACTTAGCGGGGTACGTGTAAAATGCGCCAGCCTTTCCGCCAATAGATCGGGGAGATCTCGGTCGACATCTCTTGTGCCGACCGAATAGCTGATCGGCTGGCTCGCTAGAAAATCGTGATAGCGGCTAAACCCGTAATAGTGCGCCAGGCGTGTCAGCCAACTCGATAAGCTTTCCGTTTTTTGCGGCGGTAGGGACACAGGGAATGGTTGAGAAAATGCGGCCGAGGTGCGCCGGGTCACGCTCTATGGCCACTCAGAATTCGGTCAAGTGTCAGTCGCTCTTCACCCTCTTCCAGACATGCGATGACATGAGCCTTTAAGACACTAATGATATCGTCGGTCCTGTCCCCGAATGACGTGAGAAGCTTTGGCACTGCCTCAGCTGTAAATATGTCATCAGCAGGCGGGTCCCGCAATGGCATATATGAAAGGATAGTACTCACTGCTTTTAAAAAAGCTTGATCCGCGGTCCAGGGCGCTATTTCAAAAGGGTGAAATCGCGAACTTAATTGCTCGTCGCTCAGAAAAAAGCGCGTCATCTGGTTGGTCCCGGCCACAACGACTGGTATATGAAGCTCGCCAGCAATCGCCCTAGCTGCCTCGCAGACTAGGTGGCCAACCTTGTCTGAAGCCCAGTGAATTCGCTGGAATTCATCGAGGATTATTAATTCGACTTGCATATGTTTCAGCATCTTGATGACATGGTCAAATAAGTGCGATCGGCTTTCGCGCGGCACCGGTAAATTCGTCACCGTGAGTATCCTCTCCATGAGACTTTTGACATTGGGGTCGCTCGGTATCTCTAACATCACGACAGGATAAACTATCCTATTCTGAAGTTTGCTTGATTGGGGAGGATGCTGCTTTTCGAATTGGCGCAAAATGAAGCTCTTTGCCATGCCTGAGGGAGCGATAACGCGACGACACGCAGTACGGATGTTTCGCCGATTGTTTGCCATTAGTTCTTGCAGCATCGCTACTAGTTTAGCGGCAAAATCTAGATTATACCATTGGTCCTGACGCAAGCTGTCGATTCTCTCATCCATTGAACACATAGAAAGTTTACGCACCTTGTCGTCAATCAGGTGCAACAGATTCTCAGCGTCTTTAACCATCAGCCCCAATTCCCAGGCAGCGAAGGTTCTGGCCGTCCGTCCTCAATCTGCAGAACGGGCGTAGGTGCAATGAGTGCTGTAGAAGAGCTGCCCCTATTCAGCCTGCCCTGCTTCTCCATATCCTTAATCCAATGAGCTTGCTGGAGCTTCAGTTGTTTGGAAATCTTGAATTGGCGCTTGGTCTCCTCTTTTACAACAGCCGTGTGCATGATATCTAACGGGGCTTCAAGATGGTGACGAAAGGGAGACGGCCCTATTTGGTGCGCCGGAAAATTTATCCAGGCCCCGCTGAGGCATACCCAAACTTTGTCCAGTCGGCCGGGATGGTATTTTATTCTGAGCCTTTCTCCAATAAGTTCTTGTAAGCGCGAGTGCCCATAGGTGTACTTTTGGAAAGTAATGCCGCCCTTATGCACCGTACGGTGCACGGATGGGAGAAAAGCTGAATAAATATCCTGCGGATCGAGAACGAGCTTGGCCCTCGGCGGACGCAAAGACTGAAGTTGTTGGTATTTTTGCAGTGGTGTCAGTCCGCCAAGGCCCTTATGCGGGTTAGTATGATACGCGAGGATCATATTCACGAACCAAAATTCAAATTTCTCCAGCGATAGGAAGCATTTGTCTATAGAGGGGTAACGATCACGTTGGACGTGATTGCTAAAAGTAGTGCCGGGAATACCATGAATTCGCTTCATGAAAGTGCCGAGCAGTCTCTCAATATGCCCACCATAGTGGGTCTTATTTCCCGGCCGAAACTTAACATCTGCCCCCAGTTGAAGGCACCCCATCTTAAAAGCGTACGACTTAAAATCAGCTCCTTTGTCGGCACGAACCAAATCAATTGGTCCGCACGTCGGCCAAGGATCAGGGATGCCTTGTTCTTCAAAGGCGCTATAGGAAATACCGCATTCCTCTACCCATCTACGTTTGGGCAGCACACCCTGTATCAACGCCAAGCCCCCAGACCGGGCGGAAGGGGCCTTGAGCCCCAGATAATAGCCAAATACCAGGCGCGAGGCGACGTCTACTGCAACTGTTACCCATATCCGTTTAAAACCCAGACCGTACTCAGACAAATCAAGAAAAAGATCGACGGGCGTATGGTCGATTTGAATTTCCTGATAAGGCCAATCCACGTGATGATGATGGTAATTTAAATAGATACGAGGATCTCCGGGGATTTTTTTTGCCTCGGCCTTTCGAAAGTTTGACAGGGCCTTTAAACGTCGTCGCAAGGTGCTGAGACTTGGTGGTAACGTGGTCGCTTTTTCGCATTCTTCTTCAATTTGAATGAGCAGATCTTGTGCTGACATGCTCTCTTGGCGCCCCAACCATTCGTTCTCAATCAGCTTAGCCATAATGGACAATGTTTTTGTAGGCAGCCTCGACTTCCGTTTGCCGCCAGCCCTGTGCCCAGGCATGAGCGTTTCCAACACAGGAAACTGTCGATAGTCATCGATCCAAGTTTTGATGGTTTTGTCGCTCCGCTCTAAAATTAAAGCTGCAGATTTTCTTTTGGCAAAGGGCGCGTAGGGCATGAAGGCGAGCGGTCTGATTATGTCTTGTCGCCTCAGTGCTATTTGGACTTCTGTAGGTCGCTCCATCTCTTTTGCTCCGTTTAGAAAGCTAAAAGATTAAGCCGCAACCCAGCAACTGCAAGAAAAAAGACTTGATTCAAATTAGCTGTTTGTAATCAATTGAGTAATACGTGCCCTTAAAGTAACAAAAACAAGATGTAGTTATTTTTTTTAAGAAGACTCGAAGATTAGATTCGTATACTAATTTAAGTAATTATAATTTTTGGAATTCTTTATTTTGTTTGTTAAATATATAATAAACAAAAATAGATAAAACGTTAATATACTAGCCGTGACACTATCATTTGTTATGTCCTTAACTTCAACAAATGCCGCTGTTCGCAATTAAGAGTAGAGTAAAAGGTCTACAGCCTAAACTCGGGTTAACTCCGAGAATTTAACCTTGCGGTCCCAATTAACGGCTTTTGATAAAGGATGGTTTTCAGCCATAGGTTCGCCAGCAATTCAGACGTTTGGTGACTGGGTAATACCCCCGCTAATTAACGGTACTCATGAGTAGAATTTTCTCGTAATGAAAACGCAGGAGATTTTATATGAAGAAATCACGGTATTCGGACAGTCAGATCATCAGTATTTTAAAGCAGGCAGA
>Ga0316202_10001261_pt1 | contig 20397 bp, 29 predicted proteins | sample 3monrhotite_MG_FD_204934 | JGI IMG/M metagenome (GOLD analysis project Ga0316202, IMG submission 204934) | Microbial mat bacterial communities from mineral coupon in-situ incubated in ocean water Damariscotta River, Maine, United States -... | ecosystem: Environmental > Aquatic > Marine >... | reverse complement strand
GAGGCCGGAGCCTTCTTCGCGGGAGCCTTCTTGGCCGGGGCCTTCGCGGCCTCGTCCTTCTTGTCTTCTGCCATTAGTCAATCTCCTCGACCTTGACGAGGTGAGCAACCTTGGTGACGTACCCGCGGTTCGCCGGGGTGTCCTCGCGCACGACGCTGTCGCCGATGCGCTTGAGCCCGAGGCTGCGCAGGGTGTCGCGCTGGTTCTGCTTCTCGCTGATTACGGACTTGATCTGAGTGACCTTGAGCTGCGCGGCCATCAGGCACCACCCTTTCCGGCTGCCGCCTCAGCCGCGAGGGCCTCGGCGCGCACGAGGCGCGCCGGAGCGACATCCTCGAAATCGAGCCCACGGCGGGCGGCGACGGCGCGCGGCTCTTCGAGCTGCTTGAGCGCCGCCACGGTCGCGTGGATGATGTTGATCGTGTTCGACGAGCCGAGCGACTTGCTCAGCACGTCGTGGATGCCTGCGCACTCGAGGACGGCGCGCACCGGGCCACCGGCGATAACACCGGTACCGGCAGCGGCGGGGCGCAGGAGCACCACGCCGGCAGCAGCTTCGCCCTGCACGGGGTGCGGAATCGTCTGGGCGACACGGGGGACGCGGAAGAAGTTCTTCTTCGCCTCCTCGACGCCCTTCGAGATCGCGGTGGGCACCTCGCGGGCCTTGCCGTAGCCGACTCCGACCATGCCGTTGCCGTCGCCGACGACGACGAGCGCGGTGAAGCTGAAGCGACGACCGCCCTTGACGACCTTGGAGACGCGGTTGATGGTCACGACGCGCTCGAGGAAGGGGCTCTTCTCGCTGTCGCGCGATCCGCGGTCGCGGTTGGGGTTGCGCTCGCGACCACCGCGACGAGCCTCACGGGGCTCGTTCGCGGTCTCCGACGACGCAGCAGTCTCCACGGGAGCCTCAGCAGCAGCCACGGTCTGGTCTTTCGCGTTCTCGGTCACAGGCTCAGCCCACCCTCTCGAGCTCCATCGGCGATCGCCGCGACGCGTCCTGCGTAGCGGTTGCCGCCCCGGTCGAAGACGACAGCCTCCACACCGGCCTTCTTCGCGCGCTCCGCGAGCAGCTCGCCCACCTTGCGCGCCTTAGCAGTCTTGTCTCCGTCGAACGTGCGGAGGTCTCCCTCCATGGTCGACGCGCTCGCGAGGGTACGACCCTGCGTGTCGTCGACGACCTGCACGAAGACGTGGCGCGCGGAGCGCGTGACGACGAGGCGGGGGCGCTCCCCCGTGCCGGTGACGCGCTTGCGCAGCCTCGCGTGACGGCGGCCCTTGGCGGCCGTCTTGCTCTTGCCTCTTGTTCCGAGACCCATGATTACTTACCAGCCTTTCCGGCCTTGCGACGGACAACCTCGCCGGCGTAGCGCACGCCCTTGCCCTTGTAGGGCTCGGGCTTGCGCAGCTTGCGAATGTTGGCCGCGACTTCGCCAACGGCCTGCTTGTCGATGCCGCTGACGGTGAGCTTGTTGTTGCCCTCGACCGTGAAGGTGATCCCGGCGGGCGGGTCGACCGTGATCGAGTGCGAGTAGCCGAGCGCGAACTCGACCGCGGAGCCCTTCGACTGCACGCGGTATCCGGTGCCGACCACCTCGAGACCCTTGGAGTATCCCTGGGTCACGCCGATGATCTGGTTCTGGATGAGCGTGCGCGTGAGGCCGTGGAGCGAGCGCGAGTCGCGCTCGTCGTCCGGTCGGGTCACGACGACCTGGTTGTCGTCGAGGGCGACCCGGATGGGCTGCGCGACCGTGAGGCCGAGCTCGCCCTTGGGGCCCTTGACGGTGACGGCCTGGCCGTCGATCTTCACCTCGACACCACCGGGGATGTCGATGGGCATGCGTCCGATTCGTGACATGTCAGATCACCACACGTAGGCGAGGACTTCCCCACCCACGCCCTTCTTCATCGCCTCGCGGTCGGTGAGCAGACCCGAGGAGGTCGACAGGATGGCCACGCCGAGGCCGCCGAGAACGTTGGGGATCTCGGTCGACTTCGCGTAGACGCGAAGGCCGGGCTTCGAGACTCGCTTGATGCCGGCGATCGACCGCTCGCGGTTCGGCCCGTACTTGAGCGAGAGCGTGAGCGTCGTGCCGACGCGCGCGTCTTCGACCGCCCAGTCGGAGATGTAGCCCTCGCGCTTGAGGATCTCGGCGATGTGCGACTTGAGCTTGCTGCCGGGCAGCGAGACCGTGTCGTGGTGCGCCGAGTTGGCGTTGCGCAGTCTGGTCAGCATGTCTGCGACCGGATCTGTCATCGTCATAGTGGTGTCTTCCGTTTCTCACCTGGTTTCGCTCACCCGTTACACGAGTGACGACCTGGGCGATCGTGGTCCTAGTCGGACCGGTGGTGGATGCCCTACTGGGCGGGGTTCGCGAAGGGGAAGCCGAGCGCGCGCAGGAGCGCGCGACCCTCGTCGTCCGTCTTCGCGGTGGTCACGATCGTGATGTCGAAGCCGCGCACGCGGTCGATCTTGTCCTGATCGATCTCGTGGAACACGCTCTGCTCCGTCAGACCGAAGGTGTAGTTGCCGTGACCGTCGAACTGCTTCGGGCTCAGACCGCGGAAGTCGCGGATGCGCGGCAGCGCGAGCGTCACGAGGCGGTCCATGAACTCCCAGGCGCGGTTGCCGCGCAGCGTCACGTGGGCGCCGATGGGCATGCCCTCGCGAAGCTTGAACTGAGCGATCGACTTGCGGGCCTTCGTCACCTGGGGCTTCTGGCCGGTGATCGCGGTGAGATCCTTGATCGCACCGTCGATGACCTTGCTGTCGCGAGCGGCCTCGCCGACACCCGTGTTCACAACGATCTTGACGAGACCGGGAACCTGGTGCGGGTTGGTGTACCCGAACTCCTCGGTCAGCGCCTTCGTGATCTCGGCACGGTACTTCTGCTTGAGGCGCGGCTGGATTGTGCCAGCCTGCGCAGGGGCAGTGGTTGACATCAGAACTTCTCACCTGACTTCTTGGCGTACCGCACGCGGACGGTCTTCTTGACGCCGTCCTTCGTCACGGTCTCCTCGCGGAAACCGACGCGGGTCGGCTTCTTGGACTTGGGGTCGACGAGCGCCACGTTCGAGATGTGGATCGAGGCCTCGGAGGTCTCGATACCGCCCGTCTTGGTGCCGCGCTGCGTCTGACCGACGCGCACGTGCTTCGTGACGTAGTTGACGCCCTCGACGATGACGCGGTTCTTCTCCGCGAGCACCTCGATGACGCGACCCTGCTTGCCGCGGTCTCCCCCGCGGTCCTCGGTCGCGCCGCTGATCACCTGGACGATGTCGCCCTTCTTGATCTTGGCCATGGGTTACAGCACCTCCGGGGCGAGCGAGACGATCTTCATGAACTTCTTGTCGCGAAGCTCACGGCCGACCGGCCCGAAGATGCGGGTACCACGAGGGTCCCCGTCGGCCTTCAAGATCACGGCGGCGTTCTCGTCGAACTTGATGTACGAACCGTCGGAACGACGGGTCTGCTTGATGGTGCGCACGATGACCGCCTTGACGACATCGCCCTTCTTGACGTTGCCACCGGGGATGGCGTCCTTGACGGTCGCCACGATGACGTCACCGAGGCCGGCGTACCGACGGCCGGAGCCGCCGAGCACGCGGATCGTGAGCAGCTCCTTGGCGCCGGTGTTGTCGGCGACCTTGACGCGGGATTCCTGCTGAAGCATTGTTCTCTCCTACCCAATAGGCGCGAGGGCCTACTTGGCCTTCTCGAGGATCTCGACGAGGCGCCAGCGCTTCGTAGCGGACAGGGGACGGGTCTCGGAGATGAGCACGAGGTCGCCGACACCAGCGGTGTTCTGCTCGTCGTGCACCTTGACCTTCGAGGTGCGACGGATGACCTTGCCGTAGAGCGGGTGCTTCACGCGGTCCTCGACCTCGACGACGATGGTCTTCTCCATCTTGTCGCTCGTCACGTAGCCGCGGCGCACCTTGCGGTAGCCGCGCGCGCTCTCGTCGCGAACGTCGTGCGCGGCCGACTCGTGGCCGGCAGCGGCCTTCTTCTCGGTCGTCGCCATTAGTTCTTCTCCTCAGTCTTGTCCGAAGCCCCGGACGTCTCGCTGGCGTCAGCCTCGGCCTCAGTCTTCTTCGCCTTTGTGGACTTCTTCGCGGGCTTCTCCGGGACCTCGATGGGGGCGGGCGTGGCACGGATGCCCAGCTCGCGCTCGCGGATCACGGTGTAGATGCGCGCGATGTCGCGCTTGACGGCACGAAGCCGACCGTGGCTCTCGAGCTGCCCGGTCGCGGCCTGGAAGCGGAGGTTGAAGAGTTCTTCCTTCGCCTTCTTCAGCTCGTCGACGAGACGCTCGTCTTCAAAGGTGTCGAGCTCGACAGGTGCCAGCTCTTTCGATCCGATCGCCATTACGCGTCGCCCTCCTCGCGCTTGATGATGCGTGCCTTGAGGGGCAGCTTGTGAATTGCGCGGGTCATGGCCTCTCGAGCGAGCTGCTCGGGAACACCGGCGACCTCGAAGAGGACGCGACCCGGCTTGACGTTGGCGACCCACCACTCCGGCGAGCCCTTACCGGAACCCATGCGGGTCTCGGCGGGCTTCTTGGTGAGCGGGCGGTCGGGGTAGATGTTGATCCACACCTTGCCGCCACGCTTGATGTGACGCGTCATGGCGATACGAGCGGACTCGATCTGACGGTTGGTCACATAGGCGGGGGTGATGGCCTGGATGCCGTACTCGCCGAACGACACGACGGTTCCGCCGGTCGCGTGCCCACCGCGCTTGGGGTGGTGCTGCTTCCGGAACTTGACCTTACGGGGAATAAGCATGTCTCTAGCCTTCCGCTCCGGCCGCAGCGGGCGCCTTGGCGGCGGCCGGACGGCCACCGTCGCGACGCGGGCCGCGGTCAGAGTCACGACGCTCGGGGCGCGACGACTTCTGGGACGCCTGCTCGCGAGCGAGTTCCTTGTTGGTGATGTCGCCCTTGTAGATCCAGACCTTGACGCCGATACGACCGAAGGTCGTGCGGGCCTCGTAGAAGCCGTAGTCGATGTTCGCGCGAAGGGTGTGCAGCGGCACACGGCCTTCGCGGTAGAACTCCGAGCGGCTCATCTCGGCGCCGCCGAGACGACCGGAGACCTGGATGCGAACACCCTTGGCGCCCGCGCGCTGAGCGCCCTGGAGGCCCTTGCGCATCGCGCGGCGGAAGGCCACGCGAGCGCTGAGCTGCTCCGCGATGCCCTGGGCGACGAGCTGCGCCTCGGCCTCGGGGTTCTTCACCTCGAGGATGTTGAGCTGGATCTGCTTGGCGGTGAGCTTCTCGAGGTCGGAGCGGATGCGCTCCGCCTCGGCACCGCGGCGACCGATCACGATGCCCGGGCGGGCGGTGTGGATGTCGACGCGAACCCGGTCACGGGTGCGCTCGATCTCGATGCGGGCGACGCCGGCGCGGTCGAGGCTCGTGGTGAGCATCCGGCGGATCTTGACGTCCTCCGCGACATAATCTGAGTAGCGCTGACCGGCCTTCGTGCTGTCGGAGAACCAGCGCGACACGTGGTCGGTGGTGATTCCGAGTCGGAAGCCGTACGGATTGACTTTCTGGCCCATGTCTACTTGCTCGCCTTCTTCTTGCTCGTGCTCGAGCCCGCGGCGGTCAGCTCATCCGGCGTCGCGAGGACGATCGTGATGTGGCTGGTGCGCTTGAGGATGCGGAACGCCCGACCCTGGGCGCGCGGCTGGAACCGCTTGAGGGTCGTGCCCTCGTCGACGAATGCGCGGGACACATAGAGGTCCTGCTCGTCGAGGAAGGAGTTCGCTGCATCCGCCTTGACCCGTGCGTTGGCCATAGCCGACGCGACGAGCTTATAGACGGGCTCGCTCGCACCCTGCGGTGCGAACTTCAGGATGGCCAGGGCCTCGAGGGCCTGCTTGCCGCGGATCAGGTCGACGACGCGACGAGCCTTCTGAGGCGTCACGCGGATGTGTCGCACGCGGGCGATCGACTCCACCATGTGTATCTCCTCTTCAACCGTCCCCGCGTTAGCGGCGACGACCCTTCTTGTCGTCCTTCTCGTGTCCACGGAAGGTGCGGGTGGGCGCGAACTCGCCGAGCTTGTGCCCGACCATGGTCTCGGTCACGAACACGGGGATGTGCTTGCGGCCGTCGTGCACGGCGATGGTGTGGCCGAGCATCGCGGGCACGATCATCGATCGGCGCGACCAGGTCTTGATGACGTTCTTGCTGTTGGCCTCGTTCTGCGTGAACACCTTGCGAAGCAGGTGGTCGTCGACGAAGGGGCCCTTCTTGAGACTGCGTGGCATCTTTTTCGACTCCTACTAGCGCTTCTTGCCAACGGTGCGGCGGCGGACGATGAGCTTGTCGCTCTCCTTGTTGGGGCGACGCGTGCGGCCCTCGGCCTGGCCCCAGGGGCTGACCGGGTGACGTCCACCGGACGTCTTGCCCTCTCCACCACCGTGCGGGTGGTCGACCGGGTTCATGGCGACACCGCGGACGGTCGGGCGCACGCCCTTCCAGCGCTTGCGGCCGGCCTTGCCCCAGTTGATGTTCGACTGCTCGGCGTTGCCGACCTCGCCGATCGTGGCGCGGCAGCGCGCGTCGACGTTGCGGATCTCGCCCGAAGGCAGACGCAGCTGCGCGTAGGGGCCGTCCTTGGCGACGAGTCGCACCGAGGCGCCGGCCGAGCGGGCCATCTTCGCGCCGCCACCGGGGCGGAGCTCGATGGCGTGCACGACAGTACCCACGGGGATGTTGCGCAACGGCAGGTTGTTGCCCGGCTTGATGTCAGCCGAGGGGCCCGACTCGATGATGTCGCCCTGTGAGAGCTTGTTCGGCGCGAGGATGTAGCGCTTGGTGCCGTCCACGAAGTGCAGGAGCGCGATGCGCGCCGTGCGGTTCGGGTCGTACTCGATATGCGCGACCTTCGCGTTGACGCCGTCCTTGTCGTTGCGACGGAAGTCGATCATGCGGTACTGGCGCTTGTGTCCACCACCGATGTGGCGCGTCGTGATGCGACCCGAGTTGTTGCGGCCACCCGTCTTGGGCAGCGGCTTGAGCAGCGACTTCTCCGGGGTCGAGCGCGTGATCTCGGCGAAGTCCGAGACCGACGAACCGCGACGACCGGGGGTCGTGGGCTTGTACTTGCGAATAGCCATGGTGTCTGTCCTTCCGGGCCTAGCCGACAGCCGTGAAGATGTCGATCGAGCCGGACTTCAGGGTCACGATCGCGCGCTTGGTGTCCTTGCGCTTTCCCGTGCCGAAGCGGGTGCGACGGGTCTTGCCCGTGCGGTTGAGCGTGTTGACCGACGCGACCTTGACGCCGAAGATCTTCTCGATCGCGAGCTTGATCTCCGACTTGTTCGCGCGGGGGTCCACGATGAAGGTGTACTTGCCGTCATCGATGAGCGCGTAGCTCTTCTCGCTCACGACGGGCGCGATGATGACATCGCGGGGGTCCTTGTTCTGGGCGACCTCGTGGACGCTCATGCGCTGACCTCTTCCTTCTTGGTCTTGGCCGACACGAAGGCCTCGAACGCAGTCTTCGTGAAGACGATGTCGTCGCTGACCAGCACGTCGTAGGCGTTGAGCTGGTCGGGGCTGATGACGTGCAGGTTGCGCAGGTTGCGCACGCTCTTGAGGTTGACGTCATCACCGCGCTCGATGACGACGAGCACGTTGCGGCCCGAGGCGACGGCGGCGAGCGTGGATGCTGCTGCCTTCGTCGAGGGCGTGTCCGAGCCGAACGACTCGACGACGTGCAGGCGGTCGCCACGAGCGCGATCCGAGAGTGCTCCGAGGAGGGCCGCGGCGATCATCTTCTTGGGGGTGCGCTGCGCGTAGTTGCGCGGCGTCGGCCCGTGGACGATGCCACCACCGGTCATCTGAGGAGCGCGGATCGAGCCCTGACGAGCGCGGCCCGTGCCCTTCTGCTTGAAGGGCTTGCGGCCGGCACCGGAGACCTCGCCACGACCCTTGGTCGAGTGCGTGCCCTGGCGCGCGGCAGCGAGCTGGGCCACGACGACCTGGTGCAGCAGCGGCACGTTGGTCTGGACGTCGAACAGCTCGGCGGGCAGGTCGACCGATCCGGTCTTCTTGCCTGCGGCGTCGACGACGTTGAGAGAAGCAGCCATGGCGATCACGCCTCCTTCACGGCGTTGCGGACGAACACGAGGCGGCCGCGAGCACCGGGGACGGCGCCCTTGACGAGCAGGAGTCCCTTCTCGAGGTCGACCGAGTGCACGGTGAGGTTGAGAACGGTCACGCGGTCGCCACCCATGCGGCCCGCCATGCGCATGCCCTTGAACACGCGGCTGGGGGTCGAGCTGGCACCGATCGAGCCGGGCTTGCGGTGGTTGCGGTGCGAACCGTGCGAGGCCGAGACGCCCTTGAAGTTGTGGCGCTTCATGACGCCCGCGAAGCCCTTGCCCTTGCTCGTGCCGACGACGTCGACGCGCTGGCCGGCCTCGAAGATGTCGACCGCGAGCTCCTGACCGGGCGTGTACTCGCCAGCGTCGGCGGTACGCACCTCGGTGAGGTGACGGCGCGGCGTGGAGCCGGCCTTCTCGAAGTGGCCGCCGAGGGGCTTGGTGACCTTGCGCGGGTCGATGGCACCGTAGGCGATCTGCACCGCCGCGTAGCCGTCGACCTCGGGGGTACGAACCTGCGTCACGACGTTGGGAGCGATCTCGACAACGGTGACGGGGATGAGGGTGTTGTTCTCATCCCACACCTGGGTCATGCCGAGCTTGGTGCCCAGCAGTCCCTTGGTCGTCTTGGTAGCAGACATTGTCGGATTCCTTAGAGCTTGATCTCGATGTTGACGTCGGCGGGCAGGTCGAGTCGCATGAGCGAGTCGACGGCCTTCGGCGTCGGATCGATGATGTCGATGAGCCGCTTGTGCGTGCGCTTCTCGAAGTGCTCGCGGCTGTCCTTGTACTTGTGGGGCGACCGGATGACGGCGATCACGTTCTTCTCCGTCGGCAGCGGGACGGGGCCCACCACAGTGGCTCCCGCACGCGTCACGGTGTCGACGATCTTGCGCGCCGATGCATCGAGACCGGCGTGATCGTAAGACTTCAGCCGAATGCGGATCTTCTGTCCCGCCATGCTCAACTCTCTTCCTTCTTAGGTCGGTGCACGCCCTGTCGGGCGCGCACTCCTGCGGAGCGCTCGTGAGAGGTCGCACCACTGTTCTTCTGTCAAACGTCAACCGGACTGCCGCTGCCGCACGCGAGGTCTCCCTCTCGCGCGACGTTTTCGGCGGCCGCGATCTCCGCTCAGGTCACCGACCCCCGCGCTCGGGCGTGTCGCCTTCGCCAGGCACAGGGGTATCCCTGGGCCAGATGGTTGTCGATTTAAGCTGTGTTCTTCTGCCCGCGGCCTAGGCTCATCGCGAGCCGCTGTCGATCACTCGATGCGGCGCTCGTCCTATGCACTGCCTGGCAGTGAGCCGCGCACTAGCACGGCGTGTGGAACTAGAAGAGTCTGCCACACCGTGACACCCCCTGCAAGTCGGGCGTGTCGCCCTAGGTTCCCGTCAACCAGGCGCGGTGAGAGACACCGTGCGGGGCCGAATCACTCCAAGATCCACCACGACCACGGCGATCGTTCCCGCGGCGCCCACGACGATTCCGACGCCAGCCGCGATCGCGACGATCAGGAACCCCCACCCCCCGGCGCTCGTATCGAGCAGAGCGATGAGCACGTATACGGCGAGGTTCACGACGATAGCGATCGTGAGGCTCACGAGGTGGGTGAGGATGCGCCACCCGGCACCTCGTCGGCGATGGGCGATGGCCCCGATCGCGACCATGATCGCCCACAGGCCGAGCGCGAGCCCCATGAGCCCGAAGAGCGCGCGCGGCGCCCCGTTCAGGGCCGCACCGAGGAGGTCACCAGATTCGATCGCGGTGAACGCTGCAAGGGCCGCCCAGGCGATCATCACGGTGACGACGAGGATGAGGACGATCTCGAGTATCACGCGTGCCGCCATGCTCGTCCTTCCGACGTGAAGAGCCGTGCTGCGCTGAGAGTACCGCCTGTCGAGCCGCGCCGCGCGAACGACGAAGCGGGGACCGGGCGTGACGCCCGATCCCCGCTGTCGTGTGGAGCTGAAGGACTACTTGAGAACCTTCGTGACCGTTCCGGCGCCCACGGTGCGGCCACCCTCACGGATGGCGAAGCCGAGGCCCTCCTCCATGGCGATGGGCTGGATCAGCTCAACCGTCATGTCGGTGGTGTCGCCGGGCATGACCATCTCGGTGCCCTCGGGCAGCGTGATGACGCCGGTGACGTCGGTGGTGCGGAAGTAGAACTGCGGGCGGTAGTTCGTGTAGAAGGGGTTGTGACGCCCACCCTCGTCCTTGGACAGGATGTACGCGGTGCCCTCGAAGTTCGTGTGAGGGGTCACCGAACCCGGCTTCACGACGACCTGACCGCGCTCGACGTCCTCGCGCTTGGTGCCGCGGAGGAGAAGACCGCAGTTCTCGCCGGCCCACGCCTCGTCGAGCTGCTTGTGGAACATCTCGATACCCGTGACGATCGTCTTCTGCGTCGGGCGGATACCGACGATCTCGACCTCCGCGTTGATCGCGAGAGTTCCACGCTCGGCGCGGCCCGTGACGACGGTGCCACGACCGGTGATCGTGAAGACGTCCTCGATCGGCATGAGGAACGGCTTGTCCTTGTCGCGCACGGGGTCGGGGATCGACTCGTCCACGGCGTCCATGAGGTCGAGAACGGACTGAACCCACTTCTCGTCACCCTCGAGCGCCTTGAGGCCCGAGACCTGGATCACGGGAGCGTTGTCGCCGTCGAAGCCCTGGCTGGCAAGGAGCTCGCGAACCTCGAGCTCGACGAGCTCGATGATCTCGGCGTCGTCCACCATGTCGGACTTGTTCAGCGCGACGAGCAGGTAGGGCACGCCGACCTGCTTGGCGAGGAGCACGTGCTCACGCGTCTGCGCCATCGGGCCGTCGGTCGCCGCAACCACGAGGATCGCGCCGTCCATCTGCGCCGCACCCGTGATCATGTTCTTGATGTAGTCGGCGTGGCCGGGGGCATCGACGTGCGCGTAGTGGCGCTTGGGCGTCTCGTACTCGACGTGCGAGATGTTGATCGTGATGCCGCGCTGACGCTCCTCCGGAGCCGAGTCAATCGAGGCGAAGTCACGCTGCACGTTGGTCGCCGAAGGGTACTTGTCAGCAAGCACCTTCGAGATCGCCGCGGTGAGCGTGGTCTTGCCGTGGTCGACGTGACCGATGGTTCCGATGTTGACGTGCGGCTTGGTCCGCTCGAACTTGGCCTTAGCCACTGTGGGTCCTCCTCAGGACTTGGTCGCAGGTTTCCTCTTGCAGTTGGATTCCCGCAGTTGGTTGATATGTATCGTACTGAAGGCTCTCAGCGAGCCCTCTCGGGCAGGGCGATTACTCGCCCTTGTTCTTCTGGACGATCTCCTCGGCCACAGCCTTCGGGACCTCCGCGTAGCTGTCGAACGTCATCGAGTAGACGGCACGACCCGAGGTCTTCGACCGAAGGTCACCGACGTACCCGAACATCTCCGACAGCGGCACGAGGGCGCGAACGACCTTGACACCCGTTGCGTCCTCCATCGACTGGATCTGGCCGCGACGGGAGTTGAGGTCGCCGATGACGTCGCCCATGTACTCCTCGGGGGTGCGCACCTCGACCGCCATGAGCGGCTCCAGCAGCACGGGGCTCGCCTTGCGAGCGGCCTCCTTGTAGGCCATCGACCCGGCGATCTTGAACGCCATCTCCGAGGAGTCGACGTCGTGCGAGGCGCCGTCGAGGAGCGTCGCCTTGACGCCCACCGTCGGGAAGCCGGCGAGGACGCCGACCTGCATGGCATCCTGGATGCCCGCATCCACCGAGGGGATGTACTCGCGCGGAACGCGACCACCCGTGACGGCGTTGACGAACTCGTAGCTCGTCTCCGGCGTCACCTCGAGCGGCTCGAGCATGATCTGGATCTTCGCGAACTGGCCCGACCCACCCGTCTGCTTCTTGTGGGTGAAGTCGAACTTCTCGATCGTCTTGCGGATCGTCTCGCGGTAGGCCACCTGCGGCTTGCCGACGTTCGCCTCGACGTTGAACTCGCGCTTCATGCGGTCGACGAGGATGTCGAGGTGCAGCTCGCCCATGCCCTTGATGACCGTCTGACCGGTCTCGGTGTTCTGCTCGGTGCGGAACGTCGGGTCTTCCTCGGCGAGCTTCTGGATGGCCGTGCCGAGCTTCTCCTGGTCGGCCTTCGTCTTCGGCTCGATGGCGACCTCGATGACCGGCTCGGGGAACGTCATGGACTCGAGGATGACCTGCTCGCTCGGGTCGCACAGCGTGTCGCCCGTCGTGGTGTCCTTGAGACCGATGACCGCGTAGATGTGACCGGCGGTCACGCTCTCGACGGGGTTCTCCTTGTTGGCGTGCATCTGGAAGATCTTCCCGATGCGCTCCTTCTTGCCCTTGGTCGAGTTGATGACCTGCGAACCCGACTCGATGGTGCCCGAGTACACGCGAATGTAGGTGAGGCGACCGAAGAACGGGTGCACCGCGACCTTGAAGGCGAGTGCCGCGAATGGATCGGTCGAGTTCGGGTGGCGCTCGACGATCTTCTCCTCATCCCGCACGTCGTGACCCTCGACGGCGGGCACGTCGAGCGGCGACGGCAGGTAGTCGATGACGGCGTCGAGCATGGGCTGCACGCCGCGGTTCTTGAAGGCGGAGCCGCAGAACACCGGGTAGATCTCGCTGTTGACGGTGAGCTTGCGGATCGCCGCCTTGATCTCCTCGACCGTGAGCTCTTCGCCACCGAAGTACTTCTCCATGAGGGCGTCGTCGGTCTCGGCGACGGTCTCGAGAAGAGCAGTGCGGTACTCGTTGGCCTTGTCGATGAGATCGGCGGGGATCTCCTCGATCTCGTACTTGGCGCCCAGCGCCACGTCACCCTTGGAGTCTCCGCGCCACGTGAGGGCACGCATGTAGACGAGGTCGACGACGCCCTCGAAGGTGTTCTCGAACCCGATGGGGATCTGCATGACGAGAGGCTTCGCGCCGAGACGCTTGATGATCGTGTCGACCGTGAAGTAGAAGTCGGCGCCGAGCTTGTCCATCTTGTTGACGAAGCAGATGCGCGGCACGTCGTACTTGTCGGCCTGACGCCACACCGTCTCCGACTGGGGCTCCACGCCCTCCTTGCCGTCGAAGACCGCGACCGCGCCGTCGAGCACGCGGAGCGAGCGCTCCACCTCGACGGTGAAGTCGACGTGGCCGGGCGTGTCGATGATGTTGATCTGGTGGTCGGCCCAGAAGCACGTCGTCGCGGCGGACGTGATCGTGATGCCGCGCTCCTGCTCCTGCGCCATCCAGTCCATCGTCGCGGCGCCGTCGTGCACCTCACCGATCTTGTGGGTGATTCCCGTGTAGAACAGGATGCGCTCGGTGGTCGTCGTCTTGCCGGCATCGATGTGCGCCATGATGCCGATGTTGCGGACCTTGTTCAGGTCGGTGAGCACGTCAAGTGCCACGGGGTTCCTCCGGTCAGGTTGAGGGGATTCGTGAGTGGGGCGGGTTGGCCGCCCCACTCACGCGAAAAGTGCTACCAGCGGTAGTGAGCGAACGCCTTGTTCGACTCGGCCATCTTGTGAGTGTCCTCGCGGCGCTTGACCGCGGCACCCAGGCCGTTGGAGGCATCCAGGATCTCGTTCATGAGACGCTCGGTCATCGTCTTCTCGCGACGAGCCTTCGCGTAGCTGGTCAACCAGCGCAGCGCGAGAGTGTTCGCGCGGTGCGGCTTGACCTCGACGGGCACCTGGTAGGTCGAGCCACCGACGCGGCGGCTGCGCACCTCGAGGGTGGGGCGCACGTTGTCGAGGGCCTTCTTGAGCACCACGACGGCGTCCTGGCCGCTCTTCGTGCCGACGCCCTCGAGCGCGCCGTAGACGATGCGCTCGGCGAGACCCTTCTTGCCATCGAGGAGGATCTTGTTGACGAGCTGGCTGACGATCGGGGCGCCGTAGACGGGGTCTGCGACGACGGGGCGCTTGGGCGCGGGTCCTTTACGAGGCATTACTTCTTGTCCTTCTTCGCGCCGTAGCGGCTGCGGGCCTGCTGACGGTTCTTGACGGCCTGGGTGTCGAGGGCGCCGCGCACGATCTTGTAGCGCACGCCGGGGAGGTCCTTCACGCGACCGCCGCGCACGAGCACCATCGAGTGCTCCTGCAGGTTGTGGCCCTCACCGGGAATGTAGGCGGTGACCTCGGTGCCGTTCGAGAGCTTGACGCGAGCGACCTTGCGCAGAGCCGAGTTCGGCTTCTTCGGGGTCGTCGTGTAGACGCGCGTGCAGACGCCGCGCTGCTGGGGGTTGGCCTTCAGGGCGGGTGCCTTGGTCTTGACGACCTTCGGGCTGCGACCCTTGCGGACCAGTTGCTGAATTGTGGGCAAGATTGCTCCTCGTAAAGCTGCACGGTGACAGCGGTTGCGGTGGTGTTATGCCCCGACCGTGCTGCGCACGATGCGGGCTCACGCGAATCCGCCGGGCTCCGCGATCGGTTCGCGGTGACGGATATGCCGTGGGGGTGTCGCGATCGACCGCCGGAGCGGCGTCCCGCGAGGGACCCGATAGTGGATGCTCGTCACTCGCGTTGCTCGCGCCACCGCGGTGGCACAGCGCAAGCGCGCGCCGAAGCACACACCTGCCCAAGAATAGCCGTCGTGCCCCTACCGGTCAAACGGCGGTCTGGCCTCCGACCGAAGCCCGGTGGGCCTCGAGGTCGCGCTGGTACGCGGCTCGCGCTTCGGCGTTGCGCGCCGTGACCGTGCGCCCGCGCTTGGCGACGAGCCCACCGACCCAGATCGGCACCTCGCGCGCGGCGATGGCCGCGACGAACCCGAGGGGGCTCGTGAGCTGCGCGAGCACGATCGAGCCGACGACACTCGCATCGGCGCCGACGGCACCCGCCATGATGAGCGCGGCGCCGATGAACGACACGTACACCAGCACGGCGACGATGAAGCCGCCCAGGACGTGGGCCCACCATCCCGCGCGATTCACGATGATGACGAGCAGCAGATAGCTCAGCGCGAAGACGATGACGGGCACCCAGTAGATCGGGGCCGCGAAGTACTGCAGCATCGCTCCGGCCGAGACGGGCGGCGCGACCAGGCTCACGAGGAGCACGAGAGCGGCGTACGCGGCGGCGAAGATGGCAGCACCGAGGAGGACGACGAGCGTGCCGACGCCGCGGGCGCCCTTCTTCTTGGGCTCGGGCGGCGCGCTCACGTAGACGACCTTGGAGTCGGCCGCGGTCGTCGTCGGCTGATCGGCCGCCGCGGGCTGCTCCGCGGTGGACGACTGCGCGGTGGACTCGCCGCTGGCGGGCTTCGCGTCCGCAGGCGCCTCCGGGGTCGCCGCGGGCCGCTCCTCGGCGGGCGCCGCCGGCTCCGCAGCTGCCGCGAGGGTCGAGTCGTCGTTCGCGGAGGTCGATGACTGCGGGGCCGACTCCTGCTCCTCCTGCGTCGCGTCGGTCGGTGCGGGCTTCTGGGCCGCGGCCGACTTCTGCGAGTCGGGGGTCGAATCCTTCTTGTCGGATGACGGTGTGCTGGTCATGACACGCTCCTGAGACGTCGACGATGCTGGCGGCTCACCCTAGCAAGGCGAGGTGACGCGATGCGAGGGTTCCGCGCGAGAGAGCTCTCAGGACGCCCTCAGGACTCCCTCAGGACTCGCCCTCGGTGGCACCCTCGGTTTCACCCTCCGTGGGTTCTTCCTCAGCGGTGCCGTCCGGCGATTCCTCCGGCGTCGTGCCGTCGAGCGGCAGGACATTCGGAGCAGGCTCGCCAGCGATCATGTACAGCGCGATCGTGATCGACGTCGACCGCTCCTCGGCGTTGCGCCCTTCGGAGTAGATGAAGCTCGGCACGATCGTGAACCGGTTCGATGCCTGGAGCGCCTCGATGTACGCGAGCGCGGCCGAGACCTCGCCCTTCACCGTCGCCACGATCTCCAGCCGAAGGAGTGTGCCGGGCGGGACCTGGCCGAACTGGTCGGGAACGACCGTCGGATCGGCAGCAACCGGCTCATCGACCACGATGTTGTCGATCGTCAGGCCTTCGCTCGCGAGTTCCTGCACGAGGGTACTGATCGCGTCGGCATACTCCGGCAACTCGGGGAACTCCGCCTGCAGCGCGGCGAGCTCCTGCTCGAACTCGTCGAGTCGCTCGAAATCGGCCTCCAGCTCGGCGATCGTCGTTCGGCTGAGCTGGTTCTGGAGAACCACCGCAGCGCGCTCGGTGTCGTACCGAGTCATCTCGGCGAGCTTCGGTGAAACTCCGAGAAACCATCCCAGCGCGACGACGACGATGATGGTGAGGATGGTCGCGAAAGTCCAGATGCGCGTCGATGCCGTGTTCACTCTGGAGCCTCCTGATCGGCGAGGACGGAGCTCGAGAGATTGAGAGTCACGATGGTGAGGTAGCCCTCGTCGCCGTCGACGGCGATCGAATCAATGCTCGCGTCCGCGAATCCCTCGAGTTGCTCCCACGCCCGCAACCATCGGGATGGTGAGGGCGACTCTGTCGTCGCCACGGTGAGGATTACTGTCGCCGCTCGCGCCGAGCGAAGGGGACCCTCCTGCGTGAGGGGTGGCTCAAAGGGCGCGTTTCCCTCGGCGGTGATCGCCTCGACGATCTCGCTCGAGTCGAGTACGTCAAGGAACGGTCGCAGCTCCTCGCGCCACAGCACTTCGACTCCCGCGAGCGCCTCGCGCTGCGCGACCACAGCGTCGAGCCGTTGCTGGATGCCGAGCACCTCGACGTACTGGAGCTGTTCTGCAAGCAGCTCCTGTGTCGTGGCGCGCTCAGCCTCGAGCCGCTGCTGCGCAGCCGCCGCGAGCCACGTGGAGGCAACAATGCCGCCGACGACGAGGGCGAGCACGAGGGCGACGAGCGCGATGAGCCCTCGGCGGCGTGAGCTCTCGCGCCGACGCATCGCGACTTCCGGCGGCATGAGTTGCGCGCGCGGTATGGCTCCGTACACCAGCGGGGACGTCGCGGTACGCGACTGCTGCCGGCTCACGAGCCGCCTCCGATCGCGAGGCCGATCGCGGTCGACCACGACTGCAGTCGTTCCTCGCTGACCTTCCCGCGCAACGATCTGGAGAGCGCGACGGCGCCGAGCGGGTTGACGGGCACGACTGCGATGCGTGTCGACTCGGCGAGCGCAACGCTGAAGCCGCGCATCTGCATCGCGCCTCCCCCCGCGGAGAGGTGGTCGTACATCACCCCGGGCCGCACGCTCGCGAAGTACGCGAGCGTGTTGCGCACGGCGGTGAGCAACTCGCTCGTCGACTCGTGGATGACCTCGGCTGCCCGACGCTGCTCGTCGGTGTGCGCGAGAGGCGAGAGGCCCAGCTCGCGCTTGAGCCCTTCCGCGTGCTCGCGTGAGATGCTCAGTCGCGTCATGAGTGCGCGCGTCGTGTCGTCGCCCCCCGCCGGCACGATACGGATGAACTGGGGCACGCCGGCCTGCACGATGACGATCGTCATCGCGTTGGCCCCGATGTTCATGTGCACGGCGTAGCCCTCCGTGGGCGAGGAGAGAGCGTGCACGCGCGTCGTGGCGAAGGGCAGGAGGTCCATGCTCACCGCGGTGAGGCCCGCCATCGTCACGGCCGTGATATTCGTCGTGACCGCCTGCTTGAAGGCGGCGACGAGCAGGCCGTTGACGGCGGGACCCGACTCGCTCTGGGTCTCGCCGATCGGGTAGTAGTCGAGCACCGCGTCGCTCACGGGCACGGGCAGGAGATCCTGCACCTGGAACGGGAGCGACTCCTTGATCTGCGCGAGGGGCATGCGGGGCACGGTGAGGTCGCGCACGATCACGCTCTGCCCTCCGATGCCGAGCGCGACGTCCTTCGTGCGAAACCCTCCGGCTGCCCAGAGCCGCTTGAAGGCGGAGGCGAGGGTGTGCACCTCGATCACATCGCCACGCTTCACGGAGCCCTCGGGGAGGGGCACCTCGTGCGCGCGCACGATCGTGGGCTTGGCCTTTGCGGCATCATCGAGCTCGACAGCGCGCAGCGTCGTGCTGCCGATGTCGACTCCGACTACTGGCCCCGTCATAGTTCGCCTCTCACTCCAGCCCGAACGCGGCCAGGTAGCCGCGTGCGATCGGTTCACCGAACAGGATGCCCACCCACGCTCCTGCCAGCATCCACGGCCCGAAGGGGATTCCCGTGGTGCGACGCGCCCGACGGGCGAGGATGAGGATCACTCCGTACAGGCCGCCGAGCAGGAACGCGGCGAGCGCGCCCACCGCGAGGGCCTCCCACCCGAACCAGCCGAGGAAGAGCCCGAGCACTCCCGCGAGCTTCACATCGCCCATGCCCATGCCACGTGGGGCGATGAGGGCGAGCACGAGATAGAAGGCGAAGAGGATGCCCGCTCCCGCTGCCGCACGGGCGAGGCTCACCAGATCGCCGGCCGCGATCGCCGCCACGGTGAGCGCCACCCCGCCCACCAGGTACGCCGGCAGCACGATGCTGTTGGGCAGACGGTGGACGTCGAGATCGATCGCCGCGAGGGCGATCGAGACCGCGGCGAGGTACAGGAGCGCCAGGAGCACGACGAGCTCGGCGATGAGGGGCAACACCGCCGTGCCGATCACGAGCTGCGGGCCGAGCATCGCGGCGACGACCACGAATGCGGCGGCCGTTCCCAGCTCGACGAGCGGGTACCGCGCCGAGATCGGCGCACCGCAGTCGCGGCACTTCGCCCTCAGGATGAGCCACGAGAGCACGGGGACGTTGTCGAAGGCGCGCACCAGGGAGGAGCATGCGGGGCACGCACTCGGCGGGCGCACGACCGAGAGCCCCGCGGGCACGCGGTGGATCACGACGTTGAGAAAGGAGCCGACGACCGCGCCGAGCACCCCGGCGAGCGCCGGCAGGAGAACCGCCATGGCGCCCTAGGAGCCCGCCGCGGCGACGTCGCGGTACTCGAGCAGTTCGCCGAGGCCGCCCGCCCCACCGCCGCCACCGGCGCCACCGCCCGAGGGCTCGCCGCCGTCGAAGTTGTAACCGGGGATGCCGATGGGCACGAAGGTCAGCTCGCTGTTGTTGCTGAAGTTGACGATGCCGCCGTAGTAGTGGCCGCGCCACGTGAGGCGGTTGCTGTTGCGGATCGTGCAGGGAGAGTAGATGAGCACGGCGACGGGCTCCGCGATGGTGTTGGTGTTGTTGACGTCGAACTGGCCGCAGCCCGAGGTCGTCGGCCGAGCATCCGGAACCGTGTCGGGCGTGATGAAGCGCAATCGACGCTCAGAGTTCGGGTCGTCGGAGCTCACCTCGAACTGACCGATGTTGACGGTCTTGGGCGTGATGAAGGTCAGATCGGTCTTGAGCTCGAGCTCGTACGTGCTGTACCAGATCGTGAACCCGCCCGTGCAGCCGCGCACGTCGATGACCGTCGGCGTCGTGTACTGACTGAACGCCTGCACGGCCGCTGTCTGCGAGCCGTTGCGGTCGATGTTGCACGGCCCCGAGTAGGCGACGACGTTCCACCCCTCGTCCGTCCAGTCGGACGGCCGGAAGTCGACGTCGACCCAGTCGGGCACGACCGGCATCGGCAGGTCGGGCTGGTTGTAGAGCACAGGGTCCGCCCCCGAGCTGCGGGCGAGGGCGCACGCGTTGCCCGCGGCGTCCCAGCCGGTCGCGCCCGAGGAGCAGCGCTGGCCCCACGTGTTGATCGTGCCGCCGACGTAGACGCCGCCCCCGACCGACACGCTCGGGCCGAAAGTGGACTGACCGGAGCCGACCGCGATGACGTCGCCGCCGATGACCTGGTTGTTGTTGAGCGCGACCGTGCCCGAAGCCCACACGTCACCCTCCGCGCTGCACGTGTTGCTGAGCGTGATGTTGCCGTTCGCCGCGACGATGTCGCCCTCGATCGTGACGGAGTTGCTGCACTGGATGCTGCCCTCGCGCACCATGACGTTGGCGGAGTTGCCGTTGAGCTGCACGAGCTCGAGGTTGTTGCTGAGCCCCGGGCTGCCGTAGCTGAACACGGCGGCACCGCTCGCCGCGGCTGAGGGCGCCCCGGGCAGCCAGTCGTAGACGACCTCGACGGCGGCCGAGTCGAGAGCGGATGAGCTCTCGGAAACACCCTCGGTGAGCGCGAACCCGGTGGACTGGATGCGCACGTGCGTCGAGGAGCCCGTCGGGCATCCCGGCGTCCACGCCGCCGTCGCTCCGGCTCGCTGCTCGATCTCCACGGAGTAGAACGGCTGCGCGGCGGCCGCTCCCGTGATGGTCGCGTCGACGTCTCCGTACGTCGCGTCGAGATCGCCGTCGGAGGGGCACGCGTCGGTCTCGAGAGCCGCGCGCATGGCCTCAGCACCGGCCTCCGCGGC
>Ga0316202_10001257_pt1 | contig 20448 bp, 23 predicted proteins | sample 3monrhotite_MG_FD_204934 | JGI IMG/M metagenome (GOLD analysis project Ga0316202, IMG submission 204934) | Microbial mat bacterial communities from mineral coupon in-situ incubated in ocean water Damariscotta River, Maine, United States -... | ecosystem: Environmental > Aquatic > Marine >... | reverse complement strand
GTAGTAGACGTAAGCTGAGTAAGGGTGCTAAGACAACCTACGGTCAGTGGTGTGAAAAAAATAAGATTTTATTTTATGATAGGATCATCCCAGAAGATTGGTTAAATGAAAAGGGTAAGGACATGCATCCTGATCTAATACATTTCCCATTCAAAAAAGTGAAGAGGAAATAATATGGCAGAAGAAAAAGTATTTATGGACTTTGATCCAAATGATTTCATTGTACGTATCTCACCTTTCCTAGACCAGAAGGGTAACTGGACAGGGGAGTTGATGGTAGGCACTGTGACTACAGGAGAGAACACAACTACAGATGATGACTACGTAAACCTAATGCGTCTGTGTCACATGGTCTGTGCATCCATCCCAGCTATGGAAGAAGATACTGACATACGAGATACCCTTGCCAAGTATGCCAATGATGTGTTAGAAGATGAGGAAGACAACACACCAAAGGCTACAGTGGAGAGTGTTGAAGATAACGTAGTTAAAGTAAAGTTTAATTAGAGGAGATATGTATGTCAGATAAAGATATGGTAAACTCACCAGAGCATTACAACTTTGCAGGAGTAGAATGTATTGATGCTATTCGTGCAGCAACTGGTGAGGAAGGTTTTCAGTACTACCTGCAGGGTAACATTATGAAATACCTATGGCGATACAGATACAAGAATGGCATTGAAGACTTACAAAAAGCACAGTGGTATCTGAACCAATTAATTGAGGAAGAGAACGGTGATAGTTAAAGTCTTTCTTACACTGGAACTAGACGAAGACGAATATCCTATTCCTGTGGATGGCTTTGTTGATGAAGAAGTAAAGGATGCACTACAGGAATTTATCTACGATGTAGATGGTATGAAGATTAAAGCAATGAAACTAATAACGGAGTGATGTACATGGATAATTATTTACCGACAGACTATCAATCCTTCATTCACAAGTCACGATATGCAAGATGGCTTGACACAGAAGGTAGACGAGAAGCATGGGATGAAACAGTAGAACGTTACATGGATAACGTTGTACGTACTAAAGCTGGTGATGACAGTTATGTAAACAAAATACGTGATGCTATTTTGTCACTAGAAGTAATGCCCTCTATGCGAGCCATGATGACCGCTGGTAAGGCACTAGAACGTGACAACACTGCAGGGTATAACTGTAGTTACCTACCCGTAGATGACCCTAAGTCCTTCGACGAGGCTATGTTCATCCTCTTGTGCGGTACTGGTGTCGGCTTCAGTGTTGAGAGGCAGTTTATATCTAAGCTCCCTGAAGTTCCTGAGTTGTTCGACAGTGATACCACAGTCGTTGTCAAAGACAGTAAGGAAGGTTGGGCTAAAGCGTTCCGTCAAGTTCTTGCACTCCTCTGGGCTGGTGAGATCCCTAAGTGGGATGTCTCTAAAGTACGTCCTGCTGGTGCACGACTAAAGATCTTTGGTGGTAGAGCCAGTGGACCTGCACCATTGGTAGAGTTGTTTAACTTTGCTGTCACTACATTCAAAGGTGCACAAGGCCGTAGACTATCTAGCATTGAGTGTCACGATCTTATGTGCTTCATTGGACAGATTGTAGTTGTAGGTGGTGTACGTAGGTCAGCCATGATTAGTTTGTCTAACTTATCTGATGATCGTATGCGTCATGCTAAGTCTGGTCAATGGTGGGAGACTTCTGCACATCGTGCATTAGCCAACAACAGTGTTAGTTATACAGAGAAGCCCGACATGGAAACATACATGCGTGAGTGGCAAGCATTAGTTGAAAGTAAATCAGGAGAACGTGGTGTATACAATCGTCAAGCAGCTAAGAACCAAGCTAAGAAGTTTGGTCGTAGAGATCCAGATCACGAGTTTGGAACTAACCCATGCAGCGAGATCATCCTTCGCCCATATCAGTTCTGTAATCTTACGGAAGTTGTTGTACGTGCTACAGATACTTTGGAAGACCTTGAGCGAAAGATCCGTTTGGCAACAATTCTGGGAACTATCCAGTCAACGTACACCAAGTTCCCATACTTGCGAAAGGTGTGGTCTTCCAATACAGAAGAAGAACGACTGCTTGGTGTGTCACTCACAGGGATAATGGACAACCCTTTGATGACATTAAGTAACAAAGGATTGGAGAAAACACTTGAACATCTTCGTGGGATCGCTGTATCTACTAATGCTGAATGGGCTGACCGTCTTGGTATACCTGTTGCTGCTGCAATTACATGTGTCAAACCGTCGGGAACAGTCTCGCAACTGGTGGATAGTGCCAGTGGCATACATGCTCGCCACAGTGCCCATTATATCCGTACTGTCCGTGGTGATAATAAAGATCCGTTGACAAAGTTTATGATGGATCAGGGCATACCTAGTGAGCCATGCGTTATGAAGGGTGATACTACTACGGTGTTTAGCTTTCCTGTTAAGTCACCAACAAAGTCAGTAACACGTAACGACATGACCGCCATTGAGCAACTAGAGATGTGGCTTAAATACCAGAGACATTTCTGTGAGCACAAACCTAGCGTTACAATCTCTGTACGTGAGGAAGAGTGGATGGAAGTAGGTGCATTTGTGTATAAGTATTTTGATGAGATGTCAGGTGTGTCATTTTTACCACACTCTGAACATACGTATCAACAGGCACCATATCAAGAGGTAGACAAAGAAGCATACAACGTGCTACTAAAGTCTATGCCTAAGAAGATTGATTGGGCTGGGCTGTCTGAGTACGAGAAAGACGATAACACCATTGCAATGCAGACCATGGCTTGTACTGGTGACGTGTGTGAAATGGTAGATATAACATAAGGAGATATAATATGTTTGAAGTAATGACTTTTATAGCAGGTGCAGTAGTAGTAGCAGACTTTGTTATCCCACTAGCAGTGGATACAGTCTCAGGTCTGTTCTAATGTATGTTCTAGTGCTCATTATGACCTTTCAAGGTGAGATGAAGATACAATCTTATCATACATTATTTACAGACTACGCTAGTTGTAGGAAAGTAGCAGCACCAATGGAAGAAAGATTAGTGAGCACTAAACCTGCACCAGAAGCAACCGCAGTAACATACTGCATACAGTTACCAACACCCACATAAGGAGAAACACTATGGTAAAGATAACACTAGACGAGGTAGAGCATGAAACAGATGACTTTACTGAAGAACAAAACATTTGGGTAAATGAGATTACATATAATTCAAATATCCAGAACCAATTAAACTATCAGTCTAGTAGTTTAAAAGTAGCCAATGAGCTACTTGTTGATAAACTACGCAAATCCCTAGAAACTAAAACAGAATCGGAGTAAGCTATGGCCTACAGAAAACCTTTCTCACGTGACCTTTACGCTAAGTATGACGAAGCAGCGAAGCAAGCATTGATCACTCACCTTATTGGTGAGGGTCACGAACTTGTGGACAGTACAGAGTCATACGATGCAGACCTTGTAACACAAAAAGATGGAGTAAAATATTACAGTGAAGCTGAAGTAAAGACTGCGTGGGTAGGGGAATGGCCTACCAATTGGGCAGAGATACGTATACTTGAGCGTAAGAAGAAGTTACTATCTAAGCATGATAATCTACAGTTTTATATATTCAGCAACGACATGGACAAATGCTGGTGTATAGATAGCTCACTACTGACAGATGACAAACTACGTGAGGCACGTGGTCGTAACATCTATGCTGGTGAACAATTTTACCATGTGCCCTACACCGAAGCAACATTAATCAACGTAGCATAAGGAGTTTCTTATGATAAAAAAGACTAGCAGAAAAGACCGTGGCCTTGGTAAGTATGACGCACCATTGCGCTTTCAATATGATCAAGGTTACTCAGCCTTCAAACGTGGGAAAACAATTAATCCCTTTCACAAGGATACAATGCAGTGCAGAGAGTGGGAGAGGGGATTCAATAAAGCCTACTTTGAACAATTAAAAAGAGTATTAAAGTATGAACAAACTAAAGCAGGAAGCGGAGCAGTTTCTACAGGAGAAGTACAGCATGTCTGATTTTAATTCGTATCAACGTAATGCATCTAAGACTGCTATCTACCCTGATCAACACAAGATCCTCTACCCTGCGTTGGGTCTTGCTGGTGAGGCAGGTGAGGTAGCCAACAAAGTAAAGAAACTTGTACGTGATGGGCCAGATAAACGTCCTGAGACATGGCGAGAGGACATAGCCAGTGAGATAGGTGACGTACTGTGGTACTGTGCTGCACTAGCTACTGACCTAAACCTTACGCTGGGTATGATAGCTGGGCAGAATGAGGCAAAGCTAAGTGCTAGAAAAACTGCAGGTACTATAGGTGGCAGTGGAGACACACGATAAACAAAAATAAAGGGAGCTTAATTGCTCCCTCTTTTATTGCCTAGCTTCCGCTATTCCTATTAGTCTGTTTATATGTTCTGTGTTTAATACGTCTAGCTTATCATCAGGATAATACTTATAGAAATCTAACGTTGCCATCTTACGTAAGTCAGGTCGTAGATTACGATACCTAACAATGGCTCTTGTATATTCGTCACCCTCTTTAATACTACCCTCACGTAATGCAGTCTTTATAGAAGTAAACTCTGTTCTTATTAAAGGTTTTAAATTAGTATTAACATACTTTTCTTCTTTTACTTTTGCTTTAAACTCATCGGACTGTCTAGCATAGTCATTACGGTAGTACTCTTCTACACCCTGCATTGCTTCTACTACAGTAGGTACTAGATCACCAAGTAGTTTATTCTCAAACCGTTTGATGCTAGGTACTTTAGATGTACTGCCTAGTTTGTAATCCTTAAAGCCCATTCTAGATAGATATTCACCAGCTTCATTATCCTTTTCACTGAGGTTTAAACCCAAACCAAACCTAGCCAATGGCATTACACGTTTCTTTGTAGTGTCTTCAGCAAACAAGAATGAACGTTCTGGTAGCTCTGCTTCTTCCTCTGGCGTAGTAAGAACACCACGTTGTGCCATAGGACGTACAAGCTCACGTTTAAACGTACCCATGAAGTCTAACGTAGGATCTTCTGCAGCATCTTTATACGTTAGTCCACGTATTCCTGCAGCCCTCTGTGCTTCTATCACTTGTGCGAAGGGTACAGCCCATGTGCCTAAGTAATTGCCTAGTGTACGCCCCGCTAAACGCCCCATACCTTCACCTTTAGTAAGGTCTGTAGCATCAGCAAAGGCAGACACTTCTTCTAAGATTGCATTGCTTGTACCTGTACGTAGATTAGTACCAGCAAATGTTTCCACAAACTCTTTGGCATCAAACCAATCATTAAATGTGCCATCTTCTAAACGCTTAGTTGCTTCACCAAGATATAGGTACTGTGGTACAGGATACAGTGGCAGTGTGTCTGCTTGTGTTTCGTCTGATACACCAACCTGATTAAACTCAGCAGGTGCTTCTTCACTTGTGCGATACATATACGCTGCACCTACAGCAGCCATACCTGTGAGGTTACGTGATACACGTTGTCTATCTTTAGCTGTAAGAGGCGCTTTGTACTTACCTAGAGTAACAAGCTCTGTCATCTTCTTTGTCAGTGGTATTGATGCACCTGCTGCATACTGACCCATAAGCTCCATGCTATTAAACATAAAGCGTGGGAAGGGCATTACAACTGTCAAACCATTACGTGTAATAAACTGTGACGTACTACGAAACACAGGTATGTCAGGTTGCTTTGCATAAGTAATATCTAATGACTTTGTTACAGCATCGTCTACAATATTTACAAAAGACCTAGCACCTTCTGGCTTTACAGAACTTGCATCATTCAGCAAGTCTTTTAGCTTACCCTCTTGTAATGCATCAATAAGATCTATCTTATACTCACGCTTAGTTAAACGTTCAAGCTCACCAAAGAATGCACCCCTACGAATAAGGTATTCCTGCCAACGGTTAGGTGTGTTTAGTACATCAGTTACATCTTCAAGACCACTGAGTACATTATCTACTGCACCGCCTTTGCCTCTACCTGTTAGCTCTTGTATTTCATTAAGGTTGTTGAACATTCTGTTGTACTGTGACTCTAACTGGGGTTGTTCAAGAACTAGATCAGTATATGCCTTGGCTACATCAGGACGATCAAACATATATTTCATGTGCCTGAAACTGTCTCTCCAGTTCTCACCAGACACTAACTGCTTACCTGCACCTAAGAAGCCACCAGTGCCCTTACCAATAGGCTGACTAAACTCGTATAGGGCATTGTCCATTACATTGCCTAAGCCCTCTAGTGGCGCACGTACACTACCTGACGTAAGGTTACGGGCAGCAGTAGCAATCTGTGACACAAGTAATCCACGACGAACATTTTCAACACGCATAACACCATTACGTATGCTGCCTTGTTGCTCTAGTAATTCTTTTTGTTTAGCATCTGCTTTAATGTTGTCAGGTTTAACACGAGCTATCTGTGATAGTTTGTTTAGTACCTTACCAGCTTTAGATCCCGAACCAGCTACAGTAAGTACGTAGTCTTCAAAGGATAGGCCGTACCTATTAAGATCATCTATCAGTTCTTGTCCACCAATAAGATCTTTATTAACTGTTAATTCAAATAAGTTATCTATAATAGTTTTATTATTATTAAATGCCTCTGGGTTTTTACGTTTAAGGTCAGATGCAATAGCAACAATACCATTAAACTTATCTGGCTGCAGTATAGGATCTGTGATTACATCGTCACCTAATGCAAGATCAAACAGATCACCATCACGTTCTGTAACGGTACGGGCAATGTCTTCACCAGCTTCACGTGCTAAATCAAAGTCAAGTGTTTTTACACCATCAACTTCTTTTGATACAGTCCTACCTACCTTATCTTCAAATGCAATGATAAGCTCTTGTGCTATGTCTTTGTTTGCATCAGCAACTTTAGCAGCAGCAATACGTGCATCTTCTGCGGCTTCCATAGTAGCAATGCGAGCACCGCCTACGTTGTAACGTTCTGCAATCTTTTTTTGTTTAGTTTCTTTTATAGTTTTCTTTACAAGACCATCCGCTACTACGTCAGGTAAAGATTTAATAGCAGATATGTATTTACCAAGAGCGCCAACAGCAGGTAAAGTTTCTGAAAACTCTAGTGCGCCAGAAGTTCCTTTTACTATTAAATCTGTAAGTTCTTTAGGGGTAGATATGTCAACATTTCTACCTACAGAAGCAGCTTCATATAATTTATTTACAAAATAACCTGCTATTTTTTGATCGGACATTTTTTCTAATGTATCTTCTATGCCATCTGCTACTGCAGCACCGCCTATATTTATATAGTTTGCTAATTTTAATAATACTTTAGTGCCTAAAGCACCGCCATCAGGTACTGTACTAATTATTTTACTGACGGGATCAGCTTCACCCGCATATGTACCCTCGCCAGATCTTATATCTTTTGCTAGTACTTTTCCAAACGCAGCTACTTCTTCGTCTGTAGCTTCACTAATAAGTTTACCAACGTCTTCACCACTCTCATCTTTAACAAGAATATAACCAGAGTATTCTTTTGCTTCAGCTAAACGATCCGCACCAGACCTAAAGGATGGGTCATAGGGTTCTACTTCAGGTACAGGATCTTCGTCTGCGCTTGGTATACCAAAAGTAGCCATGTCTATTTGTGTAGGATCTTCATCTACCTCTTCTTCCTCTACTTCAGGAAACATAGTTGTAGTAGTGTCACCATTACGTTTAGCAGCGTAATCGCTTAACGACATAGAACCCGCACCATCTTGTGATGCAGGTTGAGTTGGCAGAGAAGGTGTGACTACTGTATCTTCTTCGTCACTGTCCTTGTCTCTAGACTTTACATAGTCTAAAAGGGAAAGTGTTTCAGCCATTAATAAAAAGGTAGCCCTGTTACTGGATTAACTACTTGTGTATATACAAATCTTCCTAAGTTAGGTATGCTAACAACTTCTCCTATACTAAACATTTTAGTCTTTAAATCTTCTTGACTATTTAATGCTGTAACTTTTGCAGGTTCTATACTGTCTATATAAATTTTTAAATTAGCGGCAGCTTGTGACCGTAAGGTAGTAATACCATCATCCATAACTGCATCTTCTAATGAACCATAGGTGCCTTCAAGATAATCTGCAGCACGTAGTCTAGCTACTTCTGCTTGTGCTTCCTTACCTTCAATCTTACCTATAATCTTACCTTCCATATCCATGCCTAAGTCAAACAAAGATAGTTGCATTTTAAATGCAGAGCTTACATTAGATTGAACTGTTCCTAGTGTAAACGATGGACCCTTTTCACCATCTTTAATATTTTCAGCTTCTTTCATGGCTTGTAGATCTTTTAATATTTTTTGTTTGTCATTTTCAAGCTCTTGAATTTTAGCAGGATCGTCTGTAGATAATTGTTTTTGTGAAATTCTAGCTAGTGCCGCACCAAAGCTATTACTTTTTTCATCTGGTTTCTCATACAAACTTTGATACGCCGCACGATCAAAGCCACCAAATACCGTATCTGTATCGCTTAATTCACCTATACCTACAATCTCTGCCGCATCACTGTCTGTGTTTATGTCAGGTAAACTAAGTATAGTGTTAATATCCTTACCTTTTTGCAAAGCTTGTTGTCCTGTTTGAATAGCAAATTCAGAAGCCGCCCTACCCCTACCAGCAATATCTGTAGCATTTTTTTCAGAGTACCCTAACATAGTTAACATGCCAATAGTTTCTTCTGCAATACGTTTTTCTTCATCCCTTTTAGCTTGTTTAGCAAGCCGTTGTCTAGTAGCAATACTACGTGCTTCATCCTGTAACTTTTCTTGTCGCTGACGATCTTCATCTAAACGATCTGTAAGTTTACTTGCAAACCCTGCACCAAATCCTTGTAAACTAAATCCCATTACACTCTCCTTGCCATGAGGCCACTAGGCTGTGGTACATCTTCTTCCATTGGCTCTGGTTCTTCTGTCACATCGTCACGTTTATCTAGCTCTTCAGGAAGTTTTTCACGCATACGTTTTATTGCTAATGCAATTTTAGTATCACTAATTTTATCTTCATCAATGGGTTTATCCATACCAAGATTATATTCAATACCAGCATCATCACCAATGTATGCAAGCATTTCAATAATTACAGGCATAGCTAGTATTCCTACATCAATAGTATGTAGACCCTGCATAACAGCAGTAGACTGCATTGAGTCTGCCATTACAGTAAGAGGTATGCCTAACTCCATACTGTCTAATAGTGACTCATACACATCATCAGACACAAGGCGTGGAATATAAAACTCTAAGGCTTGCTCAACGGTTGTGTACTGTGGTGGGTTCTGCCAAGGTCTACTACCTACTTCAGCAGTCATACCCTGACCCGGAATAGGATAGTCTAATATTTCACTAGGTAATTTAGCCATCTTTTAATTGCTCTCTTGCTTTACGAATACGTGCAACGTATTGCCTTACACGATCACGGGGTTCATCGGATTTTTCTTTAGGTCTATTATTACGCATAGGAGATAGTAAACCCATCCCTTTATTTGACGTAGTTTCTACGGTAGCTTCCGCAATACCTAAATTAGTATATGCTTTATACGCTGGGTTAATGTCCATATTGGTTTCCTAAATGTTTATGTTATTTTTAATGCACTTAAACCTTTACCAAGTAGTGTATCACCCCCAAGAGGAGTTGTAAACATAGTAGCCATAAGGCCACCCCATCCTGCACTACTTTGATAGTCTGCTTGCATTGAGGCAATGTCTGCCTTTGCATCTATTTGTAATTTAACAGATGCAAGATCCATAATACGTTGACGTTCATTTTCAGCACTGTTCCACGCCCACTCCATACTGTCTTGGTAGTACGACCATAGATCGTTGTATGCATTGTTTGATATGTCTAGTACATTTTGTGCATTAATTTCATTAGCACGATTGATGGCTGCAGTATCTGCAGTAGCTACTTGTCTACGCCACTGTGCATTATTCTGATCAATCACTAATCTGTTTTGTGCATTAAACTGATCACGCTGATTCATCATCTCTGAAGCAAATCTATTCATTACGTTAGACTCACCAGCATTAAATTGGTTTTGTGCATTAGCTTGTGCTGCATTAAACTGTGCAACTTGGCTTTGTAAACTTGCAAAAAATTGATCTACTTGATTTTCACTAGTAGCATTAAATTGCTTTGACGCATTTTCTGCAGCCTGATCAGTAAACAAAGATTGTATTTTTTGTTGTGATCTAAACAGTTCAGTTTGTTGCTCATTAGAAAGATTTGTTAAATCCATTTGCAAAAAGTTTTGAGCGTTTAAAACAGCGGATTGTTGGCGGTTATTTAAGTTAGCCATATCCATACTGGCAATTGTAGTTGCACTTTGTAGAGTAGCTGCTTGGGCTGCACTAAGTTCTGCAAGTCCAATAGTTTTCATAAGTTCTGAGTTGTGCAATTGTTCCTGTTGCTTTGCATTAAACGTAATGTTAGCAGCATCTGCAAAACGAGCAGCATTAGTTATAGCTACTTGTTGTTGATTACTTATCTTTTGACCTTGCAGTGATGCAGCTAGTTGGGCATTCGCTATATACGATTGTTGTTTGGCATTTAAATTAGCAATGTTAACTTGCATAGTATTTGCATTATCTTGTAGTATACCTTGCTGACTATTGTTTAAATTAACATTGTTTACTTCAGCATACCTTGCCGCTTCTGCCATGTTAGCTTGCTGTTGGTTATTAAGGTTCTGTCCTTGTAAGGCAGCTTTAAGTTGAGCATTAGTAATTACAACCTGTTGTAGATTAGACAAGTTTTGTGACTGTAAAGAAAATGCATTCTGAGAATTTTGTAATGCTACTTGTTGTTGTGCATTAAAGTTAGCAAGCTTTACGCCCTGTTGAGCAGCAGCATTTGACAGCGCTATTTGTTGCTGCCTATTTAAATTGCTCATATTCATCTCACGAAAAGCTTGAGCATCTTGTGCAGCAATCGGCAGTGAAGATTCCATAGCAGCCTGTACAATAGCCTGTGCAGCCATAGAAGAACCGCCTAGACCACGAGATGCCATAGCTGCATTAGCTGCCCTCATAGCTCCTGCAGCCCACACAGGAGTGCCATCATCAAACTGTTTCATAAGGTTAGAAAGTTGACCTTGTACAGTATCTTGTGCTTCAATTTTACCAGCTTTAAATTCTGCTAGTGTGCCATTATCTACGTTGAAACTATTTAAGATGGCAGCAGTAGCAGTAGCATCTTTAGTCAAACCGTCCATTGTAATAGCCACAGCTTGTGACATATCTGATTCGGCTATCAATGCAGGATTAGGTATCTCATTAGGTTGAACTGTAGTTTGAGCAGCTTTAATATTATCGGGTACATTTGTTTCAGCAATGTTAGCTTTTACGGCATCTTCATTTAACCCTTGAGCAACAGCAATTTCATCAGAAGAAACAGTACGTTCACCTGAAACAATAGTATCTACGTAGTCAGGGTTCATAGTGTTAGCGTCTGGAATAGCACCCTCTGAAAGAGTACCTTGCTGTTCTGTTATTGTAGAGCCTTCTCGTATGGCACCAGTGGCAGCAGTAGTTTGATCTGCAATAGCGCCAACTTGTCCTGCTGTTTTACCTGCTGCGTAAGTAGCTGCAGCACTTGCCTCTGGTGTATATGCTTGAGTAGTAGAGGCTCCTGATACAGGAGTTACTATGTCTCCCACTAATTGTCCAGATGAAGGATCTACTAATTGGTCTTGTGTTACCTGTGTTCCAACAGGTTCTACAGTAGCGCCATAAGCTAGTGAAGGGTCCATAGCACGTTGCGCTTGTAATTGTGTAATAGATTCACCAGTGTATGCAGGAGTTTGCGGTGGTACGCTTGCACCTGATTGTGCAACTTGAGCACGAGGAGTATTATTGTATAGCTCTTGCGATGCAGACGTAGCTACATTTTGTGGTATTTGTTGTTGCTGTGGACCAATCTGCGCCTCTAAACCTGCAGTTGGATCTACATATGTTCCACTAGCTGTAGGTAACTGCTCTCTTGGGTCAACAGCAGTATTGAATGTAGATGAAGTTGGCGACGGAAAAAGTCGATCTTCTTTAGTAAAATTTTTAGAACCTAAATATTGTTTTTGTTCTGTAGTTAAAATAACAGGAACACCATTTTTATCTTTTGCATTAAGAAACTCACCACCGCCACGCATAGTACCTACAGAGTACTCTAAGTTATCTAACTCTTGGTTTGACATTTTACGACCGTCAATACGTTTACCTTGAGCAATAAAATCTTTCATGCTATCTGATAAAGCAGCATCTAATGGCATACCTGCAAAAGACTGAGGGCGTTCATAGGCTTGATCAGGTTTTATATTTTTTAAAATATCTTGTTCTGGTCCTTTTGCTAATGCTGCATCAATAGCGGCCTGTTCCGCAGGAGACTTCATATACTGCGCCATGTTTTTTGAGCGAGCCTCTCCATACGTGTAGTTATAAACCGGCTCTACTGGACCTTGTCCTTGTTGAAGAGGCGTCTGCATCTGCCCTATCTGTGGTTGTTGAGCATAAAGATCTTCAAGATTAATGCCCATAGCTTTAAGGCCCTCTTCCTGCGATTTACGCCTTGTTATTGCTTCTTCGAGCGATAACCCACCCCTTATTGCCACACCACCTTGCTGCATTTTAACCATACCACCTTGTAACATCTGCATAGCTTTTTGTTGATACATACCCATCTGTTGTTTTTTATCAGGGTTTTGATTTAAGTAATCATTAAAACCTGCCATGTCTCCTTGATACCCTAGAGTACCAGCTATACGCTGCATGGCTTGCGGTTTAAATCCTTTAAATTGTATCATGTTTTTTATCCATTCACTACTTCGTTAAGACCCCAGATCATTCCTGCTGTACCACCTACGAATATTACTACTCCGACTACTAGTGATATGCCCCAGAATAATCTGTCTCTTTGCTTTGCTTGTAATTCTAACGCTTCTTTGTGTCTTTGTCTAGCTGCTGCTTGCTCTTTTACAACTAAATCCCACATGCCGGGAGGTCCATATAACTGACAAGCTGACCTTAACTCATCCATGCATTCTTTGTGTTTCATCTTAGCTTGTGCAATTGCAAAGCCTTCTTCTTCAGATGAACTCAGTCTACCTAGTGGGCCTTTATGTGCACCCTTTTCAGCTAACTGTATCTCACTATCTAACTTTGCTAACTTACCAAAGTGAGGCAGTAAGTCTGCTACATCACTACCAGCTTTAACTGCAGAGCTAACTGCACCAGCTATCTTAGTAACCGCACCTGCTAAAGCTAATACTTCTATCATCGTGGCAAATCCTATTAATCATTGTTCGCCATCTTTTCTACTGATGATCTTATTGCTTTTATGTTTTCGTCAATACGGGCAAGTGATATTGCTTGATTTTGTACAGAGTCTTCTAGTCTGCCCATACGTTGTTCTATTGCTACAATGTCTTCTCTGTTAGCTTCTATGTCAGACATCATCATACTTACTGTCCATACAATTGCAGCCCCTTGAACAAGTAGGCCAAATATTAATGTTATAGGTACAGACTTGCTCAAGTGCCAGCTATCTTCAGACATTCACTTACTCCGGTTTTGTAGGCCAAGTTACACTGAAAGGAAAACCTTCTTGTGCTGGCACATCTCGTAGTGCCTGACGATAAGTAGTCATGTCAGATGACATAGTAACATCAGATGATGCCATCCAATCTGTCTCAGAGAGTAAGCCATCACGCTTTGATCTGACGTTAGCTTCTGCCGTAGCTTGCTCCATGTTCTGCACGGTGTGAGATACTTCCCACTCGCTGCCGTACAGTGGCTGGCCTACCTGATCTGCATCAACTTCACCTGTGTCAGGATCTGTACAGTCTGCCTCAGTCTTCATGCGGATGACTTCCCTTGCGGGTGTGCCAGCAACAAGTGTCTGCACCAGCGGATCATAGCTAGGTTTCTCAAGCTCAGTCACCTCATAGACTGCATACCTACGCAAGATTGTATTAGGGATCTGGCGTGGAAAAGATGTGTTTGGATTATCACGGCGAAATTGCCCAACGGTGTAAGGAAATTGGTCGGGCTGACCGTTTGTGAGTTTTACGTGCATTTATACCTCCGAAAAAGAAAAGTTAGTTGCAGACCAAGTGTTGTTTCCAGAAGCATCAACAGCACTTCCCGACAAACCGTCCCACAATGCAACGGTGCCTGAAACATTTGTCAGCCCTCCGTCTATAGAGGGTGGAGTAAAGTTGGCTGTATATAATTCAGTAGAGTTAATTCTAAACCCTCTGTACTCGCAGCCAAACTGACCAAAGCTTGTGTCTTGTCCCCATAATGTATTTTGTACATCAGGGGCTGTGGTAATATATACACCAGACGTTCCTGCGCTAACCCCATCTTTAAAAAACTCCATTGTTCCATCGCCCTTTGCAACATAAGCAAGGTGAGCAAAAGTGCTTGTGCTTCCAAAGCTGGTGCTTGTTTCATACCAACTCCCAGAAAAAGCACCCATGTTAGCGTTTCTAGCACCTACAATAAGTCTACCAGCACCACCTGTGGCAGAATGTTGGTCAACAATATAACCTTCCCCCGTTGGTGTAATTAAAGGGCGAACCCAAGCCTCTATCGTGTAAGTTGGATTTGCGTCTGGAAGTAAGTTAGCGCCCAAGTCTACATATGAGTTTTTTCCATCCGTATTATCTTGAGTAGCCTTGTGATAGATTTTAAGACCAGCCGCACCCATTTGCATTAATCGTGATATGCTCATGATATTCCCCTATACAAACGGACTGAAGTCAAAATAAGTATTCGACCAGTTGCGCCATTCGGTAATTGTTCCACTAAAATTCCCTCTGTTAGTTCCATAAGCGAGGCTCCCCACGGCGGCAACTCCTGAGGCATCAGTGCCAGCGTAATCGCCAGAAGTTGGCGTAGACACAATCAATGTCATTGTGTTTGAGCTATACCAATATACGTCAATCTTGTTCTGGTAATCGGCAGAAACATATAGCGTTCCTGTTTCACCAATGTGAGAAGAAAAGTCTCCAGTGGCGTTGGTTGTATTAGATCCTTGAACTTCAATAAGATTGTTATACAAAGAGATATTCAACCCAAGTGAAGAGCCACCAAGCTCAAAGATTGTTCCAGTATCTCCTGAAGAAGTTGAGAAATCTGTTGCGTAAGTATAATCTTGCAGACCACTGTTAGTTGTGGAGATGTTTGTTTGGGGGAAAGACGTTATAGTCTGAGTAGCAGTTCCTAATTCGTTGGCCTCGTTAAATGCGGGAGAAGAAGACCCCGCAGAAGAAGACCCCGCTGAAGGCACTGACATTGCATCCCCTGCCTGAAACCCCTGATAAATAGTTCCACCATCGTCCGTGTAGAATACAAGCACATCTGTTTCACCGATAGCTGGGCCGTCTGGGGCTGTGCCGCTAGGCCACTCTACTGATGCTGGGTAGCTGAAGGTGGCTGTTGCTGTGGAACCTGTGGTGTATTGGTAGACGGTATCGTTGTTACTTCCAACGACATACATTTTTGCTCCGTAGTCTGAAAAAGTCAAACCTGTTGGAACGCCTTCTTGAGCATTTACGTTAAAACTAATACTATCATAACTTGCGGTTGAAAGATCCCAAGCAGTGCTTAGACTGTACTGATACACCGCATCGCTATTGTTATTAAGCACATAAAATTTAGTACCATCGTTGTTAAACGCAAGGTCTTTTGGGGTAGGTGCTTGCGAAGACACACTAAAGCTAACGCTATCATAAGATGCACTGCTTACATCCCAAGCGGTTGACATTGAGTATTGGTAAATAGAATCTGTTAGCTGACCAAGTACATAAAATTTAGTGCCATCAGGCTTGAAAAACAACCCTTGCGATTGACCATCTTGAGTATTTACATCAAATTGATTTCCAGAAAACGATGAAGTCGTAATGTCCCAAGCGGTAGACATATCGTACTCCCACACATCATCTGAACCACGATCTGCGATATACCACTTTAGCCCATCGGCTCTAAAGAAAAGCCCTTCAACAAGGCCCGGAGGCGAACCATAAGTGTATGAAGCACTGTTATATGCAGCGGTGCTTACGTCAAAGGCAGTGGACAAGTCGTATTCAAATACACTGTCAGCCGCTGTGCCTGTCACATACATTTTAGTTCCATCAGGTTTAAAAAATACAGCCGTAGGATCAGTCTCTTGACTTGCTATGCTAAAACTTTTGCTCGCATAACTTGCATTAGCAATGTCATAAGCCTCAGCCGCATTACCACCAGTGACCGCCAAAGCAAAGCCAGCCGCCGTGCCAGATGCTGGTGCATTACCAAAGGCAAACGTGGTGTTGGCTGTTGGGGTGTAGTCAAAGTAGTTGCCGCTAGAAAGGTCTAGTTCTATAGGCCCAGAAGCACCTAGAAAAGCCGCAGTAGGCGGTGTAAAGGTAGAGGTGTATCTGGCAAGACCTTTTGTTACACGAACCTCATCTATGTATCCTTTGAAATACTCCCCCGGATAAGCACCGTCAAAGCCTGTCTCTGCGTTTTGATGACCTATAGTTATTGTAGCTGGGGTTTGAGTTCGTAATATCTGACTTGCCCATCCTGTACTAGACCCCTCTTCAACCCCATCAATATAAAAACGGGTGCTGGTTGAGTCTCTTACAAGTGCAATGTGATGCCATGTATTTGGAGTAAGACTATTTGCTGGTGTACTAAATACACCTCTATACTCCCTATATTCAGCATGTAAGCTATTATTATTTTTTACAGCAATATGAAAGTAACTAAAACTGGTACTTGTTTGTTGGCATCCACCAATAACTACCATGCTTGTTTCGGATGAACCTGAGAAGGTGTAATTTATCCAGCACTCTACGGTAAAATCTTGGGTAAAAAAATTACCAACACTGCCACTGTTTACAGTTATGTAATCTCCAACGCCATCAAAGTAGGCACTAGCCCCTCCAAACTTACTTGCTGTAGTAGAAAGTTGGGCATTTCCAGCCGCTGTACTTGAGTGGTTGTTATCAGTTGCATCTGGAAAAGTTGTACTTCCATTAGCTCCATCAAGGTGCATCAGAAGTGTGACTTTTGAAAAGTCAGCATCTCCAGCACTAGCCGTAACTGTACCAACACCCTCCGCCTTGTTAGCTGCAAACGCACCTGAGCTATAATCTATTAAAACGCTCATGAATATGCATCTCCTGCGTGAAAGCCGTAGTAACTAGTGCCGCCATCGGTGCTATAAAAAGTAAACGCATCAGTCTCGCCAGACGCAGGTGCTGTAGGTGCTGTACCGCCAGCCCATTTTACAGACGAAGGCCAAGTGATTGTGGACGGAGTGGCTGCGACTGTGGAGTATTGGTAGACATTATTTCCAGCGTTATCAAGGATATACATTTTAGAACCGTTTGACTTAAACTCAACGCCTATAGAAGTACTTGATTGTGAAGAGGCTGAAAAACTTACATTATCATAAGACGTAGTAGAAATATCCCATGCTGTTGTAAGGCTGTACTGATAAACAGTGTTGCCACCACCAATAATCCAAACTTTGTAGCCATCTGGCGCAAAAAACAAACCTTGTGGGCTGGCTTCTTGAGATGAAACACTAAAGTTAGTAGTATAAGATGATGTTGATACGTCCCATGCCGTGCTTAGTGCGTATTCACTAATTGCATCACTACCATTACCAATAATAAACATTTTACTTCCATCAGATTTAAAAACTAAACCTCTTGGATTAGCCTCTTGCGAGGCGACACTAAAACTAACACTATCATACGATGCGGTGGAAATATCCCAATATGTACTCATGCTGTATTGGTACACTGTATCAGTAGAAAAACCACAGATATAAAACTTTGACCCGTCAGGTTTAAAGAAAGTATCACTTATACTACCTTCTTGCGAGGCAACACTAAAACTTTTACTTTCATACGATGCGGTAGAAATATCCCATGCTGTTGAAAGTGAATATTGGAAAACACTATTATTTGTGTTGCCAGAAATGTACATTTTTGTACCGTCGCTCTTAAACGTAAGGTCTTGAGGTGCTCCATCTTGAGAGGCAACACTAAAGCTAACACTATCATAAGAAGAATTAGCTAAGTCATAAGCACCTGCACCTGTAACCTTCAGCGTGAAATCAATAGCTGTTCCACTGGCTGGTGGGTTGCTGAATGCGTAAGCCACATTAGCAGACGGTGCGTGAACAAACGTGTTGCCAGTCGATAGGTCTAATGTGGGGCCGGTGTTACTGAATGCAGCGGTGGATGGTGTGAAGTTAGATGTGTAACGGGCAATGTTAGAAACCCGAAACTCGTCTATATAACCTGCGTATGTTGCATCAAAAGAACGACTTGGGTGTGTATTGCCAATATTTAAAGTGGCGTCAGTGTAGCTGGAATTGTTTGACCACGATGTTATGGAAGTTCCATTAACATAAATTTTAATTGTACCTGAGTTTCTTACGACAGCAACGTGATTCCAATTATTAGCTAAATCTTGCGCTGAAGTAGAATTTGCGTTTCCTCTATAATTGGTGTCAAAAACACCAAAAGAGTTATCAGGCGCATTACTCCCAGAGTGTTCATAAAAAAGTGTAAGCCTGTTTGTTCCCTGCAAATCAAACAAATGTCCCCCAGTAGTTAAGTTACCTTTAGTCCAAAGTTCTATCGTAAAGTCACTATTAGTAATGGGATAACCCGACACAGCAAGTTCAGGGTTTGAAGTGCCGTTATCAAAAAAAACACTAGCGCCACCAAACTTACTATCGGCTGTAGTTATTTGTGCAGTGCCATATGGCGTTACAGTAACGTTGCTGCTTGAACTATCAGTAAACGTAGTACTGCCATTAGTGCCATCCATATGCAAAAGTAAAGACACGTCGGCAAAATTGGGATCACCCGCTGGGTCAGTACCTACGCTACCACCCGTTGGCTTTGCAGCAAATACGCCGCCGGTATAATCTAAAACTACGCTCATGACACAGCATCCCCCACTTGATTACCGTAATAGGTAGTCCCACCATCAGTCGTGAAGAACGTATATACGTCAGTCTCTCCAGAGGCAGGGGCTGCGGGTGCTGTGCCAGAGGGCCATTCTACTGAAGCTGGCCAAGCGATTGTCACCGTGGCAGATGGCGTGACTTTAAGTGTGAAGTCATATGAAGTGCCAGAGGTTGGCGGGTTGGTAAAGGCGTAAGCTACGTTAGAAGACGGGGCGTGGCTGAAGACGTTACCTGATGATAAGTCTAGCGTTGGGCCAGTGTTGCTGAATGCGGCTGTAGGTGGTGTGAAATTGGAGGTGTAACGTCCCACCCCGTTGGTAATACGAATATCATCAATGTAACCATCAAAGTTAAAGTTGGTAAAAGAACGACTACTATGAGCAGAGCCAACCTCTATAGTTGCATCTGAATAATCCAAAGAGTTTGACCAAGAAGCTACTTGTGTGCCATTAACAAAAGATTTCATAGTGCCAGAGCTTCTTGATACTGCTATATAGTTCCAGTTATTTTGATATGTTGAATCAGGTAACGTGTTTGCTGAACCACGCCATTGTGTATCAGCAATGGCTAATCCCTCATGAGGTGCGCTTGTACTTCCATCACCCCTAACAATCTGAATTGGATTTGTTCCCAAAACATCCATAAAATAATGGTTTCCAGTAATGCTTTCACCGTAAACCCAAAACTCTATAGTAAAATCACCACTTCCTAAAGGATTACCAGAAATAGTTAATTTGCTATTTGTTCCATCAAACTCAGCAGACCCAGAACCAAACTTTTTAATAGCTGTGTCTATCTGTGCATTACCACTTGCAGTAATTGTTCTTGAACTATTGCTACTATCTGTAAATGTCGTACTACCGCTTGTGCCAGCGCCGTGAAGCAATAGCTCCACATCACTAAAGTTAGCATCACCTATGGTAGCTGGATCAGTGCCAACACCCTCACCCGTAGGTGCGGCCTCAAAGAACCCAGATGTGTAGTCAATTACAAGGCTCATTACTTATCCTTATGCGGCTGTTGAGCCAGTCATATCGTCCTGAGCCATCACCCAGTTATAGCACTTGTCTAGGAAGCTATCGCCTGATGCTGCCTCAATGTCAGTCAGGTTTGCATTGTAGCGTTTGAAGTCTACCTCACGAGTGTCATCGGTGGGCGAGCTTGTTGCATACGCTGACAAGTCAATCATCACGGAAAACTTAGGATCAGTTCCACGTTGCCGTGACACAGCCGCTGTGACGATGCGATAGTAAGCGTTGTTGAAGGCTATGCCGTACTGAGAGGCACCTTCTGCAATATTATTTTGAATAGCCATTGGTTTCTCCTTTAGGCGTATGTTACTTCAGTGGTTCTAATATTAGCCACCCAGCGTATGTTATGGCTCGCTTCACCAGTACAGGTGATAGCCAATGCGTTGTTCGTATTATCGGCTGAGAGAGCCATGCCCCAGCCATCTGCATTTG
>Ga0316202_10001255_pt1 | contig 20485 bp, 29 predicted proteins | sample 3monrhotite_MG_FD_204934 | JGI IMG/M metagenome (GOLD analysis project Ga0316202, IMG submission 204934) | Microbial mat bacterial communities from mineral coupon in-situ incubated in ocean water Damariscotta River, Maine, United States -... | ecosystem: Environmental > Aquatic > Marine >... | reverse complement strand
GTAAAAACATTGAATCAGAAGAACTCCTAAAAACCTTTCCAATTGTACCAATAGTATCAATTGAATGAAAACCCTTTGTTCCTGTACTATCAGTCCCGTAAAATTGATTCGCAATTGGTGATGCTTCGCCACTTTCTAGCTTTTCGGTTGTTACCGCATCCTCATCAATTGTCCAAACAGTAAGCGAAATTGGGGGCGGATACGTCGTAACGGTTATATCACCTTTGTCGCCGTCAGATATATTATCGTCGTCTGCACCTACTAATTCCCAAGTGGTTCCATCATCTTGTGTGAAGTACAATTGGTCAGGTGTAGCAGCAGTATCTCTAGCTAATACATTACCATTAGGATCAGCACCAGAAGGCGCACCTGAACCTTGAGTAATTTCTATAGCCGCATCTAACCCTCCACCAAATCCACCTCCTAACATCATTTTAGAAGTTACTAATAAACTATCAGTAGTAAAGGCAATAGCAATAGGTTGTACATTTTCATCATATTGTGTTTCTGTCAATTCACCTGCTGTTTCAGATACATATAGGGGAACGTGTAATGTCTTTCCATGAGACGGTACAGCTATTTTTCCTTCTGTTACTACATTAGCCCTTGCACCATTATCTTCTCTAATAAGACCATGAGCTGCAATAGCTGAAGATGTATCAATTGCAGCATAGTTCCCAGTACCATCATTTGATACAACAGTACCAACTGCTAATGTTCCAGATGCAGGTACATTAATTACTACTGCATCTCCTGAACCGCCACCGCCGCCGCTACCTAAATTCGCTCCAGTTACAATTATATTTCTATTTAGAATAGATGCTTTGAGTTTTTCTGGGATATTTGGATCGAAAAGCATTAACTCATAACTAGATTGAGGATCATAAATAACACCAACTGAAGTAGGAATAGACCCTACATATCCATCCTCTGCGGTCAATTGCATCTTATAATTATAGGTAGGGGTTAACTGAGAGACAGCTACTGAATCGATATTGTACTTTACAATATCGTTTCCACTTAAAGCTGTATACTTAAACCCTTCCTGAATCCCTGCTCCATCAATTCCGTAGCTAGAAAACGCGAATATATGCAACCATCCTTCTAGCTCAAAAGCTGAAGTAGAATACAGTACCGTATCCCTTTCAGCTTGAGAAAAAGACACATTCGACATTAATGCTAAAAATATAATAAGAAAATACTTTTTCATAACCATTTTTTTTAGAATGAAACTACTACTCCATTTCCAAACGCTGCCTGTGCGCCAGTGTAAGTGTATCCTGTAATACCTCCTGAGTTAGAAGTACAATTTATTTCTTCTCCAGAAGCTACTCTTTGCCCAAAAACAGTTCCTCCAAAATTGCCTGTTGAATTTCTTTTATAAGATGTCGCTGGTCGGACAATAGTATTTGTGTTGTCGTTTGCGCTGTTATCAATAGTTACTCTAACCGTACTTGATAAAAACAGTGGAGACTCAGTAAACACCATGTCTCCATTTGCAATGTCTACAGATATATTTCGAGGCATTTCTACTCCAAGTGGTATTGTTATTGTTATTTCACCACTTGCGATAGCTGCGGTGACTCCTGCTTCTCCATATATGGACACTGTTGATGAACCTACAGATATGTTGTAATTGGTCGCTGTTACTCCCCCGGCAGGAAGCGTTGTCCATTCAACACCAGATGGTTGCCCTGAATTAGCGGTTAAAACTTGGCTGTTAGAACCAACAGTAACTACTTCCCAATCAGTTCCATCAGCGACCATGATATTCCCCTTTGTAGGGGTAGCTGTATTTACATCCGACAAGTCTGTTAATTGAGATGCCCCTCCTCCAGAATCTACCGTAAAAGACGGATTTCCACCTCCATCAAAAGTTACATTGTAATCTCCAGCAGCTTGGGGTGTAAATGAAATTTCAATATCTCTTGTTGATCCAGCTCCAGTGCCTGCTACATCGATAACATCTCCATCTCCATATATAGATAAGATATCACCATCTGAAAAAGGAAGATTGTATATAGCGGATCCGCCGTTACCTATAGTAACAATCATCGAATCTAACGATCCAGAACCACCTCCACTAGAACCCATAATGAAAGAGTCTCCATCAGCATCAATAAAGTAATTGTCGCCTAATGAATCCGTCACCATTTCCATTAAATTCGCCGTGTTGCCTGTTGCAGTAGGTGTATAATCAATTGGAGTAGTATTCACATTTACCGTGAAGTACTTCTTTAGGTTATACAGTCCTGCTTTACGGTTCACTCCATTATACTGAGAGTACACTTCAAAATTGTTATTATTAGGTGACGTCTCCTCTGTAAAGTCGCTAGGTTTCCTTTGTGCGGTGGTCACTGTTTGGTAAAGCGCCACAAGCATGAACAATAGAAGTATTTTTTTCATCGTTTTTTTTTATTTAGAAAAAGCTAAGAGGCACAGAACCTCTTAGCATTAAACATTTTTCACCAACTACTACCGAAAGACACTATTTCTTGAGCTTCTGCGGTGTTTTTGCCGCAACTGTATTTCTAGAAACTTGTTCTTCTATTTCTGTATACACCTCAGCTCCTTGCTTCTTTGTTAAGATAAAGTTCACCATCCCGTCTATATGATCAACACCTCTTTCAATTCGGGTGATAGGCGAACCTGTTCCAACCCAAAAATATTGGTGCTGTCTTTTATCGAATCGAATGATACCTCTCTCAACAGCTTTAGAAATATTGGCTTTTATCGTCTTATCGGTACTCCTGCTCATTTGCAAGAATCCAACTGGATCACTCTCTGCTAACTTTCCTAAGAACTCCTTAGCTCGCATTCCAGTTATATCTGTATTTTGCCCTCGGCTAATTGCAAAATCAATAGCATCTGAATCTTTCATTAAAATTACAGCCTGCATTGCCTTTGCTTTCTCCTCGAAAAGATTGTAGCCAATCGCTGCATTCTTTTCAGGATCTACGTATTCAAATAAAGGCTGTATCGCTGTATCTCGGTTTTCGTTATTCTTGTTGAAATTCGAATTCCATAAGAAATCAAACACTAAACGGTCGCTGTTACTATTTCCAGAAAGAATTAAATTACCACCTCTTGATCCCTCGAAGAAAATAGAGAAGAATCTAGGCGCTCCATTCTGTACTGACCTAATAGCTGCGATCTGGACAAAATCATCTAAATTGGGATCATAAACAGTATCTACGTTTGGGATCCTAACAGAATTATTATATGTCGTTTTCCCGTTCTTCTTAGACGAAGCGTTTAAACTTCTTAAAACAACAGACTCGTCTTTTTTTAACCTTCTAGACCCTTTTAAGTATTCTTCGGATAGATTGTTATACTCTTTTGTTTTTAACATCTTTTTTGAATTTGGTGAAAACAGAAAAAAAGGAGACTCGTTAGAGCCTCCTCTTCTTTATTATTGATACTCTTAAGCAAGAGTTATTTTAACACACTGATTGGCTCCGAATAATTCGAATCCTTGTCTTGTCTCAAAAACACATTCCAATACTGATCTTGAATTCGTTGGAGTTGAAGCTAATCCACCCAAATGAAGCTCACGGTATTTCACGTTGCCATAAGAGTTATTATTAGCTGCTCCAGGTACTTCCATGTATCGTGTACGGAATCTATCAACCATTCCTTCTCCGCCATGAGTTTTTACTTTATCCGCAGGGACTCCATAAATAACTTTCTCAAAGCCAGCAGATCCAGTGAAATTCACAGTTGTTAAATTATCAAGCAAAGGCAATTTTTTCTTACCATAAGTACGACCGTACAACTTGAAACTATCTACACCGAAGTCAAGGTTACGACCATCCAAAGAGAATCGTCCACCAGCTTGAGCCAATGTACCTGAGTTTCCTAAACCATTGAGGTAGTCATCAAATGCGATGCAAGGGATACCACCCATGAATAACCACATATCAGAAGTCACCCGAACTTGATCTAATTTCTTAGACAAATCTTGGAAGAAAGCCTGATTAACAGTTGTACCCGGAAACAAAGAACCGGCATCAGTGATATACTGATCAAGACCTTTTGTAGTCTGAACAGGATTACCCTCTGTATCGGTTAATGTTGGAGCACCATTGGTAAAGTTCTCATCACTAATTCGACCAAACAACATTGAATGTGCAACATCACCACGGAACTTACGAAGAGATTCCATTGCAGCTTTGTATACATAATACCTCTTACCTTGGTATTCTACTTCAATAGTAGATGCTAATTGAACGTCAGTCAATTGATAAGAATCTTTGAAGATTTGAATCTGATTGAACTCTTTGTCCATTCCCCATCTGCTTGGATCAGGAGCCAAAGACCCTTCACCTTGAGCATTAGAAAAGATAGACAACAACTGGTCAGCAGCAGGCTGTAAATCACTTGTTCCATCAACAGCTTTCACTGATATTGTATCACCAGAAGCAGAATCTGATTTAGCGTAAACTAATCCAACTTTCTGATTGGGAAACAAAATCAAGTTACCTAGCTTTGGAGAAGAAGCACCAGCCACTGTATTTGACAATTGGATGTCAATATCACTAAATGCACCCGCTGAATTATCAACTGGAGTTGAGCCAGTCTTAATTGTCTCTACTTCATATAATTCACGATTCTTGAAATGATGATAAGACGGTTGATCAGTTTTTTGCGACTGACCCATCAATTCCATTACATCTAAGAAAGAGTACTCCTCATTTCTGATGTCTAATACTTTATTGAAAATTTCGCGTTCATCTAGCCAGGAAATACCCGACACATACGCCTTATTGATTAAACTCATTATTTTTTACTTTAGGATTTTGAAAATTGATTCTTCTAAGACTTTGATAGAAATGCTTCTGCCAAAGATTTAGGGCCTGTTGGAGCACTTCCACTCCCGACTGGATTTGTAACTGATGTCTTATTTGACATGTCATCGACTATTGCGCCTTTGCCGATTTCTTTGCCAAAGCCGATCAAAGCATTTATAAATGCTTCAGGGTTCTGAGCCATTGCATTTATTTTAATCCACTTGTTCCAGTTTACTTGTCCTTTCTCTGAGAACTTTTCAAAGAATTTACTCTGATCGATGGTCGCTGTTTTGATGTCGTCTGGATTTTCTAAATCGTAATTAAACTCTCCATACTCAGTCTTAAAAGCAACTCTCTTGCTCTCCATAAGACTCTTCATATCGTCTGAGTTTTCTACAACATCAACCCATTCGGCTATTTCAGCCTTCATCTTTTCTTGAATATCCACAGGATCTGGAGCTTTAAATTTCTCTTGTTCCTGCTTCTTCTGTTCTCTGATTTTTGAAACAAACTGATCGAGCTTTACCTTTCCTACCTTTACGTCGTTCTCATCGAACATCTCAGGATCTAAGGCATATTTCTCGGTCACTTCTTTCTGGAATATCAAGTCAATAATATCTTTCGACGCATTCGGATATTGTTCTTCTATAGCCATCCTAGCGATGTCCTCAGAAGGTAATTCATCCCAATCCGTAGATTTGATTTGAAGATATTCGTCTAAACTTCCAGTCTTTTCATAATGCTCAACAACATTTTTTATGTAATCATCTTTGTAAGGAGTTTTACCTAGCTGATCTAACATCGAATCTAAGTCTTCAAACTTTCCTTCTGTCTTTTCTTTGATCACAGAATTAATGTCAAAAACAGGTGTCTCTTCAACCTGACTTACGGGCGTTTCTTCATTTGAAGTTTCCGTATTTTGGTCACTAACTACCTGTTCTTCTTGAGCTTCTACCTCGCTCTCTTGCGAAGCATCATTAGTGTCTACAGTATTATCTGGTGGAATTATTCTAAAATCTTTCATTTATGTGTCTTTTTATGGAGCAAAGATGCATATTGTATCATTCAATAGCAATACTTACACGTTAATTATATGCTATCGCTTTATTACCATCTGATGATTCTGCGATCTGTTTCCTAGCTCCCATCTCTAATGATTTAATTTCTTTTTCAAGTTCTTTTTCAGTAACTAATAAATCCTTTTTAAGCGCATATTCTAATTTTAATGTTTCTTGTTTCATTGCTTCTGCTGATTGAGCAGATTGTATCTGCGCTTGGGTATTCATTTGTTGCATCTGCATAGCCTCCTGCTGCTTCTTTTCTTTCCTTTTCTTCACCCTGTATGATAAAACCTGTTCCGCTATCTTTAAATTGTCGATTGACTCAATGAAGAAAGCATCTTCTAACTCTATCGTATCTTCTCCCAACTTAGCCATCATCATATTCCTTAGAATCTCTTTTTGCTGAGGAGTAGCTTTGTCCTCTAACTTAAATCCATATTCATGTCTTGATATATTAGGAGACAATTCAAACCATTTCTTAGTGCCTTTCCCTAATGCCGTTACATACCCTGCAACCTTACCGCCTCTCTTCATTACATCTTGAAGCTTAAGGATTGTAGATTCTGCCATATCTTCCAATAACTTCTTCCTTGACAAAATCAAAGAGTACAAAGCATTATTAGATCCCGCCTCAGCCATGTTAGCTGTAGTTGTAAGCATTCTAGGGTCTGGACTCGATCCGTCCGTAGCCTCATTCAGTCCGATAATACTTCGAACTAAATTCATGTTGAAATTGATAATATTAGTGTATCGCTCTAGATCGCCTGAAACACCGTTCTCTAATTCAGCGATTGGCTTATAATTAGTCAAGTTTCCTTCCAAGTCCTTTGACCGGTAAATCAAAACCCCTTTCTGCTTGAATAAACTGATAATTTCCATGGGAGTTAATTGGCTCCCGTTTTTACCTAACGGTATATCTTCCAATGCATCTAAATCTATCTGCAACCCTTTAGGTACCGCCTCTGCAATACAGTGCTGTATCCTGTACCATGCAATCTGAATAGCGTCTGCGATTGGAATTAACTGTTCCATGATCGAAGACGTTCTCATTTCCCAGAAGTTGTACGCAAACAAATGAAACGACATTCTTACGTCAGTCAAGTTTGTCTTAACTCTCTGCATGTTAGTACAAAGCCCTTCGTTAAATATGAAGTCAGAATCAATTATCCAGCACCCTTTATATACAACTTTATAGGACACTCTTTTGATTTGCTTCTTACTGCCTTCTTTTTGCTTCTTGTAGAACTGAGTCTTTCCTGTTACCGGATTCCCTTTCCTGTTTTTCCGCTTCTCATAAACAGATTCATTGTCAGAATAAAACTCCATATCCAACACCTGAATTCTAAAGTCATCATATCCTCTTGCAAAAGAATCATCCTTTGGGATTGCCGTTGGGTTACTTAATTTTCCTGTCCATTTCTTCGCTATCTCCTCGTATTGTTTTTCGTCAAATTTATCTCCCGCCCATTGCTTAAGATCGGCAATAGTCAAATTAAGAACTTCTCCCGCATACCTTAAATCAGAAAAATCTCTCTTCTGGCAATGGTTGGTAATTAATGACGGCACACTTACCTTTCTAATCTTAATCGAATTGTTTGAATCAATATAAGACCTAAATCCACTCATTCCATAATCGAAGTTATCTTCGTCTACTTGTTTTATTAACTCATCTACGTAATTGTTATTATAGATTAGTTCGGTCGCTGTTTCCATTTCAATCGCAGCGTTATGTTTCCATGTCCAGTCTTTTTGAATTTTCAACTCTTCCAAATCCTCAGCTTCTCCAGGCTTCCTAGTAAGTCCAGCTTTCTGAATTAACTCAGGATTGACTTTAGCCATCTCTTCCCTCATTCTTAATCTTGCCTCTTGCTTAATGAAGTAATCATTCTTCTCTTGTTCAGCCACTGCATCGATAGGTGTAGCCGTCATGTTATATCCCATCTTTCCTATTCTATTAAGCGCCACTCTTCTAAATCTAGGAATTATCGGCAAGACAGACCAATCTATAGCCATCCAAGCATCACTAGCATCTGAATCTACACCCATTATGGGTTTATACTTATTGATAGACTGCTTCCCTTGAGCGTAATCTTTTATGTTACGCCTCTTATCGCCCCAAGCTTCGTATCCATTTGAATCGAATTCATCATAAGCAGCTTTGATATACTGCAATATCCACGCTGAATCCTTTTTTCGTGGATCAACTAAATGTGATGGAAAACCTGATCTCTTTTTATTTACCTTAATCATACTATGCTATTTTATGCCGCTTAAACACTTGTGATATATCTACAACTTTCTCTCCTTTAGTTTGCTTTAACACTACCGCTTGGTCAGCTATCAATGTATATCCAGCAGCCATCGTTTCGTCATGGCTTGTTGTATTCGTTATGTCAAAATCAACTAAATCATTAAGTAGTCTCACGAAAGGAATTCCTTCCACTGACTCCTCTATATATGCTTCCAGTAACTCTGCTATATGTTGATGAGCTCTTCTTGATCCAGGAATGCCGGGTTCTTTCTTTCCGGGAAGTTTTATCAAGTAGGAATTAAAACCTTTCCTTTCAAAATATTTTCCAATGCCCGGCTTATTGTCTTCAAACAGCATGCTGGCGCCATAATAAACACACATCTTTAGCATGTCATCATAAAACATCGCCGCAGTTGCTGGTCTATTTACGTATTGCGCTATAAAACTTCTGGAATATAATGGATCGAGAGGATCAAACTTTTTAAAAACATAAGCAGCTCCATTCGACCGCTTGTTATCTACTGTAGTGTTATGGTCATAAGGGTCACACCCTATACAAAATCGATGTTTATTCCCCGGATGCTTTCGACCTCTTATTGTGTTTATCTTATTCGCCAATGAATGGTCATCGAATAAATAAGACACTCTGAATCTTCCATTCTTTGACGCAACCCAAACAACTTCTTCGGTTTCTGCGTCGCCATTCTTCCACATAAAATTCCCTCTCTCACAGACGTTATCCTGCCATGATATTAAATCAATCTGCTCGTTAAGTCTCATGGCGTTGAATAAGCAGCTCTCGCCATCCGCCATAAGGGCTTCTTCTATACTAAAGGGGTTTTTCTTAATATACGAAGAAAGTGCTCTAGGATTGTTTCTGAGCGACTCTCTGGTGTTCATGTAAAATTCAGTTCCTCTTTCTATATCAGGGAAGCCATACTTATCAAAATACATTGTTTCCTTCGCGGAAGTAAAATATCTATAAAGCCCTGTCTTTGTCCTATTATTCTTATCTCTATCTCCTTGATCCGAATCCTTCCAGAAATCTCTTGCCTCTCTAAGTGTCTTACCTCCCGCCATATCTTCAACAGTAGAAGTATAAAGCATCTTCCCTTTAAATTCTCCGTCGATTTCACACGCCATTCTTACTGTTCTGTGGCGCTCCAACATATCTACATCTTCTAGCTTAAATACCTCGTCTCCAATGTATGCTTTTAATTTTGGGCCATCGTAAGCTTTCTCTCCGGAAGCTCTAAAATCGATATGAGATTCAAGCTCCAATATATCTAAATCAATCTTGCCTCCAGGTGCAAAAAACCGAAGCACCTTCTTCATGGTGTTTTGCGTATCATGAACCGGTCTGAAGAAATCAGGCATCTTCCTGAATGGACGAGCAATACCTTTTTCGAAAACCTCTGCTGCATCTGATCCCGTCTTAGACTGAATACCACCATGAGCATCAAACATCCTTGATATTCTTTCTAACATCCATGCTCCAGACCTCATCGTTTTCCCAAACTTCCGTTTTGTCACCTCCAACATCCCTAGCGAATCTGGATCCTTGCAACAATAGTCCATAAAATAAAAATACTTTCTATCTGGATCACGAAAGTCTGGGAAAGACGAATCCATAGGAAAGTAGGTTAAATAATAATAATGTAGTCCAGTAATGTACGTTGCAATTCCATTGTTATAGAACCAAAAACCATAAAGCCTTCGCTTCCATTCTCTCTGTCTTATCGCCTCTAATTCAGGATCGAAATAATCAGGGTCTTCCAATTGCCTCTCTTGTTCTATCCCTCTCTTCCTTCTCCAGTCCTTCGGTAGTTCCGGTCTTTTCCAAACCTGTAAATGCTTTAGTTTGGATGTTCTCGATACCATACACCTAGTCATCTTACCTTCTTCTTCGTCGTACACGTATCCGATAGGAGGTACATTGCATATGAGCCCCTGTATATCTTCTTTTGTATATCCGTTAGTGTACGCTTTGATCATATGGTCACTGTTTACCTCTTAGAAATAGCCTCTGGACTATACCTCTTTAATCGTTTGTCATTCTCCGATATCAGGCTGATGTCGTCAGAATAAAGATCCCGGTAATATTGCTTTAATCTTTCATTGATTTCGTGACAAGATTTTAGAAGTTTGTTCTTCACCTCTAAAGCCTGTAACTCTTCTTTGTCTTTTTCAGCATCCACCCTTGTTAATATCCTGTGCTGATACTCATTAAAGGTTTCTTCATGTAATACTATTAATGCCCATTCTCTGTGATTGAGTATCTTTAGTATCTCATTTGCAACATTCAGTATCGTCTCATTAGTCATATTAACAAGACCATCAGTGAACTTAGAATCAGTTTTCGTAAATCCTGCTTTTTCTAATGCTGCTCTCTTTCTCTTGAGCAAATTCGGATACATCCTCACTAATTCGGAACTATAGTCATAACAAAAGCAAATGTATCTAACTATCTTGTCCCTCTTTGATGGATCCAGAATCTTCACGGACTCCAGTTCCGCCAGTTCTGGTATGTCGTCTATTTTTTTCGTTCCTACTGGAAACCTCATCTTCTTCTAGTTTGGTTAAAAATGTTTCTATCTCATCCGCTAAATCATGAAATAGGGATGTTAATTGTCGTCGAGCAAGCTTTGTCATAGTTGTTTGTTTTTGTTTGAATCATCTAATTCTTCTGTCAAATCGGTCATTTCTTTTAATCTTTGAATTTCTTTTCTTAACTGATGATTCAGAACTTCTAATTGCTCTACTTTTTCTATTAGATGAAGGAATTTACTCTTCATCCTATCATACGCATCTATCAATGTTTCGTCAGTAGATAAACCATCTTTAGTGCTGTTATTTTTCTCCTTCTTCAATTGATAAGGAATGGTAACTAAGGCTATTAATGTAGTTACCATTGAAGTTATTGACAACCATGACGGTATATTTAATTCCAGCAACCACCCCACTGTTATTTATTCTTTAGGCTTTCAACTTTAGCAACAGTACTTTCTAGCACATCCTCCATGCTTGCCAAGCCTTTTGTTATTTTTATAATGTTTATTTGATGTCTTAAATGTTCATTCTCGTGCTTCAGTTTTTCCACCTCTTTCTTCTTCATCTCCAATTTATATAAAACATCTTCATAAGCTAAAGCTATGTCTTTCATGAAACGAAAACTAGCAGATAGTTTTATACTAGCATACTTGTATAAAAAAGCAATCATGAATGATATTATCGACCCTATAATTATCTTAAACCAAATACTCATCCACCAAAGATACAATATGTATAGCTACGACACAATACATGCACGAAAAGGGCAACACCTCTAATGGGTATCGCCCTAGTATATATATGCAAAATTCAACTAATTTTAATCAAAATTTTCCAAAAACCTCTTTTCTATCTTCTTTCTCTCTTCATCAGTCGCTGGTAATTCCTTCCACTTAATTTCCTTCGTGATTGGATTGAACTCGAAATGATGACCTGGTTTGACTACTTGCCACATGTTATTCATGGTTCGCTGTTTTTTAAAAATGAATCAAACTATCATGCTCAAACCTTATAGTTAGGTCTAAACAATTAGAGATCATAAATTTTTTATACATTCCCCTTTTTATTTTAGTATTCTAGAGAGTCCTATTCCTATATCATTATTCCAATCTACATCGTAATGACCTACTGGCGATTGCTTAAAGTTATATGTGATGTCGTTAGAATTTATGTACGTTAGGAGATTTGATTCATGTAGTTCTAATACCTTAGATTCTATTTTTTTAAATTTAGATAGTTTAGTTGTTTTTATATTATTGTAACAATTATTAACAGATATGAAATACAACTTTACACCTTCCGCTTTCATTTTAGCAGCAAATAAATTCAATAAGTTATTATAATAATCTTGATCGTAATGCTTTATTTTTTCTTTATTACTGATTATTTGAGTTCTTTTTATTAGTCTGACTAAATTACTTTTTTGTCCAAGCGAACTATAAAATGAAGGTGATTTGATTTCAATCGGTAATGAACTAAATTTGAATTTATTTGACTCGACGCTTGTGACTGGATTTAAAGTATTATCTAATACATCATTATCGCAAAACATCAATACAACAATGCTAGGATTTAAATTTAAAACACTATCTAATTCATAGTACCTTTTAATTTGCTGAGTTAAACCCCAGCCTGACATCCCTAAATTAATGACATTATAATTAGAATTGTCTTGAAGAACAGATGCCCATTCTTTACCGTCTGGTACTCCTATGCCAAACGTGAAAGAATCGCCCAATAAAACTATATCTTTTTTAATTGGTTTGTGGCTAATAAGTCTATGCCCTAGATTATTTGTTGTGTATTGCCTTGCATTGCTCCCTATCTTATGTGTTATAATAGTTTCAGGAGGATATTGAATCCCATACTCTTTTGATTTTAATATAGGGTAATGCTGCTCTTGAGGAAAGAAAGTATATACTATACCTTCTCCAATCATAAGGCTGAATATGAAAGATATTAAGATGGTGAATATTGTTAATATTATTTTTTTTGGCATTAATTACTTCTTTTTATATAGCTTTGATTTGCAATACGGACATTCCTTTTCTTTTTTGAGTTTACCTTGATAGCCTTTACATACTGGATTGACACAGGCATTATGTATCATCTTAGCCTTTTGCGCCTCCATTAAAGCTTTATCTTCTGCGCTTATCGTTAAGGTGGAGCCAAACAATTTGACTTGTTGATTTGCTATCGGGACTTTGAGCACTTCATATTCTTCATCATGAAATACTCTTATTGGAAATGAATATACTTTGGTCGCTTTTTTAAAAAGCTGATTTTCTTTATCCCACTCCCTAACAATTATTCTTTCTTTTTTTTTGGAATACCATCCTAACACTTGCAACTTTCTTGAGTAAAGCCTAAACTCCTTAACCCCTATATCTAAAACTTCATCATGTCTGTAGTCTGAATGAGCCACAATCTTAGATACATCTTCTTTTCGTACAGGATCTATTGTCATAATGAAGTTTTAAAAAAGGAGGTCACCACTGAACAGCAATTTGACAGATCGAACCTCCTTATGCACGAACAAATTAATTGGTTTGAACAAATAATTGGTTACATAAACAACTTTAACCCGGTCTTTGGGAAGCGGAGCATGACGAGCTGCCATACTCCGAATTTAACCCAAAAAACCAATTCTTGCTAAGTTCTCAAAAAACACCCCCACCACTACTTTTAGTGGCGTAGGTGTCCCCATGTATGAAAACTCACTTTAAGCTAAGAGCGAATGGGCGAGGTCGGAGGGAACCTCTTCGTTGCCCATGAACGCCCAAATATCTTCTTGCCGCATACAGAAATATTTCTTCCCGTCAATCTGATTCTCAAAACGAGAGAACTCACGGAAAAATACTCTGTCACCTGGCTTGATTTCTACCACTACTCCATCAAAGTAATGAGGAAGATTTTTCGTACCTCTGGGGGTGCCAATATGCCTCAACACTCCCTCATACTTTGATTGCTCTTTGTGGGGATTGATTAGTGATCCATAATCTTCTCCTTCTATTATCTCCTCCACTAAACACCACCCACCTATCATAATCAGTTCTTCGTCTCTTTTAACGCAGAACACATTCTCATAGCCTACCTTATAATGTTCTACTCCTTTGATTAGAACCAAATTTTCTTCGCATATTGTGTTGAAATGAAAATATGCGCGATCTCCAATTTTAATCTCCGGTACAATTCCTTCCGCATAAGTGTGAGATTTTGATTCTTTTTTAGGTTTTGGGGAAACAACTTTAGGAATTGCTGAAACTTCCCCTTCAATAGATATATGATGCTTTGGGGAATAAGACACATCTATATATATAACATGTCCTCCTTCCACCTGAATCTTATCGTTCCATCTCTCTGTCACCTTTACTAATAAGGTGTTCTTCATACTTATCATATCTATCGGTATTTTTTTTAAAATTCGGGAAGCCCGACTGTTATTATTTATCCGGTTATGGCAATATCGCCGCCGCTTCCCGAATTGTAAAGATACAAAAAGTATCGGAACTACAAAATATGTATCGAATTTATTTTTTTTTGCGCTAATACTAAAGGATTATTGTCATTATTTGTCGGCTATCCGACACTTTATGTGTATTTATGAAAAATAATTAGTCGAAAGTTACCTAAATGTCAAAAAAAGTTTGTAACTTTGTAAATATATTACATCATCTAGTTTACTTTTTAATGGAGATGCCTCGATAGCTCTTTCTCATTCGGCTCTTTCGTCGTTCCTCCTCACCCCGCCTCAATCGAGCCGCATGGCAGACTCTCATCTTTCTTTTTTTTTACCGCCTCCTATAAAAAAGAACTTATTCTTATAACAGGTGCAAAAAAAAAATAAGAAAAAATCAGAACGCCTAACGGCAATGAACGGAGCCAACAGGCGAGAGTGAATGAGAGTGACATCTAGTGAGCATCTAGGAACGCATCTAGTAGGATATTTATGCCTACTTTTGAACTTGCCGACACAATATATACCTTATCTCCAAATTTTTTGTTATCTTTAGCCATGAAAAAATTTCAACTCATATATGAAATACATGGAAAGAAATTTAGGACAACTATCTATGCTAACTCTGAAATAGAGGCGGATGAAAAATTATCTAATTTTATAATTAAGAGTTTTAAGGTGGTCTCCATTGAAATTATAGGAGGCGCTAAAGAAAGAAGTCCAGAAGTTCTTGAAATGGCTAAAAATTTATTTGAATGGAAGTAATCACTTACAATGGAAGATATTGTTTATTATTAAAAAGAGAGCAAGATCAATGTTTATTAGAGTATCTGGTGAAAAAAAATTCATCTAGTTTTTGGGTAGAAAAAGAAGACCCAAAGTTAGTAATACAAAAAATATCAGAATGAGTGGATATGAAGTTTATTTATATAGTGATATTTTTCCACCTTTAACTAAGGGCGAATTAGGTATGATTTTGGGTTTCATTGTGTTTGGAGGGTTATTGATCCTCGTGCACCAATGGAAAAAAATATCAAAATGAGTGGATTTTTTTATGACCCAAACGAAAATAAAGGATTAACGCCACTCTACAAAGAGTGGATATTAGACTACAAACGGTCTATTAATGAAGGATTGGAAGAGGATGACGTTGATCTTTCTGCTGAACTGGATTCGATTCATGACAGGAGGAGAGCTTCAATGATATTTCATGATATCGATGCTGTTAGGTATTATGACGAAATAGCGGCGTTCTTGACAAGAAGTATTTTATTGAATAGCGCTGTTTTGTCTTTGAATTAAACGACACAAATTATGGCTCAACGCCGAAAAAAAACTCCAATTAAAGGGAGGCGCCGGAAGAAATCACTAACTGCATTAAAGAAAGATGCAAGAAAAGTTTTTTCCTGGTTTATACGACTAAGAGACACAGATAAGATGTGCATAGGTACATGCGTCACTTGTCCTACTAAACATTTTTGGACGAAAGCTGATGCAGGACACTTTATGTTGGCGACTAAATTAACTACCTGCTTTGAAGAGAAAAATGTTCACTTGCAATGTATTCGATGTAATCGATTTCAGGAAGGTGAGCAATATAAGCATGGTGTCGCTATAGACGCAAAGTATGGAGAAGGAACTGCTCAGGGCTTAGAGGAGCTTTCACAAACAGTGACCAAGATATCTACAGGAGAGTACAAGGAAATGATATTAGACTACACCGCGAAGGTGAAAGAGCTAATTAAAGAAAAAAAGATTGAAATAAAACTATCATTTCCAAAAGTGTAAAGCATGTATGCAATTGAAATTAAAATAGATGGGAAAATCTACGGTATCTCTATAGAAGCTGATTCGTATAAAGATGCTGTCCGGAAATTACAAACAGCGACCGCGATAGTTCTTGGTAAATCAATCTCCATAGAAGATACACCGGAACTAAATAATCAAAACTTATTAATATCATGGAAAAAAGAAATATACGAAGCTTAATAGGGCGGGCAAAAACCCTCCAAACAATCATAAGAACAAGGATTAGAAATATCAATGTTCAAAGAAAAGATGTTCACGATGCTATGGAGCGAATAGAAATGGCGTGTAAGTGGATGGATAAAATGTCATCCGAAGTTGCTCCTACAGACTATATGTTTATTCTGATAAAAGGCGAGGTGGTACTGACGCATAAATTCGAAGGGTTCGATAATTACAGACCAGAAAGTAGAAGAGAAGCCTATATAGCTGTCAAGGAAGCATTGGACAAACTGATAGAAGATTGGGCTAAATCCATGCCTTCTAGGATGTTTATATCCAATCGAGGGACTCATACTAGAAACCATGTACATACTCTTCTAACAGAGTGTAGTTTTTTCTTGGATAAATTTTTAGATTCAGTGTGATAAATTATGTAGTTACGATATATTTTGTTTATCTTTGAATTAATATTTAATCGTGTTCACAATAATGAATCCGTTAAAGGGGAGAGAGGCTGTGTGTGTACTCTCTCCCTTATTTTTTAAGCTAAAAAAAAATAATGCATAATCCACTAGAAGAACAAATCGGAGGTAGTCATTACAAAGGGTATAACATCCAGCCTGTCGAGTTTATCGAAAGCAATTCGCTAACATTCCTTTCTGGATGTGCGATCAAGCGGTTGCTTCGCCATAAGGACAAGAATGGAGCAGAAGATATCTCGAAGGCAATCCATGAAATGAGGTTATTGATTAAGCTCCAGAATGAAAAGAAGATTCCTGTTTACGATTTCATTACAGAGAACAACCTAAATGTTCTCGAAGGTGATGCAGTTCAATTGATCTTTGACGGAGATTATGAAGAGGCAATAGAGGTGATGTTGAAGGTTCATGATTTTTATTACGGCGAGAGCGAAAGTACCCAGGAAGAATTGGATCAGTCGTGGGATGCATTTGAGAAACACCAGAAAGAAATCGAGGAGAATGGAAAAGATATGGCGCAATACTACATGGGTGTTGATATGTTTAACGATAAGATTGCTTCATATGAGATTCTATCAGAGCTTCTTAACTACTCTCCTGAATATGAGAAAGTAAAAGAACATGCGGCGGAAAACCTTCCATTGCAGTTGGATCCAGAAAGAGTAATCGAAATTATGTACAAAGACAAGCCGCTACAAATCAAAGTAGATGCGATAGTGGACATGTTAAATATCCTTGAATCATGAAAATAAAAAACTGGGCAGACTTATTCGCGGCGCATGAGCTTCTTTCCACTTACAAAAAAGATAAGAGGAAGAAGAGAGTGATCGAGACGGCAATAACTGAATTTTGGAACTTCCGTGATATAGTTCACATATCATAGAGAAAATTCCGAAAGTAATCCGGATGGCTAAGATTGAGGCGGAGATGGTTAGTCACGGATATAAAGGAAGTATTTTATTGTTTAAAAAATAAATAAATCATGACCACACCAAAAGACATTAAAGAAGCGACATTGACCTTCGAAAACCTTTTAGCTGCTTTGAATTCGGAAACAATACATTGTGTAGACGATTCTTGGGAAGAGAATATACCAGACGATATTTGGAATGAGTATTTCGATGGTCAGGATTTCGAGGTTGTAGGTGACATTAATGAATATGTAGAAGATGTAACGATACACAACGATTTAATTGAAAAATTAGAAAAGCCCCTGCATAGATGGTACAGTACCAGTATCACTGTGGTTAAAATCTTCGGTAGGTTCATTGGAATCCGCAATGGAAACAATCCTTATTGTGAATTCTTCGAGATGCAGGAGGTTAAAACCGTTACTTACACCAAAATAAACAGCGACCAATGATCAACTATGACATCAAGGATCTATATAAGAATTACTGGAAAGCGAAAGGAAAGGATGTACTCATCAGAGATTTAGATGTAGAGTTTTTTAAAAAATATTCACCAATGAAAAAACAAATTATAGGACTTGACTTCGATGGCACCTGTGTCACTCATGAATTCCCAAAGATCGGCAAAGACATAGGAGCTGTACCTGTCTTGAAAGACCTGGTTAATGCAGGACACAAGCTTATCCTTTTCACTATGAGATCAGGCGAGTATTTGGATGATGCAGTCCGGTGGTTTGGAAAGAACGAGATTCCATTGTACGGGATCCAGACAAATCCAACTCAATCGAAATGGACTTTATCTCCAAAGGCTTACTGCACTATCTATATAGATGATGCTGCACTTGGTTGTCCTACGATATTGGATACAAAGAAATGTGTCAAGCCTTATGTAGACTGGAAGCAAGTTCGCTTGGCTTTTAATGCAGGGTTTGATTTGCTGCCGCAGGCAGATCTGCCTGCGGCAGCAGATATTCCTAAACAGCGATGGGTGGAAAATGGGGCGCTTACCTACAGAGAAGTTTTTGATTACGTGACAGATCTCTTAGAAAATGAGAAAAGAGTAAGACCTGTCATGAACACCTACTGCAATAGCGTAGAGCATGCTATTAGAGATAAAGATGATTTTGCCGTATGCAATGATATGGAATGTAAATCCTGTAATTTATTTAGAAGAGCTTTAGAAGAATATCAAAATCAAAACAGCGTCCAATGAAACCACTTAGAGAAATACTAGAGAGTGCTATAGAGAATTGTGAACACCTGAATCATCTAAGAAGCGGATCTCGCGGCAGTTGGGATGAAGAGATCAGAGATATCAAAGAAGTATTAAAAGCACTTGATAAAAAGATGTCTGCCAATATAGATGGTAAGGAATATTTTGTAGACAAAGAGGAGTTAGATGAATTATTGAATCATCGAAACCCACTCCCTATCAATGATCAAGAAATGGAGGCGATAGGATTTAAGTCTTGTACTGCGGGGTATGAAATAACTTTATCTGAAAAGCGTGGTGGTGTATTTACGTTCTGTAGAAAAGGAAGTGGCGTTTTTGGCACCACTATATCTGACAAGGAATATCGATATATGCATGAGATTAAATCGTTTTTAAAAGCAGTGAGATGAATTGGGAAGCATATAAGGAAATGATAAAGAAGCAGAAATTGAAAGACCACTATCTATATCGATTAAAATGGAGATATATGATGGAGCGAAATCTAGAAGCAGAGCTTAAGGTAGACAAATCAATAAAACAGTTCCTAAATTAAAACAGCGACAAGAGGATGTCTCCTTCAAGGATGGTTTCTTTGTTCTATAATTTCTAACGACACATTTTACGTCTTAAATAAATAATACCATGAATAAAATATATCAAAACCCATTTGTAAGACCTGAGATCCTGGAATATCTAAAAGGAAGAAAAGTATTCACTCGATCTCTAGATGTAATTGGCTCTAATAAAGAGTATGGAATGGACACTTTGTTTGTTAGAATAAATGAGATCAAGAACAATCTCATAGATTTAAGTAATTATTCTAAAGAACAGAGGATACCGACGAAAGGCAAAGGGTACTCTAGATTAGTATGGGAGATCACTGAATTAAATGCCCCGAAGGTTGACGGAATAAATAAGCGAAACTTCTATAGATGGCACCTCGATCATATAATTCCTATATCGTTTGGATTCGAACACAATATATCCCCATTGCTAATAGGGTCAATAGAGAACCTTCAAGTCATCACTAGGGATAAAAATGGGACGAAAGGATGTAACCTTACGGATAAGAGTTATGAGGTGTTAAGTAAATGGGCTTCACGAGGAGATATTCCATCTTATTTACTAGATAAGGATTCTTACATAATGCGAAAGAAAAAATCCTAACCATGGAACACGTCCAAACCATCATAAATCAGTATTATGCGCTCGCTGAAACAAATAAAGAGTTCGAATGTGAGCTTGGTATCCGAAATTTCATAGCTTTGTATGTGCTAAATGAGCATGGTCACAAAGGTCTTAGTAACAGATTGAAGGCAATGGGGATGGGAGGAAACAAGCAAGCAACCTATAATCACCTAAATAGGCTGGAGGAATATGGGTTCATGAGGCGGGATCCTAAATGGAGCATCACTGTTAAAGGGTTGTTTTACTTGACTTCGTTTGTTGGTCATCTTGAGAGTTCATTGAAATGATCTTTTTGTTACGAATTTCGCATTATTATGCCTTATTATACGTTGTAGTTGTCGCAGGCTCCACTAGCTGTGTGTAACGGCTTTGTTAGAAGGGCGTAGAGGCTAGATCTTTTCTTAGTGGTACAATCTATCGATATGATGTATAAAGTGGCGGTGTATCGACTGTATGGGGTCTGTAAAGGAGTTCTTGTTATTGGTTTTGTTTTATATTTGGTGAATGAAGATGGGGTTATATATTAAGCAGGGGGTGGTCGCGCGAGGAAAGGAAGCGGAAAATCTCGACCGGGTACACCTTGTTTTCTTCTACTTTTTCGCCCAATTGAATTTGTG
>Ga0316202_10001254_pt1 | contig 20495 bp, 11 predicted proteins | sample 3monrhotite_MG_FD_204934 | JGI IMG/M metagenome (GOLD analysis project Ga0316202, IMG submission 204934) | Microbial mat bacterial communities from mineral coupon in-situ incubated in ocean water Damariscotta River, Maine, United States -... | ecosystem: Environmental > Aquatic > Marine >... | reverse complement strand
AAGCAAAACTGACCATCAGAAAAGCCTATGGCTTTAGAACCTTCAGAACAGCCGAAATAGCGCTATATCATACGTTAGGTGGTTTACCTGAACCAAAGTTTACCCACAGATTCTGCTGAAGAGCCGATTAATTAAATAGCCCGGCAAGGTATCTGGAAGCTCATTAAGAGCAATCTCTCCGGTTACAGGATCAGGCTCTGGAAGATAAGAGTTGATAATAGTTTCGTCGTCTGCCGTAGCAGGCTTAAATGAGAGCGCTAACTTTTTACCTGCTAACGCCACAGTAGGTTGTTCAATTTTAATGAGAGTGCCAGTGGGAACACCGTATAACTCGCCCTGTAGGTGATATTCAAATTTATGCCTGAGGTTTTCAGGCACTTCACTAAAATAGTGTTGGCGGGCAATAACATTATACGGCAAACCTGCCGGTAGTGGTCTCGGCAAAATTAATTGTGTTCTTTTAAATCCATTTAGAGAGGAATCAATAGGATCAAGACCTTGAGTATTAATATACTCTTCAATTTGATTCTGATAATTAATTAACATTGTTTCAATCGCTTGCTGCGGCACATTTTGCACCCAGCCTTCGATTTCGTTAATAGTAGCATTTTGGTTAATACTATCTACCAGCGATTGCGCATCAAATGGAACACTATCTTGTAAATTCACCCCTTCCTGGAACTCGTATTGTTTAAAACTCGCATCCATCGGTATCCAGTGGTCGCCATAGCGGTTTTTCATACCTCTTGAGGGTTCAAAATCCACATAGGCTTCCACCCAGGTATGCTCCAAACGAATATCAGTAATCACACCGTTGAGTCTGCGACCGATATTGGGAATACCACCTTGTCCCATTAGGTTTTGGGCTGCTGCTGAGGTTTCTACACCGCCGACCCAGTTGAGCACTTTGTCAGTAGGAATATCCACGGTGCCGTAAGCATAGCGGGCGGGAATACCGGAAGCTCTTAATAAGGCAATCAAAAGGCTGGCGGTATCGATGGCATTACCACGCTTGGTTTCCAGGGTTAATTGACTGCCTTGAATGGAACCATAGCTGGTTTTTCTCCTAGAATTCGCAGTTAAGTAAACTATCTTCCTTCATAACCCCTACAGATTTTTCTATAGCCAGCCACATTTAACTAAAATAATAATCAAACCGAAAAACAAAACCGCTCCAATAGTAAATATAATCTGATGATTCAGGTAATTAAAATCCTCTGTATTTCCCTTCTTTGAGAAATACGGTTTTTTCTTGCTCATTATCTATACCTCAATATGGTTATGTTCGCCTACGACAACTTGATATGACTAGATCTACAACAAGAGATTGAATATAGTTAATCAATTGAGTAATGACTATAACTAAAACAATTAACAGTATTGGATTGACAACTGCAGCAACCAATAAAAAACTTAAATTAGTTAGATAACCACCTATTAAGTTAGCGAGAAAAGCGCCAGTTATTGCATTAAACTCATTACACCCAGCAACGTCTAATATATTAAAAAAGTTTCCTGCAAACCCAAACCAAGCACTTGCAAAGCCGCTTAGAAACCTTAAAGAACGTGATGCACTATCTGCATTAGATAAGTAAACTAATACATTAGCAGTAGCCGACAATATAGTATCCCCTCCATTACTTCCGCCTGCTATTTTATAAGCTCCGGCCCCCGTATTAGGGTCAATCAGTAAATACCCCTCACCCACCCAACCATTAAAATTAATCTGGCCTCCATGGGTTGTAGCTACTTTTCCAGCAAGCACCGCATTTCTAATCTCAAATTCCGTCTCTGACGGTAAATTAATTGCCCCTAGCGCTACGTTGAGATTATTCTGATCAATCGTCCAAATCTTCTGTCCTTCCGCGCTGGCAATCCCCAAGGCTTTGACCGCACTGATTCCCTGCGCTGGGGCAGCATCTGTGCTAAACATCTGCTCCGGCACCAAATGCTCCATCGCACTTGCTCTTGCTCCCACGCTTTGGTTATAGCTAGACCAAACTTGAGTATCATTCTGTTTATTTACCGTTTGATAAGTGTAATGATCCACATCCATTACCAAACCTGCAAATGTCACTCCTCTGGGAATACCAAACCAATATTGGGTGCCCAAACTAGTACCGAATAATCCATAGCTAGGGGAGCGATATTGCACAATGTCAGAGCTTTGAGCAGAAATGTCATCTTGTACTCCATTGAGCGCCAAGTAGCTAAAGATAGTGCCGTACATCAAATCACCCACGACTTCATGCCTGGTCAGCGTAGCAAGCTGGGTTTCATCACCACTTTCCAATTTTGCTTTGGTCGCTTCCACCTGCTGCTGTAATTGCACAGCCCGTTCCGGGCTACTGCCCTGTAGATCAATTCCTATCGCCCGATATTCTCCCGCTATCGGATGGTTAACCGCCCGCCGCCAGCCTTTATCCGGGCTGTAAAGCCCCAGGGTTTCATACAAAGTGGTGCCCATCGTACCCACATTGATGCTGTGTTGCACTTCCCCATCCTGAGTAAATTCCGCTGTCAGATTGATCAAATAACCAGGTAAGCTATCCGGCAATTGGCTGGGATCGATTTCACCGGTCACTGGATCAGGCTCCGGCAGGTAGGAGTTAATAATCGCTTCATCTTCTTCTGTGGAGGGCTTAAACGAGAGGGCGAGTTTTTTACCCGCCAGTGCTACCGTGGGCTGCTCTACTTTGAGCAGTGTACCTGTAGGGGCACCATATAACTCACCTTGCAAATGGTATTCAAATTTGTGCCTTAAATTGTCAGGGACTTCACTAAAATATTGCTGACGGGCAATCATATTGTAGGGTAAACCTGCCGATAAAGGCGCAGCAGGAAGTATGGTAATGTTTTGAAGTCCCAACACTTCACCCACAGTGGCATTCGGGTTTTGCGTGTTGATATAGTCTTCAATTTGTTGTTGAAATTGCGTCAGTTGATCTTCTATCGCTTGCTGCGGCACGTTTTGCACCCAGCCTTCGGTCTCATTGACAGTCGCATTTTGGTTAATGTTATCGACCAGGGCTTGAGCGTCGAAAGGCACATTGGTTTGCAAGTCCATACCTGTTTCAAATTCGTATTGTTTAAAACTCGCATCCATTGGTATCCAGTGGTCGCCATAGCGGTTTTTCATACCTTTTGAGGGTTCAAAATCCACATAGGCTTCCACCCAGGTATGTTCCAAACGAATATCAGTAATCACACCGTTGAGTCTGCGACCGATATTGGGAATACCCCCTTGCCCCATTAGGTTTTGAGCTGCTGCTGAGGTTTCTACGCCGCCGACCCAGTTGAGCACTTTGTCGGTGGGAATATCCACGGTGCCATAGGCATAGCGAGCAGGAATACCGGAAGCTCTTAATAAGGCAATCAAAAGGCTGGCGGTATCGATGGCATTACCACGCTTGGTTTCCAGGGTTAGTTGACTGCCTTGAATGGAACCGTAACTGGGAATAAAACGAATGTTGTTATGCACCCAGGTGTAAATCTCGACAGGATTATGGTTAAGCTCTGCCGCCAGGGTTTGGATGGCCTCGGTGATTTGTACGTCCAGCGTTGGATTTAAATCCGCTTGCGTGGGGCCGTTAACTTGCTCAAAAGCATTCGACAGCAGTTGCGGATCAACAGGGCCGGTTTGCGCGATTTGGGTATAGCGCGTATGAGGATTAAGTCCCAACGCGGCCTGAAGATCGGCTTCGGTTTCACCCGGCTCACGCACATCACTACTGGGTGTACCAAAAGGTAATTGGTTGGGATCAAAGGGCGCATTAGGTTTTTTAAAGCGCTGTTGATTGAGGTTATCGGTTAACGTTTGTAACGCGACTTCTTTGCTGGCATCGTCGGTGGCATTAATCAGGGTATCGAGTTGCTGCCGCAAGGTGTTGTATTGGGTTTCAATTTGACTGTGTGCTTGTTGCTGGCGTGCTTGCGCAACAGCGGGCAATTGTTTGTCGGTAATCTGTTGATTCACACTGTCGAATTCGGCAATAGCTTCCAGATAAGCCGCTTCAATACTGGTTTTGAGGTCCGCCAGCTGTGCCTGTTCGTCGCTGGTCACGGGGTCATCATCGGCGTCGGTAATATACTCCCAGAGTCCAGCGTCTTGTTCCCGTTGCTGTCGGGCTTGAGGCAGTTCTTTGGTGACTTTATCTTGCAATTTGTGCAAACGATGGGCCAGTTTTTTGGCGCTGGTATTTTCTTTAATCTGTTCCAATTGTTGCTGACGCAACTCGTCTTCGGGCAATTCCTGGGCAATGGCAGAACCAGTAGGAGAGAGGTAAAACACAAAGGTAAAAAAGAAAATGGTTAACCAGACGACGCCTTTGGCGGGACGTCCGCTACGAAAGTAATCCAATCCAGTGGGTTGCATTGATGCGGCTCTCAAGGTCATTTTCAAGGTCGTCGTCATTGTCTAATCCTTCTATCCTTAGCCTTGTGCCAGTAAATTGAACAGCACACGATCCAGATACAGACGGGCTTGTTGCGCGTCGGACTGGTCGGCATCCATTAATTGATCGGTGGCGCTGAGCAATTGACTGATCGCCTGCGGAATATCGTTTTGTACGATGGCGGTTTGTGCTGCTTGCACATGGGTGAGCGCCTGACTGATGCGATTATCGTCTGGATAGCTCGCCAGCAAACTTTGCAGCAGCGTGGTAGCTTCCGCGAGATAATCCGGTTCAGATTCTGGTATTAGGATCAGTGTTTCTTGATGAATGTCGACAAATTGGCCATCCGATTCCAGGCTAACAGTGATATCGACGCTGGCGCTATTGGCGTTGAGTAGCTGACCGTATACAGTGGCATCGGCGCTGCTACTGGCATTAAGCATCAATGTCCATTGCCAAATACCTTGTTCCGCATCAATCAGTGTCATACCGGGTACTTGGTCAATGGCATTCAGATTATCGGAGAGATTAAACATCACCCGCAGGCTGACTGGAACAGTCTGGCTTGCCAGAGAGAGCTTGATCGGTATGACCACACCCTCGCGTACCGTAATGTCATCCGGCTGGATGATGTCAAAAGTATGCTGCATTAAAGCTTCATAGGGGTTGCCATCTTCCTGGCGAGTACCTTCATCAAGGGTATCAAAACCGATATAAACGGCATTGCCTTGACCATAGCGGTAGGCAACGGCGGCGGCATCTACATCACTGAGGTTGTAACAGTTGGGTTCGTCGGTGGCAGTGCCTTTTTTCGGGTTGATATAGGAGCCTAGGATATTGGAGCCACAGCGCTCAAAGTCCAATTTAATCGGTGGATTAATCACGGTTTCGGGCCAGGTTTCGCCCAGAGCACCTGCTGGAATCAGTACGCCGTCGGCCTGTTGTTCACGACCGGTGGAATAAATACCCAAGGCACGTTCGATATGGTTGTTACGACGGTTAAACGCACCGGCGATAACGAAACCGGCACCGGCATTAACCGCTTCACCCAGTTGTTGCTCCACCTCCGGCAACAAAGTGACTTTCTCTGAAAATAAGGCATAGCTGTGGTACAAGCCACTATGAAATTCGCCCGCAAAATCATCAGCATTAAAGACAATGGTGTAGCTGTAACCGGCATTGTCCAGCAAGGCTCTTAAAGCTGTTTCCTGATTGGCCAATGATGTTAAATCGCTGGTACCATTGGCGTCCAGGGCATCCATTAAAATTAATAATCGGCCTCGGTTACTGGTTTCCAGAGTCACGACTATCGGAGGTACGGTAACGGTAAACCCGGCAAAATCGAGGGTGGATAGTTGACCGTTAATGTCCGCTTGCAGTAAGCAGGCATAGTTACCTAGTTTCAAGGGACCGGTGTCATAGGGGTGGTTAGCGAGATGTTCTTGGCCAGGGGAGAAGGTCAACAGCTCACTATCAACGGTGACTTCGCTTTGACTATCAACGTTCATCAAACGATAGTAAATCGTTGATTCTACTGATACGGAGGCTGAACGGTTACTGAGCTTTTCTGTGCAGTTGACAGGCTGACCACGATTGACTTCCACTTGATCCACGGTAACGGAACCCACCAAGTGGGCCAGAGGCTGGTCGATCACACTAAACATCGCGCTATCAGTGGCCAGCTGCTCCGCCACGGTTACATTCCAGAGAGTAATGGAAGCCTGATAAATACCCGCTGGGGCGTCGTTCAACGCTAAGGTATTAAAATAGGTGTTAACTGCACCCGCCTCCAAGGCAGTGACAACGATATTTTTACGCAATATTTCTTGGCCGTTGGGGTCGGTGATGGCAATCACCGCCAGAACCGGTGATTGGCTGGCGTTTAAGGCTTGGTTAATCACCTGGGATTCCACTTGTACCGGTTCATAAGCCAGGTACGTTTGTTTATCAGTGGAGATACCGGTTCCGTAGGCAATACCCGGTAAGAGTTGTTGGCCGTCTGAGGCTTGAATGGTAAAGCTGGCAATCGCCTCGATTTGCAAACGGCCCTGGCTATCGCGCACGGTGGCGTACACTTGATAACTCCCGGCAGGATAAAGGCCCGTATTCCATGTATGACCAAAGGTTTGCTGTTCACCGGCCAATAGATTAACAGCCAGTTGATCTGCCAAGGCAGCAACCGTTGCGCCTCCGGCTGTGCGCAGGGCAACGGTTAAGATACCGTCACTAAAAACGGGACCAGTATTGGTGGCGACGCTGCTAATCACCACGGGTTCGTTAATACCATAAACGACTTTATCTGTCGCTGTAGTCAATTGTAGTTCGCTAGCGGCGGTCACTTCGGGAATATCGATGGCACGGGTAATGATTTCGCCGGTAAAAGAGTTGGCGAATTGCAGTTGTGCATTCGTGGCAACAGGGCGTACTTCGTCTAGTATTAAGTTGGCAATAGCCAGATCCAAATCGATTTGACGACCTGAGCCGGTCACACCAATAAGATCCCAGTGATAATTGACACTGCCATCACTCAGGGGCTGGGTATCGTCCGGCATAACAGAGGCATTTAGCAGCGTTATATCATCCGGCAAGGTAATGTCGAGGCTCACATCTAAGCCACCTAAACGTTCCAGGGCACGAGGCATATAGGCCATAACCATGCTGGTACTGCCAAGGCGAGTAGAGAAATATTGACCCGGCCAAGAACCATCGCCACCTTGGGTATTGAGCAAATAGGTAATGGCATTGCGCACCATCGGGTCTTCAGCAGAGGGGTTGGTGTAATCGAGAGCATAACCCACCCAAGCCGTTGTTAACGGATCGCTGCCTGAACTTGAAAAACGTCCCCAACCGCCATCACCGCGTTGACGCTCGCGAAGCATTTGTTCGGCTATCACTATCGCCGCTGCGAGTTGGTCTTTTAAGGTGGAGTCTTCCACTACAGTGTTAAGTTCCGCCAAACCCATTAAGCGAAATGCAAGTAGAACAATTTCATTGTTGTTGGCGTTTTGTCTCGCCAAGAAATAATTGGCAATATTCGGTAAGCCATTTTTTAAGGTGGTGATAAGGCTGCGATCCAGTGTTGTTTCGGTAACTCGACCCAATACGTTGGCCGTATTGTCGGTAAATAAAATATCACCCGCTACTTCGGCAATACTGTACATACTTTTCGGATTGTTATTTCTACCCACAAGCGAGGCCAGAGTTTTATCGGCACGGATTAGGTGCAAAGCAGATGGTGAAGTGGCTCCGCTATTCGAATAGCGTTCCGTAGAGACATAATAATGATCTAACTCAGCCGCCTTTTCGATTTGATGGGGAGGAAAGGCCAAACCATCTACAAAAACGTCAACAACTCCAGCACTATCCACCGACAAGATATTAAAGCTGGATTTATTGGCTATCAGTAATTGATCATCATGACCGATCGTTAGGCCCACAGGCACATTTAATAAACCGCCGGATACAAATACCACGGCATCCAAATTATTGGATACCCGCCAAATCCGGTGATTATTCCAATCAGAGACATATAACTCACCTTGCCAACGCACAATATCCCGCAAGCCTGATGTCAACGACACTTCGTCAACCGTACTATCACTATTAATTCTTAATAAAAGCGTGTCTGTGGTTGCAAATAGTGTCCCATCAGCATCGAACCACACATCGTATAACTGCCGATTATTCGCATCTAAATAAACAACTTCACTGCTGTTATCCAGCGTATTAAAACGTTCAATCATGCCTTGTTTGGCAATATAAAGGATATCGCCCACTTGATGGACGCCAAAGGGCCGAGCACGAGCACTATTAAGCTGAAGGTTAGTGCCCAATTGATAATCAGGTAGGCTAGTATCCGCCAATTGTTGATCGGCACGAATTAACTCAGCAATAGCTTTGGTGGTAATGGAAGTACCGCCTTCACAACACGAACTTAACCAACCGGTATTATGGTCTCTAACCCAATACACTTGATCACCACTGGTGGTACGTCGTCCCCAAAGGTAATCCAGCGCTTTAAGTTTAGTGCGATGAGCGCTCTGCTTATCCTGCCACTCGGATAGAGCCCAAGAAGAAAGCATATTCTGTGTTTTTATAAAACCATCATGGGAAATGCGCAATCGCCCATCGTTTTGCTGTGAGCTGGCAATCACATTAAATAAAAAATTGGTTTGATCCTGATTGATATCCGCCTGCCCTATCGCGGAAGACATGCCCAACAGCGATTGCGTTTGCGTATGACAACCCAGGCAGCGATTGCGTTTGTGCCAGACAACCGCTTGATCACCCACATAAGCGCCACCGTTAGTAACTGCCTGACGCACCTGCTCAAATAAAGGATCAGTTGAACCACCTTGAGTTGTGTCTACACCTTTAATATTGAAGTGGGCTGTGGTTTGGCTATCACCTTCGGGAAATACCTGTTGATCCAGATAAAACTCCGCTGTTGCTAGATCTCCAACATAGTAAATACCCACAATATTGCCAGCATCGGGAAAGTCAGTACGGGAAATGGTGACAGAAAGATGGCCTGCTTCGGTCGGCACCCAAGTACCAAAATCCAACACCGCCACCTGACTGGCTGTCAGTTCATCTTGAAACGCCACGCGGGTTAAAAGTTCATCACCCACTTCATTGGCAATGGATAACTGGTAGTCACCCGCAGGTAATAAATCATTACCGGCATTGGCCAGAAACACTGATAAATTGACCAGCGTATCACTGCCAGCCTGGGTTAAGGGCGGTGAAAAATCCAGTGCGCCGCCCAGTTGCACGGTAGAAGCAATATCCAGATGGGTGGAACCACTGGTAAACACCACGCCACTGGGCAAACTGGCACTAATACTGCCATTTTCAATCACATCGACTTTAATCAAGTACTGCCCAGGCAATAACTGGCCAGTGTTAAATGGAAAACCTAACACATGCACTTGACCAGCGGCAAAGTTGATCACGGGGTTTTGTTGTGTAGTACCGGGTATAAGTGCAGTTAAGTCTTTAATCCATGCACCTTCGCTATCAAACACTTGGCCACGCACAATTACATCGGCAACCTCCGCGCTCAAATTTTGCACGGAAGCAGTCATGGTAGTGTCAGTGTTAGCGCCCAGTAGGTCACCGGAAGTTTGTACACTGTAAATTTGCCAGCCATCATTACCAACTGGTTCCAACGTCAGATCTAGCAGATAGTTGCCAAAACGTTCGACGCTAATGACACGGCTAAGTGGAATAAAGCCTTCCTTTTCAGCCGTTAAAGTAAAGGACAAACTATTGATATCGGCAATGTTATATTGGCCGTTGTTGTCCGTGGCAATAGTTAAATTTTGGTTATCGATATCCAATATCGCATCGCTGATCGGCTGTCCCGTATTGTCACGCACTACACCTTGCAAACTCAGGGCACTGGTTTCATCACCATCCGGTGTTAACGCGAACGTCACCGCAAGATCACCAAAGCCGCTGGCAGTGAGTTGGTTGGTTTGCGATAAATAACCCGCCGCAGAAACCGCTAAGGTAAAACTGGTGGACTCAATGCCCAACAATTGAGCTTGACCATTGCTATCGGTGACGACGGTTCGCGTACCTTGGCTAATACTCGTATTGGCAACAGGCGCTTGCGTCACCGCATCTCGCACTATGATCGTTAAAGAAATCGTATCCGCCGCTGTGGTATCCGATAGCACGTAAAGTGGCAAATCACCAATTTGACCATTGCTACCCGGCGGAAAATTTAGGTTATAAGTGGCAGGCACATAAGCCGGATGAGACAAAGCCAGGGTGTGATCTCCCCGCGCAACACCAGACACTATAAATAAACCATTAGTATCTGTTGTTGCTTGTTCAACACCATCTAAGGTAAGCGCGACACTATCAATCGGTAGGCCACTGGCGCCGTCAACGATACGCCCACTTAAATCTGTTGGCGTATCGTCGAGTACTGTATCTAATGAATTTAGGCGAAAGCGGTAATCGTAACTACTACCAACCACTAACGCGACATTGGAAGTGATCGAATGATATCCCACTGCATTAACAGTGATGGTGTAATTGCCCTCGCTCAACGACGCGAAAGAAAAGGCACCGTCACTATCGCTTTGTATTTGTGCTGATGAGGCTCCTGTGAAAACCAATTCGGCCCCCATTAAAGGGGTTCTCGTTGCTGCATCGACCACCGTACCCAATACCACTAAACGATTCTGATCCCCTGCCAAGGGAATCGCACCCAGTTCATTGCTGCCAGGAAGCAAAGAGAGAGATTTGATAGCCGTTAAATAGCCGCTTTTCACCAAGTTCAGATTTAAAGACGAAGTGGTTAAGCCGCTAAAACTAAAGCGGCCTTCGGCATCAGTCAATGTGGTCAAATTGTCGTTACCCGCAACACTGACCTGCACGCCCGCAATCGGCTGATCACTACCGGAGATCACAGCACGACCAGTGACACTGGCCAACAACGCACCGTTTTTGCTGGCTTCATAAGCCAACAATGCACGTAAACAAAGCGCTGTTGAAAACACATCCTCAGCCCAACTGCCAGCGACCGCTTGCCCATTCAGCACTTGGTCTGCCAGCACCGATAAATCCGTGGTGGTATTGGCTGCTGAGAGCGAAGACAAGGCCACGCAGTGTTGAAACACCGTGCTATCCAATGGCGTAGTAGCAAGGGTTTGTTGTGTTAAGAACGTTTGCGCCCGCGCAATATTTTCACCAATGGCAAATTGTGCTTGATAGCCAACTAATAAGGAAACTATACGACCCGTTAAATAAACGGACTGCGTGATGATATACCCCCAGGCACCCGCCGATGTTTGTGTGTTAACCAAATAGCTAATCGCTTGAAAACGTGTGTTGGCATCCAAACCACCGGCAATTTCCAAAGCGCGCAACGCCCAATAGGTATCATAAGGGGTACTTTGATAATCGGGTTTATTGGCAAAACCGCCATCGGCATTTTGACGCCGGGTTAATAAGGTGGTTAAGGATTCTCCCTGATGGCTGGATAAACCGGCGATGATTTTGGCAGCCAATAATTCTGTATCCTCACCTATACTGGTTTGCAGATAACCAACGATTAAATCGGGATTGACGCTTGCAGGGCTACCGGAAAATAAACGGCTGACTAGCGTTTCAAGAGAAGACTGAGAGGGGTTGGCGATATCCGTGGCTTGGTAAACCCCACCATCGGTTTGTTGTTTATCCGACAACCAAACAACACCTTGATCACTATCGGCAAAACTCGGAAAAGCAGTGAGTATAAAAAATATTGGCAAGAAAATGCGAATAAGATAATGCACAACAATCCCTTTGTTCATTTATTGAAGTTTTTATACTACGATTAGTGACTATCCAAATAATTATGATGAAGCGTGTCGTCACCTTTAGTCATACACCAACTGGTTTGGTCAACATCCAATTAGTTCAATACAGCAAGTAGCATACATCATTACAAAAGCAATAAGAATTCGTCAATAGCTTTTTCATAACTTCCTGTTATTTTGTGCATTTGCATCATTTTTCGCAATCAACAATTGGTATTTCTAACACTTTTTATATCATTTTCACCCTAACGCTAATGAAAAGATAAATTAATCGCCAGTATTGTTGTTGTGTTATCGGGCAATTATTGGATAAACGTACAAGTATCACTGCGACAAAATTTGAATGATAAGAGGTGAAAAGTGGACCTCATCACCGACACAGTCAATCTGCTTTTATAAGTGAAATACCTAAATCTGTTTCATGCTGCTAAAGGCAATCCCGAAAGCAAGTCATAACATATCTGATAGGGGGGCATTCTGCTCGGGCTGGCATGCCGCCTGTCTATGTAGTAATCTGCAGACCGTACTCATCCCAGAGGTCGTCACGCAATCGCCGAGATCCCTTGAACGGGTGCCTCAGATGTAACGCATCCAACTCCCGCATCAAATCCCATTCCTCGTCGCTGACCAAACCAGGCGCTCGGTAGACCGAGGGTCGGTTGATATCCAGCATCTTGCATTAGCGGCTAACCGGAAAATCATGAGACCACTCTATCTTCGCGAAGGTTCTTGATATATTAGCCTTCGACGAAAAATCAATTTGTAAGGAAGAAGCCATTTTTGCACTGAAAGAATACTGAGCTCCTGGCGCTCTATATCGCAGCAACGATAATGATACTTAACCTGGATACTTCATCAATAATTTTTACATGAAAAAAGATTGGCGCGAAGCAACACAATCTGGTGATTGCGAACGGGTTCTTTTCCTTTTGAGCGAAGGAGCAGATATCGATTCACTGGATCATCACAACCAAACGGCATTAATCAATGCGGCTTATCGCGGAGACATTACACTTGTTAAATTGCTCGTTAAACATGGTGAAAACTGAACCACACCGCCAAACATCACCTCTCAGCGCTCATGCTGGCAGTCATCAATGGCCACGTTGAAATTGTTCACATTCTGACAGAAGCAGGAGCAAACACAGAGCTCACGGGAAGCAAGGGGCACTTCGACTGCACTCCACTAGAGTATGCGGTGAAACAAGGACACACTGAAATTGCCACCATTCTTCATAATCACGGTATACAAGTGGATTAAAACCGTTCTCTCTGCACAGACTACCCATAGTCAGAAACCAAACCCTTTCTGCGCTGAAAAGCATTCTGAGCAGTTTAGGTTGCTAACGCGGCAGTCGATTGAACAAAATACAGTGTGCCCAATAAATAAACCTTGAAGCGTGCCTGATTGTTTACCTACAAACAGGTTTCCGGAATACTTTTCTCATGCTTCTCACGTTCTTGATGCAACGAAGGAAAAGAGGGCAAAACTTCCTGGCCTATCTCCTCAAGCACATCAGCAGCGGGTCTTGTTCCGTATTTAAGATTTAAAACGATGTGATTGACGCCAGCCTCACGTGATGCGCCGAGAAACTCAATCAAATGGTTGCGCCCTGACTGGAATCCAAGATGTATCGACCTAGGTGGTGCATTTGGGTCTTCAGCCAAATCAATATACAAAGATTGGGAAAAGGGTTTGAAACCACTAGGCGAGTTTTTCGTCAGTTGTCGCCAATTGTTAACCATCCCTGTTTGCTGCTCGAGACTCCGTGGGTAGGTAATCCAACCGTCACCGTTTTCTGCAATCCATTCGAGGCTTTGTTGGCTATGCCCTGTGATAAGTGCAGGGATGCGCTCACCATAGGGTTTGGGAATCAGGTCTACTCCGTTGAACTGACCTAAAGAAGAATCGATAGCTGGAAACGAGTTATCAAGGGCAGTTCTGAAATAGTGCAGCGTTTCCCGGAAGCGTTCTCCACGAGTCGCAAAATCAATATTGAAAGCGGGATATTCGACCGGCCTGTCACCCGAGGCAATTCCTAAAACCAGACGCCCACCAGACAACGTGTCAATCGACGCCGCTGCCTTTGCAAGATGTACAGGATGCCTCAGCGGAAAAACAACGCTGCCAGTTGCCAATGCGATACTGGAAGTATGTGCAGCAATGTAACCCAGATATACCCAAGTATCATAAATCTGTCCAACGTCCCCAAAGCTTGGGTCGTGCAGGGGAACATCTCGAAACCATAATGCGGCAAAATCCAGTGCTTCGGCCCGCTTTGCCAGCGCAACCTGATTCTCCATTTTCGGAATACTGCCTGAGTAACTTTCGATGGCGAAAAAAACACCAAGAGTTAATTGCTCTGGCGCAAACATTTTTTCATATCCACAATTAAACTCTGCAACATTCATAGGCTTTCCTTTCCTTTTATCTAAATACCAAAAGAGGCCGATTCTACAACATATAAAATATTTTCAGTGTATCTAAGAGGGGTATTCTCAATTAATAACCCTATTTTTTCGGATTGTATCTGAAAAACGCCATGCTGCGCACATTAAGAAACTGATTCAATATCCATGCTTTTGTGAAATAAATGCCAACAACACAAAGACATTCGGGTAAATATTTTAACCGGGAGTCCGCTTACTTAATACGAGGGCAATTCAATTTACTTATTGCTGCCTCAAACACAGTAATTGGCTATATCAAAATATGCTGACATATACTCGGTGACCGCCTGTGATTGTTTCATCTCATCCCAGCCTTCTCCCCACTAAAGGTAGAAGGAATAAAAACCACCACCAACCAATAAAGGCCTGCTCTTTATGCCAATAACAAAAACTGCCAGCGAACAGGAAGTTACTCTCGAAAAAAACGTAGAGGTCAAAAACACCACCTGCTACATGTGTGCCTGTCGCTGCGGTATTCGCGTCACCCTACGTGACGGCGAAGTGCGTTACATCCAGGGCAATCCGGATCACCCGCTCAATAAAGGCGTGATCTGTGCCAAGGGCAGCTCCGGTATTATGAAGCAGTATTCCCCCGCCCGACTCAGCAAACCATTGAAACGCCGCGAAGGCGCAGAACGTGGCACATCGGATTTTGAGGTCATCTCCTGGGATGAGGCCTTCAAGATGATGGAAACCCGCCTGCGTCACTTACGTGAAACTGATCCGAAAAAATTTGCTTTGTTCACTGGCCGTGACCAGATGCAGGCGTTAACCGGCCTGTTCGCGAAAAACTTCGGCACACCAAATTACGCGGCCCATGGCGGCTTCTGTTCCGTAAACATGGCCGCCGGCATGATTTACACCATTGGAGGCTCCTTTTGGGAATTCGGTGGCCCAGACCTGGAGCGTTCCAAATTATTCCTGATGTTCGGCACCGCCGAAGATCACCATTCCAACCCGATGAAAATAGAGCTGTCCAAGTTCAAACGTAACGGTGGGCGCTTTATCTCCATCAACCCGGTGCGCACCGGTTACTCCGCTATCGCCGACGAGTGGGTGCCCATCAGACCTGGCACCGATGGTGCTTTGCTGTTAGCGCTGATTCACGAAATCATCAAGACCGGCCTCTATGATCGTGACTTCCTGATTCAATATTCCAACAGCGCCCAACTCATCAACATCGATGCAGACAGCGATGATTTCGGCCTGTTTATGCGTGGTGATGAATACGATGAGGGCAAAGCCTACCCCCACGACGAAATGTGGTGGGATCGCAATACCGACAAAGCCGTGCAAACCCATACCGAAGGTGCCGACCCGGTGCTACTGGGCGAATTTACCCTGGATGATGGCACGCCGGTAAAAACCGGTTTTCAGTTGCTGGTGGAGCGTGTCAAAGATCACACCCCGGAATGGGCCGCTGACATCACCGGCATTCCTGTGGATACCATCCGCCGTCTGGCTCACGAAATGGGCATTACCGCCCGTGACAAAAAGATCGAACTACCCATCGCCTGGACCGATGCCTGGGGTAAGGAGCATGAATCCGTCACCGGTAACCCCGTGTCCTTCCATGCCATGCGCGGCCTCGCGGCACACTCCAATGGTTTTCAAAGCATTCGCGCACTGTCGATCCTGATGTCGATTCTCGGCACCATTGACCGCCCTGGCGGCTTTCGTCACAAAGCACCCTTCCCGCGCCCCATTCCGCCCTGTCCGAAAACCCCCAATGGCCCTCATGGCGTAAAACCCAACTCTCCGCTCGGCGGTATGCCGCTGGGCTGGCCTGCTGACCCTAACGATTTATTCGTGGACGACGATGGCAACCCCATACGCCTGGACAAAGCCTTTTCCTGGGAATACCCGTTATCGGTACATGGCATGATGCACAACGCCATCACCAACGCCCATCGAGGCGATCCGTACAAAATCGACACACTGATGATTTTCATGGCCAACATGGCCTGGAATTCCACCATGAATACGACGGAAGTTCGCAAAATGCTCAACGACAAAGATGAAAAGGGTGAGTATAAAATCCCTTTTCTTATCGTCTGCGATGCCTTTCAATCCGAAATGATCGCCTTTGCCGATCTGGTATTACCGGACACCACGTATCTGGAACGACACGACGTGATGTCTATGCTCGACCGACCCATCTCCGAATTCGATGGCCCCGCAGACTCTGTGCGCATCCCAGTGCTGCCACCCAAGGGTGAATGCAAACCGTTTCAGGAAGTACTCATTGAACTGGGTTCACGCCTCGGCCTCCCTGCCTTCACTCACAAAGATGGCTCACGTAAGTTCCGCGACTACCCGGACTTCATCACCAATTTCGAAACGGAACCCGGCTCAGGCATCGGTTTTCTCGCGGGCTGGCGCGGTAAGAGCGGTGAAAAAATCATGAGCGGTGAACCCAATCCTGATCAATGGAAGATGTACGAAAAAAATAACTGTGTGTTCCATCACGAGTTACCCAAATCGTACCAGTACATGCGTAACTGGAATCAGGGATACCTGGAATGGTCGCGATATCATCGCCTGACCCGTTACACAGACCCAATCAACATTCACATTTACAGTGAAGTGTTGCAAAAATTCCGTTTGAGCGCACAGGGCAAATACGCAGGCAAACAGCCACCGGATCATTTACGCAAGCGTATCGAAACCTACTTTGATCCGCTGCCGTTTTATTACGAGCCACTGGAAAGCCAGTTGTCGGATAAACACAAATATCCACTCAACGCCATCACTCAGCGTCCCATGGCAATGTACCACTCCTGGGATTCTCAAAATGCCTGGTTGCGACAGATTCACACACACAACTATTTGCACGTCAACCCGAAAACCGCACGCGCTGCGGATATCAACGACGGCGACTGGATGTGGGTGGAATCACAATGGGGTAAGGTACGCTGCATGTGTCGTTTTTCCGAAGCAGTGGAACCCGGCACCGTATGGACCTGGAATGCCATCGGTAAGGCCAGCGGTGCATGGAATCTCACCCCCGACGCCAACGAATCGCAAAAAGGCTTTTTGCTCAATCATTTGATTTCAGAGGAGCTACCCGCCCACGAGACGGGTGAACACATCTCCAACTCTGACCCCATTACCGGTCAGGCCGGCTGGTACGACGTACAGGTACGTATTTACAAAGCTGACGCCAACGAAGAACCCATAAGCTCACCACAATTTGACACTATGCTGCCTGTACCCGGCGAAGCAAAACGCACATCATGGTTAAGTTATTTTGCGGGTAAAAAACCCGCCAAACTTAACATTGGCAAAAGGAAAAAATCATGACGCAACTCGCATTAGTTATCGATTTAAATGTATGCGTCGGCTGCCACGCCTGCGTCACCAGCTGTAAGCAATGGAACACTTCCGGTGCCGCCGGTTCATTGATGGACGACAATCCCTACGACAAAGACCCCACCGGCACTTTTTTCAATCGCGTGCAAACCTATGAAGTGGGTGAATTCCCCAACACCGAAACCGTACATTTTCCCAAAAGTTGCCTGCACTGCGAAGATCCGCCTTGTGTACCGGTGTGCCCTACCGGAGCCAGTTACAAGCGCAAGGAAGACGGTATTGTGCTGGTAGACTACGACAAATGTATCGGCTGTAAGTATTGTTCGTGGGCCTGTCCTTACGGCGCACGCGAAATTGATGAAAAACAAAAAGTGATGAAAAAATGCACTCTTTGTGTCGATCGTATCTATGATGATGCACTACCGGAAGCCGAACGCAAACCGGCCTGCGTGCTGGCCTGCCCCACCTCAGCGCGCCTGTTTGGTGACGTGCATGATCCTGAATCCGAAGTTTCCCTCGCCATTTGTGAAAGCGGCGGCTACCCTCTGATGCCCGAATGGGGTACGCAACCAGCGAACCACTATTTGCCGCGTCGCAAAACCCGGATCAAACTGCATAAAGATGAATTAACGCGTGTCGACAACCCACTCAAAAAAGATGGTCGACTGCCCAGAACCGACCCGGATGCGCCATTTCTGGAAGACAGCGTATCCTGGTAAAAACTCAGAGAAAAGATACAAGATAAAAGGAAGCAGGAATGATTTTTGCCTATCAAATGGTTCAAGAGCATCGCCCTTTTATCTTTACCCTTTCCTCTTTTATCTGATTTTCGGAGAAAATTTTATGCATCCTGCATTTTCGGTTATCTTTTTAACCACCCTCATCGGTGCCGGTCAAGGCTTGTTTCTGGCTCTGATCACCGCTGAAGCTTTCAGCCATATAGGCGACCTGCCGGTACAAGAACATAGCTTTTACAGCAATGGCAGCCTGTTATCGCTCGGCCTGTTAATTGCGGGACTGATCGCTTCATTTTTCCATTTAGGCCGCCCGGAGAGAGCTTGGCGCTCCGCCGCCATGTGGCGCACTTCATGGCTGTCTCGCGAAGTCATCGTCCTGCCAGCCTTTATGGGCGTGGTCTTTATCTACGGCCTGCTACATTATCTGGAGCTGCCCGAAACTGACCTTACATTGATGGTAGGCATCGTCGGTGTAATCTTGTGTTTCGCTCTGTTCATCTGCACCGGGATGATCTACGCCTGCCTGAAATTTTTGCAGGAATGGCACACACCACTAACGCCCATTAATTACACCCTGTTTGGCATGAGTTCCGGCTTTACCCTGGCCACCGCCTTTGCCACACAATACAGCTCGGAATTGACCGGCTTGTTTGGCACCTGGGCCATCATCCTCACCCTAGCAGCCTTGCTCACCCGCACGGCGTCATTAGTGCGTAACAAACGCATCAAATACCGCTCCACGATGAGCACAGCCATTGGTGTGCGCCACAACAACATTCAACAGAAATCCCAGGGCTCCATGGGCGGTTCATTTAACACTCGTGAATACTTCCATGGTATGAGCATGGTTTTCTTCAAATCTGTCAAATGGATTTTCCTGTTACTGGTATTCCCACTTCCCCTACTGCTTATCGGCATGGGCCTGAGCACTGATGCAACCGTATTATTAGTGTTGGCCTTTGTCGTGCAATACGTAGGGCTCATTGCTGAACGCTGGTTCTTTTTCGCACAGGCCAATCATCCACAAAACCTGTATTACCAGACGATTTAGAAGATTATTTTACCTTGGACGACTGAGCTATAATATCCAGCACATGTCTCAGCTCATCGATCCTCACGGTCGCTCCATTGACTACATCCGCCTATCGGTAACGGACCGTTGCGACCTCCGCTGCTTTTACTGTTTACCGAAAGGCTTCAAAGATTTTGAAGAACCGGACCACTGGCTAAGTTTTGATGAGATCGAACGAGTCATCCGCGCCTTTGGCGCAATGGGCACCCGGCGGGTACGCATCACCGGCGGCGAACCTCTGGTACGCAAAAATCTGCCCATGCTGGCAGCCCGCCTGCAAAATCTACCCGGCATCGACGATCTCTCGCTAAGCACCAACGCCGTGCAACTGGCTCGCCACGCAGAAAATTTGTACGCTGGCGGTGTGCGTCGGCTTAATATCAGCCTGGACAGTCTGAATGAAAAATGCTTTCAGGAGATCACCGGCGGCAAACTGGAAAAAGTCATCGATGGATTAATGGCAGCCAAAGCCGCAGGCTTCGCTCCTATCAAAATCAACATGGTGGTCATGAAAGACATCAATGAAGATCAGGTAGAAGCCATGGTGGACTTTTGTATTATGCACGACTTCACCCTGCGCTTTATCGAAACCATGCCCATGGGTGCCACTGGCCGTGATGCCATCGATCATTATGTCGATCTGCAAACGGTACGCACCAAACTGGAACAGCAATTTGACTTAATTCCCGGAGTCATGCCTGGTGGTGGGCCAGCGCGTTATCTGCAAGTCGTGGGTACAAATTTACGTATTGGATTCATCACTCCCATCTCACAACACTTCTGTGAAACCTGCAACCGGGTTCGGCTGTCAGTGGATGGCACGCTCTATCTATGCCTGGGACAAGACAGCAAGTTTGAATTACGTCCATTGCTACGCAACGGCATTTCCGATGCTGGCCTACAGGAAGCGATTCAACACGCCATCACACTCAAACCTGAGCGTCATGAGTTTAGTGAAAAACCTTCACAGATAGTGCGCTTTATGTCGATGACGGGTGGATAAAAAACATAAGGTTAATATATTTTTGCCCACGCAACCGCTGAAGCTAATAATAAGCCTTATTGACTCACTAATCATCAACTGCATATACCCGTGGCGTTTGAGATTTAGGCTTTTAGTGTGCGTCATATTCATTTCATGGCGAGGCGAAATGACAAGTAATAGCCGGACTATTGCGAGGAATTTCAACGTGTCCATGGAATGGAGAGGGCG
>Ga0316202_10001252_pt1 | contig 20550 bp, 27 predicted proteins | sample 3monrhotite_MG_FD_204934 | JGI IMG/M metagenome (GOLD analysis project Ga0316202, IMG submission 204934) | Microbial mat bacterial communities from mineral coupon in-situ incubated in ocean water Damariscotta River, Maine, United States -... | ecosystem: Environmental > Aquatic > Marine >... | reverse complement strand
ACCCCCCCCCCCCCCCCCCCCCCCCCCCCCCCCCCCCCCCCCCCCCCCCCACCCCCCCCCCCCCGCCCCCCCCCCCCCCCCCCGCCCCCCACATGGACTGGACGCGGTGACCGCATAGTATATAAGTAACCCTCGCATAACACGGTGCAAAAAAAGGAAGGTGTCAAGTTAGCAAAGTTTGTTGACACGATTGTACATTACACATAGGATCAACCACATGGATACGTTACCGCTTAAACATACTAAGTGGTCGAACCGACTAGCTTTCGATATAGCCCTGATGCTAGAGGGCAGCGGTGAGACCCTGGATGAACTAAAGGAACGGCACTCGGTTACAACCGATGCTATACTAGTGTTCAACAAAGACCCTGTGTTTCTCAAGCAGGTCAACTCTTATAGGGATGACATTAAAGAGAAGGGCATGACGTTCAAGCTCAAAGCCCGAGCACAAGCTGAAGAGCTGTTGACAACTAGTTGGACATTGATCCATTCTCCAGAAGTATCGCCTGCAGTTAAGGCTGACTTGATAAAGTCAACTGTTAAGTGGGGCGGCTTAGAACCTAAGAATAATGAAACAGTAGAGGGACAAAGTGGCGGAGTTAAAATTACAATTAACCTCGGAGGCCAAGAGCACATCGCAACAGCCACAATTGATCAAGAACCTGAGGAAGCAGTTCTCGAAGACTTACGAGAAGATGCCGATGGCGACATTCAGAACGTTGGATGAATGCGAGACAGTAGCTAAGTTGCTTGAGGTCGAAGGCGTTGGCTTCAGGCAAAAGGTGCTGCGCAGCCGTACCACTACTCATCCTTATGCTATAATTTTATATGGTGAGTTATGAACATAGACTTTACACCATCTAAGACAGCTGCTGACTTTATGAACTCAGATGCAAAAATGCGTGTACTTATGGGGCCAGTCGGGTCAGGTAAGTCAGTAGCGAGCTGTTTTGAAATTGTCCGTAGGGCATCACAACAGCATCCAAGTCAAGACGGGGTGAGACGCTCCCGTGCTGCGGTTGTTCGTGAAACTGTTCGCCAGTTGACTGATACGACCATTAAGACGTTTCTCGACTGGTTCCCACCAGGAGTGTGTGGCAACTTTATGCGCACCACCAAAACCTATTTCTTTAAAGTTGGTGATGTCGAGTGCGAGATTATGTTTCGTGCACTTGACGATGCTGACGATGTGGCAAACCTTAACTCTCTTGAGCTGACATTCGCGTGGTTCAACGAGTGTAGAGATATTAACTCTGAGATCGTGGACGCTATGTCCAAACGTATTGGCCGATTCCCGTCTGCTAAAGATGGTGGCCCTTCATGGTTTGGTATGTGGGGGGACACTAACCCCCCGACTATGGATACGTGGTGGTATTATCAGATGGAAGGCCTTGACGCTAAGGACGGTGTGAGTCCTAACGATAATGGTTGGGATGTATTCAAGCAGCCATCAGGTAGAACTATCTTAGCTGAGAATGTGGAGAATTTGCCCGATGGATATTATGACACCCAAGGTCGCTCAGAAGAGTATGTACGCGTGTTTATTGACGGTGAGTACGGACTCAGCTCAGCAGGACAACCAGTATATAAATACTTCAGGCCAGACTATCATATGGCGAGTTCTAAACTCGCGCCTATCGTTAATGGTGTACGTCCTGTTGTTATCGGTATGGACTTGGGACTAACTCCTGCAGCTGTGTTTGGACAGCAAGATCCTCGCGGGCGGGCAATAATACTTGATGAAGCGGTGTCCTTTGATATGGGCATCCAGAGATTTATGCGTACAGTTATACGTCCGCTTATATATGATAGGTTCTCTAGCGCACCTATTGTTATAGTGGTTGATCCCGCTGGTACGCAGCGAGCACAGACTGATGAACGTTCGGCTGTCGATATTATTAAGGCAGAAGGGTTTAAAGTATTCCCTGCTAAAACTAACAGTGTGTCAGCAAGACTGTCAGCGGTTGATGACTTTCTTATGAGACAGGCAGATGGAGACGCAGCGTTTATAGTTGATCCTCGCTGTACACATCTTAAGTCTGCAATGATGGGTGGGTATAGATTCCATCCTAAGAATGGTAACGTTGAGAAAAACAAACATTCGCATGTTGCTGAGGCTTTACAATATTTAATGTTGCATATACACTCAGTAGGTGAAGGAACACTTGCACCGCAGGCCCGAGATATTAAGCGTGTCAAAGCCGTTGGTTGGACTTAGTTTTTTCATTGTACATTCCTCCCTGAGGAGATTTTACACTCCACTGTCAAATCTCCCTAAACTGGGCCTCGTCAAGATCTTCTCCTTTCTGCTTGACGAGGCCTCTTTTTTTGGTAAACTATAACAAGTTGTCAGTTATTGGAGGAAGCTATGGGCTCATGCGGTGGTGGAAAACCTTACATGCGTACGTCAGATAATCCCAAGATGAATGGGACTGCTGGTGATTTTCGTAGACCATACATTACAGGTGGGCTAGTTGCCCCAGCTATGCAGTATAGTGATGATATGGATAAACGTAAGAAAAAAGACGATGATGAAGATGATGAAGAAAAGATGGCTAAAGCCAAGAAGTCTCGCAAAAAAGGCGGTAGCTACGGAACAGGCACTGTTTAGGTAGGAGCGTATATGCTGAGGGTTATAGGAAATTCTGAACTTGTAGCGCAAGAAGAAGCGGCGGCACGAGCTGAACTAGCTGATAGACAGAATGAACCTTACATTCTGGGTATACATGCGTATATGAAAGAGTGTTGGTCAGCGGCTAAAGAAGCTAAAGATCCTATTGAGACTATTATGCTTAAGGCGTTGCGGCAACGTAACGGTGAGTATGAGCCAGATAAGCTAGCAGCTATTCAGTCTCAGGGTGGCTCAGAAATTTATATGATGTTAACTGAGGTCAAGTGCCGAGGCGCTGAGTCTTGGCTACGTGACATACTGTTAGATTCAGGTACACCTCCGTGGGATTTAGAACCTACACCTATTCCAGAGCTTACCCCTCTACAGCAAGCAGATATTCAAGAAGCTTTTGCTGAGTCTGTACTTGATATGATTAAGCAGATGGGTCAAGCACCCACATCATCTCAGCTCAGTGAGTTGAAAGAGATGGTGACTCAAGATTATCGGTTTGGAATATTGCAGGGCGCACAAAATCGTGCTGACAAAATGAAGATTACTATTAACGATCAGTTTGCTCACGGTGGGTGGTCTGAGTCGTTTAATGAATTTATTACTGATCTAGTAACTTATCCATGCGCTTTTCTCAAAGGGCCAGTAATACGTAGGCAGCGCCGCATTAAGTACGATATGTCTGGGGAAAGTACAACAGTAGTAGCAGACGAAGTGTTAGCGCCTGAGTTTGAGCGTGTAGATCCGTTTAATATATATCCTGAGCCAGGAGTGTCGCATATAAACGAAGGCTATCTGTTTGAACACCACAAACTTAGTCGGTCAGATCTGTCTGAGTTAATTGGAGTTCCTGGGTATGATGAGGCAGCAATACGTGAGCTGCTTGATCTAGGAGCCAGTGACTATGGTAGTTGGATAACACAAGATTTTGAAGACACTAAAGATGAGGAAGAGCGTAAGTTTAATACGCATCGGCGTCCTACAAGTACATATGACGCATTAGAGTTTTGGGGTAAAATAAGTGGTAAAATGCTCCTTGATTGGGGTATGGACGAAGAAAATGTGCCAGATAAAACCAAAGAGTACGATGCTAATGTATGGGTTATAGGCAATTACGTTATCAAAGCTGTTTTAAACTACGACCCGCTAGGAGAAAAACCCTATGCTAAGACATCGTTTATTAAATGCCCTGGAGCATTTTGGGGTAAAGGTATACCAGAAATTATTGAAGATGTGCAAAATGTTTGTAACGCAGCTACAAGAGCGCTTGTTAATAACATGGGAATATCTAGTGGGCCTCAAGTTGAAGTTAACCTTGAGCGTATCCCGCCTAATGAAGACATCACGCAGCTTCATCCTTGGAAAATTTGGCAAGTAACAAACGATCCTCTAGGAGCAAATGCTCCTGCTGTAAGGTTTACACAGCCTGAAGACAACGCGAATACGTTAGCTGCTATATACGATAAGTTTGCTAAGCTAGCAGACGATCATAGTGGTATTCCTTCTTATGTAACTGGAGATCTAAATGTCCAAGGCGCAGGTAGAACTGCGTCTGGGCTTTCTATGTTAATGGGGTCAGCAGGTAAAGGCATTCGGCAGATTGTAATGCATATTGATAATGATGTTATTAAACCAGTTATCCACAGGATATTCCTGTATAACATGCGTTACAATGATGATGAGTCTATTAAAGGTGATTTAGCTGTTGTTCCAAAAGGTGCGGTTAATCTAGCAGTTAAAGAGACAGTTAATATCAGACGCATTGAGTTTCTTAATGCTACTGGCAACGAAATTGATTCACAGATTATTGGGCAGGAAGGTCGCGCAGCTATTCTTAGAGAAGTTGCTAAAGGACTTCAGATGCCCGTGGATGACATTATACCATCCAGAGAGAAAGAAAGTTTTAAGACTAGAATCCTAAAAAACCAACAGCAGCAACAGGCAGCACAGCAAGCACAGCAGCCACAGCAGGGGCAAGTAACTGACCCCGCTGGAAACCCTGCAGGTGGTATGGATGGAAACACAGTCATGAATAGATCAACAGGTGCTAGTCAATGATTAGACCTGACGAGAGAACACTTAAAGCTCTAGCAACAGTTGCCAACCAGTATCCAGAGATAGTACAATTTCTTGACACATGGCGGCAGCATGAGTTAGAAACTTTACCAAGTGTAACTAATAACGTGACACTACAACAGGGGCGGTGTCAGGTTCTTGGTGAAATATCCAAGTTAGTTAATCAATCCCCTACTATAGCAGCAAAGACATAATGTCAGCTGACTAACACGCATACCGTAAGGAGCGAAAAATGGCAATACCAAAGCAAGTTCAAAAACAGTCTGAGGCAGTACAAGAGTTGTATAAGGAGTTAAATGACGAAGAAGTGAACGAAAATCAAGAGGTCGAAGAGACTCTTGAGGACGTTCCCGCTGCCGACAGTGTAGACGAAGTTGCGGCTACTCCTTCTGAAGAGCATTCAGGAGGAAACCAAGAAGATAGTACGAACTGGCAACAGAAGTACAGAACTCTTCAGGGTATGTATAATGCTGAAGTCCCACAGCTAAAGCAACAGTTGCAGGAACAAAGCGGTAAGATTAATCAATTTGAGAATCTGTTTGCTACTATGAATCAGCAGCAACAGGCTCAAGCTCAGCAAGCTCCAAAGGGTTTACTTACGGAGCAAGAAATTGAGGAGTATGATGAATCTATCGGAATTATGCGTAAAGTTACCCAAGAAGAGACAGGTAATTTGGGAAGAGAAGTTAGCGCTTTGAAAGCTCAGATTGCTCAGATGGCTCAGAATACTGTTCCTCAAGTACAGCAGCTTGCAGCGCAAGTTGGTAATACTCAGGAAGAAATGTTCTGGAATAAGTTATCTGCTGTTGTACCTAACTGGCAGGAGATTAATACCAATGAGAATTTTCAAGATTGGTTGCTAGAGACTGACCCGCTATCGGGTATAGCAAGGCAGGCATACTTGGATGATGCTCAGCGGAATTATGATGTAGATAGGATAGCTACGTTCTTTTCAACTTGGTCTGGCTTAAACGGTAATCAATCTGCTCACCAAGGTAAGTCTGCGAATCAAGACGAGCTAAATCAGCAAGTTGTTCCTAAAAGAAGCAGAAGCGCTGGTGCCGCACCTACTGGATCGAATAACAAACAATCATGGTCACAAGCCGATATTGGTGCGTTCTATGATGATATTCGTAAAGGTAAGTTTAAAGGTCGTGATGATGAGAGGGCTAAAATTGAACGTGACATCTTTGCCGCACAGGCAGAGGGTCGCATTACTTAAACGTGTTAGGAGGCCAAGATGGCATACGCAACATCCCCTGGGCACCCACAGTATACTGGTAACTTTATTCCAGAAATCTGGTCGGGTAAGCTCATTGAGAATTTCTACGATGCAACAGTGCTCGCAGCAATCTCAAACACCGACTACGAAGGTGAGATTCGTAGCATGGGTGATACGGTTAATATCCGTACTACTCCTGAAATCACTATCCAGACCTATGTTAAAGGTCAGACACTTAATGTCGAGCAGCCAGATAAGCCTAAGTTGCAGCTGATGATCGACAAAGGTGAGTACTTTGCATGTATCGAAGATGATGTAGATGAAGTACAGGCTGACATCAACATGATGGATCAGTGGTCAAAAGACGCTTCAGAGCGCATGAAGATTAAGATTGACCAGCGTGTCTTAACTGATCTTCTTCCTGATGTGTCTGCAGCAAACAAAGGTACTGCCGCTGGACGAATCTCTGGCGATATTGACCTTGGTGTAGCTGGTACTCCAGAAGCAATTACATCTACCAATGTTATTGGTAAGATTATTGATATGGGTACTGTGCTTGACGAAGCTAACGCTCCTGAAGGTGATCGCTTCCTAGTGATTCCTGCTAAGATGGCTGGCTTAATTAAGCAATCTGACCTCAAAGATGCGTCTATTACTGGCGATGGTAATACACCTCTCCGTAACGGACGTTTAGGTATGATTGATCGGTTTACAGTGTTTGTAAGCCACAATCTTTACAAGAACGGTTCTGAGTTCAGCGTTCTCGGTGGACATAAGATGGGCTTCACATTTGCATCACAGATGACAAATATGGAAACTATTCGTTCTGAAACAACCTTTGGTAATATCATTCGTGGTCTTCAAGTTTACGGCTATAAAGTCGTTAAGCCTGAAGCTCTTGCCACAATGATTGTTACCTTGTAGTAGGAGGAAATCAGATATGGCTACATATACAGACTCACACGGCTTTAACAAAGGCAGTGCAGGTCATTCGGCTAAAGGTCTTACCCGATTGACTATGGAAGAAGTGGTTCTTGATTTCGCTGAAATTACTACAGCTCGTTCTACAGCAGGTGCTACAGCTCTTGCTGCTGGCGACATCATTGAAGTGGTTTCAATTCCAGCGGACTCATATGTCATGGCATGTGGTGCGGTTACTCAGACTGCTCAAGGTGCAGCGTCAACTTTCCATATTGGAGACGGCGCAGATCCTGACGGTTATGTTGCTAGCGGTAATGCTAACGTACTAGGGGGCACAGCTTCCAACGGTGCGCTACTGATCGCTAACAATGCGGGTAAATACTACGCAGCTGCGGACACGATTGATATTACAATCGGTGCTTCAGGTGCTAACCCAACTGCGGCTAAAATCAAAGTGTGGGCAATCATCGCTGATTGTGCATAAATGATTAGGGGGCATCGACACTCTTGCCACAACAAGTTTGTAGGTGTCCCCTTCTTACTCGAGGTAAGCTATGGCAAAGATTGATAAATCTAAGATGGCTTGTAATAAGCCGAAGCGTCAGGTTTCAGGTGGTAAGAAATTTGTTGTTAAAGCATGTCAGAACGGTAAAGAAAAAGTTATTAGGTTTGGCGATGCCAACATGAAGATTAAAAAGAACCAGCCAGGACGCAGAAAAAATTTTCGCGCTAGGCATGGTTGTGATAGTAGGCCTCCGTCAAAAATGACGGCTCGCTATTGGTCTTGTAAAAAGTGGTGATAGTATGAGTAAGAAAGATGCTTGTTATCATAAGGTGAAAAGCCGCTATAAAGTTTGGCCAAGTGCTTATGCATCGGGGGCTTTGGCTAAGTGCCGAAAGGTTGGGGCGTCTAATTGGGGCAACTCTAAAGTTAAGAAGACTACCAGAAAGAAAAAATAAAATGGCAGTCAGAAAAACAGCAGAAGGTGCAAAACTAAAAAGGTGGTTTAAAGAAAAGTGGGTTGATGTTCGTACGGGCAAACCTTGTGGCAGACGAAAGGGAGAAAGTCGAGCTTATCCTTATTGTCGCCCATCTAAGCGGGTGTCATCTAAGACGCCTAAAACTGCGTCAGAGATTTCAGCTTCGGAAAAGCGTAGCCGTCTTGCCCAGAAGAAAAGCTCAAAGCGTGTTAAAGCGGTTACATAGGAGAATAAAATGGCTTACGAACCTGGTGCAAAAGTTAAAGGCGTTAAACATACTAGCAAAGCTGCCAAAAAGAATACACAGACAGCATCAGCTATGGATGTAATTATTCAGATTGCCCCACACGCTGGACAGATTGGTGAAACTTTGATGTATGGAACAGGTGCGCTTGGCGCTGGTGCAACGGGCTATATAGGCAATAAAGTTAGAAAAATGATAAAACGTCACGATAAAACGACAGGTTAGGAGGATAGAATGGCTGGAAGATGGCTAAAAAATATAAGGGATGGCGAGATTTACGGGTGGAATGAAATCCTTGCCGCTAATCCCATGTGTAAAGAAGTAACTGAGGAAGAAGCATTCCCAGAAAAATTTATGCCAAAGAAACAAAAAGGGCGCAAAGCAAAAGTAAACTTGGAAACTGAAGTTGTAGATGACACACCAAGAGTATCTGCAGAGTTAGAGGATGAGGCTACTAGGGGATTAAGTAGGGCTAGAGATGATAAAGGCCATTTCATAGCTGATGACCCTGATACGCCCGAGAATGAGGCATGGGTAGATGATTCTAAATGATGTTGTAGCAGAAGTTCGTAATATAATTCAGGACTCAGACTCTAACGCATATCGTTATACAGACGCTATGCTTCTTAAGTTTGCAAACCAAACGTTGAAACGTACGGCCATATTCAGACCTGATTTATTTGCTCTGCAGGCAACGCTTACTTGTGCTGATGGCACAGTGGTACAGTCAGCCCCCGCCGACTCTATAAGACTTATGGAGGTTTATTATAACACTAACGGGAACGGCATTATAGAAACTACCCGTGAAGTTTTAGATCAAGCGTATCCCGCATGGATGACAGACAATGCGGCTAATACTATAAACTGGATTAGAAATATTCGTAATCCTAATAAATTTTTTATATACCCCAAAGCTCCAACTAGTCACCAGATTGAGATTGAGTACGCGCAGACTCCTCCAGATTATTTAGGTACTGCTACTGTAGCTCTCTTACCAGATGCTTATTTCCCTGCTATAATTGACGGTACAGTATTCTTAGCTGAGTCTATAGACAATGAGCATGTTAACTCAAATCGAGCTGCACTTTTCCAACAGTCCTTCTCGCAAGCACTTGGTATATCATCGCAGACAAGGCAGATTACTGATACAGAAGGTGGTGGAATATCTGAAGAGGAGGTTGTCTAATGCCAACAAGATTCGACAGTTTAGTGACAAGGCTATCTCCAAGTGTCCCAGGTTGTCCACAGCCTGTAATAGAGCAGTATGTACGAGATTCTGCTATAGATGCATGTGAAAAAACTTTAGCGTATAGACATATCCAGACTAAGATACCACTAACAAACGGGGTGTATGATTATCCCTATGACCCCCCTACTAACACTGAGGTTCATGCGTTTCTTAGTGCTACTGTCGATGGTACGCGTATGAAAACTTTATCTCTAGAAGAGTTTCAGGATAGATTTCCTAAGTGGCCTGACTCTCCTCCAGCCGATTATGGCGTTCCTACACATATATCACAGCTTGACGCTGATACATTTATTGTCGGGCCTACTCCAGATGCTGTAAAGACTTACGAGATACGTATGATAATCGCAGTCAAACCGTTGCGTACATCTGTAGAGATGGACACTACAGCTTTTGATGAACTAGAAAATATCATAATGCATGGGGCGCTTCAGAATTTATTGATTTTACCTGAGAGAACTTGGTCAGACAGAGAATTAGCAGCGTATCACGCTAAACAATTTTTACACAAGACAGCAGAACGTAGAGCTAGGGCTAACCTTGGTGCTGCTAGAAACTCGCTACGTGTTAAACCAGTGGCTTTTGGGTGAGGTGATTTATGGCAGATGTAATTAGATTAGTAAAAGGTAATTCTAAACCTGACATTGTAGCTACACTAACTGATGATACTACTGGGTCTGCAATAGATCTTAGTTCAGGTACTACTACAGTTACAATAAAATTTAGAGCTTCTAACACCACTACTGTGCTTTCTACTATAAGCACTAACAAAGTTGGCGGCGGTGCTACAGGACAAGTTCAGTTTGATTTTTCTGGAGGTGTACTTAACGTAACCCCTGGAATGTACGAAGGTGAAGTCAATATAGATTTTAACGGGGCTATACAGACAGTCTACGATCTTATGAAGTTTAGAGTACGGGATAGCTTCTAATGGCCCGTATACGCGTAGAAGCCGCTGCTAAAGGTGGATTGGCTCTGGGCGTATCGGCTAGTACGGCTAAAGCTGAGTATGATAACCCTGGGATAGTACTTAGGGCAGAACCACAAGACGGCGAAGTATTTCTATCCGCGTCACCTATAATAACTGAGGTGATATACAGAGCTTCGTTTAATCCACTAAACCACGAGATATTCCTTACTACTAGGCCTATACCTGTAACTTTTATTCCAGCGGTCAATTTTTCTGTAGCGGATAGTACCCCACTATTTTCTATAGAACCGTTGTATATTGACACTGTGGCTATTAACGAAGTACTAACGTTTGACGCAAGCGCTAGTCTAGTTGACACAGCTAATATAGTTGACACCCCGTTTATTACTGTGAGCAGACCACTAGCCGATTCTTTTGGTTTATCTGATGCGCAGTTGTTTAGTGTTGGGCTTAATCCGCAAGACACAGCCAATATAACTGATGATCCAACGTTTAGTGTGTCAGCTACAATGGCTACTGACTCAGTTAGCATGACTGATGTGTTTGACTTTACTCGTATTTTACCCACTTCTACGCCATCAGACAGTGTGTCAATTTCGCAAAATATAGTTTTACAAAGCACTAAGCCCGTGGTAGATTCAATTAGTGCATCTGACAACACGTATGAGATAGGTGCATTCTTTGAGGGGGACGGCGGGTTATTTAATTCAGCGGGGCTAATCAGCGAAACGCCTCCTTTGAACAAAGAGTTCGCGTTGCAACTCTTTAGCACCTGACGGAGGTATACATGCTACAAGACGAAATTACAGTTAAAGGGCGATTAAGCATAGTACTTATCGACCAGTTGGGGCTTGTAAAAGAAGAACATGATTTTGATAACCTAGTCGTAACTACGGGTAAAGGTTATATAGCGTCACGTATAAAAGATGCTACTGCTACTGCTATGAGTCATATGGCGGTGGGCACTGGTACTACAGCAGCTGCTGCAAGCCAAACAGCATTAGTTACAGAAGCAAACAGACAGGCGCTTACGAGCACAGCAGTATCAGGCGGTGATGTTACTTATTCAGCTACATTTGGTAACGGGCAAGGTACGGGCGCTTTGACAGAAGCGGCTATCCTTAACGCATCTAGCGGCGGCACTATGTTGTGCCGTACAGTATTTAGTGTAATTAACAAAGGTGCTAACGATACATTAGCAATTACATGGACAGTAACGGTGTCGTAAATGACAAGCTACTCTGAGGTAAAAGTATCTAATAATAGTAAAGGCGCTTTAGCAGGAGGCGTTTCTGCTAACCAAGGTACTTTATCTTTGTTAGGTGGCGAAGGGTCAAAGTTCCCCACTGTAACAAATGGCGAATATTTTTATATTACAGTTACTTCTTCAGCGCTTAGTACTAACACAGAAATTATGCGAGTTACTGCTAGGACTGCGGATACGCTTACTGTTAAGCAAGCAGATGGGTCTGCTAGAAACCTTAATAATACATTCTCAGCTGGAGATTCTGTAGAGTTGCGGACTACAGCTAACGCTACCAACGATTTGTTTGATCTAGAAAACATACTACCCGATGTTCCTACACAGCCAGATAGATTCCAATTTAGATCTACTACACCCTCATCGACTACTATGAAGTACATAGGGCCTAACGGTGTAGTTACTACAGGAGGTTTGCCACCAAACGTGGGAGGGCGTGATCAAGATATTAAATTTGCAATAAAATCCGATGGCACAAATGCTACTTACACAGCCCTTAACCCAGCCGATATATCTGACGATAACAACACTAGTACTGGGTTTTTAAGTATTCCTGTGCGAGGACACTATGATTTATCACACATGCGTATGGGTGTATTCGCCAGATACCTAAACGCTTCTACTAGTGTAAATGCTAGCGGTGGTTACGTGTTGTCAGACTATATTCTTGATAAGTATGGAAATGCTGAAGGTCATAATATAGCTATACAAGAAGGTTCGTTAGTGTATCTAGCTAACGTATCTGAGAACAGCAGTCAGTATGGTGCATATGGAGAATGGGCAGCTGCTGATTCTAACGGTGCTGTAAACAATTCTAATACACTAGCTGTTGATAATACAAGAAAATGCACAGGCATAGCCCCAAGTAGTAGTGATGATCTTGCCCAAAATCCCCAAGCATCAGCAGAACAGTGGATTGGTAAATTTTTATACCCGCCTGCAACATCGGCTGGTAATGTAAGTGTACCACCAGGAACATATGTAACAGGTTGCCAGATAGGAACTTTTTATTCAGTAACACTAACTCTAAATAATAATATAACTGTACCTGATAATACTAGGATTCAGTTTTACACATCTAGGGTTACTCAACTAGGAGAAGAATACAGCGCTTCTAGGTTCGATGGTGTTTATTATAAGAGAGAAGCTACAGTACCTGCAACTAGAACTATGAATAATCAGTCTGTGCTTAACACAAAAGAAGACGCTTATATGCCCGTGTCAGGGCAAATTGCAAATGTATATGTAGCCACAGGACATAATCATTCAGGTTCGGGACAGATTAATAGCACCCAGTATAATTTTGATCACGCAACAAATGAAACAAACGGTGATTATCCAACATCCGCTGGTGGTCATTTCGGTGTAACTGTTAAGCCCCAAAGTGTAAATTCTGTGTTTACTATTAAACTTTATAGTACCGTTTACCAGAGTTCAAGTTACGCAGGATTAGCGTTTTATTGTGATTACATTGACGCTGATCCGCAACCAAGTAATAGCAGACCCTATAAAAATCCTTTAGATAATAGCGCAGCTAAAGCAGTGTTTTTAGTGGGTCGGCATATGCATATAGACAGGTTCAAGCAGCCTGAGTTTAATTTACCTGCTAGTGCAGCTCAAAACTATGATATAGGCGCATTTTCTAGGGGGCAGATTACTCCTGGAACATGGCCTAACGATTCTAGTAGTGTAACCCAACAGCCACAATCTAATAATCCAACTACGGATTACGTCACCCACAATGATGGTGCTAACGTTGGTGGTGCTTCAGATGATAACAATTATCTTGCGGGAGTGTGGCACCTTAACGCTCACGTACATAACGGTATTATGGGTGTTCAATATTTTAGACCTGGGGTAACTGATAAAATAAGGTTTAGACTACAGTTTTACAGGGAAGCTAATTCTGGTACGGCGAGCCTACAACATTCAGCCGGATCTAACACTATAATGGTCGTAGAGGAATACGTACACCCCTATGGGTCTTTTGGGTTTGACATCCCAGGTGGTCTTGATACTACCGCACATTGGAACGGGAATTTAGTATGACAAATTATCACGATATACAGTTTGCTAACAATGCTTATGGTACGTTGTCACAAGCCTATGCCACTACTGCTACCTCTATTGTATTAACTACAGGTCACGGAGCTAGGTTTCCTGCGCTTACAGGCAGCCAATATTTTTTTGCTACACTGTTGGATACATCAAATAACCTAGAGATAGTAAAAGTAACTGCTAGAAGCACTGACACACTAACTATTGTTAGAGCACAAGAAGGGACAACAGCTAGAGCTTTTAATACTAACGATAGGGTCGAGCTACGAGTTACAGCTGGCGGGCTTACTATATTATCTGATTTAGATGAAATATTACCAGATCAATCAGCAGCTACTGGTAAAGTGTTGACAAGTACAAGTGGCGCTGCAGGGTTTTCAACTTTAGATGTTACTGATTTTTCCAGCCAAAATAACACTAACACTGGGTTTTTCAGTCTTCCAAAAGGTACTACAGCCCAAAGGCCAGTGTCACCTCAAACAGGCCACATACGATATAACACCGATCATTACGGAGGGGCTAGACCAGAGTTTTACGCTCAGAATAGTGAATGGCTACCACTTAACTCACCCATATTAAATAAGTATGTAATAAGCGCTTCAGCTACTGCTTCAGGGGATAGTTCTGTTGATAATGGTAAGTTTCCTGTAACTGGCGGATCGTGGACTAGTGCAGGGTTTACAGCAAATGAGTTTTCGCTAACCCCTGTAAATAACGGAACACATAACATTTTAGCAGTAATTCTTAAACCTATGTCTGCTGAAAGCGTATTCCTTATAGAAGTATCAGGAAGTTTTCATAGTAGTTCAGGTTATGCTTACGCTACGATTGGAAGAAGTACGGCTACTACTGCAGCGGGTACAACAGCATCAGCGACTACAAAAAATGTTGGGCATCTTAGACGCGGTGGCGATGGTACAAGTAATGACGAAGCTGATGCTATAGCCGCTTGGAATGCCGCAGCTCATGTTCACATGGGTGGACTGTCTACATATGATACACCAAATACAACAAATTTTGTAAGGTATTGTATACATTTTACTATGGCATCAAACGGTAACATGTATCTACCTCATAATGGTATAGCTACTATGGTTGTTACTGAGCTAGATGGTACGGGCACTACTAAAGTGGCTACTGACGCCCCGTTGGAGGTAAATAGCTAATGGTAGCTGTAGCTTCAAATAGTTCTAAGAGCACGTTGACAGGTGGTATAAACACTACAGATACTACTATAAATCTTACTTCGGGTGAGGGCGCATTATTCCCAGCTGTGACAAGCTCTGGCACAGATTACTTTTACATTACACTCATTGATACAGCGTTAAATACAGAGATTGTAAAATGTACTAATAGGTCTACTGATGCTTTGACCATTGTGCGAGCGCAAGATGGCACTACAGCTAGGGCATTTAGTGCTGGCGATAGAGTAGAGATGCGGGTTGTAGCGGCTCTTATCAATGATCTGTTTACACAGACTCAGGGCGGCGGTGGGCAGCGTATAGAGTATTACGGGTTTTATATAAACGGAAATAATTTAAATATTGATTACACAGCTTCTGGTAGCACAGATAACTATGTAGATTCAAATTACCCAGCAACTTTGTTCGTACCTGGGGACATGCAGGTAAGTATAAACACTAGCGGGCATCTAATATTAACAACGAGTTAGGGTGAAGTTATGGCAACAATAGATGTAGGAAAAATTAAGTTTACTTGGAAGGGGGCTTTTGCCACAAGTACAACTTATGAAAAAGACGATGTTGTTAGCTACGCAAGTTCTTCTTGGGTTTATGTAAATGCTGCGGCAAAGACAGGTACGGCTGCAGGCGCACCCACTAACGCTAACTCAGCGCATTGGGATGTTATGGCCGCAGGGTCTAACCCATTAACTACGCAAGGCGATATACTTACACATAATGGCACCAGCACTATTAGACTAGCTAGGGGTGATGCTGGACAAGTTCTTACAGTAAGCGGCAGCGATGTTGTATTCGGTAACGTACAACAAACTAATGTGCAGGCTGATAAGTACTTAGTACCTAACTATGACCAAGTTGTTGCACACAATGCTACTAACACATACGGAGCTTCTGGCTCCAGAGCTTGGCTAGCAGACTATGCTAATAACTGGGTTCCTGAGTGCGGAATACCTAATCCTGCTATGGGGCCAGTTATGTTCCCTAGCAATCATACGTACGGAAAATATAGAAGTACTATATACCTAAATCAGAACCATGAAGTTGTAACATGGGGTTTTGATGAGTATTATTTTGGGGGCGGCAGCGCAGCTAATAAAGGTAAAACTGGCACTAGTGTTCCAATATTTCACGAATATGGTGGTTTAGCTGATGGTGAATATTTTGTAAGACTTTGGTGTTCAGGTGGTACGCTCGCTTGCCTTACAAATAAAGGGTCATTATTTATGGCTGGCTATAATGGCTACGGACAACTAGGTGTAGGAAACACAACTCACTATTATGGGCTTGTTAAAGTACCATGCTTTGGGCCAGGAAAGACACATAACAGTCTAGGCACAAGAGTCGTTGGTTTTCATTTAGCTGAGGGTGGTGACGGTTATCGTCTCTACACTAGATGCTTTGCTATTGATGAAAATCTTAGATTGTTCGCTTGGGGATATGGCGCGTCAAGTGCGTTAGGTACAGGTAGTACTTCTAACCAATCGCGCCCACAGCTTATCGACCAAGTTGATGATGTTATGATGGTACAGAGTGGATACCAATCTTCCGCTATTGTAGATACAGATAGAAAACTTTATTTTACAGGAGCTAATGGTCATGGCCATTTTGGTGATGGATCTACAACAGCTAGAACAGTGTTTACGCAAACTACAGCAGCGTCTAACGTTTACCAATTTAACATTATTACAGCTGTTTACTACACATCTGCTTGGACATGGGATGGCACTAGCCACTACCTAAACACAAGTGGCGAGTTGTATGGTGCTGGAGAGAATGGCTTCGGACAAGTAGGTGATGGTACTACTGCAGATAAAAGTGGGTTTACCAGAGCTGGTTCTTCTATAACTTTTTCTAGTTTTTATTACACAGGTAACTCTAGGGATCTTAGTTGCGCTGGCATAGGAGGAACTCCAGGGGGTATGCTTACTTCTGGCGCTCAAGTTTACACATGGGGGTATAACGGCACGGGTGCTTGTGGTAATGGAACCACAACTACCGTAAATTCTCCTGCTGGCCCTGGCACGGCTACACTATATACTAACACTTGTACATCTACTGATTGTGAGGGTGCTCCTACTTCTACAGCAGTCGCGTTTCCGCAAACTAACATCTTACAGATATGGCCTGCTAAAGGTATTAATGGGCAAAGTACGGGTCAGTGGTACATGCGAGATGGAGACGGTAGGATTTGGAAATTTGGCTATAACTCAAGCACTGAGTACTACAGAAATCTAACAGCTAATATTGCATTAAACAAACCTCGGTTAGATGCGAGCCCGTGGAATACTACTGAAAGTTTTTCAGCTGATCATTTTTGGTTGGGGGAAGTTTCCCGTAAAGTTATTGCATTTCAAGGGACGAATTATTCGTACGGCAGCAATGGAACTCAATATGCGTACATGTCCGATGGTACAATATTTGGTATAGGCTACAACGGATATGGTCAGTTAGACGAGGATGATGCGTTTGTGGGAACCTGGACGCAGATTAACTAGGAGGTTTTATGGCACAAGCATTATATACATGGACAGGCGATCTTACTGGGCCAGAATCGTGGGACAGTGCGTTACCACCTCCTGAGTGGTACGGGGTGGATGATAATGGTTTATCTTATGGTTTTTTAGACACAACTTTTGCCGCTGACTGTTCAGCTACTGGGTTTGCTTCTACTACATCTGCAGACGCAAAAGCTTGGGTTAAGAAAAACTCACCTCAAGCTAAAGCAATTGATAATGATTGTTTAGAAAAAATACGAAAGTCTTACACTATTAATGATGAGTTAAAAGCGCACAGGACAAATGATACAGAAGTATTAAATGCTATAGGTGCTATCGTTACAACGCATCAAGCTCTTAAGAATGCATTGGTAGGTGATTAATGGCTAGAGCAGCTGAAGTAGAAAAAGATTTAGCAACTCATGAAGCAGTGTGTGCTGAGCGTTATGATATGATTTTATTTAGAATCAACCGACTAGAACGGATTCTGGTCGCTTGTGCAGGGATCTTGATCGTGGGGTCAGGATCAGTGTTAACAGCCGTACTTTTCAGATTAGGAGCATAATATGGCGTATACTACAAAAGCTAAAGCAGGCAAGAGCACATTTAAGAACTGTGCTAGTTGTAAAACAAAAGCACTTTGCAAAAGCAAAAAGAAGTGCATGAAGAAAAAGTCAAAGTAGTGGAACCTATTAGCACTGCATTAGCTGGTATAGCGCTTGTAAAAGCAAGCGTGGATGGTATTAAAAGTGCCATAGGCAGTGCTAACGATATAGGCGAAATAGCTGGGTATGTGGATAAATTACTGCAAGGCCGAGACCAAGCTAACGCAGATAAGAGGAAGGCTAGTAGTGACCCTTTTAGTATAAAGAGCATTGCGGAAGAGACTATAAATGCAAAGTTAGCTGAAGAACACCTTGATGAAATGCGGCAGCTTATCGACCATAGGTTTGGATTTGGTACTTGGTCTTCTATAATAGCGGAGAGGGCAAGAAGAATACAGGAAGCAAAAGAAGCAGAAAAAGAGATGCAACGCCAACGCATGAAACAACGCGAAGAAATAACAGAGACTGTCACTATTGGCGGTACTGTTATGATAGGACTAGTTGCTGCGATTGTTGGGGTGTATTTTTTCTTTAGGAGTATGTTTAGATGACTCAGAAAAAATTACAAAAAGAATCTAAATACGCTGAGTATGATGAAGACGGCGATGGCATTGTAAGTGACGCAGAGTTATCTCACGTAAAAGCTATCAAAGAAACTGAAACAGCATTACGGAAAAACGTAGCGCAACTGCGTATGGCAAGGTTTACACTTATTGCTATGGGCGCATTTACTGCAGCCATGTTTTTCGTGCCAATAGAGCGAGTTCAAGCTCTCTCAGATATAAGTAACCTTTTCTATATATCAGGCGCTGGCATTGTAGGCGCATATATGGGAACTACAGCATGGATGGCTAGAAAATGATACAAGCATTAATAGGGCCGATTGCGTCACTAGCTGGTAGCTGGATGGAATCCAAGGTTGAGCAAACTAAAGCTAAAGGTAAAGTTGCTCAAGCTAAAGCAGAGGCAGAAGCTGAAGTAATGAAAGTGGCTGCTACTCATGAAGCTGGTTGGGAAAAGATTATGGCTAAGTCCAGCGATAATAGCTGGAAGGACGAAGCTTGGACAATATTGTTTATTGTTATTATTGCTATGTGTTTTATTCCTTTTACTCAGCCTTATGTTGAGCGTGGTTTTGCGGCTTTGGATGGTACACCTGACTGGTTTCAGTACGCAGTTTACGCTTCAATAGCTGCGAGCTTTGGGCTACGCGGTTTGAAAGGTATTAAGAAATGAGTTATGTATTATCAGAACGTAGCCTTGGAAGGCTTGAAGGTGTAGATAGCACACTGGCTAAAGTTGTTAAATCGGCTATTGACTACACAAAGGTTGACTTCGGCGTAACCTGTGGGCTCAGAACTGTGGACGAACAGAGAGAGCTGGTGGAGTCAGGCGCGTCACAGACAATGAATAGCAAACACCTTGATGGTAATGCTGTAGATCTTGTTGCATATGTAGGCCCCAAAATAAGTTGGGAGTTGAATGTTTATGACGATGTTGCCGAGGCTATGAAAACAGCAGCTATGGAACATGACCTGTCAATACGTTGGGGTGCAGCATGGCATGTAGAAGATATACGAGATTGGGGCGGAACTATGGAAGAGCTTATGCTTGCGTATATTGATTTGCGTAGGCGTCAAGGTAAACGCCCGTTTATAGATGCTCCACATTTTGAGGTGACATAATGGCGTCAGTTAAGTTATTAAAATTCTTAGGCGAAGCACCCAGAATAACTACAGAGTTGTTGCCTGATGGCGCAGCTCAAACTGCCTACAATGCTAAGCTGTATTCAGGAGATTTAATACCTTACAGAAAGCCTGTACTAGATTCTAATATAGGACGAACTGGTACAGTTAAAACTTTATACCCGCTTACTGACCCCAGTACTTCAGATGTAAAATGGCTTTCTTGGACTACCAGTGTAGATGTGGTTAAGGCGTCACAAGGTGATGCGTTTGAGGAAGATGAGCAGCGGTTTTATTATACGGGTGATGGCGCACCGAAAGTATCCACTTTTGAATTAGCTGTGTCTGGTGCAGCTCCGTATCCCACAGCTAACGGGTACTATCAGCTGGGCTTACCGTTACCAGATGTTAAACCTAATACATCGGTTACACCGTTTACCACACTTGATACAGCGTCTTTCGCAAGAGATTCATCTAATCAAGCTACTGTTGTGACTAATGGGAATCATAACATTAAGACTGGCAACATTATAACTGTACGTGATTTTACAGGCACTACTCCAGAAACGTTTAATTCTACTAACGTAACAGCCACAAAACTTAGTGACACAAGCCTTCAGTATTTTAATACAGGTGATAACACCGCATCTACAGCTGATACAAATGGTAAAGTTGATCTCGCTGGTACTACTCAATCACGCAATTATATCTACACTTGGATCACACCTTGGGGTGAAGAGTCTATACCCTCTGAACCGTCAGACAGTGATTTTATTAAAGAGGGGCAGGTTGTAACGCTTACAAATTTACCTACAGCACCACCTACTGTTCCTACTTATAACTTTATACGGGGTATGAGGCTATACCGTACAATACCTACAGCATCAGGAACAGCCTACTATAAACTTACTGATGCTTGGTATCCTGTTAGCTTAGCTACCGTAGCTAGAACAAACAACATAGCTACAGTTGAGTTTTCTGATTATCACAACTTAGCTGAGGG
>Ga0316202_10001248_pt1 | contig 20624 bp, 40 predicted proteins | sample 3monrhotite_MG_FD_204934 | JGI IMG/M metagenome (GOLD analysis project Ga0316202, IMG submission 204934) | Microbial mat bacterial communities from mineral coupon in-situ incubated in ocean water Damariscotta River, Maine, United States -... | ecosystem: Environmental > Aquatic > Marine >... | reverse complement strand
AAACTCTAATTCAATTATTACTTTGTGGCTCATTTTTAATTTCCTCTACTACCATAAGTTGATTAAACGCTTCAATGTCAATGACCTCGTATTCCTTACCTTTGAAGTGGTAGATGTCTCCAATTTTATAACCATCCTTCAAATCCACATAATAAGTTCTTGGCTCATTCATCTTCTAGGTACTCCAAGTAGTCTATCCATTCAAGACCGTAAATATCCATTAGATCGTCTTTAGTAGTTATCATTCTTCCTCCACACAAAGCTCGATTTCGCCCCTTTGCATTTGCTCGATATACCAAGCAATCGCCTGTTCTTTAGCAGATTTCTCTGAGTCAGCATCAAAAGCACAACCCGTTTCAACATACATGTAATACGTCATTCTTCATCTCCAAAAAATTGTGTCCAACATTTGTCGCAAGTTCCAGACAATAGAAGCTCACGTTCCCACGACTTGAGATCAGGAAGCTCATCCTGTATGTATCCAAGTCCCTGTTGCCATCTGGCGAAGCCTTCTGCGTCCATCACAACGGTAAAAACTTCATCGCAGTGTACACAGCTTTCATCTCTTATTACCTGTGCCATCTTTCCCTCTCCTTTACTTGTGCCTTCATTATACCATAGGTATCGTCGTTGTCAAGAGGTTGTCTTTAATATTTTTGCAAATTCTTTCCAAAAATAGGTAAATGAACATAGCATAAATAATACCCACCAGAGGAAGCTGCAAGGTAAACATCACTGCTACGAATCCAATTTCCCTGTTCTTAAAATTTCCCCTCATTCTTCTGTTTTCTTTTTACGCCAAGAGAATAAATTGTTGAGCCACTTTTTACGTTTGTTGCAGTTGCACTCCTTTAGATTGAACCACGCCTTGAATCGTTCCTCAGTGATACCAAATGTTTGAAGTGTTGATTCTAAAACATCGCCCAACCCAACATAGTCATCCTCCTTCACGTTAAATGAAATTCCCTGCTTCTCTAATTCGTCAATAACAGGTTGCATTTCCTCTTTGATCTTGTCGTTTTCAGATTGAGACATTTTTTCTCTCCTTTTCTCTGATTTTCTATTTTTAATTGGGGATTATTACCCAGCAGTGCAAAAAAACGATGGTTTGCGTGGGATGTTTACCCAATGTATTATACACCATTGGTTATCCTGTTATGTCAAGATAATTCCACACAGGTAGCACAAATACACCAATATAGTAGAGATATATCAATACATACCATAGTACAATACTAAGTAACACAGATTTTCTCTTTCTCAATCTTTTTGTTTTCAACCTAGTGCCTGCACGATAAGCTATAAAAAAGGGCAACTTTGTATGATTAGTAATAAATAAGTGTGTGAAAGCCTCTAAAAGTGTGATGTTTGGATCATGTATATGTCTATTGTATAGTATGTATATCTATATGTCAATGGGTATGATTTAATAAAATATATGATTATTTGGCTGACTATGCTTATCGCCGCGATCTTCGTCGTTTAGGTAAGACGTGGTTTGGGTGAGACGCGCCCTTGAGCAACACGATTTTACACGGTGCTTTTGTGATACTGTCAAGAACCTTTGAGCGGCATCTTTTCCCCATATAAAGATAACTATAACCATGTTTACCATGAGTATGTATACCTAGCTTATCTACATCATTAACTAAGTACTTGCCTCTCTCAGTTAAATATAACTTTTCCCCATCTTCATTAGTATAGTATGGGCCTGAGCCGCCCACCACACGGATCACATCGCCCTCACTAAGAGTCATATGATCTTCTACTTTCTTCTTTTTATTTCCCTTACGGTATTTCTTCATCTTAAAAGGATAATCACATTGTTTACATTCATAGGCACGTACTCCATTTACACACCCACAATTATCACATATCTTTTGCCCTCGCTTTTTTTCCGTCATAAAATATTGCCCTTTCTGGCTGACTGTTAGACATTGTGCGATCTTTTAAGTTTAGGTAGTACAAGAACAAGTATTGTCTTGATGTATAATTATGTATATACAGGCAAATTGAACTTGTATAACTATCTATTATATACTATGTATCGGCATATGTCAATGGGGTCTTTAACAAAATATAGAAATAATATAATTACAAATGATCGAATTTTGGCTGACTATAGGTATCTTGGCGATGTGCTTACTTTAAGTAAGACAATTATAAAATGTTGGTACATAAAAATAAGTCCCGACAAAATCTCACTTTCTCGCTGGCTGTGACTATCTGGACGTATACGTGTTGTTTAGGTGCGACACGATGTGTTCTTGAAGCAAAAGCAAATCCTGCTGAACTATTGAACCGTGTACGTCCCTCAATATATTATATCATATGAACACCTATATGTCAAGGGGTAAATATAATTATCTTTGGCATGGTATTTGCACACACATATTTACATAAACCCTTATGGTCAAAGGACTTACGTCAATATCCCGCCCCCCGCAGCCCTAAGTCCTTTAGTAGCAAGGACTTACGTCGATTCTCTACTGCAAATTGTGTGCCAAAAAAAACGGGGCCGAAGCCCCTCGCGTCAATGCCAATCCTCAGCCACCCCGTGAAGAATAGCTAAAATCATGAGAAGATAAATAAACTGAAGCATAAGCCTACCCCCAAAAGTTAGAAAACCCCAACCGGCCCGAAGGCCGGAAAGGGAAACACAACACGAAGGGAGAGACTAGGCGACCATATCCAGAACCAGACTTTCAGCCTTGCGAACGTTCGCATCGTTGGACGCTCGCAGGATTCTGTCAAAGTCACCCTTGAAACCTTCTTTGGCTTGTGCGTCATGTTGCACAAAGCCCTGAACCGCGTTGTACGCTTCCCAAGCGGAAACCGTATTAGTCATCTGTGGGCGACCAGTGATGACACGCTCATTGTTGAGACGCTTCCAAATTGCCTCAGTACGATTTTGGTGAGTTGTCACCGCTCGCACTGATTGACCAGTCGCAGCGAGTGCGAGTTGCTCAGGCGTTGGTTGACCGTAAATCTCATTGAGAAAATCAGTCATGCGAACCTCTTGAGATTCCAAACTACGAATGACCGTAGTAAGATTTCCCCAAGAATCTTTAAGCGTGTTGAATGTCGCAATCAGCGAATCCATGTGACCACGCAAGCCAGAAGTGTGGCGAATTGAAACCGTAGTTCCAGACACCTTACGCATCATGGCGAGATTACTACACGCATCACGGAAGTAGCCCATGGTAGCCGAGAACGCTTTACCATCATAACCCGCATTGATAATAATGCGAGGGAAAATGTTATCGCTATCGGTTGCGTTATAAATGGCGGTACGCTGTTCAGCAGTTGGCTGAATGGAAACGTAGTGACCATTACGGAAGTGAGTATTGCAAGCAATCTCATCGTCAAACGCCTCACCAGCAGCATCGACCAACGCACAAACGTCATCAGTGGTATGCGGAACGTAACGAGGCGAAACGGATTTCACCCCCTTGAGATAGCCAGTGTCGGAACGAAACAAACCGTACTGATCGGTTGGCAAAACTTCCGTACCCATATTGGCGGACAGCGGATACTTTTCAACGTCAAAGTTGAATGCTTCGCGGACAGAAGAAGAAACGTCTTGAGCTTGAATGTTGTTGTTCATAGTGAACCCTTTCAAAGTGTTGTGAAGTAGATATACTGCCATTATACAGTATATATCGTCAATGTCAAGTGGTGAACTTGAGAAAAAAAAGAAAACTTTAGTAATTGAGTGATTTCGACAGAGCTTACCAAACTCCACACCGACCGAAGCCGGGACGGTCTAGCGGTTACTCATCCTCTTCAGGAAAGAGTTCGTCAAAACAAGCACCACAAGTGCCTGAAATGAGTAACTCCCGTTCACCCGCCGAAAGCTCCGGTAGAGCCTCTTGGATGAACTCGCCAGCTTGCCAGTTCGCAAAACCCAGCATATTAACTGAGAGATCGTGAACCGTGTGGCAACGCCGACAAGGAACCGCAACGACGGCTGTCATTGCTAACATATAGGTATTATACTTTAATTATCGGCATATGTCAAGGGGTTTCTTTAACTTTTCTGGAATTATTTTTAATTGACGTAAGTCGTTAGTATCAAAGGACTTACGGCGGCGGGGGCGGGTATAGACGCAAGCCCCTACAGCGTAAGGACTTACGACTACTACCGATCAACCTTTAATGTTGACCAAAGGACGGATCAAAGATACAGTATCCACAAGATCAGCCTGTAGCTTCATAACCTCAAAGATATTTTTGTAAGCAAAAGGTGATTCGTCTAAGGTAGACTCTTTCACATTCGCCACAACACCCTTCATGGTATCAGAAAAGGCATTCATAGACAAGGTACGCTTTGCAGCCTTTCGGCCCAACACACGACCAGCACCATGAGAAGATGAACAAAGGGAATCAGGATTACCCTTACCACGAACAATGAAAGATCCATCGCGCATGTTTCCGGGTATAACTCCCATCATTCCTTTCTCCGCGTGGGTCGCACCTTTGCGGTGAATCCAAAGACCGTCCTTGAACTCAGCGTGGTTGTGATTCCGATTGATAAACGAATCGCAGTCAGCATCAGCTCCTATGACAGAGTCAATTGCTTCAACGGCTCGGGTTATCATCATTTCACGATTTGCCAACGCATACCGCAAAGCGAAGTCAAGGTCATTTTTGTAGTCCAACCCTTCGACAGAATCAGACTCCAGCCAATCTCCCAACTTCATGTAACGAGTAGCCACAGCGTGACCAAACCCACGAGAACCAGAGTGAACAACTATCCACCCGTCATCGTTCTCATCGCATCCAATCTCAAGGAAGTGATTGCCACCACCAAGAGTACCGATCTGACATTTGGCTCGCTGTCCAAACAGTTCAGAAGCCACAGCAGAATCAGGAACTAAGTCGCAACCCTGCGGAGAGTTGTGGCAATTGAAACCAGTAGGAACAGCGTTACAAATTGCGTCGTATATTCGCTGAGCGTTTTCAGCGATAGCGTCACGCTTGACATTCAATCGGATGGCAGACATTCCGCACCCGATATCGTATCCAACCCACGACGGAACAACAACGCCTTCAGTAGCAACCACAGCACCAATCGGCAAGTCGTATCCGGTGTGGGCATCAGGCATCAACGCGCCCTTGACCACAAACGGCAGACTCATGGCATTCATGAACTGCTCTTTGGCAGATTTTTCCAACACTTCAGCGTAAATTTTGTACATTGTACTTTCCCTTTCTTCATGGTATTATACTATCTATATCGGCATTGTAAAGGGATATCCTTAGATTAAATCAAAAGTTTTTAAAGATTGTTGTAAGTCGTTGACATCAAAGGAGTTAGGTCTCCGGGGGCGGGGCGTTTTTTTTATTTCACTACCTCGTTACGGCAACGAGCCAAGTAGCGGCTATTAAATATAACCACACACCAACGCACTCCGCTATGTTGATAATTTTATCCATTACTTTTCTCCATTGATTTTTGTTCTTCGACAAACTGCATCCACTGTGCTTCCCACTCTTCCCAACTTTGAGCGTTACCCCATTCCGAGTTTGTAAATGTCATTACCGGCATACCAATATGCATGTCAACATAATCAGACTGTTCTATTGGTGAACCATCGTGTTCATTTATGAATGTGTCGCATGTGTATGGGTTGTAGTAAGCTTTTCCCCATCGTGTTTGACCATCCATCACTTCCTTATCAGAGAGCGTACCGTCAACAATCTTGTCGGCCTCACTAGTATCAACCACATAGCCCTCAATAAACGCGTGTACGTTTTTCCTTCGCTCATCCCTGACTCTCCTCTGTCCTGCCTTGGACACTATGAATTGACAATCACGTAAGGTAACCTGATCGGCGTGACATCTAACTAAGCTGCCTTGCTTTACGCTGTAGGTTTTCTTATGTAGATTGCGATACACTCTAACCTTCTTGGTTGGAATAATGTATTCTAGAATTTCCCTGCTCTTCTCTACTCTTGGCTTGCTCATACACTCTCTCCGTTTGGGTCAGCTTCCTCTAAGCTACGTTCTATCATGAATACGCATGTATCTAACGTGTTATCTTCATCATCCAATGGAGCATGTCCAAGGAACTCGCTCATCTGCATGAACCGCCTAGCTGCTTCAAGAACCTTCTCTAGTGCCGCTGTGTTTACGTTGTGTGCTGGCATCTTTTCTTCCCTTCGTGTTAATGTGTTACTCTATCATTATATAGTATATATCGTCAAAGTCAATGGGTCAACTTTAACTTCATACCAAATAAACCTTGATTCGTTGGTCAATATCTTCCGCAAGATCGCAGTTTTCTACGCAGTCATCATAGAAGTAAACCAAGTCAAAAGCCTGACAAAGAGTTCTCAAGACCTTCTGTTTTTCTCCGGCGATATCGACCTTTGCATCGTCCGAACCAACTCCAAATACGCGAACTGGCTTAACACCAAAACCAAGCAGAAAGTCACTGATCGTGCTGGCAACACTATCAGAGCGAGCAGTAAGAACGTAAACAGCATGACCTTCACGGTTGACCTCTTGGGCAAGAGCCATCAAATAAGTAGGATTGGCACAACGGATAAACTTCTCAGATAGGAACTCTGAAAAATCAAAACTGCACAATTCAGGTAATTGGTAAGTGTTGAACTGTTCAGGAGTCAGCCGTTTGACTACTTTGTTCGCACCACCACGAAGCTGAGAACGAACCAAGACTTGACAATCAGTTGTTGCCAGAGTGTCATCAAAATCAAATACGAACGCTTTTTTCATTTTATTTCCTTCTTTCATACTACCATTATATAGTATATATCGGCATTGTCAATAGGGTAGCATTAACTTTTCTTGATTTTTTTTAGATTGACGTAAGTACTTGAAACTAAAGGACTTACGACGACGGAGGGGGCATTTTCCGTGCCAAAACCGGTTAGCAGTCTATCCGTCAGGATGTAGTAAGACACCGCCACCGGTTAGGACACAACACCCAACCGGCGACGGCATAACAACACAACACGAAAACTTAAGACGGAAGGAACCGCGACAACAGAGAACCCACAAACGGGATTTTAATTCCCCAACCTTGACGTTCACGATAGAACGCCTTGACACCGCCACGCGTTTGCACCGTGTCCAAATTCTTAGACCGTTCAAAGCCTGAATCGTATTTTCGATACGCTCCTGTGATTGTGTCCCAACTCAAAGGTTGTTTTTCTGTGTTGCGTCTATTGTGTAGAACGCCCCAACGGAAACTTGTACCTTCAACCGGCTGCTTGTAACTGAACAAAACTAAACTTTTCATACTAATATCCTTTTGTGTAGTGGTCTGAAATTCCATGTAGTACTGTATAAAGCACACCTATTATAATAAACTGAATCACACGTTCGCCGCCTTCCTGCTATAGCTGTGCCGCACCTTGTCACGCTTGAGAACCTTAAGGGCATCGGCGGCGGTGCTACCCTTTGGCTGTGTTCCGTGAAGCATCAATGCGAATGATTGATTGCGTAGGCTTGGCTTTGCTGCGTGTGAATCGTCGTGGTCGATAGCGAGTCCGAGATCGTGAGCCTCTTGTTCACTGTATACCACTTTGGCGAATCGCATATTGTATTCGTCAATTCTCCAATCATCACGACCACCATAAGAAGCAGTCAAAACAAAATTGTGTAGAATTGGCCCTACATCCTGCCAGTATCGTAGCGACTTTGTGTAAGCATAAAACAGCTTGTCGGGATTGGCGACGGCTACTGAATACCACGCTCGCATATAATCGAGATTGAAGAAATCGCCCGCAACATGAATACGAACAATGCCAGCGTTATCTGGTAATGAACTATTAAGAAGGTCGAACATATTGTCACTACCACGCAATAGATCAAAATTATGTTTGCGTAGATTGTACACGTTGGTGTACTGTACTTCTTGCGAAGCTGAGAAACAACGGAACTGCGTTTTGTGTCCGTCCTGTATTTTGCGTTTGCCGTTTGGCTGTACAACGGCTTTAGATAGGCACGACTCTGCGAACGGGCATGAGTAGCCACTGAGAAGGTCAAAGGAATAAACTTTACGCTTGTCGGTCAGATACTCTGACAATTCGTCGTCGTTTTTAAGGGCTTCGATTTTAGCGTTGGCGTTACTGAACTTCAGCATTGTGTTTTCCTTCGTGGTTGGTTGGTTGTTACTCGTCTATTATACTGTATTTATCGGCATTGTCAAGGGCAAAACTTTAACAATTCCGAAAAACTTTTTGCCAAACCTACTTCTCTCCACCCTTGCGGGTTTGTGGGCGTGTTTGGTCTTACCTTTCGGCTATGACGCCCCGTTATCAGAATGTGCTACCGTGTGCCGGTATTGCACCGGCTTTTTTAGTGATTAATCCCGTTTGAATCTTGCCGTAGATGATCAAGTCTACGCCGTTTGGTTCCGTCTAGAATAGAACTTCCCGGTCAATTCGTTGGCGATCAAACCAACTTAACAGGTCACTAGTGAGATGCTAACCTCCCACACGGCTCATTGTTTCTTTACTCCATTATACTATATAACATCGGAATGTCAAGGGCGAAACTTGAATAATTCCATTTATTTTTGCCGCATTTATACCCCAATGGCAGACGTTAGGCTTTCACTTTACCAAAGGGGAGCGGCTTTGTTTTCTTTCCCCCATTATAATATATATCGGCATTTTTGTCAACCCCAGTCCAGTCTATTTCCCAAAATAATCAAAGTTTTTTAGATCGACGTAAACCCTTACCAGTAAAGGACTTACGTTCGCGGGCCGGGGCATTTCTTGCTATTTGTCAAGCCCAAATTTGTATTTTTAACTTTTAGCGAGAATGACCGGAATCGAACCGGCAACCTTCGGATCGACAGTCCGATGCTCTAACCAATTGAGCTACATCCCCAGCGTGTAAAAGAGAAACGCCACCCCGAAAGATGGCGTTCTCCCCACAACACGAAAGGTGGCGGGTTTAGAGTGACGCCACGCACTTTTTAACTGAAAACGACTTGTGCAAGCCGCTGTCCTCTCGGACGGTGATACCACGCCCGTTCGGGCCGGTGAAACTTTTTACCTTGACACCATTGACGGTGCGAAGGATGTTACGATTCCCGTTTTTAGGATACAGGAAAGAAACCTTGCGTTCGTTACGCTTGAGATAAAGATCGTTGTTCATGGACAAACCTTTCTACTTGTGAAAAACTAAACTTCTTGACACCCTCCGAGGTGTCGATTAATACATGGTCATTGTTAATGGCTTTGACCTCGCCAGCCGCAAACTCAGTACCGATTGCGACAACCGGTTTTTGTGCTTCACTCATTTACTTCTTCCTCCGATGGTTCAGTTACTAGCTCCTTGGCTGCTTCCAGACGCTTCTCAGCGAGATCTGTGAGCTTTTCACCCAGTTGTTTGTGCAGCCGCTCCATGATGTCTTCAGGGAGGCTACAGGTGACCTTGTTGTCGTCACCGAAGTGCAACTCCAGTTCGTTGTCTTTCCAACTCGACATGTAAATTGAAGTGACTCGACCGGCGTCGATGGTTTGTGAAATCTTCATAAGATTCTCCTTAAGTGTGTGTGGGATGCAGTGGCTCTTAACCCTAGCTAACAAACGCTCCAGTTCCCTTCGTGTTATACTACCATTATACTATAATTATCGTCATTGTCAAGCGGTAACTTGAGAAATTTCCAGAATAATTTCCGATTCTTTTGCAAGTTCTGAATCTTTCTCGATGTAGATTGATCCTGACACTTCGCCGGTTGCGGCATAGCGAACTTTGGTTTTAGTTTCTTTGTCTTTGGTGAATGTGATTGTCATAACTCTTTACCTTTCAATGTTACTCGCTGCGTTGCCATGCACTACGCTGTGCTTGGCGTGTTCGTTGCCGCTTTAAGCGGCTATCATGAACCTGATGAGTGTTTGCCTGATGGCCGATTGCGACCTTTAGGTATGGCACTTTGATCTTCAGGGTTATTGTTTCTTTCTTTCTTCTCATGTTACCATTATACCATTATTATCGGCGTTGTCAAGGGGTAAACTTTAATTTATTTTCGTTTTTTTGCTGGCCCGCTGGCTGTACCATCTAGACCCCATTTCGCTGGTTAAGATAAGACAAGCATCAGGATGGGAAGCCATACCATCTGACCACGCACTGCGTCCTTTTTTAAGTTCGCTAGGAACCGGATTTGGCTTATGCCGTGATGCACCCCTAGATCGTCTTACCGACCCTGTCCATTTGCAACTGGCTACAAAGGCTTTGATTGGGGCTGATGTTGTCCGTCTCTTATACTCCCATTATAATATATATCGACCATATGTCAAGGGGTTCTTTAGCATTTTCTCAAAGTTTTTCTGAATCGCTGTAAGTCGTTGGTACTAAAGGACTTACGTCAACCTGCCCCGCCCGTTTCTGGGATTTTGTCAACCCTAAATTTTAACAAAACGCACATTCGTCAAGCGTTGGCGTATACTCTCCGCCCTGCTTTCCGCACTTGGGGCAGATATCGGATGAATCTAGGAATTCAAATTCCTGATCGTCTTCGCACATCATCCAGTGATGCAAAGAGCCATCATCTTCGGGTTGGTGAAGTTCTTCTTTTGGATCGCTCACTATTCCACTCATCAAAAAGGCCAATCAGAACGGGAAAGGTGACGGCGGCAACCGTCGCCCATTCCCAAAACGTAATCATTTCACTACTCATTTTAATACTCCATCAAATCAGCGTAATCGTAATAATCATCTTCCGGCTCATAGTCTAGCTCGAAGTCCTCAAGCGTTGATAATTCGCCAATGGAATCATCTTCTTCTTCATACCACTCCGGTGCGGAAAGTTGGAATTCTTCTTCTTCTTCGTACAGCTCACGATGTCCGTCGTCGCTTTCCAGTTCTTCCCAACCGCTTTCGCCCTCTACCTCATCGTAGTATTCATTAAGCTCTGCCAAATCAGCTTGCGTTGGCTGATAGCTTTCAATTTCTTCGCAATGAATCTGTGTGTCAAATTTGCTGAATTCGCTCATTGTAAAACCTTTCAAAAGTGTCGTGTGTTGTATGCCTCTATTATACATTATATCGGCAACATGTCAAGGGGTTCTTTAAGTTTTCTTCAAAGTTTTTTGTCCCGCCATTGTTTACCTGTTAGGCTTCAGGTGCTGTTGTTAACGCAGTTCAGCTTCTCGTGCTATTGTTATGCTGTTAAGCTTCAGCTTGCGGTTCTATTCAGAACCCCAACGTTCACAGTGTGCCTGTTTTAGGTCACAGTATTCTTTACGCTGTTCAGCGAAAACGGGAACTTTCCAAGTATTGTATTTTTCATCCAATACAATTTCGACATCACCAAACTGGTCGATGTACTGCTGAGCGTGTCGCTCATTGGCAACCATGCGAAGCGAATCCGAAGTGGTTTCGACGCTGTGACCACGCCATGAATTCTCACGCATCTCGCTAGTAAACTCTAAATCTGAAACTCTCATAATTTTCCTTTGTGTTGTGTTAACTTCTTATATCTTAATTATACCATAAATTGGTGCGTTTGTCAAGCCCCAAACCGTTGTTTTCCTGAAATTTTATTCCATTTTTTTACTACGTAGGATTGTTGCCCTTCGCATTCTGGATTGCGGATACAGCGAAGATCTTCGCTTACGCTACTGCAAATAATAGTTTTGCCGTATGAGCTTTGTACCAAGAACCGTTTGCCGGTTGCTGTTTCTTTACTTCTTAGAATTCTATACATCTTATAACCTTTGTTGTGTTAACTTCTTATAATGTAATTATACCATAATCATCGGCATTTGTCAAGCCCTATCCTACATTTTTTAGAACAAATCTGTTAAAAGTTTCTGCGGCAACTAAGCCAAGAACACACGCCGAAATCAGTAAATATAACATAGCTTCTCCTTTGTTGTTGTTGTTAACTGCTATATAATATATATCGGCATAAATCAACCCCAAACTTTAGGAAAAAGAAAAGTTTTTTAGAATTAACGTAAGTGCTTACTACCAAAGGACTTACGTCGTCGGGGCGGGGGCTTTTGGATTTTTTGTCAAGCTCTATCTTTGTGCTTTAGACGAGACAAGTCACCTACCGTAGTGGCTCATTATTGTTATGGCGAAAGAAACCCAAACGGCGGAAACCCCGAAGAATAAAATTGATTTTAGTCTGTCTCTGTCTTTCATTTTCTTTCCTTCTCTTTTGATTGTCAATTCTTTGCGCTTCTCTTGCTAATTGTATACTGTGGATGCGTCTCATTCTCATAACATACTCGCAATTATAGAACCAATATAAAAACCCAACACACAAAGTAACAACGCGTTTACTTGTTCACCAAAACTAAACTTCATTGCACCAATCCTTGTAAGTTTCGGGACTCATAAAATTCATGTTCTCGCCGTGAGCGAGCAACCAAGGAAAGCCAAACTCATCTTCAACCCATAAATCTAACAGCTCAAGGTTTCCCGTTTCGGCTGTCATCATCATTACTTCTTTTGGAACCGCAACCTTCATTGAGCTAATCGTACCACCAATAGGCGGTTCAAACTCGCTACACGTTTGCCAGTTTTTCGGCTTCAAAATTCTACAAAGCGTTACTATAGTCATGCCGCCACCATATAGTGGAGAGTGATCATCCATTATTCTTCCTCCAAATCGTCCCATTCAATTAGTCCACCATTCACCATGCCACGCACAAAGGCGAATTCGTTTTTAGAAAGCTGAATTTCGTCAGCTTCATTTTCGCTATAGTCTAGACCGCTTTCAAGATCAACAAAGTCTGTTCCACCCTTGTGGGTTTTGTAGATAGACTTTTCTTCAACTTGCTTTCGCAGTCTCTCAATGTTGCGAGCTTTCGCCGCTTTCGCTTTTTGATGAGCAGTTTCCTGCTCTGTCAGTTCTTCGCACATCTCATTCAGACGGGCAAGAGTACGACCACCACGCACGTTGTCATGGAATTCTTCGGGCAACCAACTGTTTGGGACTTCGATACATTCTCTGATCGCTTGGCTGAAGTCAGCCATTAGATCGTCGATGTTGTCGAATCCGCAGTATGGTTTGGTTGAATCGTAGTTCATTTCGTTTCCTTGTGTTGTGTTTTTCATATGTGTATTATACCATCCTCCACGGAAATGTCAAGCCGGATCTGGCAAAAAACCAAAGTTTTTTTCAAAGAATTTAACAATTCCAGCCCATCGTGAATCCGATACACCGACTGGACAACCAACCCCATAGAGATAGTGATTCATCATTTGGCTCATGTCTTTGCTCATTTTCATCGTTTTTTCCTTACTCGCGTTGTTGCTTGTGAAGACGTATTATGCAATATATTATCGGCGTTTTGGTGTCAAGGTCTTTAGTCTTTTTCTACCATTAATTCCGAAATTGACCGACGCCTTGGTGACGCCTTTGGTGATCGGCGGAAGATGCGATTCTTGTTCGCAGCCATTCGCTTTTCAAACATGAAGTTGTCGAACTCTTTTTCCGACATCTTGACGAATTTGTTGTTGATTTCGATGATGATTTCGTTCATTGTTTTTCCTTTAGTTGTGTCTTGTGAGAATGTATTGTATCAGGTTGATCGTGTTTTGTCAACCCCTAGTTGACTCTTTTTCAAAGATATTTTAGATTTCTTTTAATCGTTCCTGATCAACAATCAATTGGCTAAGCCAATTCTGATAGAACTCTACCATCTCACGATCAGTACGATGATGGTTCGCATTGTAGCGAGCAGAGTAGAACAGCATTTGAGATTTGACGCTTTGAATCATGTCTTCCATTGTGTTTTCCTTTGTTGTGTTGTTGTTTGTCATACGCGTATTATATAGTTATTATCGGCAAAAGTCAAGGCCAAACTTAACTAATTCTCGTAAGTTTTTAAAAGTTTTGTGACAACCCAGCCGACTGGTAAAAGCAAGGCCGGAACGACCACGAACATCATAAATTCATCTGATACATTAAACATAACTTTCCTTTCGATCTTGTTACTGAAGTATACTATATTTATCGGCATTTGTCAAGGCTTTTGTGCAGTTATTCTGTAAAGTTTTACAAAGTTTTTTAGAATTGACGTAAACCCTTGCGGCTAAAGGACTTACATTCGGCGGCGGGGGCCGTTTCCCCTAAGTCCTTCTGTGCAAAGGAGCTACGCTCTCTAGCTGTCTGGGTTAGCTAAGACGGTAGGCATCCGTCAAGGATACCACCATGAGCGGCAAGCTCTGCCTCTACTACCTCTACCGGCGTATAAGGGTAAACCGTTTCTGTATAGTCTGGGCTTGGATCGTAACTGTTTTCCGCGTAGTCGCGTAGTCCTGCTGTCTTTGGCGTAGTGGTAGGAAAGCCGCATTCTACAGTGATTAGCTTGCCCTCTGTGTTACGTTGGCAGTAGCTACCATCGTGAGCCTGTACGCTGATAGTGAATCCATCGTTGCAAGTGATTCTAGGATTGTGAGAGAACATAATAAAAACCTTTTCTAGTGTAGTGTAGTTGTATGGTGCGTATCTTGTATGCTTGCGACTAGGGCAAGGCTTGCGGCTTAAACCCTTACTCGTTAGCTGTGCCGTACTTAGTGAAGTAGGCAAGCTGTGCATCTAGCAAGTCTTGCGAGACTTGCGTGACGCTGATTGTCTCAACGTCAGTATAGTGGTGGTTAAACCGGAAACGGGTTTCACCGTGTTCATTGGTGAATAGTTGATCAGCCGGAACACTACGGAAAGTAGTTTCACGGTTAGTAACAGGGCTGATAGCCAGAACGTCGAATCGTTTTTGTTGTGTTTTAGTTTTCATGATGTTGACTCTTTCAAGATCGTGTTGTGTTGTGTTAACTCGTTGTTAACTTCTTATATTATTATTATCGTCTATGTGTGTGACACGTTAGGTCACAATGATTAACTATTTATAAAATTAACCAAAATACTTTTCATTGCCCAAAGCTTTTCCAATTCAGCTTCAACGATAGCTGTATTGTGTTGACCTAGTTCGTTAACGTGTTGTTGTATCTTCTTTTCGATACGACGATCAATCGTGAACAACTTTAGTTTAGCTTCGCTCTTGTTTCCAATTTTGATAACGTTCATTGTAGTCTCTCTTTCGTTGTGTTGTTGTTAACTTGTTATGTTCTTATTATACTATACTTATCGGCTACTGTCAAGGGTAAACTTTAATTATTCTCAAAGTTTTTTTAGCCCCAAGAAGAAACTTCGGTGATGATGTTGTTGTTGTTTATTTCGATGGAGATTCCTTCCCAATTTTCGATGCAGTTGAATTCGAATTCGTTGGAGCAAGAAGAAGAAACCTTCATTCCGATAATGTTGATTCCGTTTTCCAGTGAGTTGAAGATTTCTTTTGATGTAGTGAACATTGTCTTGATTCCTTTGTTTGTGTTGTTGTTTCTTATACGGGTATTGTACTGAGTAGATCGGCTTTCGTCAACCCCTTACGATATCTTTTTCAGATAAATCATAAAGTTTTTAAAAGACTCAAAGCAAAGATCGTTGATCCACCATCCGCGACCATCACAGATCAGATCGTTACCATCCGCGATCAGCTTGTTGATGATAACTTTGTCAGTAGCGTTGAACTTAGTAAGCATTGTCTTTGTCCTTTGTTGTTGTTGTTTGTTATGCAAGTATTATACTATGTATATCGTCATTTGTCAAGGCGACTCTTTAATAATTCTGATAAAAAAAGATAAAAAAAGGCATGGGGGTTTTATCTTCACGGATTTTTTGCCGTCACGGGGCGAAAAGCCCTTGGGTGGTTCAGACATAATTAACCTCGCTGACTAGTGTTGTCTTACCTAAACTACCCCATTAAATAAAGTAAAGTATTAGATGTCCAACCTCATGCACCCCTCAGCCGCTCTAAAACCGCATGATTCATAAAATTCGATATTATGTTCGCCACAATCTAGGATCACTTTGTAGCAGTCCTTTTGTTTTGAAAACTCAACACAACTATTGATCAATTGCTTACCAACCCCCGAGAGCCTTGTTTCTTTATCTACAACTACATCTTCAATGTGCCCCACCCTAGATCCATAATGCAACAGCTTGTTTTCCACAAGAATGGTTGCGGTAGCTACGACTTTTCCCTCATGCTCGTAAACAAACACTTGATGATCGTTATTTTCACCATAACTACACCAGAATCGAAATCTCGCCCTCGCGTGCATACTTGTCATGATAAATTTGTTATCTTCCTTCTCTTCTCCGCTTAGCTGACACAGCAACTTAAAGTAGTCTCCCGTGATGTCATTGAACGCCAGTTCTCTGATCATTCTGCACCCTCTTTCATTTAGTATGTATACAACAAGACCATTTATACCTATGAAGAACCATAGGTACTAGGTCGGGATAGTGAGCAGTCAGGTCTTCTTTGCTAATTTCTTTTCAACGCAGTCAAACCCTCGCGGGCCTTCATAGGTGCTAGGTTGTCATGGTGGGACATTGCCTAGGCTTCAATTTTTTGCCTGACCTTGGAGTCCTTGTAAACTCGCCGGTAACTCACTGTTTCGATTGGACTTGGACTCGCTATGTCGCGTGAGCAACAACCACAGCCCCATTTCACGGTTTTATACGAATTTTTATCGAATTTGGACAGCTTTTCGACCATCTGTCCACGTTATTATAGTCATTTCTACCGCTTTTGCAAAATGCTTTTTGGAGTTTTAGTGCTTTCTGTGTATTATATAGTGTAACCAAACAAGGAGAACATCATGAAAAACAGTTGCAGCCAAAAAAAATGTGACGCAACGATAGAGACAGAGATTAATTGCAAGGCAACAGCCGCCCTAGAAGCGGAAACACAGGAAGACTTAAAGAAACTTGAGGACAAATCACTAAAGGACTTACTTGATGAAAAAGAAAATTCGCAATAAAGCGATTGCCGTTAGTCCCGGATCTTTTAAAGACGGAAAATTAGAGCTACTGCACATTGAGTTTCTTAAAGAAGCTGGCAGTAGGTTCCACGCATACTTTCCGGAAGAAGAAAGCCTAAGAAAGACCTTCGACCAAGAAGTCTATTTTTTCTACACAATAGAAAACTTCGACGGAGAGGATCAAACGACCAGAAAGCTATTGCAGGCGGAGCGTGGTTTAGCTAGGGTAAAAAAAACCAGAGGGAAATACTACCTACTAAGAGAGACCCTGCTATCCAGCCACGACTCATCCGCATCGCTACAACGCACAGAAGAAGGCTTCCTTGAGTTCCCAGAGGAAGACCACCTCGTTGTAAACTCCTATATACCTCAAAGCTATGCTGAATCTCTCTGTTATGGCAACTCTGTCATATGCAGCAGCGAGCCTTTTACGCCATACCCCGTAGAAATACAAGAAAATTCCGTGGTTGGCAGGTTGGATGGAGACGTAGAGTCCATAAACTCTAAAGAACTCGCCCTCATTCTAACTACAGACTTTGTAGTAGACTCACTGGAGACTAATTCTAGACCCTTACTGCTTGGGTCAGACCACATAGAGGCGATAAATCCGCAAACAAAGCTTGTCTCCAGTCACTTAGTCATCAAACCAAGAGATGGAAAGCCCAGAAACAGGCAGGCTGGTACTATTGTCTTCAACTCGAAGACTAATTCACTAGAATTTTTCAATGGTAGCAGTTGGACCAAGATTAAAACGGAGAATTAATTATGCACGTACCAAAAGGAATGACAGAAGACAGCGTTGTAGACACAATTACAACTGTTTGTAACCGAATTGCACCGAGATATACGTTTCACGGGTACACCATTGACGATATCAAGCAAGAATCTTTCATTATTTGCATGGAAGCTCTCAATAGATATGAAGAAGGTCGCCCTCTGGAGAACTTCCTCAGTGTAAATCTCTCTAACAGACTCAAAAATTTCGTTAGAGACAACCATTTTACGTCTAATTCCGACGAAGATCGAGTTAAAGTACTAAAACCAGCCCAATTGGACTACGAAGACTACCTAATTGACCAAGACTATAAGTATTCTACCTCTTATGAAGACATAGAAACAAGAAATATGTCCGACATTATTAATAAATACCTGCCAGCACAGTACCGGATGGATTATTTGAAGATGCTCAACGATATTTATATAACAAAACAGAGAAGAGAGGAAATAGTCCTATTGGTTAATGACATTCTGGAGGAACATGGTTACCATGAAGAAGGGTAGAATCTCAAAACAAGAAGAAGATCTCATAAGAGAGAAAATTCACGTTGGTTTAGACGCGATAGCAACCGAACTAGACCGAGATCCTGACTCTGTCCTCGGTTTTATCAAGAAAAAAGTAGCTCAAGGAGTTATTAATAGTCCATTATGGCTAAATGACGAGTTCTCCAGTGAAGAACAAGCACACTTTGATTTAAAATTCCGCCCTTATTGGACAGAGCTAGAGCAACAGTTCACTGAAAATGAACTTAAATTATTCCAATATCACTGGGTTAGGATTATTTCTCAATTTAAAGACGATGTTATACCCACAGAGGAACTACAAGTAGTAGACTTAATTAAACTAGAACTACTTATGAACCGTTGTCTTAAACACAATAAAGATAATATAGAACAAATCTCCGCCCTAGAAGTCCTCATCACAGAAGAAAGACAACGAGACGTAGATCAGCAAGACAGAGACGTTATATTCAACATGGAACGTCAGGCCGCGTCCCTGAAAGCCTCTCAGGAATCACTAAACAAAGACTACAGGGAATTGCAGACCAAGAAAAACTCCATGCTTAAAGAAATGAAAGCTACTCGTGAGCAACGCGTGAAAAGAATAGAGGACAGTAAGACTAGTTTTTCAGGATGGATGGCTTATTTAGTTGCAAACCCAGATATCACCAAAGGGTATGGTTCTGACATGGAAAAAATGCGTATGGCTATGGAGAAAGAGAAGGAAAGACTATCAAACTTTCATAAATACCAAGACGAACAAGTAGACCAACCATTCCTTACTCCAGATACAGTCAAAGAATAATGAATATAGGTATAGTTATTGTTGCTACTAATGCTTATTTCGCCCTAGGAATTAAGCTCATAAAGAGATTTCATCATTTTCATACTGGAGATGACAATATAAGGTTCTATTTATTCTCCGATACAGATCCTAAAGACTACTTACCAGATGACATTAATATAAGATATACACATACAGAACATGATCATTGGGTACATGCTACTAATTCTAAATTTACTAATATATTATCTCTTAAGGATGAGGATGTTGACCACATCTTTTATTTCGATGCGGACACAAGCGTCAATTCTCCTTTTGAGTGCGGTTGGTTCTTGGGGGATTTGGTAGGAGGCGAGCATTACGGCAACAGGGGCTGGATGAAGGATAACAAACCCTTTGATAGAAACCCAGCCTCCAAGGCGTATGTACCTGAAGATACAAAACTTAAGCAGATGTATTACTACGGAGCCTTTTTTGGGGGAGGAAAGAATCAACTACTAGATTTGTGTAATGTCTTGCAGGAATGGCAACAGGAAGATAAAAAAATACCATATGAGCCTTGCTGGAACGATGAGAGTTACCTCAACAAGTATTTTCATTTCAACCCACCGAAAGCAATACTGGGTGAAGACTTTCCATTTCATGTAAGCGACAAGTCGGGCATAGACAACACAAGAGACACGAAGCTAGACACAAATGCGATAAAAGAAGAACTAAGAAACTTCAAGGACAAACTAATAGATATTAGAAACGGAAAAGTCATAACTTAAAATGGTTCAAACAGGAAACAAAATGAAAGCTATTATCTTTGGAATAACAGGTCAAGACGGTAGTCACTTGGCGGATCTACTTTTGGAAAAGCAGTATCACGTAGTTGGCGTATGCAGGAGATCCAGTGTCGACAACACAGAAAGAATAAAACACATTCTTAATAACAAGCAGCTTGAACTGGTCGAATGCGATATTACAGATGCGCACTCCGTTCATAAAATTTTAAAAGAACACGCTGACGTAGATGAAATCTACAATTTAGCCGCCCAAAGCCATGTAGCCGTATCTTTTAAACAGCCAGCTCTTACTTGGGATATAACCGGTAAGGGATGTCTAAATATACTGGAAAGTATCGCTGGAAATCAGTTGACAAATCTTAGATTCTACCAAGCCAGTTCCAGTGAGATGTTTGGAAGAAACTACGACACTAGAGACTGTCTTGCCACACTAGTAGAAAAATACCAAGACGAAGACACTAAGTTTATGCCTCAAAGCCCATACGCTATAGCAAAATGTGCGGCACACCACTTAACGAGGCTATTTCGTGAGGGATATGGACTACACGCAAGTTCCGGTATTCTATTCAACCACGAAGGACCGCGAAGAGGCGAGACATTCGTTACAAGGAAAATTACAAAATGGATTGGCGATTTTGTTAAGAGCGGACGCGATCCAGAATTTCCAAAGCTACGTCTAGGTAACTTAGAAGCATTTCGAGATTGGGGGTACGCAGGAGATTACGTGGAAGCGATGTGGATGATGCTTCAGCAGGAAAGTCCACAGGACTATGTTATCTGCACCGGCGAAACTCATACGATTCGAGAGTTTCTAGACGTAGCCTTTAAACATGTTGGCATAGAAGATTGGTCTGATCACGTTGTTCAAGATCCAGAGTTTTACAGACCGGCGGAGGTAGACTACCTACGTGGAGATAACTCAAAGGCAAGAAACAAGCTGGGGTGGGAG
>Ga0316202_10001245_pt1 | contig 20666 bp, 13 predicted proteins | sample 3monrhotite_MG_FD_204934 | JGI IMG/M metagenome (GOLD analysis project Ga0316202, IMG submission 204934) | Microbial mat bacterial communities from mineral coupon in-situ incubated in ocean water Damariscotta River, Maine, United States -... | ecosystem: Environmental > Aquatic > Marine >... | reverse complement strand
TTCTCAATCCGGGAGTTTGAGTGGATCGCCGCAAAGGAATGGTTGGGGTGGGCTTGGGCCATGTCGCACAGGACCTTGTCCAGCGCCACATCGGCGGCGTCTTTGAAGAGCTGGCAGGCTCGTTCGATGTTCCAGCCAGATTGCTCATAGTAGTCTTCGGCGCACATCTTGCGCCGCATCTCCGCTCCGGCCTGTCGGTACCGAACAACGAAATCTTGGTAAACATCTAGGGTCGGGTCTAATTTAAACATCGGTTCTCCGGGCTGGGGGTGGGATTCGGAGAACCTAGCGGAAAGGGGGTTGGCGGTTAATGGAATAATGGATTGGTGGGGGTTAATGCTTCGGGCTGGCCTTTCGACAGGGGGCCTCAGTGCGGCATTTTGTAAAACTGAAGATCACGTTAACCTATTTATTCCCAGGCCTTTATCCTTGAAATCGGCAGGCAAATCCTGAGCAAGCCAAGGGTTCAGGCAGAATCTTTGTGGACCAACACAAATGACACACCGGCTAGAAATCGGATTTTTAAAGAGCAGCCTGGAGGTACTTGGGGCCAACCGGGGTTTCTTCAGGTCGGTGGTTGTGGATTAGACACAAATCGCTTAGATTAACCCCAAAAAACCTGAGGTTGGCAACGAAATGTATTACTTAGAGGTCAGTTCGGCTTGTGTGGAAAACCCATCGGGGATTTACCGGTATATTCGGCAATTGTCCCGTGGGATGATTCAAGAAGCGGGCATCCATGCCTTTGGCTACGCCGTCCGGCGCCAAAAGCTCGCCCACCGAAACCAACTGCCCTATTGGATGCGTCCGGGGCTCAAGGCTTATGAGGGGCTTTTTTTTCCCCAAAAAGGCGCGCAGTTGCTCCACGGGATGGATATGAAACTGCCCTTGGCGCCCAAGGTGGCGTCGGTGGTCACGGCGATGGACTTGGCTCCGTTTCGGCTGATCGACCAGCAAGTCAGCTCCCAGCGGTTTTTAAAGAAAAAAAGAAAAGACTACCAAAAGGCCTTTTCCCGGGCCGATTTGATCTTATCAATCAGCCAGCAAACCGCCGCCGACGTCTGCGACCTGTTTGGGGTGGACCCCGGCAAAATCCAGGTAACCCATTTGGGGGTGCAGCCCGAGTTTTCCCCCAGCCCCTCAAGCTCGGTGTTAGGCCGGTATGGGCTCTCCGGGAAACAGGGGAAGTATTTCTTTTATGTCGGCAGTTTGTCGGTCCGCAAGAACCTCATCCGGTTGCTCCAGGCCTACCATCGTTGCTCGGCCTCGAAAGAGATCGATTTGGTTTTATCTGGCGAAATTTCCTATGGTGGAAAGGCGATCTTAGAAGAAGTCAACCGGCTGGGATTGGCTAAAAAGGTTCACCTGATCGGCTACGCCAAAGGGGAGGATTTACCGGCGCTCTATTCCCAGTCTGCTGGGTTTTTGTTCCCGACCCTCTACGAAGGGTTTGGGTTGCCGATCTTAGAAGCCATGGCCTGTGGGGTGCCTGTCTTAACCGGGAACCAGGGTGCTTCGCCGGAAGTCGCCGGGGGCCACGCTCTCTTGACCAATCCCTTCGAAATCGAGGAAATGGCCGCCCAGATCGACCGGCTCCCGGAAGTCTCCATGGCCCAAAAAACCGCTGCCCAGACCTACGCCCAGGGGTTTACCTGGGAAAAAACTGCCCAACAGACCTTAGCAGGCTACCAAGAAGCGATCCGGCGACGAGGCTGAACCGGGATTATCCCCTAAAAACGTTGACGAAATCGGCAAAATCGGCGATTATACCCGCTTATCACAACATAAACATGATGGGAAATCATCTCACTGAAGCGGACTCCATGGAATCATTGAACGTCTCCCTAGAAGACCTGGGTAATCTAAAACGCAAGCTCACGATCACTGTACCTGCAGCGGAAGTTAAATCTGCCTACGACAAGGTGTATAACGACTTGAAAGGTAAAGTAAAAATCAACGGCTTTCGTAATGGCAAAACCCCTCAAGCGCTGATTGAGAAACGTTTTTCTAAGTACATGAAAGAAGAAGCCATGGAGACTTTGGTCCCCAAATATTACCAAGAGGCAGTTGCCCAAGAAGGCCTGAAGCCTGCGGTCAACCCGAAGTTCGACAACTTGGACGTCAAAAAAGGTAAGCCTTTCGCCTTCACCGCCACCACCGAGGTTTGGCCTGAATTCGAAATGCTCGGCGCAGCGACCTTGAAGTTAGAAAAAGTCGAAATTGACGTCAATGACGAAGAAAAAGCCTCTCGCCGGGCGGGACACCTCGACCGAGCCGCTGTGCTTTCTCCGAAAGAGGGCGTTGCTGAATCAGGTGACCAAGTGGTGGTTGACTTCACCGGCAAGACCGAAGACGACCAGGACGTGAACCAAAAGGACTTTAAAGTCGTTTTGGGCGCCAACCAGTTGATCGATATTTTCGAAAAAGAAATCTTAGGGATGAGCGCAGGGGAGAAAAAGGCCTTTGACGCCACCTTGCCCGAAGACCACCCCGAAGAGAAGTTCCGAGGCAAAAAGGCTTCCTTTGAAGTGACTGTCAACGAAGTGAACGCTCGGGCGTTACCAGAAATCAACGAAGAGTTTTTGGCTCAATACGGCGACGCCGTCAAGACCGAAGCGGACTTCGACCAAATGATTGAAGATGAGTTGAAGTCAATCAAAGAGCACGAAAACTCCGCTGCCCAACGAGAAGAACTCAAAAAGCAGCTTTCTGAGCAGTTGGACTTTGAATTGCCTGAAGAGTTACTCACCCAAGAAGTTGAGTTCCGGCTACACCAACTGACTCACGCTCCAGAAAACAAAGACAAGCCAGAAGACGAATTGAAGCCTTTGGCCCAAACCGAAGCAGAAGCCTACTTGCGGTCAAACCGGTTCATTCACCGGTTCATGGACGAAAAAGACATCAAGCTTGATGACAACGACATCTGGCAGCGGTTCTCTTCTCAGGCTTCAATGATGGGACAAAACCCAATGGAATTGGTCCGCACCGATTATGGCCGCCAGTTCTACAACGATGTGTACCAGATGATGTCCGAAGAAACCGTCTTGAATCAACTTGCCAGTGAGCTCTTGTCATGACCATCCCTTACGTAATTGAGCAGACCAACCGTGGCGAGCGAACCTATGATATTTACTCAAGGTTGCTCAAGGACCGAATCATCTTTTTAGGTGAAGAAGTTAACACCTACACGGCGAACGTGATCATCGCTCAGTTGTTGTTTTTAGAGGCCGACAAGCCCGATGCGGACATCAGCCTCTACATCAACTCCTACGGTGGTTCGGTGAACGCCGGGTTAGCTTTGTACGACACGATCCAGTACATCCGGCCTAACGTACAGACCATCTGTATCGGACAAGCCCGAAATATTGCCGCTCTTTTATTGGCCGCAGGGACAAAAGGAAAGCGAATTGCATTACCTAACTCAACGATCCATTTACGGCAGCCAATCGGCGGTATCGGCGGTCAAGCGTCAGATATCGAGATTCAAACCAAGGAAAACGTACGGATCAAAAAACGAATCAATGAGATCATGGTCCAACACACCGGGCAAGACTTGAAAAAGATTCAAAACGATACGGAACGAGATTTCTTCCTTGATGGCAATGACGCCGTGAAATACGGACTGATTGACGTGACCATGGAAAAACGAATCCAAGAGTAGGGACCATATGGCAAAGGAATCCATCTTACGCTGTTCGTTTTGCGGGAAATCCCAAGACGAAGTCAGCAAAATCATTGCAGGTCCGACGGTATACATTTGTGACGAATGTATCGAGTTGTGTAATGACATCATCGAAGAAGAGCGGGCAAAGGACAAACCTGAAGACACCGACGTCGATTTACGTAAGCCCAAGGAGATCAAAGCGATCCTTGATGAATACGTGATTGGCCAGGAAGACGCGAAGAAGGTCTTGTCTGTAGCGGTGTACAACCACTATAAAAAGATCTTCAATACCACCAAAGCCGGTATTGAGCTCTCCAAGTCCAATGTACTGTTGATCGGCCCTACGGGGACCGGGAAAACATTGCTCGCCCAGACCTTAGCAAAGATACTCAACGTACCTTTTGCCATGGCGGACGCGACGACTTTGACCGAAGCGGGCTATGTCGGCGAAGACGTCGAAAACATCATCTTAAAGTTGTTGCAATCGGCGGACTACGATATTGAAAAAGCCCAGCAAGGGATCGTCTATATCGACGAGATCGACAAGATCACCCGAAAAAGCGAGAACGTTTCGATCACTCGAGACGTTTCCGGCGAAGGGGTCCAGCAGGCTTTACTCAAGATCATTGAAGGCACAGTGGCCAACATTCCTCCTCAAGGAGGCCGAAAGCACCCGCAACAAGAATTCCTGCAGGTCGATACCAGCAGCATTCTGTTCATTTGCGGCGGTGCCTTTGTCGGGTTGGACTCAGTGATTAACGAGCGAATCGGCAAGAAGTCTTTGGGCTTTGGCGCCAAGTTGGTTGAAACCGATTCATCGAAGATGAAATCGGTGCTTGGTTCGGTGGAAACCGAAGACTTGTTGAAGTACGGACTGATCCCTGAGTTTGTCGGTCGGTTGCCCGTGGTGACCACCTTAGAAGACCTGACCGAAGAGGACCTGGTACGAATCATGAGCGAGCCGAAAAACGCTCTGACCCGTCAGTTTGGGACCTTGATGGAAATGGATGGAATCAACGTGATCTTTGAAGAAGACGCTGTCAAAGCGGTCGCTCAACAAGCGATTGCCCGTAAAACCGGCGCCCGTGGACTGAGAGCGATCTTGGAAAAAGCGATGTTGACCTTGATGTATGAAGCCCCTTCAGCAGAAAACTTGAAGGAAATCATCTTGGACAAGGAAGTGATCGAAGGGACCAAAGACCCTTTGCTTGGATACACCCAAGCGCAACAAAAGGACAAAGCCAGCTAATCCCTGGGTTTGTGTGAAAATAAAAAAGCTCCCTTCGAGGAGCTTTTTTTTTGCCCTCCATTTGGCCTCCGACCTTTAACACCCCGCCCCTTCCGGCCACACACAGCCCTTGCACTCGGTTGTTCTCTACCCCTTCCCTGAACAGGCCGACCTTTGGTACCTTAGGACTTGCCCTCAGTGGACTCAAGGACAGTCTAATGTTCCTCTGAGGGAAAGCCCCTGTGCTGGGTGCGTGATTGACTCAAAGAGCCGAAACACCCCCGCTCAACAACAAAGAACCAAACGACACTGTGGAAACCAAACTTTCAACGATCCTGGGCGGCTCGACCCGGTTGCGGCTCACTGGCGGTTCTCTATTAGCGGTCTTGTTTTTAACCGCTTACAACCGGCAAATCTGCCCTTTCATCAACGGGTTACATTTATTAGAACTGATCGCTAACTTGACCGGGGTCTTGGTGGTCCAATTGGCGGTTCGTGAAGTTCTCTTCTTGCGAGCTAAACCCCAATCTAGCCAGTCCCTTGCCCGGCAGGGGTACCGGCTGTCGGTGGTGTCTTGGCTGGTTGCCGGGGTGGTCGCCTCCTTGGTTCATTACCTGCGGTATCCCGGGTTTCCAGCCTCAAGCCACCTCAAGCTCTTAAGCAGCTACTGGGTTTTGGGCGCCGGGATTCTCGCCCAGTGGGAATATATCACCCTAGAGCAAGCCCAACGTAAGCTCCTAGAAACCTTAGAGGGGCAAAAATCCTTTCTAGAACATGTGAGCCGCCGGATTGTTGAAGGCTATTTTCTCTTCACCTTAGGACCAGTGATTTTCATGTTATTGGTCGTCCTCCGGTTTCAATATGAAGGCTATTTGGACAAAGGGGTGGCCTTAGAGGTGTTTTATATTGGCGCCTTTTGTGTGGTCACCGCCATTTTGGTGGCCTTGCAGTACGGCAAATCCCTCAAAGAGGACACCCGCACCATGATCGAGGGGTTGCGCAAAGTCGAGCGAGGGGACTTTGAGGTTCATCTCCCGGTACAACGAAGCGACGAGTTTGGGGAGATGTCCGAGGGGATCAATCACATGGCCCGAGGGCTGTTCGAGCGAGAAAAAATCCGCGAGGTCTTTGGTCGATTCGTGGACCCCCAATTGGCAAAAGGGTTCATGGAACGGTATATCCGGCAAGACCAATCGATCACCATGGGGGGAGACAAAGCGGAAGTGGTGATTTTGATGTCCGACATCCGGGGCTTCACCCCACTTGCTGAAACCATGGCTCCTGAGGCCTTGGTCCCGTTGCTCAATGGCTATTTCAGCGAAATGGTCGCCGCCATTCACGAGCAAGGGGGGATCGTGGATAAGTTTATCGGCGACGCCATCATGGCGGTGTTTGGGCTGGTTGAATCGGGGGGGAACCCCGCTGAAGCGGCCGTAAAAGCGGCTCTAGGGATGCAAACCAGACTGGCCAGCCTCAATAATCAGTCCCCTGAGACACCCCTACGAAACGGGGTAGGGATTCACAGTGGGGAGGTGATTGCCGGGTTTTTAGGCTCCGAAGAACGGCTCGAATTCACCGTGATCGGCAGCCCGGTCAATATCGCCGCCCGGATTGAATCCCACGCTCGAGAAGACAATCCACCGATTCTTTTCAGCCCCGAAATCAAAGCGCAACTTAGCGACTCGTTTCAAGTCTACTCGGTCTGCACCACGAAGCTCAAAGGGGTGTCCTTACCGGTGGAGTTGTACTCGGTCAAAGCTGGCCCAGAGAATATATAGGAGAGACCTCAGGCTTGACCAGCTTCAATTTTTTGGAAATCTTGTCCAGTGACTCGTTGGATAAAATCCTCGGCAGGTAGGGGTTTGCTGTAAAAGAATCCTTGGATAATATTACAACCCAGCTTGTCTAAAGCTTCGACTTGGCTCCAATCTTCGGCCCCCTCGGCAACGGTCTGCAAACCCATGTTTTTGGCCAAGTCAATCACCACCTGAGCAATCATGTGATCCTTTTTAATGTGAGTGATAAAGGCCCGGTCGATTTTAAGGTCAGTCAGCGGTAACGTCTTGATCACACTCAACGAAGAAAAACCCGTGCCGAAGTCATCCATAGAAATCCCGACCCCAAGTTCCTTGAGCTGGCTCAGTTGATCGGTGACATTGTTTTGATTTGACATCAGCAAGCTTTCAGTCACCTCAATTTTAAGATACTGAGCCTCTAACCCAGTTTTTCGCAATGTAGCCTCCACAAGCTGCGGCAAGCTTCCATCTTCAAATTGGCGCACCGAGCAGTTGACTGAAATCACAGTAAACAGACCGTTACTCACCTGCCACGCCTTGTTTTGCCGGCAAGACTCTTCCAAAACAAACTTCCCGATCTCGTTGATTAAGCCGGTCTGTTCCGCCAGAGGGATAAACTCGGCAGGGCTGACCAAGCCGCCAGAAGCGTCCTGCCAACGGACTAAGCTTTCCGCTCCTTTAAGCCGTCCCGTTGAGCTGTCAATTTGGGGCTGGTAGTGGATCACAAATTCGTTTTTCTCTAACGCCGTATGGAGTTTATAGTCCATTTCCATACGCTGAACTGCCCGCTTTTCGATTTCTGCCGAGAAGAAATGGTATTGTCCTTTCCCTGCTTTTTTCGCCTCGTACATTGCTGAATCAGCGAACCGGATCAAGTTGTCCGCTTGATTGGCGTCTAGAGGAGCGAAGCTGATGCCGATACTGGCGTTAATGAACACCGCCTTTCCATTGGAAAGTTGGATCGGTTTTTCAAACACTTGGATCACCTTTTCTGCCACCTGGGCGGCCTCTTCGGTGTGTTTGAGGTCTGACAAAATGATAATGAATTCATCCCCCCCATGGCGAGACACCAGGTCATTATCCCGCACTGTTTTTATAAATTGCTCAGCGACGTACACTAAAACTTCATCTCCCAAATCATGGCCCATGGAATCGTTGATCGACTTGAAACCGTCCAAATCAATAAACAACACCGCTAACCCCACCTCCCGGCGGACCGAGGACTTGAGCCGAGAACTGAGCTCTTGGGCACAGAGTGTTCGGTTCGCCAGACCGGTGAGGGGGTCAAAAAAGGCCAATTGGGTCATTTGCTCGGCCGTTTCTACCTCTTTGCTGACATCGGAAAAAATCCCTAAATATTGTACTTTTTGGGGGTCATTTGCCTGCATTTTGGTGATTGTGGTCTCTTTAGGGAATACTTCACCATTTTTTCGGCGGTCCCAAATCTTCCCCTGCCACATGCCAAGCCTTTCGATATCAGACCACATCTGTTTATAGAACGACTCGTCATGGCGGCCTGATGAGGTCATTGAAGGGTCGTTCCCAAGCATTTCACTGCGGCTAAAGCCTGTGATTTTCTCGTAGGCCGGGTTCACTTCGATGATTTCCCGGCGGTAATTGGTGACTAAGATCGCCTCATGGGTGTGGCTGAAAATTTCGGAAAACAAGTCCGCTTTTGACTTGGAAAAATAAATGTCGAACAAGTCATTTTTATAAATCGCGAAATAGGTGAAAGACGCCAAAATAGACGACCCGGTGATCCCTAAATGGCGGTAGCTGTACTCGTCAAAAAAGATGGGCAATAAGACGGTGACCAATAAAATGAAATTTCCAGCGACCATCAAGCCCCAAAACACCCAGATGATTTGACCTCGTAAAAGGTTCCCTTCTGGGGTGCGTAGGATATTGTGTAGTAGGATGAACAGGCTCATCACAAAGGGGATGCAGCCAGAGACAAAGGTTGCAATCAAGTAACCAGGGCCAAAGACGACCTGAAGAAACATCTGATGATTTTGAACCGAAGACACCAGCCAATCGCTGGTCAGGCTCAAGTAGATTTGAGGCAGGAGAAGCGCAAAACATAGTTTCAAAAACCAGTCTGCACGTCGGCCCACCAGCCCATAGGTCAGCAACAAAATCACCGAGCCAAGCGGCAACCAGCCTATCACGGCGATTTTAAAGAGAAGCAGCGTTGTCTCCGGGCTGAAGGAACCTAGAGTGTTGATCCCTTCAAAAATAATCCACCAAACAAAGCAATTGAATAAGTGAAGAAAATTTCGGTTGTTGATCTCCCGTAAATTAATACTCACCAAGGTCGCCATCGCCGTGTTGATGACTAAGGTGAATCCAATAAGAAGAATCGGGTAGATCATGAAACCTTTTTTGGGTGTACACGGGGTCTAAGAAACATCAGAGTGTTCTCTTTCATGTCATCTCAGAGCCTGACGAAGCGGGTCAAACTATCACACCCTCGATAAAACGTCTAGAACCGGCCTGTCTTCATAACATCTACAATCTACCTGTCCAAAAAGAATGGACACACCGGCGCTCATCGATAAGTCGGCACAGAACAGGTCCTCGATTTGCACGGCCTCAAACCTGGCAAAGTTGGGGTTCAAGCGTCCTAAGGACGTGTCTTGGCAGATTCAAGGCAATGTGCGAGATTACAGGTGATCTGAATTGATCAACTCACCCCACAAGGGCCCCTTCTAGAGAGAACATCATGGCAAAAACAGCATTGATCACCGGCATCACCGGACAAGACGGCGCCAACCTAGCCAACCTTTTGTTAGACAAAGGCTACACCGTGTATGGCGCCTGCCAAAGTTGAGCTGTTGATCGGCAACCCAGCCAAAGCAACCAAAAACCTCGGTTGGGAACCACAAACAAAGTTCAAAGAGTTGATCGAATTGATGATTATAGAAGACCTCAAGCGGGCCAGCGTCGAGTCTGAGCGGGCCTAAGGTCTGCGCTAAGAGGCCTCTGGTGTTCCGAGAGACAAACCACGAAACAAACCGGCCTTGTCACAGGGATCCAATCCCCTGGTGCAAGGCCCCTGTATCCACCCCTTAGCCTTTCAAATTGGCTTGCGTACCTGCAGGGTACTAGGCTAGGCTGTGACGGTAGAATGACTTTATAAAACCGATTTTCCTTGTTTTTGGCACCTGACTTTAGCCCTCATTAGACCACCCATGACATCCAAACAACCGGACGACAACGCTAGCTCGATTTTACGGGACCTTAAAACAAAATCCTTATTGATCCAATCTCCCGAAGACTCGTCAACTCAACGAGTGCCAAAGCTCAAAATGGGCGACTTTTTGAAGTACGACGGGGTTAAATTTGTAGAACAGGTCTTTCGGAGAATTCTACTTCGAGACGTTGATGAAAACGGGGCCACCCTTTACCACAGTGCCCTCGAAACCGGCCGATTCTCCAAAGAAGAGGTGCTATGCTTTGTTCGGTACTCCCAGGAAGGGGAGGACCAGGGCATTTCAGTCGAGGGCATGCCCAGCCGCTGGCAATACCGAGCGATGAAGCTATTCAAAACCCCCTTAGGACGGGTGGCTTCTTCACTCTATTATTGCCTCCGGCTCCCTTCATTAATCGGCAAACTGCAGGCTTTAGAATACCAGAACACCTTGGTCCAACATAAGCTTGCCGAGCACCAAACCCAAGTCACCGACCTCAAACACGACACCCGCGACCTTTCTTTGATCGCTAGAGGAAGCGCGGAGACGCCGACCCATTATTTTTCAGACAAGTACTATGATAAATTTGAACGCACCTTCCGAGGGGAACAGGAGGACCTTCTTGAGCGGTTTCGAGTTTATTTGTACTACGTCGATCTAGTCGGGAAAGAAAAAGTAAAAAACTGTCTCGATATTGGCTCTGGACATGGCGTTTGGCTCGATATGCTCCGAGACCATGGTCAGAACCCAGAGGGGGTGGACCTGAACCTGGACATGGTTAATCAATGCAAGGAACGGGGACATCAAGTCACCGCTGAAAGCATGGTCGACTACCTGCAAAAAAAGAGCGACGCCAGCCTTGATGTGATCACCGGGTTTCACATCATTGAACACATTTCAACCGACGACTTGGCCCGAACTCTCGAAGAGTCTTTCCGCTGCTTAGACACCGGTGGGTTAGTGCTCTTTGAATCGCCGAATCCAGAAAATCTGCGGACCTCCGCTTACATGTTCTACCTCGACCCTACGCACAGTGTGCCGGTTCACCCCCTGTTTATGCAGTTTCTGCTCAAGGAAATTGGGTTCGTGGACATTGAAATCTTAAAAATCCACCCGGCTGATCAGTTCCCTGAAATTCAAGACCCGGTGGTCGCCGGTTTGATCCGAGGCCCCCAAGACTACGCAATCATGGGTCGAAAGCCATGAGTTTCTCTGTCGCCTTGGTGCCTTCTTGGTTCCCGGAAAACCCTACGAATCATTCGCCCGTTTTTGCGGAACAACTTGCCGACCAACTCCACCGACTAGGGGGTCAGGTGACGGTGCTGACCACCATGCTCAGCACACCTCCCGAAGACACTAGCAACCCAAAGCAAGCGACCCGGACCCATCAGAGTACCGCCCAAGGAGTCGAAGTCCTGCGTTTTGACGCCCAAGGGGTCAGTCCAGCAGACCAACAAATCCAGCAAACCTTGCTCAAACGATCCACCCAAAAGGACTTATCTCCGGGGATCTGCCCTTTGTCAGACCAACAAGAAGCTTTGTTTTGGCAAGCGACCTTAGGCTCCTCGGATTTGGTGGAATTTATTGAGATCAACAAGGGTAAGTACGACCATATTCTCTTTCTTTCCCCCCCTTGTCGGTTGGTTTCCGAAGGCTTAGAGGCCGCTGGGGCCAAGGCGCTGTACCAACCAAATTTACAGAATATACCGGTCGCTTACTTCAATTTCACCGCACAGTTGTTTTTCTCTTCTCCTGTCATCCTCTCGACCTCTAAAGAAACACAGAGGCTGATTCAGACACTTTACGGCCCCTCAGTGTTACCCAAGCTCAACCTGCTTGACCTTGGGGCCAACGATGAGGAGAACGAGGGTTCGATCGGCCAGCCCTACCTTGACATTTTGAACGCTCGGCCAGTGGGACAACTCAGACAGGTGCCGACAAGTCAAACAAACCGGGTTGTCCAAATTCTACCAGATGCACATCCCTTTGACGCTGTGAGTGATAGTGCTCTTTTCCTCAAAGAGTTTTTTATCAACCTCGGTTACGAAGCTCTAATTTTGGCAGACCGGTTTAACCCTGACTTGTCGAATCAAGTCCAAACCTTTGAAGCTGACAAAATTGATCCAACCGATATTTTGGTGCTGCACCACTCCATCGCTAGTTTAGAACAAGCCGGTTGTTTTTGCGCCCATCCAGGAAAAAAAATCCTGATCTACCATAACATCACCCCGCATCATTTTTTTACAGACTACTCGCCGGACATTGCAAAATTACTCAAAGAAGGCCGTGACGAGTTGGCTTCTTTCGGTGAATTTGATCTGACTGCCTTTGGAGATTCAGAGTACAACCGGCGGGAATTACAGCTCTTAGGGTTCGAAAAAACGGGGGTGTTGCCTCTGATGGTCGACCCCTCCAAATGGCAAGTTCAACCGGACCCCATAGCCCTCAAAGACGCCGAGTTTAAGCAATGTAAACATCTCTTGTTTGTGGGCCGTATTGTGCCGAATAAGGGGCAAAAAGACTTGATTCGGTTGATGGCCCATCTGGTCCAAATCCAACCTGATGTCCACCTATGGCTCGTTGGGGCGATTGATGGGCGAACCAATTATCACTCTGAGTTGTTAGGGCTCATCCAGAGTTTAGGGTTGAACAACCATGTGACCCTAACGGGCTCGGTGGACCAAGCCCGGCTCAAGGCATATTACATGGCCGCTGACCTCTACCTCTCGATGAGTGAACACGAGGGCTTTGGTGTTCCGCTCATCGAGGCCATGTGGTTCGACCTACCGGTCTTTGCCTACGCCAGTTCCGCAGTGCCAGAAACTCTGGGTGAGGCGGGGTTTGTCTTTTACGATAAAACCAATATGCCTCAGTTGGCCCGGGAAGTTTCTGTGTTGCTCGATGACGCTTCGCTCCGTGAGCGTATGGTGGCACTGCAACAAAACCGGCGGCAAGACTTTTTGCCCACCGCTTTGGTCCAGAGGTACAAAGAAGCGCTCGAAGACCAGGAGCCCCAAGACGGCCCGACCCCGGTGATGCAACTGACCGGAGCAAAACGAAAAAAATGGGGTGTGGTGATCCAGCGGTTTGGCCGAGAGGTCGTTGGTGGTTCCGAAGCTTTATGCCGTCAAATTGTCGAGCAGGTTTCCCAGCACGTCGACGTTGAAGTCCTCACCACCTGCGCCACCGAGTACAAGACCTGGGCGAATGACTATCCTGAGGGCCCCGAAGACTACGCACCAAATGTGAAAGTCCGCCGGTTCCCCGTGATTCGGGAACGAGATATTCCTTCCTTCACCACTTGGGAGCGCAAACACGTCTTCCCAGGCTTCAAAGATGGGAAGGTCTTAGACATCAGTGACGAAGTCTCTGAAGAATGGATTTGTAAACAAGGGCCTGAAACCCCGGCCTTGATCGAATACTTGGAAGGGCATCACCAAGAATACGATGCGGTGATCTTTTTCACTTATTTGTACTACACCACCTATTTCGGCACCAAAGTATGCCCAGAAAAAGCCTGGCTCGTTTCCACCGCTCACGACGAAGCACCGATATACTTGCCTGTATTCGACCAGATGATCAAACGCCCTCAAGGAATCATCTTCAATACCCTTGAAGAACGAGAGTTTGTCATGAAGCGGTTCCCAGAAGCCTATATCCATGGGGACATTATCGGCATTGGGATCGATCCGCCCGAACAACCTTCGGATCACACCCGGTTTTGTGAGAAATTCCAGATCACCGGACCTTATGTGCTTTATGTTGGCCGGATTGACAACAACAAAGGGGCGGATTTGATGTTTGATCTTTTCCTCCGGTATAAGAAGGATCATCCCAGTGACCTCAAACTGGTGTTAGCCGGCAAAGCAGAAGTGCCGATCCCAAAACACCCAGACATTCAATTTGTGGGTTTTATCAGCAATCAGGAAAAGCACGACGCCATGCAAGGCTGCCGGGTGTTAATCAATCCGTCCCCCTTTGAAAGCCTTTCGATGATCTTACTTGAGACCTGGTATAATCAACGTCCGGTTTTAGTGAACGAAAAATGCAAAGTCACGGTCGGCCAAACCGAACGGGCCAACGGTGGCGGCTGGTTTGCAGATTACCCAAGCTTCAAAGCCGAATTGAGCCGGTTGCTCCAAGACCCCAGCGACTATGGGCAGGCGAAGCGTTATGTTGAGCTTAATTATGCGTGGCCGGTGATCGAAGAGAAGTTTTTCCAGATGATTCATCCACATGGATAAACTCAGCCCAACCGACAACTTGGGCTGAGTTGACGACGTCAACCCTCTGGACGCCCTCAAAGGCGTCTATCCAACGGCCTGATGTTTTCCAATCTCAGGGTTTTGCGCAAAATTGTTCCCTTGACGAGAGGACCGGCTTCCAAGCAGAATACCTCTTGGACAATCACACTCAGCTTTGAACCTCGCTCCGATTCTTCTCGTTGATGTCATACTCATCTATTCTTCAGCTCCAGACAGGAACCTTTGGGTCCAGCCCATGGGAGGCTCGAAGGGGTCGCCTTACTTGGATCCAGAGCTTAGTGAGGATGAGTACATATACACGAAAAACCAACGATATACCTCAGAAAACTAGCGTTAAGTTTGGGGACAGCACACTCACTTTCATAGTTAAGCAGGTCCAAACAGTGACCGTTTTTCACCGAAGCGCAACGCCCCATACCTAGCCCTCTGTATCGACCCATGAAATATTCGATTGCGATCGCCATCCCTTGGTTTGGCAAAGAAATGAAAGGGGGAGCAGAAACTTTAGCGTATCACCTCGCCCAAGGGCTGGCATCGGTGGGCCACCAGGTGACGATTTTGACCACAATTTCCCAAAGTCACGCGGCCTTTTTTGGGGCCAATGAAGTCCCTAAAGGTCGGCTGGTTGAGGAGAACGACGGTCCGCTCAGGATTCTCAAATTCCCAGTCAACAAGCGTAGCCCCCGCTTATTCCACCGACAAAATAAGACCTTAATGTCGCTGAGACCCGACCAATTCAACCCTGGATTACCCCCTTTACACCCGGAACAAGAAAGTCTTTTTTGGAAAAATAACATCCGTTCCACTGAGTTGGTTGATTACATCAAGGGTCACTACGAAGCCCATGATTTTTTCATTTTCCTACCCTACCCCTTCAGCATGGTCCTTGACGGGGTCAAAGCTGCAGGCAAAAAAGCCTTACTACAGCCTTGTTTACACGACGAATCCTACGCCTATTTAAGCGAAGTTTTTGAAACCTTTTTGCAAGCCAACTGGCTGTTGTTTAACTCCCGAGGGGAAGCAGACGTGGCGATGCGGCTCTTTGGCCCCACAGTCTCCCAAAAGTCGACCATTGTGGGGACCGGTGTTGAGGTCGATGTTGAGGCCCTCGCTCAAGCCCCTAGGTTGGACATCGAAGGGGAGTATGTTCTTTACATCGGTAAACGAGATGCCCAGAAAAATGTAGACCAATTATTATTGGCCCATCAAGCCTACCAACGACAAGGGGGCACCCTCAAATTAGTCTTGGCTGGTTCGGGGACCCTCCCGGTCGAAGTCGACGATGTGGTGGATATGGGGTTAGTCAGCGAGTCCCAAAAACTTTCTTTGCTTCGTCACGCCAAAGCCTTGATCAACCCAAGTGTCAACGAAAGCTTTTCTCGGGTGATCTTTGAAAGTTGGTATGCGAAACGGCCTGTGGTGGTCCACCGGGATTGCGAGGCAAGCTATGGTTTTTTACAGGACTCAGACTTCGGTGGCTACGCTTACCGAGAAGAATCCGGGCTGGTCCAACAGTTGTTTGACCTCGAAAAGGCCACCCAAAACGATCTAGACGAAGCGGGAATGCGGGGCTTTGACTTTGCCCAAAAATTTGCCCAATGGGACCAGGTCCTCAACACCTATGAATCTGTTTTTGCGAAAGTCACTGAACTCAACAGCCCGGCAAATCGACCTGCCAAACAGTCCCGTCGAGTCGTACAGTTGTTACCTGATTTAGCCAAGTATGACGCAGTGGGCAATCAAACCCAGTTTCTACAAACCTTTTTTGAAGAACAGGGTTATGAGTCTCTGATCATGGCCTATCGCCGACCCTTGTCTCTCTCAAAAAAAGCTGAAATTTTCAAGCCCGGGAAGATCAAATCCACTGACACCTTGATCCTCCACCACTCGATCGGCGGAGGCAGCCAAGTCGAGTGTTTCAAAGCCCATCCGGGGAAGAAATACCTGATCTATCATAACATCACACCTGACCATTTTTTCGAACCCTATGCCCCTGGGTTTGCCGACATCCTGCGCAAAGGCCGAGAAGAACTAGCGGCACTGGCGACAGCGACCCCCATCGCTTTGGGAGACTCCAAGTACAACCAAGAAGAGCTAGCTGAGCTTGGGTTTGAACGCTCTGAAGTGTTACCTTTGATGATCAAACCCTCGACCTGGGCGATCAAACCCGACCCAGAGGTCGCCCAGAAAATGGCACAAATGGGGGGCAAACACCTTTTATTTGTGGGGCGGATTTCGCCTAACAAGTGCCAGACTGACTTGGTCAAGCTGATCGGCGCTTTGGCTCAAACCCGGGAACAAGTTCACCTCTGGTTGGTCGGTGGGTTCGACAACCATTCAAAATACCTCGCTGAACTCAACCAATTGATCGACCAACCAGGGATCAAAGGCAAAATCACAGTGACCGGCTCGGTGGATCAGTCCGCATTGATGGCCTATTACATGAACGCCGATTTGTTCCTCTCCATGAGCGAGCATGAAGGGTTCGGGGTTCCCTTGGTCGAAGCGGCGTGGTTTGATTTGCCGGTTTTTGCCTACGCTAGCTCTGCGGTCCCTGAGACCCTAGGGGAAGCAGGATTTACCTTTACCAACAAAACCAACCTGCCCCAGTTGGCTCAAGAAGTTGAAGCCATTTTAGCCGACACCGACGTCCAACAACGGATGTGCCAACTTCAGCGGAAAAATCGAGTTCGTTTTTTGCCAGAACAGATCAGCCCGTTGTACCAAGAGATCTTTCAGCCCAACGATGAACAGGCCCGGCCTAAAGTGGCCTTTGCGGTCCAGCGGTGCGGCAAAGACATTGTAGGTGGCGCTGAAGCGCTTTGCCTCCAAGTAGCCACTCAGCTTTCCCAACATGTCGACGTCGATATTTTGGCCTCTTGCGCCAAGGAATACACTACCTGGGAAGACCATTACCCCGCAGGGGTTGAACGGCTTTCGCCGAGCTTGCGGATCATCCGGTTCCCGGTGAAGCAGCCTCGAAACCGCAAAAAATTTGACCGATTCACTGGAAAGATTTTCCAGAAATACCAACCAGGGAAGCTGTTAGAAGTCGACACCGCCACCGGCGAAAAATGGCTCCGCCAGCAAGGCCCGGAAATGCCTTCTTTTCTGGAGTTTCTGCAAGACAACCAACAGGATTATGAAGCCCTGTTTTTTTACTGTTATCTCTACTATCAATCCTATTTTGGCACCCAGGTTTGCCCTGAAAAGTCTTGGTTGGTTGCTCTAGCCCACGACGAACCGGTGATTTATCTCTCGATTTTTGACTCACTGGTGAGTCGTGTCCGAGGTGTGATTCATAACACCCCCGGCGAAGCCGAGATTATCAGCGAGCGATTCGCTCATTTAGACTTTCAAAGCGAAAGTGTCGGCGCCGGCCTAACTCCACCTGAAGAGCCAGGCAACCAGGGCCGTTTTGTAGAAAAATTTGCAGTTGAGGGGCCTTTTGTTCTGTATATTGGGCGGATTGAGCCGAGCAAAGGTTCTGATTTGCTGTTTGACTGCTTCACCCGGTACAAAGCAGACAATCCCGGCCCGCTACAGCTGCTGTTGATCGGGAAAACAGAAGTCAGTATTCCCAAACACCCAGATATACGTTACCTTGGCTACGTTGAGGACCAGGAAAAACACGACGCTTTAGCGGCTTGTGAGTTGTTGATCAACCCATCGCCCTATGAAAGCCTCTCCATGATTTTACTGGAAGCTTGGTACAATAAAAAGCCGGTGTTGGTGAATCAGCATTGTGCCGTCTTAGTAGACCAAACCAAACGAGCTCAAGGAGGCGGTTGGTTTGCTGACTATGGAAGCTTCCAAGAAGCCTTAAACAAGCTTCTCAGCGACCCCTTTGATGGCGAGATTTCCAAGGGATTTGTGGAAGAACATTATACTTGGCCGGCGATTGAACAACGGTATTTGCAGCTGATCAAGCAAACAAAGGCCATCTCAACCAAGTGACCTGATGACAACAAGGTTCAAACGAGCAAGTGACGGACAAGGAAGCCCAAAAGCCCTATGAGTCCTGCGCCCTTGATTTAAAATTAACGAACGCCCTCTATGAACCTAAACTTACTTTTTGAATTAACCAAACGAGATTTTGCGGACCGTTATTCTGGCTCAATCTTAGGTCGGCTGTGGGTGTTTTTGTGGCCGTTGATTAACATGGCGGTCTACATGGTGGTCTTCGCCAAGGTCATGGGCGCCAAGTTACCGGGCAGTACCTATGCCCATGGGTATGGAGTCTACTTGATGGCCGGGTTGATTCCTTGGACGGCGTTCAGCCAAACCATCGCCAGAACCTCCACCGTATTTTTAGACAAGAAACCGTTGATCAGCAAAGTGAAGATGTCGCTTCCGACCTTGCCGCTGTATATCGTGCTATCTGAAAGCATTGTGTTTTTTGTTTCTCTTTTGATCTACATTGTATTTTTGCTGGTTTCAGGTGTCGGGCTTGGGCAAAGTTTCGTTTTTGTACCTTTGATTTTTTTAGCCCAGCAAATTTTTGCCTACGCATTGGGTTTTTTAGTGGCGACTTTGCAGGTCTTCATTAGGGACCTCAAAGAAGTGGTCGGTGTCATCATCTTTATTTGGTTTTGGCTCAACCCGATTGTTTATGTCGCCGCCATCTTGCCTGAAAAAATCCAATCCATCTTGGTTTATAACCCGAGTTACTGGTTCATTGACGCTTACCAGAAAATCTTCATCTACCAGCAAGCCCCGAACTTTACACACCTTGTCTATCTGGTTGTCTTAGGTCATGTGATCCTAGGGGTCAGCTATGTCTTGTTTAAAAAACTAGAGAAAGATGTGAGGGACTTTTTATGATGCTCTATTTAGTTTCCGTGGTACCGCTGGTGGTGCTCTACCTACTTGGAATCAAGCTGTTGGTGTCGCAAGTTCAATGGGCTTACCGTGGGCTCTTGTTGATTGGGTTTAACGGGCTGTGTTTGAGCTTGGCCTTTGGCCTGGGAAGTCTTCTCTGGGAGGCGCCATGATCAAGGTGGACCAAATTTCCAAAGTTTTTAACCTCTACCGTTCCCCGGTCGACCGATTAAAAGAGCTGGTTTTCCGGAAAACCTACCACACTCGCTACCAAGCACTCGACTCAATCAGCTTTGAGTTAGAGCGAGGCGAAACTCTTGGTATTTTGGGGCAAAACGGCGCCGGAAAATCAACGTTGTTAAAAGTCTTAACTGGGATCTTGCTGCCTGATTCGGGCTCAGTGAGCTTGGACGGGCGCATTACCGGTCTGTTAGAATTGGGCACCGGATTTAACACCGAGTTATCAGGGCGAGAAAACATCCAACTCAATGCCACGTTATTGGGCCTGAGTCCTACCGAAATCCAAGAAAAAATGGATTCGATCATCGATTTCACCGAATTGGGCCCCTTCATCGAAGAACAGATGAAAACCTATTCTTCGGGGATGATCATGAGGTTGGCTTTTTCAGTGGCCATTCACGCCGACCCCACTTGTTTTGTGGTCGATGAAGCACTCAGTGTGGGGGACGCTTATTTCCAGCAGAAGTGTACCAAAAAAATCAAAGAATTTAAAAACGCCGGGGGGAGCATTGTGTTTGTCTCCCACGATATGGCAGCGGTTCAGATGCTTTGTGACCGGGCAATTTTGTTGACCAAAGGCAAAGTGACGGCGACCGGGAAAACCTCAGAGGTGATCCATGCCTATCACTTTGAGCTGACCCAAACCGAAGATGCGGCCAACCCGGTCGCTTACAGCGAAGATGACTTGTCCTTCGGGAACTTTGACATTAAAATCATGGATGTTCGGATCCTCGGGACTGAATCAAAAACCAATAAGTTTGTTTCTGGGGAAGTCGCCCAAATCAAGGTCTCTATTGCCAGCAAAATTGATTTCCCAGAGCTGACCTTAGGCATCCAGATTCGAGATCGTTGGGGCCAAGTGATCTATGGGACCAACAGCTTTCATCTAAAAACCCCGATCGCCGTGCACAAAGAACATGCCTATGACTTGGCAGTTGAAATACCCATGAACCTCGGGGTGGGCAAATACACGTTGACTTGTGCGCTCCATTCCGGCCCGCAGCATGGTGACGAATGTTTCCACTGGGTCGATGACGTCCATGAGTTTGAAATCACCAGCGTGAAGGACAACTACTTCGAAGGGGTCGTCAAACTGGACCCGGTGCTCACCGTTGGCGATGCTCAGCCTTTAGTAATCAAATACTAATTTTTTGAAATGAACTTGGATCTAATCAAGCTCCCGTCAACGGTATTCAGCTCGTGGGTATCGAAAGCGATCTATGAATCGCCCTTGATGAACAATAGCCCCCTTATGTCCCAGTGCTTGAGTACACTTCCCCAGACCCGGCCCTAGGACACCAACAATCGACGCTTTGAGGTTTGCAGCCTGATGCAATCTAGTGGACGAGTCGCCTGAAAAGCTTTAATTTAGGGCGACTGACTTCAAGAGGAACCAAAGATCATGAACGAATCCCTATTCGTTTCGGTTATCATGCCTTGTCGCAATGAAGCCGACCACAT
>Ga0316202_10001243_pt1 | contig 20727 bp, 16 predicted proteins | sample 3monrhotite_MG_FD_204934 | JGI IMG/M metagenome (GOLD analysis project Ga0316202, IMG submission 204934) | Microbial mat bacterial communities from mineral coupon in-situ incubated in ocean water Damariscotta River, Maine, United States -... | ecosystem: Environmental > Aquatic > Marine >... | reverse complement strand
TTGGTAAGGTGTGCTCAATAATCTTGCACCAGTAAATGAAAACCATTTACTGCGTACAATATTACTTAATGCAAAACCTATATGACCAAAAAGTGCATGGTCAAAGTCATTAAGTGCTTGTTCTGGGTCTTTAGTAGTAGCTGCCTCTAATTCGGCAAGAACATAGGGGTGGCAACGAATAGCGCCTTGTCCATAAATAATCATCGAGCGTGTTAAAATGTTTGCCCCTTCAACAGTAATAGCAATAGGAGCACCTTGATAAGCACGGGCAAGATAATTATTAGGACCCATACAAATTCCTTTACCGCCATGAATATCCATAGCATCATTTACGCAATGACGCATTTTTTCGGTGAGATGATATTTCACGATAGCTGAAATAACGGAAGGTTTTTCGCCTAAATCAATGGCGCCAGTAGACATTGTTGTGACTGCATCCATCAAATAAGCATTACCACCAATACGGGCAAGCGCTTCTTCGATACCTTCCATTTTTCCTATAGGTAGTTTAAATTGTTTGCGAATGCGGCTATAGGCACCTGTTGCTAAAGCTAACGATTTTATGCCGCCTGTACTATTCGAAGGTAGTGTAATGGCGCGACCGACTGATAAACATTCAACAAGCATTCGCCAGCCTTGTCCAATCATTTCGACACCGCCAATAATAAATTCTAATGGTACAAAAACCTCATTACCTTGCGTAGGACCATTTTGAAAAGGAACATTTAAAGGAAAGTGACGTCTGCCAATAACTACACCTTCTGTCTCTGTAGGAATAAGTGCACAGGTTATGCCTAATTCTGCATTGTCGCCGAGTAAAAAGTTGGGATCTCGTAGCTTAAAGGCTAATCCTAATACAGTAGCTATAGGTGCTAAGGTAATATAACGTTTATCCCATGTTAATTTCATTCCTAATATTTGTTTGCCTTCAAACTCTCCGTGACAAACAATACCAAAATCTGGAATAGCGCCAGCATCTGAGCCAGCTTCTGGACTAGTTAACGCAAAGCAGGGGATTTCTTCCCCTTTAGCTAAACGTGGCAGGTAATAATCTTTTTGCTCTTTAGTGCCGTAATGTTGCAATAATTCACCAGGCCCTAACGAATTAGGTACACCAACGGTACTCGCTAATACAGTGCTGACACCGGCTATTTTTTGTAAAACTCGGGATTGAGCATAAGCACAAAATTCTAGACCACCGTATTCTTTTTTGATGATCATCGCAAAGAATTTGTTGTCTTTTAAATATTGCCAAACTTCAGGAGATAAATCGGTAAGTTCATGTGTGATTTGCCAATCGTCTACTATTTTACAAAGGTGCTCAACTGGACCGTTTATAAAAGCTTGTTCATTGGCACTTAATCTCGGTTCGGGTAAATTATGTAATTTTTGCCAATCAGGATTTCCTCTAAATAAATCCGCTTCAAACCAAGTGGTACCCGCATCGAGTGCTTCTTTTTCGGTTTTAGACATTTCGGGCATAATACGTTGAAATAATTTAAGTAAAGGTGCGCTAATATATTCTTTACGGATATTGTCAATATTTATGGGTAAGGCAATAGCTAGAAAGATTAGCCATGTAAATAAAGAAAGAATATTAAAGATAGAGCCAATAATCATTAATAAGGCAAAAGAATAACTAAAAACAGACAACGAAGCTCGGTTATAAGCCATAAATCCAGTTAAACAGATGGCCGCGAGCAACCATAAATAAATATCCATAAATTTTCCTTATTAATAATTAGCGAGACAGTTATAATTTTAGCTAACTTATTAATGTAAATGTAGTAAAAGAGAAATTAAATGTGTGAAATGTTGGCAATGAGTGCAAATGTCCCCACAGATATTTGTTTTAGCTTTAGTGGATTGATGCAACGCGGCGGAAATACAGGACCACATAAAGATGGTTGGGGTATAACTTTTTACGAGGGTAAAGGCTGTCGCAGTTTTAAAGACCCTTTGCCGAGCGCTCAGTCACCCATTGCAACATTAGTCACGAATTATCCAATTAAAAGCGAAGTTGTTGTTTGTCATATTCGCCAAGCCAACTCAGGTGTTGTTTGTTTAGAAAATACACATCCTTTTACGCGGCAGTTATGGGGGAAAAATTGGACGTATGCGCATAATGGGCAGTTAAAAGGTTTTACTGAGAAATTGCCTGTAAAAGCACATTTACCCATTGGCACAACTGATAGTGAACACGCTTTTTGCTATTTACTTGATCAACTTTTTTATCAGTTTTCTAGCGAAGAGCCATGCATGAAAACCTTGTTTACTTTTCTTGCTGAGCAAGTATTAAAAATAAATGAATTAGGTGTGTTTAATATTCTTATTTCAGATGGTCAGTATTTATTTGCCTTTTGCTCTAATAACCTACATTGGCTTACCCGACGTGCACCTTTTGGTAAAGCAAGTTTAATTGATGCTGAAATGGAGGTCGATTTTCACCAAGAAACGACGGAAAGCGATGTGGTAAGTGTGATCGCCACAAAACCATTAACCGATGATGAGCATTGGCAACAAATGCAACCTAAAGAATGGAAATTGTTTCGTTTGGGTGAAGAGGTCGCTATGTGATTTATTTCTGATCGGTTGGATGATTTACACCATCGTAGGTAGGAATATTTTCTAATTCAAGTGGATTAATATCTTCTAAACAAGCAACATTAAAACCGTATTGTTGAGGATTTGATCGTCGTTGATGATGAGTATAAATACCGCATTTAGAACAAAAATAATGCTTGGCTGTTTTTGTATTAAATTGATATAAAGTTAATATTTCTTTGCCTTTTAAAATTTTTATTGCATTCAACGGAACTGACGCAACAATTGCTCCGCGTCTTCGACACATAGAACAATCACAGCGACGTGGATCAACTAAACCGTTAGGTAAAGATAATTCAAATTGTACAGCACCACAATGACATGATGCATGATGAAGTTTTTTAATCATCATGGTTGTTAATTATACTACTCATCAACTGTTAATGAAGTTAACTGTGCTTCAAACTGCTCAGTACCACCTTTAACTTGGTAAAGTTTTACTAATAAGCAATTTAGTTCTGGTGCAAACCATGCGTAGGTAATTCTTTTCTTTTCAATAATTTCTCGCTTTAAACGAATTGTTTTTACTAAACCATAAGGCAGCATTAATTCTTCTTCACCATCGTATTGGTAAACATAATTTTGAATTTTTCCTGACGTTTTTATTACAGGATAAACAAATTGTTTTTGATTTGGATGTTCCATCATTTTTAAACGATGCTGTAAATGATAGCTGAGTGTATCTTGTAAGGGGTGTGAAAAATCAATATCGAGTGTACGCTTCTTCTTAGTATCGGTAGCAGTATTATTTTTTGCATCGAACTGCCAAAGGTAATGTTTGTCTCGTCCTGTGCCTTCACGTTTGTATTCGTATTTTAATGGCGTTAAAACATCCTTATTATATTTTAATGTAGACGTTTCGCTGCGCGAGTCTGAAAAGATTAACCAGCTAATATCTGATTTGTAGCTATATTCCAGTGTATTGTCGTCTAGATAAATAAGTTGTCTTATACCTTCGCCGACTTTTTTAGATTTATGCAAAATAGCATATTTAGCGGTAAATGCTTGTATTAAAGGGCTGGTACCATGTGATGTTGTTTTTTTATTTTCGAGTGGTTTTACCGTATTATTTTGTGCGGAATTTGCCAAAGTAGGCAAGAGTAAAGTTGTACATAAAGAAAGAAAAAAGGCTAATTGTTTTAATATATTAAAATGTAAATTGAAACTTAGCTGAATGTTTTTCATCATAAATCGTTAACCTTACTGCACTTTAATTAGTTAAATGTGATGTTAATCGTTAGCATACCCATTAATAGGTAATGTATTACCATCAAGTACTGCTTGTTCATTTTTCATGAGCAAACGGTTTTCGCAAAACCATTTTGTTACTAATGGATAGATACGATGTTCTTGCTCGTGCACTCGGCTAGCAAGCTCTTCAACATTATCTTCGCTAAATATTGGCACTTTTGCTTGTAAAATAACAGGGCCACCATCTAATTCTTCGGTAACAAAATGTACGCTAACACCATGTTCACTGTCTTTTGCATCAATTGCTCGTTGATGAGTATTAAGACCTTGATACTTGGGCAACAAAGATGGATGAATGTTCAATAATTTTCCATTATATTGCTGAACAAAATTGGCGGTAAGAATACGCATGAAACCAGCGAGTATTACTAAATCTGAATTGAAGGCATTAATTAGCCTAATTAATGCCTGATCATAATCTTCTCTTGAATCATAGTCTTTATGAGAAAGTACGAAGTTTTCAATGTCAGCTTGGTTAGCTCGAGCTAAACCATAAACATCCGCTTTATTTGAAATCACACCAACGATTTCACCATTAATGTAGTCCGTCTTGCAGGCATCTATAATCGCCTGCAAATTGGTTCCACCACCAGAAATTAGCACCACAATACGCTTTTTAGTGAGCTTAGCTGAGGTTGTCAAAGTTATGCCTTTGTATTATCAATGGAGTTATTCGCTGAAAAAATCACTTGTTCAGCATCGGTTGGTTTTTCAGCTATAGCACCAATATGCCATGCTTTTTCGCCATGTTCAGTTAATAAAGTGATGCTTTGCTCAACTTTATCGTTTGGTACAACAATGATCATACCAACGCCACAGTTAAATGTGCGGTACATTTCATGGGTAGTAATATTACCATTTTCTTGTAACCAATTGAAAATAGCAGGCCATTGCCAGCTTCCACCATTAATAACCGCTTGAGCTGTATCAGGTAAAACGCGAGGAATATTTTCCCAAAAACCACCACCGGTAATGTGAGATAATGCGTGAACATCGACTTCTTTCATTAATTTGAGTACAGATTTAACATAAATCTTAGTTGGTTCTAACAAATGTTCACCAATGGCTTTACCATCTAGTAATTCGTCAGTGTCGGTATTGTTTACTTCTAGCACTTTACGGATTAGTGAAAAACCATTTGAATGCGGGCCAGAAGCGCCTAAGGCAATTAATTGGTCGCCAGCGGCAACTTTACTGCCGTCAAGTAAGCGAGATTTCTCAGCTACACCAACACAGAAACCGGCAATATCGTAATCGCCTTTGTGGTACATGCCTGGCATTTCAGCAGTTTCACCACCCACTAAAGCACAACCTGATTGAATACAACCTTCGGCAATACCTTCAACGACTGAGGATGCAACATCAACATCAAGTTTTGCGGTGGCGTAATAATCTAAAAAGAATAAAGGCTCAGCACCTTGTACAATTAGATCATTTACACACATTGCTACTAAATCGATACCGACAGTATCATGTTTAGCTAAATCAATAGCTAAACGTAATTTTGTACCAACGCCATCGGTACCAGCAACTAATACTGGCTCTTTGTAACCTGTAGGTAGTTGACAAACAGAGCCGAAACCACCTAACCCCCCGATAACTTCAGGGCGTGTAGTGCGCTTTACTGCACCTTTAATGTTTTCAACTAGGGCATTACCAGCATCAATATCGACACCAGCATCTTTATAGCTTAACGACTGTTTTTTTTCGCTCACAGGAAACCTCAAATATGGATTTTGATCAAAATGAATATCAAAGGCGCGTATTCTACCAGCGCAGACGTTTGGATAAAATATTTAAACGAAATTATTTTTAAATTAATGTTACGCGGTAAAAACTTCAATTATTTAATATTGTATTAATCCACTGTAATTGTCGACAATTATACTTTAGTGTTATTGACAAACATATTTAATGAGCTACTATTAGCGGTATTATGTAATATTGTCGACAATATGGTGTTTTAGCCCTTTATGCCACAAAATAATCCAACAGTAACAGAGCCAGTTACCACCGCAGATAAAATTTTTTACCAAATGCAACATGCCATTGTGGAGGGGGAAATACTTGCCGGTAGTAAAATTAGTGAACCTGAGCTTGCTAAACAGTATCAAGTGAGTCGTTCTACGTTACGAGAAGCGCTAAACCGTTTAGAAAAATGTCATTTAGTTGAACGTAAAGCAAACGTTGGTTCAAGGGTTGTTGAGTGTACTATTGAAGGGTTACTTGAGCTTTATATTGCACGAGAAGCACTGGAAGGTATGGCCTGTAGGCAAGCAGCGTTAAATATTACCGATGAAGAAATTGTCGACATGCAAGCAATGCTTAAACACCATAGCGAATCACAGGCATTGCAAGATGGAATTTCATATTATCAAGAAAAAGGTGATTTAGATTTTCACTATAAAGTTATTTTAGCCAGCCATAACCAACAATTAATTAATTTGATCTGTGGTCAGCTCTATCACTTAGTGCGTATGTATCGCTGTCAGTTTGGTATGAACAGCCCTAGGGTAACACGTGCTTTTGATGAACATTCCCACATTATTCAAGCGATAGCGGATCGCGATGGTGAGCTAGCTGAAATGCTAATGCGCCGACATATTGCCGCATCAAGAAAGAACATTGAAAAGAAAATAGCCAAACAACAAATTTTATAAATTAAAGCCAACAATAGAGGAACGTTAACATGAGCAATAAATTATCACCGGGTGCTAAATTTCGCCAAGCATTAAAAAATAACAAACCATTACAAGTTGTCGGCACTATCAATGCTTATTGCGCGATGATGGCGGAAAAGTTAGGGCATCAAGCCATTTATTTATCAGGTGGTGGTGTTGCTAATGCCTCTTATGGTTTACCGGATCTTGGTATGACATCGTTAACCGATGTTATTGCCGATGTGCAACGTATTACTTCGGCAAGTTCATTACCATTATTAGTGGATATTGATACTGGTTGGGGCGGAGCATTCAATATTGCGAAAACAATTCGAGATATGGAAAAGGCAGGTGCAGCGGCCGTACATATGGAAGATCAGGTAGCACAAAAGCGTTGTGGTCATCGTCCAAACAAAGAAATTGTTTCTACCGAAGAAATGGTTGATCGCATTAAGGCTGCTGTTGATGCCCGTATTGACCCAGATTTTTTTATTATGGCTAGAACGGATTCATTCGCACAAGAAGGTTTAGAAGCATCGCTTGAACGTGCTAAAGCTTATGTTGCTGCTGGTGCTGATGGTATTTTTGCTGAAGCGGTAAAAACTGAAGAACATTACCGTGCGTTTACTCAAGCATTAGATGTACCTGTATTGGCTAACATCACTGAATTTGGTCAAACCGAATTGTGGAATAAAGAACAATTAGGTGAATGGGGCTGCGCTATGGTGCTTTATCCATTATCTGCCTTTCGTGCGATGAATAAAGCGGCTGAATCTGTGTATAAAACATTGCTAACAGATGGCGATCAAAAAGCTGAAATTGATAACATGCAAACCCGTATGGATTTATACGATTATCTCGGTTATCACGATTTTGAACAAAAACTAGATGCGTTGTTCTCAGAAGGTAAAAATAAGTAATATCGGTTTAATTTACCTTGATGATGTCATCCTGACGCAGGTCAGGATCTAAATTGCACATAAATTAAAAGTTAAAAATAATTTGAATGTAAAGAATACTAGAATATGAGGAAAATATAATGTCAGATACAAAACAAGCAGATAAGAAACTAAGCGGCGCAGGTTTACGTGGTCAAAGTGCTGGTGAAACGAAATTATGTACCGTGGGTAAATCAGGAAGTGGCTTAACTTATTGTGGCTATGATATTGCCGATTTAGCGGAAAATGCAACCTTTGAAGAAGTGGCTTATTTACTTTTTAATGGTGAATTACCCAATCAAGCACAATTAAATGCTTATAAAACCGAATTATTAGCCATGCGTGATTTACCGCAGGCATTAAAAGAAGTGCTACAACGCATTCCTGCTAGCGCACATCCAATGGATGTAATGCGTACGGGGTGTTCATTTTTAGGTAATTTAGAGCCTGAAAACGACTTTAGTGAACAAAACAGTGCTGCTAATCGCTTACTTGCCGCATTTCCTGCAATCATGTGTTATTGGTATAACTTTTCACATAATCAAAAAGAAATTGATTGTGTTACCGATGAAGACTCATTGGGTGGTCATTTTCTTAAATTGTTAAATGGTGAAACACCATCAGCACAACATCGCAGAGTAATGGATGTATCATTAATTTTATACGCCGAGCATGAATTTAATGCCTCTACTTTTACCGCGCGTGTTTGTGCTTCTACCTTGTCAGATATGTTTTCTTGCGTTACTGGTGCTATTGGAACACTCCGTGGACCACTTCATGGTGGTGCTAATGAAGCGGCAATGGATATGATCCTAAAATTCAATTCACCAGCGGATGCGAAAACACAAATGGCCGGTATGCTTGAACGTAAAGAAAAAATTATGGGCTTTGGGCACGCTATTTATCGCACTTCAGATCCTCGTAACGTTATTATTAAAAGCTGGTCAGAAAAATTGGCACAAGAAAATGGTGATACATCTCTTTACGATATCTCGGTAGCATGTGAAGAATTTATGTGGGATACCAAAAAATTATTTTGTAATGCCGATTTTTTCCACGCATCAACGTATAACTACATGGGTATACCAACCAAATTGTTTACGCCTATTTTTGTTTGTTCTCGATTAACCGGCTGGGCTGCGCACGTTATGGAACAACGTGTTAATAACAGAATAATCCGTCCATCGGCAGATTATACTGGATCAGAACCACGTAAGGTTTCTCCTATTTCACAAAGGTAGAAAAAGTGTTATTTACACCTATTTCATCGTTAGAAAATCATCACATAGTCTTATTGTGTTCAAATTTTCTACTTTGAACTAGACGTAAATTCTATCCTAGCTTTATTTGTCTATTAATAGAAAGTCAGTGTTTAGCTTAACCTGGCTTGTTAGTTGGAAAAAATCATGAATTATGAATACCGCAAACCGCTGCCAAATGCCAATATTGATTATTTCGATACGCGCAGTGCGATTGAAGACATAAGCCAAGGCGCTTATGCTACATTACCTTACACTTCACGAGTCTTAGCTGAACAGTTAGTACGTCGATGTGATCCTGCTGATTTAACTGACGCGTTAAAGCAATTAATTGAACGCAAACAAACACTCGATTTTCCTTGGTATCCAGCACGTGTTGTTTGTCATGATATTTTAGGACAAACCGCGTTGGTTGATTTAGCCGGTTTGCGTGATGCTATTGCAGATCAAGGCGGCGATCCGGCTAAAGTAAATCCTGTAGTGCCAACTCAGCTGATTGTTGATCATTCGTTAGCGGTAGAGCATGGAGGATTTGAAGGCGATGCGTTTGAAAAAAACCGCGCCATTGAAGATCGACGTAATGAAGACCGATTCCATTTTATTGAATGGACTAAAACCGCGTTTAAAAATGTAGATGTTATCCCTGCAGGTAACGGCATTATGCATCAAATTAACCTAGAGAAAATGTCTCCCGTTATTCAAGCGCGTGACGGTGTTGCTTACCCTGATACCTGTGTAGGTACAGATAGCCATACGCCACATGTTGATGCATTAGGCGTTATTGCCATTGGTGTTGGCGGTTTAGAAGCCGAAACCGTGATGTTAGGGCGTCCATCAATGATGCGTTTACCTAATATCATTGGCGTTAAATTAATTGGCAAACGTCATGAGGGTATTACTGCCACTGATATGGTATTGGCTATCACTGAATTTTTGCGTAACGAAAAAGTAGTTTCAAGCTATTTAGAGTTTTTTGGTGAAGGCACCCAAGACTTAACTATTGGCGACAGAGCGACTATTTCAAATATGACACCGGAATACGGCGCATCGGCTGGTTTATTTTATATTGATCAACAAACAATTGATTATTTAAAACTTACCGGCCGTGAACCAGAGCAAGTTGCTTTAGTTGAAACTTACGCGAAAGAAACAGGTTTATGGGCTGATGATTTAGTTACTGCTGAATATGAACGTGTTTTAGAATTTGATTTATCCACTGTTACACGCAATATGGCAGGGCCTTCAAATCCTCACCGACGTTTACCTACCGCTGAATTAGCGGCAAAAGGTATTGCGAAAAATTTAGCGCATTGCAAAGCACAAGAAAAAACGGGTGAAATACCGGACGGTGCGGTAATTATCGCGGCGATCACCAGTTGTACTAATACTTCAAACCCTCGTAATGTTGTTGCTGCCGCTTTAGTGGCACGTAAAGCAAATGAGTTAGGTTTAACACGTAAACCTTGGGTTAAAACCTCTTTTGCACCCGGTTCTAAAGTAGCCAAACTTTATTTAGAAGACGCTGGCTTATTGTCTGAAATGGAGAAGCTAGGTTTTGGTATTGTTGGTTATGCATGTACTACGTGTAACGGCATGAGCGGCGCATTAGATCCAAAAATTCAACAAGAAGTCATTGTTCGTGATTTATACACTACTGCTGTTTTATCAGGAAATCGTAATTTTGATGGTCGTATTCATCCGTATGCCAAACAAGCCTTTTTAGCGTCACCACCATTAGTAGTGGCGTATGCCATTGCAGGTACTATGCGTTTTGATATTGAAAAAGATATTTTAGGACAAGATCAAAATGGCAAGGATATAACGCTAAAAGATATTTGGCCAAGTGATGCTGAAATTGACGCCATTGTTAGCGCTAGTGTTAAACCAGAGCAATTTAAAAAAGTTTACACACCAATGTTTGATTTAGGCGCCTTTGAACCGGCGGAAAGTCCGTTGTACGACTGGCGTGAAATGAGCACTTATATTCGCCGTCCACCTTATTGGGCAAAAGAAGGCGAAGGTGCTCTTGCTGGTGAACGTACCATGAAAGGTATGATACCGTTGGCTGTATTAGGCGATAACATTACCACTGATCATTTATCACCCTCAAACGCTATTATGCTTGAAAGTGCTGCAGGCGCTTATTTACATAAAATGGGTTTACCTGAAGAAGATTTTAACTCCTACGCAACGCATCGCGGCGATCATTTAACTGCGCAACGTGCCACTTTTGCTAATCCTAAATTGTTTAACGAAATGTGCCGAGATGAAAATGGCGAAGTTAAACAAGGATCTTTAGCGCGTATTGAGCCTGAAGGTAAAGAATCGCGTATGTGGGAAGCCATCGAAACCTATATGCAGCGTAAACAGCCATTAATTATTATTGCTGGTGCAGATTACGGCCAAGGTTCATCACGTGATTGGGCAGCAAAAGGCGTACGTTTAGCTGGCGTTGAAGTGATTGTTGCTGAAGGTTTTGAGCGTATTCATCGCACTAATTTAGTGGGTATGGGGGTATTACCTTTAGAATTCATCAATGGAGAAACTCGCCATACTTATGCTATTGATGGCAGTGAAACTTACGATGTTGTTGGTACACCAACAGCAGGTGGTGCAATGACCGTAGTAATGACTCGCCATAAAGGTGAAAAAGCGGGTGAGCGAGTTGAAATTTCGGTTAAGTGTCGTTTAGATACGGCGGAAGAAGTCAGCGTCTACAATGCTGGTGGAGTTCTTCAAAAGTTTGCTAACGACTTCTTAGAGTCGAATGCCTAAACGTTTATTTTGAATGATAGCTACGTTGGTTGTACTCACTTGGGAAACCAAGCTCCGTGCAACCGCCTTGCTCTCAATAAAATTAAATCGTTTAATCATTAAGCCTATTATGGATTAATTATTTACTTAGCAAACCACATAGTAATGGCACATTTAAATGTGTCATTTTTGTAAGAATAATAAAGGAGAGAGTGATGTCTCATATTCCTCAAGTGCACAAACCACAAGTAAAAATCCCTGCTACTTATATGCGTGGCGGTACGTCAAAAGGGGTTTTCTTTAATCTAAAGGATTTACCTGAAAGCTGCCAAATAGCCGGTGAAGCGCGTGATAATATGCTATTGCGTGTTATCGGTAGCCCTGATCCTTATGGTAAACAAACCGATGGTATGGGCGGGGCAACCTCAAGTACCAGTAAAACCGTTATTTTAGCGAAATCTGAACAAGCAGATCACGATGTTGATTATTTGTTTGGCCAAGTATCTATTGATAAAGCATTTGTTGATTGGTCAGGAAATTGCGGTAATTTGACCGCTGCGGTTGGCTCATTTGCCATTAGCTCTGGTTTAGTTGATGCGGCACGTGTTCCTGATAATGGCATTTGTACCGTACGTATTTGGCAAAAAAATATTGCTAAAACGATTATTGCCCATGTGCCAATCATCCATGGTGAAGTACAAGAAACCGGTGATTTTGAACTTGACGGTGTAACGTTTCCTGCCGCTGAAGTGCAAGTTGATTTTGTAGAGCCAGTAGATCCTAGTGAAGCTATGTTCCCGACCGGTAATTTGGTTGACGAATTAGAAGTCTTTGGTGTCGGAACATTTAAAGCGACAATGATCAGTGCGGGTATTCCAACCATATTCTTAAATGCAGATGAAATTGGTTATACAGGTACAGAATTACAAGAAGCTATTAATGGTGATGAAAAAGCATTAACCTTATTTGAAACGATTCGTGCTTATGGTGCGGTTAAAATGGGTTTAATTAGTAATGTGAGTGAAGCGGCCAATCGTCAGCATACTCCTAAAGTTGCGTTTGTAGCACCACCACAATATTATACCTCTTCAAGTGGTAAAGAGATTGCTGCAGAGCAAATTGATCTGAATGTGCGTGCATTAAGCATGGGTAAATTACACCATGCGATGATGGGCACTGCGGCAGTTGCTATAGGGACTGCCGCAGCTATTCCTGGTACTTTAGTTAATTTAGCTGCAAGCGGTGGAAATAAATCTTCAGTCACTTTTGGTCATCCTTCAGGCACCTTAAAAGTTGGTGCACAAGCTGAACAAATGGCAGGTAATTGGACGGTTAAAAAAGTGAGTATGAGCCGTAGCGCTCGTGTATTAATGGAGGGGTGGGTAAAAATTCCAGCGGATAGCTTTTAGTTAAAGAACCTGTAATTGTAAAGCTAATCGTAGATATTGCGCTTAGCTTGTTTGATTTTTATGCTTTATTCTAAGATTATAAAAAATCAAATGAAAGAAAGTTACATCTTTAACTTTCGATATTCAAGAAAAGGGTGTTAAATAAGTAGTGAGTTTATTTTACATTAAGAGTTCTATATGAAAAAAGCATTTCCCTTTTCCTTTGTGTTTATTCCATTCTTGTTATTAACGACCTTGTCTTTTACTAGTGAAGCTTATGACCAACCCCAAGGCATTGAAGTATCAGGTAAAGCAGCTGTTAACGTTGTTCCTGATCAATTTTCACTTTCATTTTCTATTGTTACTCGTGGTAAAAGTGCTAGTAAAACTAAAGCGATCGTTGATCATAAAACAACGTTAGCGGTTAATGCGGCAAAGAGAATGGGCATTAAAGAAGAAAGTATTCAATCAGCACGGGTTAATTTACGACCCATCTATCAAAAGTCGTCACTGAATTATTCAGACATAGAAATTAAACAAAATTTTAAGAATAATGAAAAAGGGCGTGTACATTTATCTCAAGATAATGATAAAAAAAATAGTTTACAGCCATATGTTTTTGAAGTTAGTCGGCTGGTAACGATTAAATTAACAAACGTTGGCGATTATGATCGTTTACTTGATCAAATTGTCAAAATTGGAGTTACAAATATTTCCTCGTTAATTATGTCGTTCTCAAAGACTGATAGTGCTTATCAAAAAGCATTAGCGCAAGCGATTGTGCTAGCAAAAGAAAAAGCATTAAGAATAGCGGCACAAGCGGGTGTTGAATTAGGTAAATTAATTTATTTAAAAGAAATTTCATATAACGCACCAACTAAAATGACGATGACTTTTAATAGTGAGTTAACAACAATGCATAATTCTCAGGTAGGAACTAAGCAAATATCTGCTGAAGTTATTGCAACGTTTGCGGTGCAGCCTTAAAAGCATTTTGTCTCTCAAGTTTTTATAATAATTATCCAATGTAAATGATCATTTCACCCTGATTTGATTAAATTAAGGTGAAATGCGATAAATGCTTATAAATCCACTGCAATAATGCTTTAATTTCTGGCTCAATCAAGGTATGTTAGGCGCTTTTCAATGGTGATGACTTAAATTGTTTATTTTATTATCAGTTATGTTTTTTATTAAGAATACTTTTAATGAATAAAATTGAATTTTATCGTCAACTTAACGAACAGGTAGAATCATTAATTAATGATGAAACGGATTTAATCGCTAATATGGCAAATATCAGTGCGTTATTATTTAGTCAGCTTAAAGACGTTAACTGGGCTGGCTTTTACCGAGTGATAAACAAGGAGTTAGTTTTAGGACCTTTTCAAGGTAATGTTGCCTGTATTCGTATTCCTATTGGTACAGGAGTATGTGGAACAGCAGTAAAAACCAAGTCGACACAACGCGTAGGCGATGTTCACCAATTTAGTGGCCATATTGCTTGCGATGCTGCAAGTAATGCGGAAATAGTTATACCTGTTATATTAGCCGATGAGGTAGTTGCCGTTCTTGATATTGATTCAGTTACTTTTGAACGCTTTGATGAACAAGATCAACAAGGGCTTGAAGCTATAGTTATAACTTTTGAAAAATGTATAGTAAAAAATGATAGTAGAAGTCAATGAAAGAATTTGTCGATGTTCATGATTATTTAGTGTCAGAGGCTGTTGTTGGCGACTGGGATGGTGAAGAAGAGCAAGTAGCCGAGCGTTTGAATGAAATATTTCATGTGCTCTATGATATGGCTGAAGAAGATATTAATACCGAGATGCTGGAACGCTTATTAACTATGGTGTGGCATCATTGGATAGGGCACAGCGAATTGCCCGATTTAGAAACAGATGAGATATTCGACTGGTGTCAGCATGTATTGCAAAACCGTGAACAATATCTTGAAGATTATTAAACAAAAGTAGTAAATTTATGGAAATTAAAGCAAATACCGATAAACCTGTTATTGATGAAACACTTAGCGAAAAAGTTACGGCGGAAGTACCCCTTGTAGCTGTTGAACCTACGACAGAAGTTGTAAAAACTGATGTTGTAGACGCGGAAGATAGTGAAGATGTTAATAGCGATGAAAATGAAGCCAAAGAAGCTAAACCTAAAACAAATAAAGAATTAATTGCTTACTTAGCGGATAAATTTCCTAAATGTTTTTTAATCAAAGGCGCGGCTAAACCGCTTAAAATTGGTATTTTTCAAGAGTTAGCTGAACAATTAGCTAATGATGACATGGTGAGTAAAACACGATTACGTCAAGTGTTACGTCATTACACGAGTAGCTGGCGTTATTTGAAGTCAATTAAGTTAGGTGCACAACGTATAAATCTTCAAGGTGAAGATGTTGCGGAAATTGATCAAGAACAAGCTGATTATGCTAGTAAAACACTGAAAGAAAGCCAAGAAAAATTCGGTCATAAGAATACGGATAAAACTTCTTACAAAAAATCGCAAGACAATAAAGTGAATAAACCTTATAAAGGAACTAAGTCTAACGATAAACACTCAACTAAAGATTTTACCGCTAAACAAAATGCTAAGTTTAATGCTGTAAAATCAACTAAAGAGTTAAAGAAGAAAGCGCCGGTTAAGTTAGAGAAAGTTGATCAAACAGCATTAAAAGTTGGTCAACCTGTAAAAGTGCAATTAGGTAACTCTCCTATGGATGCTATAGTTACAGAAGTTGCAGGTAAAGACGTTAGTGTTGAATTGTCATCCGGTATGGTAGTGAAAACGCAAATAGTCAATTTGTTTACTGAAATTGTTGCTTCTAAAAGTGAATAAATCTTAGTTTTTTCCTTTGTGATAAAGACGGTTTTAAGCGGATATTTTTATACAACCGTCAGTGTGTTTTAATTAATTGGAGTTTTAGGTATGCAAAAATTAAGTCGTATAGCGCTTGTCATATCATTATCATTTTCCAGCACCTTTCTTTTTGCTGAATCGAATACTCATCAGATAGGTAGTATTGAAAATACAGCTAAAATTCCGCAACTACATGCGCAAAGTCAACATGTTACGGCAAGTAAACGTATTGTAGCGCAATATACTCGTTCTCATTATAAAACGGTTAAGATTGATGATAAATTATCGGAGCAAATATTCGATAAATTTATCAAACAGCTAGATTATTCTCGAAATATATTTCTGGCTAGTGATGTTAAAGGTTTTGAACAATACCGTGATGAATTCGATGACGTGGTCACCAGCGGAAAATTACAAATACCTTACGATATATACAATCTTAATATGCAACGTCGATTAGAACGTTTTCAATATGCGATTAGCTTATTAAAAACAAAGAGCGTTGATAATAAAGAACAAGCAGAGCCATCGTTTGATTTTACTAAAAATGAAGTGTACAACTTTGATCGTGAGAAAGCTGATTGGCCGACAAATATTGCTGAATTAGATGAATTATGGCGTAAAAAAGTTAAATATGACGCACTTAATTTAACTTTAGCGGGTAAAAAATGGCCAAAAGTTCAGGAAATTTTAACTAAACGCTATCGGTATGCTATTAGGCGCTTAACTCAAGGTGAGAGTGAAGACGCATTTCAATTATTAATGAATGGCTTCTCTCACGTGGTAGAGCCTCATACGTCGTATTTATCTCCACGTAATGCTGAAAGATTTCAAATGGAAATGAATTTATCACTTGAAGGGATCGGTGCAGTTCTTAGAGCTGAAGATGATTACACCACTATTATGAGTGTTGTTCCTGGCGGACCAGCAGATAAGTCAAATGAATTAAAATCGAATGATCGTATTGTTGGTGTGTCTCAAAATGACGAAGAATTTGTTGATGTTATTGGTTGGCGTTTAGATGATGTAGTTGATTTAATTAAAGGGCCTAAGGGTACTAAAGTTCGTTTGCAAGTATTACCTAGTGATTCAGATGATGATGCCAGTATTAAAATTGTGTCAATTGTTCGTGATAAAATAAAGCTTGAAGATAGACAAGCAAAATCAGAAGTTTATATAGATAAATCAGATAAAAAACATAGTCGTAAACTAGGTGTTATTACTATTCCAAGTTTTTATAATCATTTATCGGTTGATGTAAAAAAAGAAGTTTCGAAATTATTAAAAGACGATGTTAAAGGCATTATTATTGATTTACGTGGTAATGGTGGTGGTTCATTAAATGAAGCTACATTGTTAACGGGCTTATTTATTAAGAAAGGTCCGGTAGTACAAATTCGAAATGGCGCCAATCGTATTGCTGTAAATGCAGATAGAGATGGGGTAGTTTATTATGATGGTCCGTTAACGGTGATGGTCGATCGTTATAGTGCTTCAGCGTCAGAAATTTTTGCTGCTGCTATTCAAGATTATGGGCGAGGTATTATTATTGGTGAACATACTTTTGGAAAAGGTACTGTACAACAACACCGCCCGTTAGGTCGAATATATGACTTATTTGAACATCCCATTGGTAGTATTCAATATACTATTGCTAAGTTTTATCGTATTAGTGGTGGTAGTACTCAAAAGCATGGTGTTATGCCAGACATTGTTTTCCCCAGTGCTATTGACTCGGAAGATTGGGGAGAAAGCAAAGAAGAGAATGCTCTACCTTGGGATCAAATAAGAAAGGCTAATTATAATAAATTAGCGGATTTAAGTGCTGAAATTAGCTCACTTGATTCATCATATAAGCAACGTATTAAAGAAAATAAAGAATTTAATTATTTACTTGATGATATAAAAGTTTATAAAAAAGAAAAAGATGATAAAACTGTTTCATTAAATTTTGAAACACGAAAAATAAAACGTGAAGATAATAAAGCTAAACGCCTGAAAAGAGTGAATGAACGATTAGTTAATTTGGGTAAAGGTCAGGTTAAATCCCTAGATGATTTACCTGATGACTTATCTGATGAGCTGGCTAAGTTAGATCCTTTTTTAGATGAAGCTGCACAAATTACTTTTGATTTTTCCTCATCAGGAAAATATGCTAAAAAGTAGTAAAATTTAAAACCGCTGAAAGGCGGTTTTTACTTTCATCCCCATTCTAAATTACCTAGTAATGTTATTGTTCCTTTCAATTAGTGTTAAATAGTGATGGTTATGTTAAGGTACTAAATGTTTCGTATCATATTGAATTTGTTTAAAAAAACAAAGTGAATAAATATATAAAATTAGTAAATAAATAATATAATGAGAGGTTGTAAAACCCAATGACAGAAAAATCTAATTTATCTAAAACAAAAAACACTAAACAACCAAGTCTTCTTGACGCCTTTATTCCTGTTATTGCGTTAGTCGTCATGTTGGCTTCTGGCGTTGTTTATTTTGGTAATGACTCATCTTATGGACCCAATCAAATTGGATTATTATTAAGTATGGGCATAGCCATTATTATCGGTTTTAAAAATGGATATACTTGGGCTTCTATGGAAAAAGCCATTGTCCATGGTATTTCCTTATCTTTAGGTGCTGTACTCATTTTAATGGCTGTTGGTTCATTAATTGGTACTTGGTTATTATCAGGTACTGTTCCGACGATGATCTATTACGGTTTACAGATTTTAAACCCTCAATGGTTTTATCCAGCCGCTTGCGTTATTTGTGGTATTGTTGCAATGAGTATTGGTAGCTCTTGGACTACGGCTGCTACGATAGGTGTAGCATTAATTGGTATTGCACAAGGATTAGCATTAGATCCTGCAATAACGGCAGGAGCTATTGTTTCGGGTGCTTATTTTGGTGATAAAATATCACCACTGTCAGAAACAACAAACTTAGCACCGGCTGTTGCCGGCGGTGAATTATTCGCCCACATTCGTAATATGATGTGGACGACTATTCCTTCAATTGTTATTGCGTTAATTTTATTTACCATTTTAGGTTTGAATGAAACTATAACGACCTCGAATACTGCAATCGATCTATTAAGTTCTCAACTTGATCAGCAATTTAATATCAACTTAATGAATTTGGTACCTTTAGTTGTATTATTAGTGTTAGCGATGAAAAAAGTTCCCGCGTTTCCTGCTGTTGCAATTGGTGCGATTATGGGCGCTGTTTGGGCGGTGTTGTTTCAATCAGATTTGATCATGCGCTTGGCTGCTGCTGGAAGTGATAGTTTCACGGCACATTTAACCGTGGTATGGACAGCTTTTTTTGATGGTGTGAAAATTGAAACGGGTAATGCCGAACTCAATAAGTTGCTTAGTGGTGGTGGCATGTCGAGCATGCTAAATACTATTTGGCTAATAATGTGTGCATTGAGTTTTGGCGCGGTGCTTGAACATTTAGGCATGCTCAATAAATTTGTTACTGCGATTTTAAAAGCGGCTAAATCCACCGGTGGTTTAATAGCAAGTACAGTAGCAACCTGTATTGGTACTAACTTAATTGCGGCTGATCAATATATGGCAATTGTAATGCCGGGTAGAATGTATAAAGAAGAATATGCACGCCGTGGTTTACATCCTGTTGCCTTAAGCCGTACTTTAGAAGATTCGGGCACTATTACATCTCCTCTCATTCCATGGAATACCTGTGGTGCTTATATGTACAGTGTATTATTAGTAAATCCGCTTGATTACATTTTTTATTCATTTTTTAATTTAATTAATCCTATTTTAGCGATAATCTACGGTTATATAGGATTTAAAATTAAAAAGTTAGTTGTTAAAGATTAGTTGTATATCCTGAACTAAATTCAGGACGACAAATAATGATATTTATTATACTATTAGCCTGTTTATTCAGGCTTTTTTATTTTTATTACGTTAATTATTATTAATATAGGTTTATTATGACTGATTTTTCCTCTCGCTATTTAGCTGACTACAAAGCGCCTATGTTTACTATTAAAACAGTTGACTTAACCATAGAGCTTGATGACCATCAAACCAAAGTTATGAGTAAGCTTACTGTACAACGAATTGATGCCAATTGTGCAGAACTTGTTTTAGATGGTGAGCATTTAACCTTAAAATCACTATTGTTGAATGGACAACCATTAACGTCAAGTCAATATCAAGTTACTGATAGTTATCTGATTATTTCACTCACCTCTTTTGATTTAGAGAAAAAAAACAATCAGTTTGAATTAATTGTTAACACTGAAATTGATCCTACCAAGAATACGACTTTAGAAGGTTTATTTAAGTCAGGAAATGCGTTTTGTACACAATGTGAAGCGGAAGGTTTTCGTCGTATTAGTTATTATTTAGATCGACCTGATGTCATGGCTATATTTACGACAAAGATTATAGCGAACAAAAAGCAATACCCATATTTACTTTCAAATGGCAATAAAACAGCTTTTGGCAATTTATCAGATGATAAACACTTTGCTACTTGGCATGACCCTTTTCCAAAGCCTTGTTATTTATTTGCTTTAGTTGCAGGTGATTTTGATGTTTTACAAGATAGTTTTACTCGTAAATCAGGGCATGATGTTACATTAGAAATTTTTGTTGATAAAGGTAATTTGGCTAAATCTGAACATGCGATGACATCACTAAAGGCATCGATGAAGTGGGATGAAGATACATTCGGATTAGAATACGACCTAGATATTTATATGATCGTCGCCGTTGATTTTTTCAATATGGGGGCGATGGAAAATAAAGGACTTAATGTTTTTAACAGCAAATTTGTGTTAGCTGATGCGCAAACAGCCACAGATACCGATTATTTCAATGTTGAAGCTGTTATTGCTCATGAATATTTTCATAATTGGACGGGAAATAGAGTAACTTGTCGTGATTGGTTTCAGCTAAGTTTAAAAGAAGGATTAACAGTATTTCGAGACCAACAGTTTAGCGCGGATATGCACTCATCTGCT
>Ga0316202_10001242_pt1 | contig 20732 bp, 21 predicted proteins | sample 3monrhotite_MG_FD_204934 | JGI IMG/M metagenome (GOLD analysis project Ga0316202, IMG submission 204934) | Microbial mat bacterial communities from mineral coupon in-situ incubated in ocean water Damariscotta River, Maine, United States -... | ecosystem: Environmental > Aquatic > Marine >... | reverse complement strand
TCGCGAATTGCTGCCTCATACAAGTCGGCAGCGTCGGAATCGAGTGTCATGGCTTGCGACTCCTCAACTAATTCAATAACTCGATCGTGAGGATCGGGCTCTCCATCAAAGTACGGCAATCGCATTTTTGTCTCCTATGCGGGCTCGATAGTTTCGGGACGACTTGTCCTCTATGTATATATACCGCGATCGGGGCAAATAGTTTCAACAATTCCGATAATTTTCTGACAAATTGTCCGATTAGTTTTGTGATCGGCTGGAATCGGCTATTGAATTGGAACCTGGGTGTTGCAATCCAGCTTGCGATCGACGACTTAGGCGATGGAGATCACGAGGCAGGCAGGTGGGTGGACAATCCTGATTTGTGTTTTGTCCCGAGCCCAATCACTCATGCAGCCGGGAAGGTGTCATCGCAAGGTGATGGTGTCATCCGTAGTGGAATGACACCGTGACAGAGAGGTGAGGCGACGCGCAACGCATGAGGATGAGTCGATGAGGTGCTGGGGAGGGGGGATGAGGGCCAGAAGCACGATGGAAAGGTCGATCGGGATGCTGATTGCGGGAAAATGGTTCGCGATCGTTGTTTCTTGACCCGGCGAATCGCGTGGCGGGACTCCAGTGGTATTAGGTATCCCCCGATCATACGCCGACGATTTTTGCCCAATTCCCGCTTTACCAAACGGGACTCCGGCATTTCAAAAAATAGCGGGGTTCAAATTTGAGGTTGTCGGAAAGTTGTCGGAGTTGTCGGAGGAAAAGTGCGTTTTTACGGGTTTTCACGCAAAAAGTTGTCGGAAGTTGTCGGAACTTCGCGGAAATTATCGGGGGTGACTTTTGGTTCTCGGTGGTGTCTTTTGATGCTTTATGGGGGTAGGTAATGGCAAGGCAAGAATCAGGTCGCAGAAAGCTGGTAACAAATTTGTTGCTAGAGTTTCCAGACGCGGACAACCGAACATTGGCAAGGCTATTGGTGGACCGTCATGCTGGGGAGTTTTCCAGTCTTGAGGCGGCTCGATCGAGCGTTCGTCATTACCGAGGGAACAAAGGAGCGGCGAGCAAGACGCCTGCTGCCAATAAGGAACTGCATCGCGAGAACGGCAAGGCAGGGCAGTCGTTTAAGTTTCCTGCTGGTTTGAAGCAGCGAAAGCGAATGATGCACTTCAAGGAGCAGGGGAAGTACCTGATCTTGAGTGACATTCATGTTCCGTATCACAGCGAGGTAGCTATTGAGGCTGCACTTCGGTACGGGGTTGATGATGGGTGTCAGCACTTGGTTCTCAATGGCGACTTCTTGGATTTCTACAAGTTGTCTCGGTGGTCACAAGACCCGAGGTATCGCAATGTTGCCGAGGAGATTGAAACTGGGCGGCAGATATTGTCTGAGTTTGAAAAGCATTTCAAGGGCAGTGATTCGGTCAAGGTTTACAAGGTTGGGAACCATGAGGACCGATACGAGCAGTTTTTGTACGCGAAAGCGGCTGCGTTGGTTGGGATCGACCAGTTTCAGTTGAAGAAGATACTCCCGATTGACCCTAAGACATGGAAGTTTGTGGAGAGCAAGCAGCTTTACAAGGTTGGCAAGCTATTGATGCTTCACGGGCATGAGGTTGGTCGCGGGATGTTTGATCCGGTAAATATAGCCAGGGGAATGTGGCTGAGGCTGCAACAGACAGCTATGGTCGGTCACTGGCATAGGACGTCAACGCATGTCGAGACAACGGGCGTGAAGGAGTCGGTAAACCCGTCGTACTCGATTGGCTGTTTGTGCGACCTTGCCCCTGACTACGCTCCGGTGAACAAGTGGAACGCTGGCTTTGCGATTGTGAACGTAGACATATCCGGCAATTTTCAGGTTCGGAATCTTATTATTCACAACGGTCAGGTCTATGAAACGTAAGAAGCACGACACTGAAAAGATCATCCAGATAGCAGATCGCAGCATCGAGAATTGTTTGAAAACAAACTGGACTGTGCGGTTTGAGAAAAAAAATCAAATGCCGCAGAAAACGTGGGGCGTCTGCAATCGCAAGACGCACATAATTCGTTGCCGCGAGGATTTGTGCGAAGTCAATTTTCTGGACACGTTGATCCACGAACTGAGACACGCCCAGCATCCGGTGATGTTTGAGGCTGAGGAATTTATCTCTGATACCAGCACTGAGCTTGCGATCGCTTTGTTGGCGACCGGCAGGGTTAGGGCGTTTCCCCGAGGTTAGGATGCTTCAAAGAATCCATGTCAATCAGCATGTGATCCGAAAGAATCGCAAGGACGGCGAGACAAACCCACCGCTGACGGTGAAGAACTACAAGAAGAACACCTACGGCAGCAAGGTTGAGGTGCTGGACAAAGAGGGGAATGTCGTCTGCGAGGTTCTTTATACGCCGAGCAAGCCTTTGTCTTGCGGTGCTGAGGTCTATGTCCAGACCAGCGGCGAGGTTCGCGTTAGCTGACAACCTTTGTGAACCGGACATGCTCTAGCGGGCAAAGATAGAAGTCTTGCTGGTATTGCTCGTACCTTTTGTCGGTTCGGGGCTCGACGTACCAGTGAGGTCGGGTAGTAGCCAGAACGGATGCGACGTAATCCTTGTCTTTGGAAAAATACAGGTAGGCGTATGGTTTTGGCGTCGATTGGTCAAAGGAGTGCTTGGCACAAACAAGGAACTTTGACCCGAAAGGCCAGTAGGAATCCGTGAATTGTGCCGAAAGGTGCTTTATCTCGATCCGCTGCTGGATGTAAAGATCGCCGGAGTCTGTGTAGTCCTTCCACTGCTCTCGGCTTGGTGCGATGTGTGTAGCTTTGACGAGAACATCATGCCCCATTGAAAGCAGGTAATTTGCGGCAAAATTGACGCCTTCCTGCGATTTGACGAGGTTTTCCTTGAACTTGTCAAAGTTCTGATCTTGGACGCTCACAGTTCATTTTCCAAGTCGGACTCGGTGACGTACAAGGGAGTTTGTGAACCTACAAATGCGCTTGTAATGTTGAAATCGCAGTATTCCTGTGCTTCATCTAGCGTCATTCCTTCCGTTACTAGGTTGTCAACTATCTGCGTTTCGTTGTAAACGATTGAAAACCCGTTGTCCTCAAGCTGGCTTTTGGTGATGCTGATTCCGACAATCGCGTTGTCGTGTTCGTGCATCAGCATTGTGCCAAGCTGGGGAAACTCGTTGAGAATTTTATTGGCGATCTGCTTGACGTTCAGTTTGTCAGGCTTGCATCCACCACATGACTTCTTTACGCCGCAGAAGTGACATTCACTCATCACCCACCTCCTTTTCCAGTTCTTTTCTGATTTCGTCGATCAACTCAATCCTGCTCGGCACACCGCAAAAGGCTTCGTGGATGTACGGCTCACACCGCTTGAGTAACTCACGCAGTCGCTTGATCTCTGCGTTTTTTTCGTCCTTGTCCCTCGCTGCTTTCAACAGTTTGTCAAATTGTGACTCACTCATCACCCACCTCCTTTTCAACTGCGTCACACAGTCGAGTGTCGCACATACTGAGTCCAGCCTCGATCTGAGGCTGGCAGCGTAAGAGCAGTTCCCGCAGTCGCTCGTTGTCTGCTTGTATTCGCTTGCCTTCACGAATCCTCGCTGCTGCCCATTCGGGCTCTGATCTCACCAGCTTAAATAGCGAAACCGGATTGCCATTCAAATCGTGGAAAGCATCGTCCATCTCGGCTTTCTTTTTGTCACTCATCGTCATCGTCCTTGAGGTTAAAGGAAAAATCTTCCAAGTACGACTTAACGTCGTCGAGTTCCAATTCCCCGCCTAGATCGTCTGTTTGGCAAACCTGCATACGCTTGATGTCAGACGGATCGCCAAACCTGTCAAGCATTATCCATAGTGCAATGATGTCGTTTGGAAGGTTCCAATGGATAGTCTTGCTATCATTGGGCCAAGTCACCATTGCAAAAATTGCTGCTGTCCTTGGTGCAGATTTGACAATCAGGCATTTGGTGTTTTCAGGGTACTGCCCGTATATCACGCACTCATGCGAGTCGTCGTCCATGAGGATTGTTGAAAAGGCTTGTGCTTTTTCTTCACAGGCGAACGTCATGCTCGACCAGACTTCCTCGCTCGGGCCTTGTCCGTAACGCAACCACTCGACTTTCCAGAGAGGTGCTTTCATCACGACTTCGCCTTTTTTCTGGACGATTTGTATCCCTTTGGGGGACACCACCCAATAAAAGTCATGCACTTGCGGCAGAGTATTTTTTGAAAACCGCGAGCGTCTTTTTGCCCTCTGCCCCAAACAGTTGGGTCCATGTGCGATTTGCATCGTTGGTTGTGCGTCATGCTTTTGTCTCCTATCATTCTTTTAAGGACAACTTGTCCCGTAAGTCAATAAGGATAGGAAAGACTGCGGAGTGAATCAAGCATGACTCAGGAAGGAAGTTCAGAAAAAGAGCCAACCGTAACGGCAAAAGCAACAGCCGAGTTTTTTAAGGCTGGAGAGTGCTTTGAGTTTCGCTTGCTGCGCGAAATGAGACTTGTCGAGTACAAGAAGAAAATCAAGTCGCTTTCCAAAGGCGGGAAAGTAACGGGGCTTGCCGCAAAAAAAGAAGCACAGCGTTTATTTGGCTTCATGGGGCTCGACAAAGAACGTGCGTCACTGGCTGACTGGCTTAGTGAAATGCAGCGAGTCCCAAATGCGGAAGCAAGTGCAGAGCGAGCTAGAAGATCAAGGGCAAACAAACGCAACGCTCCTTTTGAAAGTGCTGTCGCTGACTTACCAGCAACGGCAAGCCCGTCAATAGAAATGGACTGGGTTAAGTCGCACCCAGCTATGACAAGAAAAGATCGTCAGAAAAACACTTCCGACAAAATTCTTATCACGCCCGACGACATTCTTAAAGCTCCCAACGGCAAGTGTCCCAGTCGATCAGCCGCACAGTTATTGCAGCATTACGCCAATAAGCCTGATGCGTTCTTCAAGGAGTTGCTTTCTGAGACAAAGAAGGCGAAGGGTCAAGAAGATGAGGCAGATGCAGAAAAACGCGCACTGAAAACAAACTCTGAAATTTCAGAAATGCTCGATGCTTTATTTCCTCAAGGCGAGCAATGAGCGACCTATACAGACGAATACCAATGGACTTGGAAGGGAACCTGCGATGGAGGCAGGGTGTGCAGACTCGTTGCATCGACGACTTAGGGTTTCGCGATGCCATGATGCAAGCATGTGCCGAAGATGCACTGTTCTTTTTTAACGGGTTCTGCTGGGTGTATGAGCCTCGGCCAAGAAAACTCAATGGTCGCTTGTTGCCCAAGCAAATACCTTTCATTGCGCGGGACCATCAAGTGCCTGCGATACGGGAGATCGACGAGCATCTGGGTCTTGGCGATCTGGGAGTAGAAAAATCTCGCGGCGAAGGTGCAAGCTGGATGGGCGTTTTGTTTGCTGTGCGGGATTTTATCTTTAACCCCATGAGTGCGGTCGGAATCGTAAGCAAGGACGAAAGGGCGGCTGACGATCCAAAGAATCCAGACAGCATCGGATGGAAGATCGACTGGGAGCTAACGCGACTGCCGCGATGGATGAGCGGTGAGAAGAACGTCAATTACAAGCGAGAACTGGCAAACCATAGCTGGACGAACATCGACAACAAGTCAACAATCAGTGCGTTTGCTGCCACCGGAAACGTGGCGTCTGGTGGTCGCAAAAGTTGGTTTCTTATGGATGAGCTTGCTAAGTTTCCGCGAGGTCCAGACGAAATGGCGATGGCTTCAACTCAGCATGTCACTGACTGCCGACTTGTAGTCTCGACGCCACTTGGCAGCGATGGTGCGTATTACGAACTGATGCACACCCCCAGCAACATGGTGAAGGTAATTTTGGATTGGAAGCAAAACCCAATCCGAAATCGCGGGCTATACCGCATGGAAAAGCACTTGCCGGTTGCACTGGACCCAGAAAGCAATCCGCTTCCTGATGGCTACAGCCCACCCAGCGACGAAGTGAAGGCAAAGTTTGATCGCCTGCGTCGTAGGGGTTTTAAGCTGGAAGGCACTGAGCGATCGCCTTGGTACGACGACCAGTGCGATCGAGGTGGTGCGACTCCGCAAAACATTGCACAAGAACTGGATCGAGATTACGGAGGATCGAGCTACAGGGTCTTTGGGCATGAGTTCAATTCTTTGGCTGAGAAAACCATATTGCCCACTACGCATGAAGGTGACATTGACTTTGACACGCGAACGCTTGAGCCCCGAATTGACCGGATGGAAAACGGACCATTGAAACTCTGGTGTGCGCTGGATCAGTTTGGCCGACCACCCCAAAGGCAGTATGTAATCGGCTGCGATGTTAGCAATGGTCTTGGTGGCTCTTTTACTTCGTCATCGACCGCAATGATTTTTGAAATGGTTGGCGATGAATTGCAGCAGGTTGGTGAGTGGACGGGGAGAACAACGCCACCACAAGAGTTTGCCGATCTTTGCATCTCGCTTTGCAAGTATTTTAGCGGTGCGTACCTAGCTTGGGAGCATAACGGCCCAGGCGCAGCGTTTACGAGAAGGGTCATACACCAGCAGTACACAAACATTTACTACCGTCGATCGCTGACAAGACGAAAGCGAACAAAGCGAACCGAGCCTGGGTGGTGGACAGACGAAAGAACAAAGGTCGTGATGTTTACTGACTTCCGGCAGAGCGTTAAAGAAAGCAAAGTAATCATAAGGTCAAAAGAACTTCTTAAAGAATGTGGAGTTTACGTTTACAAAAACGGAAAGATTGAACACGCATTGGTTGCGGGTGCAACAGACGACGCCAAGGGCGTAAGCCACGGCGACCGTGTTATTGGTGCAGCTATTGCGTTGCAGGGAAGCAAAGACTGTGCATCCAGTAGCCCTAACTCGGAGTTTGCCGCTGTAGCAAAAGCACCGTCAGGGTCGTTTGCCGAAAGGCACAGTCAATTTCTCTCTGATTCGCAACAAAAGGATTTCAGCGATGAATGGAAAGACTAATCTTCGTCTGCACCGACCAACGAAGAATGATTACCCATACGGGATGCTTAGTCCCGAATCTCGGCTTGCTCTCGGCATACGGCAGACCGCGATAGTCACTAACGATCAAGTAGCTAGTGAGCTTGGATGCACTGTTAGGCAACTGAAAACCTTTGAGCGAAATCTCGCCAAGGATGAGATTTGTGGCTGGGTAAGAACGAACGGGCTTCCTGCTTCGTTTGGCGAGCCGGTCGCAAACAGAGTCCAATGCGTTTCTTGCAAGAACTGGATATTTCATGTTCCCTGCGTCCAATGCTGCACTTTCCAAGGCAGCACATGCCGCAACGATTCAGAACCGGAGTTGCCTTTTGACCCGCTGGCAACCGATGCTATCCCTGGCTCGCAGCACAAGATCGAGATAATGGCAGACCGCGTTTCAATGGGCTTTAGCATTTTCTCGCCCAGAGATCGCTGCGATTTTACCCCGCGAACCGAACCAGTGAGCGATTAAATGGACGATCAAAGCAAGTCTGACAACCCGTCGCAAAGAAACCAGCAGGATTCGGACGCCACGAATCCGGCAGGAGTTGGGGAGTACGAAAATGTTGCCGACTTGCCGGAAGATGACCAAGAGTTCCTAGAAAACGAAGTTTCTGAATCTGGCGACACAGGCAATCCCGAGCTTCCGTCCTCCGATCTGATGACGGAAGAACGGAAGCAGCGGTTGTTCAAGGCTGTTGAGCATAGTTATCGCGAATTGCGTCAATTCAGGGACTTGAACAAATCGCTGATTGAGGAATACGCAGGCCCAGCCTACACAGGCGACGATACTCAGCCAGTGAAATACATCAACCTGATGGCTCAAGCTGTTGAGGCGTACACGATGCTGCTGGTGGGTAGTAACCCGCAAGTATGCGCGGAAACTTACGACCCTAGCTTAAAGGGCTTTGCAAATCACTTTGTTGTCGCACTGAACAACCTGCTTGACGAAATTGAAGTGCGAGACACATTCAAGGAGTGGGTTCGCAACTCGTTCTTTGGCATGGGTGTCATAAAGATCCACATGGCAGACTCGGGCGAGGTTGTTGCAGAGGGCGACGTTCTGATGGACCCAGGTTCTCCGTTTGCTTCCGTCGTTTCCCTTGACGACTGGGTGCATGACGCCAGTGCAAGAAAGTGGACAGAGTGTAAATTTCAAGGTGATATGTACCGAATACCGTTTGATGAGCTAGACAACGGTTTTTTTAATGAAGAAGCGGTAAAAGACCTACAGCCCAGTGGAACAATTAGCGAAACCGGCGAAAGAGTGGACGACCTTTCCCGTGAAGGCAATGCTAATCAATCAGAGTTTGAGGACATGATTGACCTCATCGACATTTACATTCCTCGCGATGGACTGATCTATACGTTTGTCATAGATGATCGACGCATCTGTTCTCTAAAAGGTGACGCGATCGCAGTGACCGAGTGGATTGGTGATGAAGTCGGCCCTTACAAAAAGCTGTGCTTGACAAGCGTTCCTGACAACACAATGCCAATTCCACCCGCTTCAATGTGGAGTCCGCTGGACAAGCTGGCAAACAACCTCATGCGAAAGGCTGCTCGTCAGGCAAAGCGAGCAAAGCAAGTGTTGACATATACTCCGCAAGGGGCCGAGGGTGCGAGCAGGATTAAGCAGGCAAGTGATGGAGCAATGGTTGAGGTGCAGGATGTCTCGGAAGTTCAACCAGTCTCGCTCGGAGGTGTTGATCCCGCAGTAAATGCTTTCATGCTGCAATCAATGGAACTGTTTGACAGGATGAGCGGCAATCTGTCTGCAATACTTGGACTGGGTACGTCAGCCGAAAGCGTGGGTCAGGAAAAGCTGATTCATGGTGCAACTAGCCGAATGGAAGAATCCATGCAGGCGACTGTCATGTACGCTGCAAATCAGGTGGTGAAGGAGCTTGCTCAGTTGCTATGGGAGGACAAGTACAAAACCATCAAAGGGCAAATGTCTCTCGATGGTCATCCAAGCATGACTGCTGAGTCCAACTGGACGCCGGACGATCGTGAAGGCATGTTCTCTGACTACAAGATTCAGCTTGATATTTACTCAATGAGTTACCAAGGCCCAGGCGAGAGAATGATGGTTATTAACCAACTCTTGCAGCAAATGTACGCTCCGCTCCTGCCAATACTTCAGCAGCAGGGTGGAACGATCGACATGCAGGCGTTGACTGCGAAGTATGCACAGATGCTAAACCAGCCTTCGCTTTCTGAGATTGTCGTTTTCAATGAGCCTGTGCAAATGCCAGAGGCAGGACCGTCGCAAGAAGGACAAGGCAAATCACCTGTGTCAAACCGGACATACACAAGACGCAATGAGTCAGTCGGTAACAACTCTGGCGTCCCAGACATTCCTATTCCTCAACAAGCCGAGCCAAAAACATGAGCTACCCATTCATCGACGATGAAGGAAATGTCCACAACCTTGACTTTGAACAGATGATTGAGGCTAAGGACGGGTTCTACCAGCTTGACGATGGAACTTGGCTGCGACGAGTCAGGGGTGATTCTGTTCGGGCTCCCAAAGGTATTCGCCAAAGGACGGAAATCATTTCCGATTCAATGGGGTTTATAGAGAAGCAGTTGCCTGACATGCAGAAGCACCTCAAGCAGTCAGGGGTAAGGGGCGTTGAGTTCATAAGGGACAAGACTGAACCTAAGTTCTTTCAAGTTAAGTGCGACTCTCCGAATGTTTTGCAGAAGTATCTCAAGTCACGCCAGATGGCAGATTACAACACAAAAAACGGATCGGGAGCAATGCTTTCAGAGCAGCAACTTGCCGACGCAAAAGAATTGGTCTTGAGAAAATAGTTTCACATCGACCACATTTATGGCAAATCGTCTCTTTTTTATGTAACTCGGGAATAAATAAAAAATGGCAGAAGAAGAAATCCAACTTACCGATGACGAAATCGCGATCGCAGAAGAACCGATCAGTGGTGACGCTCCGGTTGTTGAGGAAGCGGTCAGTGAGCCAAAGGCTCAGGTCGCTGAGGACGAATCTTTGCCTGTCGATGAGTCTGTCGATGAGCCTGCTGACGACCCTGTTGATGAGCCTGTTAGCGAGAAAGTCGATCCCGAGGAAGCTGGGCTGACTGATTCTGATTACAAACTGGGCGAAAGCTACGGGCTGACAAAAGAAGAAGTTGACGACCTTGGCAGTAGGGAGTTGCTAGAGAAGTTTGGAAAGATTGCTGCTCGTCAGATCAGCGAGCCAAAGACCCCTAAGCAAGAGCCAGAGAAAAGCGACGATGAAGGCAAAGAGAGCGATGAGGATTCGCCCCCTGCTTGGGACTTGTCCAAGATCGACCTCGACGAATACGACGACGTAACAAAGAGTGCGTTTAACGCGATCGACAATTTGCAAAAAGAGATTGTTGGGCTTAAAGAGCAAAACAGTCGCCTAGAGTCAACTCACGACGATTCCGCCTTGAAGGAATTTGGCAGCGAACTTGACGCTCTTGATCCTGATTTTTTTGGGGTCCAGTACGGAAAGGGAAGCAAGGCTAAGAAGCTGGGCAAGGAGCAAATGGATCGACGCATGAAACTAGCGGAAGCGATCGACGTAATGACCGCTGGGTATTCGTCTCAAGGCAGGCCAATCCCCGATCTAAACACGCTCGTCAAGGACGCTGCCGCGATCACGTTCAGGGACAGGGTTGCAGAAGTAAGCAAGAAAGACGCAGTTGCCAAGCTCAAAAAACAAGCCGCGAGGCGTCAATCTTCGGGAAGCCGGTCAAGAAAGCCAGCAAAGCAAGCGACTCATTATGACGACGACGAGCTAGAGATTCAGAGAATCTTGTCAGAGACGGACGATGCGTACCAACGCATGATAGAAGAAAACTAACCATTGATATTTGCGCTCGGGAAATGCGTGTGCTTCCGGCTTGTGTCGGGGCAGCATGAATGGGGTCGCCCCACGGCGACCGTTACATTAGCCAAGAGGCAAGTAAAATGTCTGTGGGATTAACCCCTGACCAACTGGACGATTTCGTTCAGTTGACGCTCAAGAAGTTCCATCGGAACAAATGGACTGACATCTCCCTGCCGTACCAAAAGTACGTCGCAAGTCGATTCATGTCCAAGCAAAAAGTTGAAGAACGAGGCGGCGAGCAAATCTCGTGGCGCGTTCAAGTCAAAAACTCCGGTCTTGCTCGCAATACCGGAATGTTTGCGACTGACGTTACTGGCGTCGAGGATGTGATGATTTCTGCAAACGTCCCTTGGGCGATGCAGACCGTCAATTACTCCTACGACATTGACGAGCCTGAGTTTCAGAGTGATCGCGAGACGATCATCCGAATCTTGAAGGTTCGCGAGCATGATGCCATGAACAGCATGGCAGAATTGAACGAAGAAAACCTTTGGTCAGCACCGACAAGTTCTGCTGACAAGCGACCAATGGGAATCCCATTCTGGTTGCAAAAGGACACCAGCACTGATGGTGCGTTCAATGGTGGAAACCCAGGCGGTTTCTCAGGTGGCTCAGGTGGAATTGACAGTACCCAGTACCCTCGTTGGCGAAACTGGACTTTCGGTTACTCTGGATACACCGAAACCGACCTTATCAAGAAGGTCAAGAAAGCCTTGGTTTTCACTCACTTCATGCCGCCAGTTCCTCATCCGAACATGGCTCAAGGAAGCAGTGACTACGAGATTTTCACTACCTATATCGTTCAAGACGAACTTGAGCGAATTGCAGAGGGTCGCAATGACCGTCTTGGCAGCGACGTTGCTCGTTACATGAATCAGGTCACGATTGGTGGCGTTCCACTGTCTTGGGTTCCTTACTTGGAAAACAACGACACTTCAAACCCTCTTTATGGCATTAACTGGTCGGTGTTCCGTCCATTCGCCAAGAAGGGTTGCCAGATGCGACGAAGCAAGCCGAAGGTCAGTCCTTCGCAGCACAATGTTCGCACTGTCCACATTGACAACTGGTGCAACTATATGTGCGTCGATCGTCGTGCATGTTGGGTTGGATCGCAAGCGTAGCGTCCTTTGAGGCGTTACTTCAACAATCGCATACTTCAATTTGATTAGGACTTAAAAGGTCATGTTAAACTTACTTTCTCCCGCATTGTTCACGAACCATCGTGGTCAAAGCAAAGCGGACGCCCCTAGTAATCGCATTTGGTCGCGAATTAAGGGCGAAACCGTTTCTCCTGATGGGACGGCATCTGCCAAAGGAATTGTTAGCAATTTCCAAGGTGGCGGTGTTAGCGTAACGGCAGGCACAGGCGTCACTCCCGAAGGATACAAAGTATTCGGTGGGTCAGGCAGCGGTGGTGTTTCCCAAGCTGACGGAAGCGGGCTTCTGCTTACCGTTGCTGGAACCAACATTGAAGCCAATGTCATTTCCGGTGGTGGCGTCGGTGGTCTAGGCACTTTATCGCTTGACAGCACTCTCGCATTTGAGACTGATGTTAAGTTGACGCCTGGCTCGACAACCAATCTGGGTTTGCTTGCTGGTGTGATCGAGCCTGCTACTACTGGCGCGGGTGTTTTAATTAACACAAGCTGTTTGCCAAAAGAAGCGGCAGACTATGTTGGCTTTATTGTTAAAGCTGACAACACGATTGCCTTTGGATACAAAAAAACGGGCGATGCTACGCCAAGTTATGTTTCTGGTGTTTCTCAGGCAATCACCTCTGGCAGCAGCTACAAGCTGGGTTTCTTGATCGACTCCAACAGCAAAGATGAGCTTCTTAAAGTGTTCATCAACGGTGTTCAGGTCGGCCAGAAAACGCGAGCAGAGTTGCTTGCTGATGCCAAATGGCCTGATGACACGAACTTTGCTGCAATCGTTGCTGCTCAGGCGGTTAGCGGATCGAGTACGGTTGGTGTGCGGTTCGCTCACTGCGTGCAGGTCGGCTAATTTCCGGCGTAGAAAATACGCTGGTCCGAGGACTACGCTGATGGCGGCATGGCAATAGCTGTGCCGCCATCTTTTTTTGACTCGGGACAGGAAAGAACATTGATTCATCCAAGAAACGCAGACCAGATTGAACAAATGACAGGTCGCAGGGAGCAGCAGCTTCCAGCGGGATTTGATGATGAGTACATGGAGCAACTGCGAATGTTCCATCGCGTGAACAGCAGTGGAGGACCACTGCCGATCGAGCTATTGATTCTGATACTTCGCGAGTTTGAGATCGGTGGACCTACCGAGGAAATAAGGGAAGCGAACAAAACTCGCTGGGCTGAACAACCAAAGGGCGTCAAGGTTTTGCTGAACAAGGGCGGGTTTGACAAAAAGGCAATTTTTGTTGGCGTAATATCGGGCGGTACGATTGGTGTTCAGCTTGACGGAGAGGAACGGGTCATTGAAGTTCGCCCATCGACAGTAAAGCTCGATCGCTCGATTCCGTCTGACATAAACCAAGGCTCCCTTGTTGACGACTATACCGACACAGCGTCCGCCAAGCAGGTTGAACTGCTCGATGAATTGCCTATTCATTGGCAAGACATTAAACCGGCGCAGCCTGTTTCCGTTGACGGGAAGGCAGGTGCTTATGTGGGAAGTACACCAGACAACCCCGAAGAAGTTACGGTCGAGATCGACGGGTATTTTCACAGCGTTGACAAAGCTCAGGTAACTTTACAAAAAACTCCGAGGTAAGAGATGCAACGCCAAACAGCAATCAACAAAAAAGCCACGATATTCACAGAGCATGTGAATGGCGGGACAGGCCCAGCCGTCTTTACAAAAGCCGCTGACGCAGATGAGTTTTGGTGCGTCGGTCGCGTGGACTGGTCGTACAGCGGCGTCCCTTCTGGGGGCAGGCTGACAGTTGCTTATGCAGGAACAGCACTGTTGGAAATTGACATTGTGTATGCAGGGTGCGGTCACATTGACTTTACGTTTCCCGACTACCTGCACAACAACTTTGCAAAAAACGAAGCACTCACGGTCACGCTGGCTGACGGTGGAAGTACAACGCAAAAGATCACTGTCCGATACTGCTGAGAATGAGCTATGTCGCTAACGGTCGATTACAACGAAATCCAAAGGTCCGTAGCAAGACGGCTTGGCTACCCCATTGCCTCTGCAAACCGCAGCACTGACGAGCAGGACTCGATCAATGATGCCATACGGACTGGCTTGCGTTGGTTTTACTTTCCAACTGGCGAGATGACGCACGAATGGAGTTTCTTGGTGAAGCTCTATCAAGAAACTCTCGTTTCAGGCCAGAACTGGTATTTGTTGCCTGACGATTTTGAACGAGTAGCTTCGTCAGTGGACTCATCATTGACCGACCATCCTTTGACTGCAACGACCGAGGACAGCATAAGGCTAAGGATCGCAGGCGAGGGCTTGTCTGGTGGACCGGAGTATTGTGCGGTCAGGAACCGGCAGATCGAGGGAGACACAAGGTATGAATTTGGCGTTTACCCTACGCCAGATGCAGTAGGCACTCTTTCATTTTGGTACTTGTTTTCGCCAAGCATTATCTCGGAATCAAATCCTGAGCCTTTGGGTGGTGCTGTTCACGCTGACACGATCATGCTTGCTTGCCTTGCTGCCGCAGAAGCTCAGATGAATCCTGAGATGCTGGCTGGCGAGGGCGGTGTTCACTATCAACTGTTCAATGAAAAATTGGCTGCGGCTGTAATGTCAGATCGCATACAGCGGGGAGTGCAGTAATGGTTTGGCCGATTGCGGAAGCGGAATACGGAAATTACCACTGGCTTCGGAAGGAAGTGGCGGCAGCAATGCCTGACTATCCGAAAGATGCTGCGTTGCTGGATCACACCCAGCGGTCGATCATTGACTCGATCATTGAGGGTGGTCTGTATCGGTTTTACTTTCCACCCCCAGGCGAGTTTACTGTACCCGATGCAACAGAAGCTCAGAAAGAGCGTTTGCGTCGTGCGCCGCATAGCTGGTCGTTTCTCCAACTGCTGACTGAGATAACAACGGTTGCTACTCAATCCGAGTACGACCTTCCGACCGACTTTGGAAATTTTATTGGCGAACCAACGACTGCACGAACTGACAGCAATCGCCTCGCCATAGCTCAGGAGTCACACCTAAGACAGCTTATTGCATCAGAAGGTCGCACAGACAATCCGCAATACGTTGCCAAGAAGATCATCAGCGGTGAAGGTACAGCAAAGAGCCGTTGCTCTCTTTTACTTTACCCAGTGCCGACGACTGCCGAGGTTATTACTCTGCAATACTCGGTAGTGCCTGCACGACTGAGCAATGAAAGCCCTTGGCCTTTGGGTGGTATTGAACACGCACAGACGATACTTGCCTGCTGCCTTGCGGTAATGGAAGAACGCAACGGCGGCGAGGGACAGGTCTACAAAGCAAAGATGATGGAAACCATCGCTTCGTCAGTGATGCTTGACATTGAGTCAGCATCCAGTACGACCGAGGGTATCTGGCCTGACGACACTGATCCGTCGTTGCTTACGAGCAGGGGGCAGATACTCAAGCGAATTGGTGTCCACGTTGGGGCTGGTCCGAACAGCAAGGTTTGGACGGCATCTCAGGCTGCGAAGATCAAAGAGATATTTAAGGAAGGGATGCGTCTCGCCTGCAATCCGCCGCCTATTCCCGATATGCGTTACCCACATCAATGGGGCTGGCTCACGCCTTTAGCGTCAATCACGACGGTTGCAAATACGTCAACCTACGACCTTCCAGCCGACTACGCATATATCGAGGGACCGCTGACGCTACAGCCAAGTGATTACATGCTGTACCCACCGATCCAAATTCAAGGCGAGTTTCAGGTACGGAACTTGTTGCAGGAAAGTCAGGCGACAGGGCGACCGACGACAGCAGCAGTTCGCGTAAAAGCACCGCTTGATGACAACGATCCTACACGATACGAGCTTCTAGTTTGGCCTTTGCCTGATGGTGTTTACACACTTGACTATCGTTACCGAATCAATCCCGATGTTCTGTCATAAGCACAAGGTAGAGAAATGACAATCACATACGAACGTGACGTAAAGGAATTGGCCGACCAAGGGTTGACTGACGAACAGATTGCACAGCACTTGTCAGCAAAAACAGCAATAGCAATCAGTTGCAGTGATGCAAGGACTTTGCTTTTGGAAACGCAGGCTATTGTCATTGATCCAGTCACCGGAGGGCGAACTGGCCCGATCCTTGACTACTACCTGACCCTTGATGGTGAAGCAAAGCACTTGGTCGGATGGTTTATTTCGCATGTCCTTGGGAGTGGTGAATCTGTGGCGACAGACGAATACCCTCGGTCGGTCCAGTTTGACGGAGTAATTTCTTTGCTGCCTGTTGAATTGCAGTCAGTTGGCGAAGCTCTTGTCCAACTGGGAAGCGGCAAGCCACATGCCGGAACAACGATTGACGACGTTACGCAAGCTCGCGATGTCTATGATGCAGAGGTTGCACAGCAAGAGGCAGACCAGGCTGATGCTGCTGCAACTGCTTTGCAGCAAGTGAAGTTCAACGGCAAGATCGCTCAGTTCATTGGACCGTTGATTTCTTCAAACGACAGTGACGACAACAACTGGATCAACGCAATTCAGAACATTGCTACTACATGGAGTGAATGATGCCGCTCGGTGTAAATTTCCGAAACACTGCTGGCTACGCTACTGATCCAGCAGGTTTTGTTGCGCAAACAGATACGTCCTTGTACTCTCCTTCGCGTGGATACGGGTACATAAACAACGCTGGTGTAGGTACTCTCGACAGAAGCAACTCCATTCCCGACCAGCTTCGGGGGATGCACTACACTGCATCGCATGGCGCGTCGTTTCGGATGGACTTGCCCAATGGTGCAGGGAAATACAGGGTAAAGGCAGCGTTCAGCGATCCACTTTCACCCGAGTATCTTGCTTGGAGATTTTTTGACGGTGACAGTGGTGTAGAAATAGCTGTTTGCAAAAGTGGTCACACGAACACTTCGTATTATCAAACCATTCTTGGAAACTCACCTGCCTATGCTGATTTTGATGCAACCAAAGAAGATTACATCGAGCATGATTTTGCCTCAGATCACATTCTGGTGTTCAGAGATGTCTACATACAGAGCAACAACTGTCACATCAGTTCTCTCTGGGTTGACCCTGTTGGTCTTGGCGACGAGCAGCTTTGGTTGTGTCCTAGCATTTCCGATTTTGCGAATGACATAAGCCAGTACAACAGGTCTGTTACTTACCAAGGGTCGCTTGCAAGTGTCGGTGACACTAATCGCGGCGGATTCAGAGCGTATGACTTTGCTGGCAATGGAAGTATTCTTCTTTACGACAACGGAAGTTCGGGAGGTTTTGCGGATTTCCTCACATCCTCTGACTGGACAGTGAGTTTTTATGCGAAGCCTGCGTCCGCTTCTTCTTACGCTCAGAAGTGCGTTGTTGGAACGGAGTTGGCTACAGGTGGTGAGGGAACTTCATTTTGGGCAAACTGGGATTTCTCTGGCCGCGATTGGTCGCTGGCTTCCAATGTCAGCACTTCTGTTACGAAGAACGCCCCGTTTATAAATGATCCAGACCTTGATACTGAATGGAGGCACATTTGTTATCGCTGCACAGGCAATGTGATTAGTCTTTTTGTCGATGGTGTAAAAAGTTCGTCTACAGGGACATTCAATGACACTATATGCTCAAAGCAAACCACTTTAATTGTTGGCAGTATGCTAAGTGGATACTCTTTCGGAGGTTTGCTCGATGATGTTCGCTTGTTTAATCGCGGGATTTCCGACAGCGAAGCGATCCACTTATCCAGCCGCCGAGGTGTGCAGGGACCAATACAAGGTTTAGGTGGTGAAAGTCTTTGGATTTGCCCCAGCATTACAGATACAAAAGTCGATATTTCCGGCCACAATTTCACAGCAACGCTGAACGGAGGAATGTCCATAGTCAGCGACACCAACAATGGTGGTTCTAAGTGTTTTGAGTTTGACGGGTCTAACGATTATGTCAGCACTGACATGCAAGGCGAAGCATCGTTTTTCTCAAAGACGGGCAAATGGTCAGTTGCGGCATGGGTCAAATTTGATGACGGTTCCAGTGCCGCATCCCAGGGGATTATAGGTACGAGTGTTGGGAGCAGCGGCTTCGGCTTTAACCTGTGGATGAGCAGCTTGACAGAAGGGATGCGAGGTGATGTCTCTGACAATTCCTACCTGTGCAATCCGAGCGAAGGATCAGCGTGGCCCGATTCGGGCTGGCATCATGTTGCGTTCGTGTCCGATGGAACAACAGCTACTCTATATCGCGATGGTGCGTCAGTGGCTACACAAGCTCTTGCATCGCTTAACAGCGCGTGGGACCAACCAGTGTCGTATCCAGTTCTGTTTGGTGCTTACACCAGTGGTGGAAGTCTTGCAGGAGTAATGGATGGACGCATGGATGACATTCGCATATTCCGTCGTCCGTTGTCGCAAGCCGAGCTTACTAAACTGGCATCGCAGCGAGGTGTTTTAGGTAAAGCTAACCCCGAAGGACTTGGCGACGAAGCTGTTTGGCTTTCACCTACAAACACAGGAACCGTCGCGGATATTTCAAACAACGGTCAAGCGTATTTTGGAGGAAAAGAACAAGCAAAGTTTGTAAGTAACGCAGAAATAGTTGCCAGCACAGGCAGTGGAGGCAGTGAGGCATTTGAGTTTTCGTCGAGCGGAGAGCGTGTTAGCTTCGGTGAGAAAATCGGATTCCAACTCAACAAACCGTATTCAATTTCGTGCTGGCTAACACTCAACTCGACAGCGACTTATCAAAACATAATAGGGAAGTGCGAGACATCTGGAAATCAAGTTGGCTGGACATTGCAAATAGATGGCAATGTGCTGGAAATGGACGCACGCTCGCAATCTGGAACGTCGGTCAGAAACAGGTTGACAATCAGTAACGTATTAACTGCGGGAACGTGGCATCACGTTTTCGTTTCGTGGGATGGAAGCGACGGGAATGGTTGGCAGCTTTATGTCGATGGAGTCAAGCACACATGGACAGTGAACAACAACACCTTCGCAGCAAACAGCAACATGCTGACGGATGAACCATTCACGATAGGCGGCAGATCAACGTCCACGACTTCGCACAACGGCATGTTTGGAAAAATCGACGACTTCCGCAGCTACGCGAGAGTGCTTACCGCAGCAGAAGTTTCCCATCTCTCTCAATATCGCGGTGTAACTGGAAAGCCCCCGACGCAATCACGAGTGATTCACGAAGCACTTACCTACGTTCCGATGCAAGAGCAAGGAACGACGTTCTACTGTCAAAACACAAACATTGCAGGAACGCTTACAGACACAAACTCTACAGGTAGGCACGTTTCTGGTCCGACCGAGTTTTTAAGCAATGCGGTAAAGTTTGATGCGAGCAGGCAGCGAAGGATCGCTTTTGCTAGTGTTCCCTCCGGCCTTGGTGGGATGACAAAGTACACGGTGTCGGCTTGGGTAAAGGCTCAGATTTCTTCCACGACGAACCGATGCGTTGTTTCGTTTGAAGGAACTGCATCCTCTCGTAGCTATCGTTTGGACACGCATGTTTCAGCGAGTACGGCGAAGGGTCCGTCGCTCTATCATGGCGGCAGTCAAATCGTAAACCGCAACACACTCGACAACACAAACCAGTGGAAGCACGTTACCGTCACAGTTGATACAGCAACAGGAACGCGACAGTCGTACATAGACGGGCAACTTGACGATGAGCTAACAGGTTCGCCATACGCTGCTGTGTACGCGACGTTGAACTACTTTGCGGTTGGTGCGACGACCCACGGAGGCGTAGCAAACTACCATGATGCTGCAATAGCTGGCGTTGGCATCTGGGACAAAATTCTGTCACCAGTAGAAATCAATTCTCTCTACTCCGGCTACGGTCGCAAGCTGAAAGGCTTGCGTGATGAGAAGTTGTGGATCGTTCCAAGCAGGACCGGCGACCGCACCAATGTCATGTACCCTGCTCATGCTGACACTGAACTGAACGGATCGCTTTCAATCATCGACGACGTTGACGAAGGCGGCACGAAAGCGATTCAGTTCAACGACCAGTCAGGTACAAGCAATTACCTTGAGTGGGACGACAATACCGACTCTGATCCAGTGACCGTTGCGTTCTGGGTTAAAGCTCCGGCCTACAGTACATACGCTGTAACGGCGTTGATCGGAAAGTCTGGTAGCGGTAGCTTGCGTGCGCTTCTGGACACAAGTGGTTATGGAGCGGGAGGTACGCTGAATTTCTCCGGCGACTCTAATCCATACACGGGAACGGCGTGGTTTAACAATAGTTTTGGAAGCGCAACGTGGCATCATGTTGCTATGGTTCGTGATTACCAAAGCAGCACAAAGTTCTATGTGGATGGAACGCTGGTTCACACCGGAAGCGCAGACGACACTACTGCTGGTGACTGGGACGCAGCCGAGTATTTCATCGGGGTGGATAAATCGACAAACGCAGCAGACAACAACCTTTACGCAGACATTGATGATCTTCGTGTAATTGACGGCGCGGCAACTTCCGGCGAGATAGCTCACCTTGCTCAGTACCGTGGAGTGCTTGGTGGTCCGTACATTGAGTGCGAAGCTGGCGAGTTTAATGTTACGGGAAACAATGCAAATCTTCGGATTCCAGTAAGAATGACGGCTAGTGCAGCTACGTTCACGCTGGCAGGACAAGTCGCACACGGGAATTGGATTCCAGCGGGTCTTGGGACGGAGTTGATGTGGGTCTGTCCAACCTACACTGGCGACCGAAGCAACTTAGCACCAAGCCAAAACGCGACGACCA
>Ga0316202_10001241_pt1 | contig 20742 bp, 21 predicted proteins | sample 3monrhotite_MG_FD_204934 | JGI IMG/M metagenome (GOLD analysis project Ga0316202, IMG submission 204934) | Microbial mat bacterial communities from mineral coupon in-situ incubated in ocean water Damariscotta River, Maine, United States -... | ecosystem: Environmental > Aquatic > Marine >... | reverse complement strand
ACCTTTATTGAGAAGGCAGAACGAGACTATGCTAGGGCGCAAGAAATTTTAGCCAAGACGTATGTTGAATGGGAGAAAAGCTTATCAACATCCTAATATTAGATATAGAAACTGCACCTAATCTGGCGCACACATGGGGTTTATACGATCAGTCAGTCGCTTTAAATCAGATAGTGAAGCCCAGTTACACGTTATGTTGGGCTGCCAAGTGGTTAGGTAAGAAGAAAGTATTCTTTAGGGATCATAAAGAAAAGGCATTCGTAAAAGATATATACGAATTACTTACGGAAGCTGATGCGGTGGTGCATTATAACGGTTCTAAATTCGATATTCCTATTTTAAACAAGGACTTCGTTAATCAAGGATTACCACCACCTGCCCCTTTTAAGGAGATTGATTTACTAAAGACAGTTAGAAGAAGATTTAGAATGCCTAGTAATAAGTTAGAGTATGTATGTAATTTTTTAGAAATTGGAAACAAACTCAAACATCAAGGGCATGATTTATGGACGGCTTATATGGCAGGTGATAAGAAAGCCATGCAGAAAATGAAGAGGTATAATATACATGACATTACCCTAACGGAGCAATTGTATATGAGACTTCTTCCATGGATACCCAATCACCCCACAGATAGCCCTACAAACGCTTGTCCTGTATGTGGTGGTCATCATTTACAGCGTAGAGGTACTATTAGAAGGTTAGCAGGATTGTACGCAAGGTATCAATGCCAAGACTGTGGAAAATGGAGTCAAGGTACTGAGAAGCTAGAAAAGCTTGTTATAACACACAAAGGGATATAAAATGGATGAAAGACTTAAACAAATGGTGGAAAGATTTATGGTTTCCTGCTATAAATCTTTGGAATGCACCACATAGGGTAGAGACTATTATGCCACTCACACACGAAGAAATTAAAGCAAGATTGAAGATGTTAGATGAGATTTCACTCTTAGAGATATTAGAAATATCTTCAGAGGATATAGTAGAAAAGTTCTCTGAAAAAATTGAGAGGAGGGGAGATTATTTTATTAAGGATTTAGAAGATGAGGAGTGGGATGATGAGTAAATTAACTAAAAAAGAAAGGGAAGCAGATGAATTAAATTGGCTTCTTGCTGACCAACATCAAGTAGGGGGAGATCATTACTTAACTGAGATACAGCCTTGGGATTTTATAATAGCAAACAACTTAGCATTCCTAGAGGGAAATATAATTAAGTATATTTGTCGTTATAAAAACAAGGGTGGTGTTGAAGATTTATACAAAGCAGATCATTACCTTAAAAAGTTGATTGAAACTGAGGAGAAATAATGACTATGATGGGTAGTATTGGGAATATATTAGTAACCACGCAGGTTCTCATTGTTAGTCTAGCTGTAGTAATAGTGGCTATAGGTGGATTACTAACAGTATTAGAGTGGATTGCAACAGATAAAAAATAAAATTTAAGGATAATATGAAAAAAGTGAACAAGTTAGGAACGTATGAACAGATTATTCATATCACAAAGTATGCTAGGTATTTAGAAGAGAATAAACGTAGAGAGTCTTGGGAAGAAACCATTACTAGGTTCATGGACTACATGACTACGAGAGTAGACCTTGATGGTAGGTATAAGGAGCTACACAAGGCTTTATTGAATCAGGACATAGTACCCTCTATGAGACTCCTTATGACGGCAGGAGTGGCTTGTGAGAGGGATAATATTGCAGCATTTAACTGTGCATACACCTCTATATCCAGTAAACGGGTGTTTAGCGAAATCTTATACATACTAATGAACGGAACTGGTATTGGGTTCTCTAATGAGCGTAAGAAAATAGATCTGTTACCACCTGTACCTAAAGAATTAACATGGTCGGATGATGTAATTGTAGTGGCAGATAGTAAGAAGGGTTGGGCAGTAGCCTTTAGGAAGTTGATGAGTTCGCTATGGGAAGGTGATATTCCTAATGTTGATTACTCTAAGATCAGACCTGCGGGAGCAAGGCTTAAAACATTTGGTGGTCGTGCTTCTGGCCCACTTCCATTACAAAATCTATTTACATTTGTAACAGAAACATTTAAGGGGGCTAAAGGACGTAAGCTGAATAGTCTAGAAGTACATGATATTATATGTATGATTGGTGATATTGTTGTTGTTGGTGGCGTTAGGCGAAGTGCATTGATTGGCTTATCTAATCTAACTGACCACAGAATGCGTGATGCTAAGACAGGTCAATGGTATCTACCAGTACAAGACGGCGGAAATCCACATAGGATGTTAGCTAATAATTCAGTATGTTATACGGAGCAACCTGATGCTAAAACTTTTTTGGAAGAATGGCTCAGTCTCGTTAAGTCGGGGTCTGGAGAGAGAGGGATCTTTAACCGCATTGCTGCACAAAATCAAGCCTCTCGTTGGGGAAGACGTAGTGCTGATCTTGATTACGGATGCAATCCATGCTCAGAAATTATACTACGAGATAAACAATTCTGTAACCTTACAGAAGTTGTTGTTAGACAATCAGATACATATAATGAACTCAAGAAGAAGATTGAACTGGCAACAATACTTGGAACATATCAATCAACCCTTACGGATTTCAAGTTCTTATCCGAAGAATGGAAGAAGAACACAGACGAAGAAAGGCTGCTAGGAGTTAGCCTGACAGGTATTATGGATAGCCCGTTACTGAATGGGGCTAAAGATGCGGTGCTACAACATAGGGAATTGGTACGAGGACTACCTACATTACTACAGGAGTTAAGGGATCATGCTAGGAAGGTTAATATTAAATGGGCTGAGAGACTTAACATACCTGTGTCTACTGCTATTACTTGCGTTAAGCCTTCTGGGACTGTTTCTCAGTTGTGTAACTCTGCTAGTGGGATTCATGCTAGGTTTGCCCCTTACTACATACGTCGTATTCAGTTAGATAAAAAAGATCCTGTATGTCAATTCTTATTAGACAATGGATTTCCTCTAGTTGATTATGAAGCCAAGAAGGAAACGACAATGGTAGCAAGTTTCCCTATGAAAGCACCCGTAGGTGCGGTATGTCGGGGTACTCAAACAGCGATAGAACAGATGGAATTGTGGTTAATGTATCAAGATCATTGGTGCGAACATAAGCCTAGTTGTACTGTGTACGTGAAGGAACATGAATGGGTAGAGGTAGGTGCATGGGTCTGGAAGAATTTTGATCGCATCTCAGGCATTAGTTTCTTACCACATTCTGACCATGTATATCAACAAGCACCTTATGAGGACATTACGGAAGAACAATACGAGGAAATGCTTTCTAAAATGCCTAAAGGAATTGATTGGAGTGCTATGATTGAGGATAAGGATAATACAGAAGCATCACAAACCCTTGCTTGCGTGGCAGGGGCTTGTGAGATCTAAAATAGATACTGAATGTATCCTTGAATGCCTTCTGAATGAGGAAGGGAATGCGTGTGTTAGTTGTGGGCGAACTCTACAGGAGATAAGAGATGATGGAATTAGAGCAAGAGACGAACTTCAATCTAGAATTAAAGAAACAACTGATGCTTCTAGCAGCCCAGTTAAGAGATCTAGATGATGCTAATTTGGAAGAAGGAGTAATACTAAAGATAGAATATCCTGATGTACCTAATCTGTATTTTCAGATAGTGGTACAGGAGTTAGATGAGGATTCGGTATTTGAAGTTGAACTAGATAAGAGGGTACATTGATATGAAACTTGCAATAATAGGCAGTCGGTCAGTTAAAGAAGAACAAATGGTGTGGGAAGCAATACATACTTTTGTTACAAAACACTCAGTTGAGGGAGTTCCCATTACCCTTATTTCAGGTGGTGCAGAGGGAATAGATGGGTTCGCTAAGTCTTATGCTAGTAAATGGAGTATGGATCACGTAGAGTTCATTCCATACTTTAAGCTAGACAGGGCTTCTAATTACTCTGCTAGACATTTCTTTATCCGTAATAAACAAATCATTGACAACGCGGATAGGGTGTTAGCAATATGGGACGGGGTTTCCAAGGGGACTGAGCATGGTATTAAATATTCTCAGAAGACAGGGAAACAAGTTATGGTTATAAAAAGGAATGTAACTTAATCCCCACCCCTACGTTTCATCATATAGCTTTCTAGTTTAGCAAAGCGATCTTGTATTTCTTTATGATGTTGGAGTGCTTCACTTTTAAAGGAGTTAATAGCTTCTTTAAAGGTGAGTGCGCTAACATATTCTTCTGCAATTTTCAACTCTAATATAGCAAGTTTATCACAAGTAATTCTACCTTGCGCTCTACACTCTGTAATCTTTACTAATAAGAATCTACCAAACCATAGCCCTACTGCTACTAATAGTCCTGCTGCTGCTACTAATAATTCAAAAAGCCACTCGGCATGATTTGCGTGTTCCATTATTATTATTTTCCTTTTTCTGTTCTATTTACAATTACACCAATAGCAAATGTAGCAGCTAGATCACTATCTTTTAATAAAAGGTCTGACATCTCGTCTTCAGTTAATTTAGATAGATACTTGACTGCTGATACAGATCCTTTTTTATATTTCTTATTAAAAGCTTTTCTAAATTCTTTTCCAAATATTGCAGAAGAATTTTTTAGTAAACTGAGAGCTGTATCTGGCTCAACTTGCCAATAAGATCTTGCTTTTCCTTCACCGCCTCCCTCTAACTTTTGTATTTTTGTGATATATGCGGATTCTATTTGACCAATAGCAGATCCAAACTGTATTAATTGTTCTTTGGTATATCCTTTATCCCCCTTAAAAATACTAGCAGCTATTTCAATAGAATTTTTAGCTTTTGGAGGAACTGTATATTTTTTATTTAAAGCTTCGGCTGCTCTTTTATTCTTTATAGGGTCGTTAGTTGTTTGGTAGAGTATAGCCCAATCCTTTACTATTTTTTCATTAGAGAAAACTACGCCTAATTGCTTTTCCCCCTTTTCTAAGTAGATAGATTTACCTGCATCAATGCGATCTAATGCGTGTCTCTGGGCTTTCTCTTCTATTTCTTGAGGCAATGGTTTTCCTGTCCTAACTGACTCAAGAATTGCTTTCATATCTTCTTCTGTAGTGTAGGCATTAATTGAGGGAACATCAACTATCTTACCATCTATTTCTACACCAACGGTATATTCAGTTACTTGAACTTCCTCTCCATTATCCCTTGTTACAGTATGCTTCCCTGCTATAAATCCATCACCTTTGTCTCCTTGAGTTGGATCATTCCTAACCCCATACCCTAAGTCTTTATTGTTATTTTTAACATAGATAGAAGTAGCAGTTTTAGACACTTCTTTCGCATTAGCAGAAGGAATTACAGCATTTAATGCCCCCTCTGCTACCTGCTTAACATCCTCAATAGCTTCATTAGCTATCATTTCAGGAAGAGATTCTTCTTTAGCTATAACGTCCTCAGAGGGATCTTTTTTTTTTCGTTAGGCTCTTCTTCAAAGGTATTATAGTTTTGTTTCTGTTCGTCTGCTAGGGCTGTATCTGTCTTCTTAGGAGGTATTGGATTGTCCTTGCTATTGTATAAGGCACTCTGCTTCTCTGCCCTGTCTCTTCCTACCTGATCTGTTTGTTCTGTTTCTAATTCAAGTACTGGCATATTATTATCAAATATCTTATCAATCTTAGCACTATTCATTTCGTATCCATTGATATTGGCTAATGCTTTACGAGTATTTCTAACTCTGCCAGATAGTTTAGCAGTTAAAGCACGTACTGCCCCGCTATCTCCAGTGAAAGAAAGATTACCATTCTCATAGGAGACATTTACTTGCGCCCCATTACTTCGCCATCTATTGAGATCCTTTGTCATATTGGATTGATAGATTCCCAATGCCTCTGAGAGTACCTTAGTAGCTGCTGCCTTACTCTTCTCATCTAAATGTTTACCTGCATTAGCATATTTAGCACTTGCATAGTTTTCTATTAAATTGTCTAATCTTATAACGCCTTCCGCAGGAGTAGGGCTTTGATCTAATGTTCTGACTTGTTGCATAACTGTTCTATTTGCTAACTCAGTTGTAGTCTTGTGATCCTCAGGAGACATATCCGCATCTAATCTTGATATAGCTGATGATCCTACAGTATCTAATGCTTGTGCTGCTTCAGGGGTATTAGCTAAGACACTATTTTGCACTGATGCATTAGCATCCATTATGTTTCCAATATGGCTGACGTATTTTGCAAATACTTCTGGATACCTAGCTAGTAGATTTGCCGGCCCTGCCGTTTTCACCAATTCATTTAGGGCAGCTTGCATGGTTGGATGCCTTCCATATAAGGCAGTTAATGCTTTATCAGTTAAATGTTTAGCGGTAGCTGCCGAGGTTTGTAGAGCTTCTCTTACATCCGCTCCATTATTAACTGAAATAAAATCATTAGCTATAAGTTTTAGTCTATCAACCGCTTCGGTATGAAATCTTAGCATCCTCGCATTACCATGCATATCTTCAGTTTCTTTAAAATAAGTATCTTTTAACCCTCTAATATTCTCTTTCAGCTTGATTAGTTCTTTTTTAATTAGAGTAGCATCATCACCTGCTGCCTTAAAACCGGCGTGAGTTTTCTTTATTAATTGTTTTTCTTCTTCTGATCTAGTTACTTCTATAGCTGAATCTGTTCCATCAGCCTTAGGTGCTAGAAGTTTCTCAACCTTCATATCTACAGCCATTTTTTTGTTATCAATTATTCGTTTAACTGTTTCTGCTGAGTGTACAATTTCATTATGTTGGTTGTTCCGTTGTCTTATTAGCTCATAATCAACTTCGCCATCATACGTATAGGGAAGACCTTTATTCCATGTCAAATATGAAGTTCTTTCTGCTGTTAATATCTTCTCTCTTTGAGATAATGCACTTTTCTTTGCAGCTTTATCAAGATCAACTTGATCCTGTACACCTGCTATTGCCCATAATTTTTTAGTATTGTTAAGTATTTCATCTGACAATGTTGGGTGTCTAGCAATAGCTTCTCTAGTAATCCTTGTGCTATTGGCTACAAATTGCTCGGCAGACATACGCCCTTGTGTCTTCGCAGCAGCTAGACGGGTTATAGCTTTAGCGGTATTAGCAGAAGCAATGTTAATGGTGTCAATAATCTGTTGTCCCTTTCCCTCTACATTATCATTAGTAGCATTAGCCCACATTCTTTCTTCAGTGTTGGTAGCAACATCAAAGTCTTCTTGTGCCTCCCTCTCATTTTCAAATTGATCTAGGTAAGCATTTATATTAGCAGAGTGTTCCTGATCTATCTTAGCGAGGTCATATCCATCTTTAAATTCTTTAGCATGACCAATACCTTTAGCTACCCCTCCGCCTATTGCTGCGTATGATCTACCTGCCAGTTCACCATAGGCATGAGTATTTACCACTCCTTGTTGAGTGGCATCAGCAGCACTTGTATTTGATTTGGATAGTTTAGTGTCTCTAAAGTCTGCCGGAGCAGCTTGCCTGTCTTTATATCTCATAGTCCGTCCTTATTTTTCCATAGTCTATAGAACTCTTTGATCTTTGGATTCTTGCTATCTGCTACCAACATTTCTAACTTCTTCATGTTCCCATTGATCTCGTCACTATTAGATTTCCACAACTCTGCTAACAATGAGTCTTGTCCCGATTGCGCCCTTTTCAAATCTCTATTTAATACTGCATTCATAATTCTATATTCTGCGTCAGGACTAAGCATTCCGCCTTTATTAATAACAGTAAATAACGAAGACATAGAATGCATCCGGCGAGAAACTTCTTTAGGATCTTTACCGATAATCTTAGATATGTTTACCCATTGCTTAGAAATATTTTCAATAATATCTCTTTCTACTTGCTTTTGTTCCATAATGGTCAGTACACCATCCCATAAATCTATTTCTTTGTTAGTACGGAAGCCAAGCATTTTAGCAAAGGCTTCTGTGGCTGTAATTGTTACCCCTAAATCATTACCATTGGCATCAATGATTCTATTAGTACTTGCCATTAACAGACCTTTAGTAATGTTCTTATACCCCGAACCTAGTAGAGCAACTTCGTTTATAGCACGACCAAGCAACTCAGGACTACTTATATCTTGTACGTGGAACATAGATTGTATATTATTTACTGTTGTACCCATACTACCTGCAATAGAAACTATAGGGAATCTGGGATTGCTCCTTTGATTTCCATTAAATAACTTAAACCACTCTACTGCTGTACCTATGTATGGTAATCCATATTCATGGTAAGGCGATAGTGATTCTGATATAGAGAGATCCGTTACTCCCTTTCCTTCTTGGTCGAACAAGAAAGACATTGCACCATTAACAGTATACTCCATTACACCATGCTCAAGTACCCGACGGGTTTCTGGTGAATTATCAAACAATGGTTCACTTTCAAACAGATCATAAGTGTGGGCTAGTAAGGCTGCTGCCGGTAATCCTGCATGGAAACCATAAGCGGTTAGCCTTGCTGCTGCAAGTTTAGCCCTTAATTTTGGAGTCATTATTGTGGCATTTGATTGTATTGTATTCATTGTAAGTTTATGACCAATAGCCATAAACTGAAGCATTACAGATGCAGAACCACGTTGATAAGGAAGGCTTCCTGCCCTACTCATACCCCCTGCTAACCTTACACCCTCAAGTGCTATTATTTCTTGATTTCTTTGTGTTCTCCAATCTAATTTAGGATTCTGTTGTTGCCACAAGGACTTAGCTTGATACCACATACCAAGCCTATTAGTCATTTCTCCTGCATCAAACCCCGCCTTCCTAGCTAACCCTACTCCTTTACTAAATGGATCATGTATCATTCTTCCCGTCTTCTGCCATCCAGATTCCATAAGCATTCTTTGTGAATCATTAGCTACATCCCTAACCAATTCATTTCTATCAAGAGAATCTAATAGTCCAGATTTCTTGAGTGCTGCGAAATCTTCCATTAATTCTTTTTTAGACAAACCAGATAACTTATTTTCTGTCAATATGTCCACTACTTTTGCATTTGGATGATGAAATTCATCCATTGTAGTAATCATAAATCTCATTGCTTGTGCTTTCTTAAAACTAACATCTGCTGAGTTAGGGGCTACTACCCACATTTCCCTTACTTGAGCCGGTTGTATAATATGCTGTCTAGGCACATTCAAATGAATATATAATACTGAACCCAATGACTTAGGTGTTGTAGTTAATAAATTTCCTTTATCCCCAAGTCTTCTTAATAGATCTGGTATATCTCTCTTGGCATTTTTAGATAGAAATTTAGCATCCCATGTCTCAAATACATCTGCCGTACCATGAAAGAATGATTCCCAATTGAAATCACCATAAGTTTTCAATTGTTTTTGATTGGAATAATAATCAAAGTTTCTTAATGCTTCTTTAACTAGCTTTTCTTTTGCTAATGATGGTTCACCCTTCATTTTTATGTGTGTACGACTAGATGGGAATACACCATCTACTAATTCACCATACCTATCCATGAAACTCTTTTGAACTGCTATATCCCAATGAGTAAATGCTTCTGTCTGAGCAAGACTATCTATAGATCTTTGCATAGATACAAATCTATCTTCATATCTTGCTTCCCCATTCAAACTCTGTAGCCTTTTATCTCCCCTATGCTTGGACTCTTTAAGGGCTGCTCCATTAACCTCCATTGCTTCTGCTATTTGGTCTACTCTATGCATACGTTCCCTACGTGGAGTAAATACCATGTCAGGATTGTCTGCCTTTAATTGAATAGCAATTTCTTCTGCTTCCGCCCATGTCCTTGCAGCAGCAGGGGTTGTTTTTAATTTTTTATATAAGATGTCTTGATCTATTACCTTATGTCCATTAATATGAGAACTTGCAGGATGCATATCGACATATATATTTTCTTTAGAATGCCGAGGCGACCACCCTTCAACTTTTGGTAATGTAACAGCAGGTAGATGATGAAGTCTAGTGGTATCACCAACCACTCCAAATTCAAAGGACTCGCCCTTGCCTCCTAGTGATTCATAGGGCTTAACTATAGTCTTCCCTTCCTTTTCAAATTTAGCCTTATTGTATTTAATCTTTGTATCTGTTGCATAATCCCATACATAAGTTCCATCCTTATCTAACGCTACTAACTCTTTAGTATCAATCTTGTCAGTGGCTAGTCCTATTGCCTTACCTTCATTCTTAGCATATACCCCCCTAAAACCGGCAGCTTCTTTAGCTTGACGATCTTGTCTAGCCGTAAAGTTATACATCTGATCTATAACTCGCCTCCATTTCGCCCAAGTAACTGCTACAGCTTCTATCTCTGCTCTTTTTAGGTGGGGGTACATCTTTTTAAGTTCTATTAATGTAAAATTATCTTTGCCTAACTCTTCTGCTTCTCTAATAAGTTTATCAAATTCTACTTTATGTTTAAGACCACGAACTGTACTATGAAATTCTCTAGCAAATGTATTTTTAATTAAAGCTTTACGTTCAATGGAGCGAAATGCACCCCCTTCCATTTTCTGATGTCTACCTGTAGGGAATAGGAAATCACCTAACCTACTTCTAGATATACCAGTGAAATCCATTCCAAGTACCTTAACATTCTCTACACCAAGAGTACCAACTGATAGTGGATCATATTCAAACTTCCATTCGTGAGCAATAACCCACCCACCATCTTTCGTTAAAAGTCCTAATTGACCATCCTTTTTAAGCCCACTACTTTCAATAGACTTTTCTAATTTTTTCATAGCCTGATGTGCGCCGGCCTCAGTCTTATATACCCCACCACTACGAGGTGTATATACATCTTGACCTGCCGAAAAATCAGCATTTACCATACTATTAGGTTGGTTGTATTTAGGCCCACCTATATCCGCACGTACTTCTTCTACTCTTTTTACATTTGCCCTTCTTAAATCTGCATCCTGTAAAAAAGCATCATAACGAGTATTCTCAAACAATTCTTTTATTTCTTCATCTGATCTAGCTGTCCATGTATTTAATTCTGATGCTGTATCTGGTTGCAAAGGTGTTTCATTTCCATCTACCATCTTGTATGTCTTTGGATTAATCCAATCATGTACATAAGCTGCAACAGTTTTACCACCTGTTTTAACATTAGCTTTCTTACTATTTCCCGTTCCTACTATTTCCGCAGCATCTTTTGCTGCTTCCTTAGTATTTCCAAACTTTTCAGCTTCAGCTACGCTAGATGGAGGTACACCAATGTCATCATCGAAGTCTGTTCTGCCTACTTTATTCCGTCTACCTAGTACTACTCCTATAGTTGCACCCATTAAACCATTAACAGTTAAATTAGTAGTACTAAACTGTTCTTGCTGAAGTTCTGGATAAGGCTCTAGAATAACATTCTGGGTGGCAACACTTACTTCACCTATAGCCATTTCACCTGCACCATTTATCATCATACGGTTTAAAACCATTGTTGATCTTATTATTGGTAGTGCAAATTCTGCTGCGGTTAATGAACCCCTCATCAATGCTGCATCATGGGCGATTTCTTCTTCGACTCCTTCTGCCTTTAATTCTTGGTAATGAGATGCATAATCAATTGAACCACCAGTTCCACCCGCAGCAGCTAAAGATATTAATAACCCGCCACCAAAGAAAGGAGTAGCTAAACCTGCTGCTATTCCTCCACCTAATAGTGGTATAACCTCACCAACACCTGTAGCTATAGAGCTACCTGTACCCTTCCTCATTACACGATTTCGTTCCTCTATTCCGTCGAGGATCTCTTGTTCAGTTACATCCAATCCTAAGTGTTTACCTACTTTAAGGGCAGTTAAATTAACCCCAATCATTATCTCATCCCATGTATCTTCACCTATCTCCTTAATTTCGGCTTCCCTTATGTTTCTTTTAAGTTGTTTCTTAAGCCTATCTACGTTTTCAAGTACATTTTCTTGTGTAGCAATTTCTGCTAGAGAATAGCCTTTCTTAGGCTGAGTAATCTTATTAATATATCTATCTTTTAATGTGGTTGGTAATAATCCAGTATTTAAGTATGTTTGTAATACTGTTTTTCGGAATCTAGGACTCATTGATGGATCAGATATAATGCTTTCAACAGCCATTTGATCTGTCTCTTGTTCACTCTCGGCAGCGATCTCTAAAGCTTCATCCTCTAGATCACTTCTTCCCTCAACAATGAGTTGGTTAGATGATTCATTAAAAGCTTGCTCTGCTTCCTCTCCCTCAAGTCCAATCTCTTCAGTAGCATAGAAAGAAATTTCTTTGGCTTCTACTTGGTCTTTAGGGGATAAGGGTTGTTCTGCCGGAGGAGGCAGAGATACATCTCCACCTAGAAATGGTTTCTCTGTATTCTCGTCTGGTATTTCATAATCAGTAGAAATTCCAATAGAAGTTACTTCTCCTTCAACGGCCTCCGCTTCAGCAGCTATAAATGGATCTGGGGCTGCCTCTGGAAACTCTTCAGGGGCAAGACCTTGTTCGTCAAATGTAGCATCCTCTACTGGAATAGGTTCTTCAGTACTAGGAACTATTTCTTCTTGAGTTACCATAGACTAAGCAAACCCACCGCTACTTGCAAAACCACTACTACCTGCATAAGCATTAGCCCCTGCTAATCCACCACCTGCCGTTGCTCCTGCTGCTAGTCCTCCACCTCCGGCTGCTCCTGCACCCATCGCACCAAAGCCACCTGCAAATGATATAGCTGCATCTCCTATTCCACCAATACCTTTCATCATACCCGCAAATGCAGCTTGTTTAGCACCAATGCGATTGTATTTAGACAATGCATCTGCTGATTGTTGACTTAATGCTGATAGGCGATCACCAAATCCTTCAAATTGATTAAGCATACCTGTGTTCTGTCCATACTGAGAGGCAATACTACCAGTAGCACCCATAGCAGAGGATGTTCCACTATACCTAGCTCCTGCATTAACAGCACCTTGAATGATTTGCGCCCGTTTAATTCTAGCCTCTCGTAAAGAGGCAACCTTTTCTCTTTGAACTTTAAGAGCATTCTTCTTTTTGTCTACGCGATTAGCTTCTCTTTCGGCAGCTTCTTTAATGCGTAACTGTTTAGCTTGCTTCTTAGCAGCACTTGCTCCACTTATTCCACTTACTAATGATGTTATTGCTGACATTTTATATGTCCTCCCTAATGATACTATATATTAATGAATCTTCCATCTTCCCTCCATACAGGAAACTCTTTCTTAAAATTCCTTCATAGCTCATTCCACAATCCTTTGCTACCTTTATTGCTAACCTATTATGTTTAGGTAGCAATGCATAAATATGATGTAACTCTGGTATGTCTCTAAATCCTTTTAAGATTGCTTGTCTAGCAAATTGAGAAGTATATCCTCTTTCCATCTTCATTACATCCGTTAGATGTACTTGATATGAATTAAGAGAAATAGGGACAGCTAAAATTTGTCCTATAACTAAATCCCCCTTCTTCATATCGAGGAATATTGGTAGATGAAGCTGTGGCCCTTCTCTACGTTCCAGTGAAAACATTAAGGTCTTGCAGGTGCTTCCATTAGTACCGCCCAACCTAGTAGCTTCATATCTTTCCCTGCCTCAGACTCAATTCGCAATGAGAGTGCTTTACCATTTCCTCTTAATTTACTTTTCGTTACAATTACATTCTTACCATAATCAAATGTATCTGATGCACCTGTAGGAATGTAATTTCTCTTATATCTGTATGTTTGGAAAGCTGTACCCCACTTACCACTATTGATACTATCTGCCCAATCCCATTGTGCTTGTACCAAACAACCTGATGGATTGTCAGGCATTAAAGCCAAACCTACTTCAGTAAAACCATCTTCTGTTCTATCAAAGTACATGAATAGATAAGGGATATATTTCTTCCTCATTAAATCACCAAATATATCATATCCTGTTATAAGATAACTAGAATAATCTACTCCCGCAGTATTTTCTGTATACCAATCTAGGAAGGAAGTATTACTATATCTTCCTATTGTAATGTCTGTACCTGCTGATACTAGAAAAGCATAAGTAGTTCTTCGGTTTGATCTAAGAGATGTTGTAACAGTAACTCCTACAGTGGCAGCTAGTACCACATCTGTTCCTACAATAACATCTTCAGTACTATCAGTAGCCGTAAATCTAGGCAAGACAATATAATCTGCTATAAAAGGACTTCCACTTGCCAGTGGACTAATTGTATTAGGATAGAAAGCTTTTAATGTTAAATCAAGTACAAGTTCTCTATTATATTTATTTATGTAATTATCAGTAGCATAATCTTCTGTATCATTATATAACCATCTAATCCTATTTTCTTGTTCTTCATACATCCCTATTGCATTTTGTATTGCTACATTAGATATGCCATTATAAAAACTTTGTACAGTAGTTAAGGATATTGATTCAGATTGATACCTACCAGTAGTACTTTCTTGTGATAATAAAAAGACTCCTGATCTTGACCAGTAAGCTACTGATCCATTTACTTCCACAATACTTCTAGGACTCTCTGTACCGATAGAAGATATTTTAGATACTTGGAATGAGGTAGCTTTAAATCCACCTGTATCACCAAATATTTCCCACACACCATTCTCTGCGAATACTAATAGAGAACCTTTGGTAGAAATTAGTTTAACTACTTTAGAAATGTCTGGAATTTGAATAGTCCCACCATCAGTATCAATTACATCATTAATATCTTCTGAGGTTGGATCAGCAGCAGTATAGCACTTAGCTAAAGCACTAGTAGCCGATGCCACTTGGGTAAAGAATATAAATCCTGAGTAGTAGGGGGACTCTGAATCTCCAGTAGTGATTGAAGAGGTTACACCTGAATAGAATACTCTACCAGCATAGGTAGCAACTGTTGTTATATTGCCATTCTCTTTATCTGTAGGTAGTGCTGCAATGCCACTCTCAGTTACTCTAGAAGCTCCTCTATGTAAAGCATCAATAACAAATCTACCTTTAGGGGCAGGAGCATTATCCGTGGAAGCCCTATCCATAAATGTTGGATTATATTTTTCAAATGTAGCGGAATCTGTAGTGTCTGCCTCTTTACCTAGAGTCCATACATCTGCATTACTAGGGTACTCACCGAGGGTTGTAAATGTACAATTGATTGCATCTGAACCACAAGTAGATACAATCTTTGGAGACCATCCTTGATTTCTTAAATTATAGAAATGTTCATCCGAAAGGGTCGTAGGTCTCTCATCAAAATCAAGTCCATCAGAAATACCCCATGTATCTCTAATCTTTAGAGTAAGGGCGGTTTGGGACACTACATCTGTTACACTATTATAAGTTAGTAATATAGGATCATCTATATCAGCAGAAACCAGTACAACATTATTATTAATAGTTGTAACCTGTATATCTGAATTAGCAAGCCCTGTTATTGTTAAAGAATTACCACTATTAAGATATTCAGTAGTAGGAGATACATTTAATAAATTAATAAACCAAAGTTTATTAAAAGATCGTATAATACCTACCATTTTAGATGTATCACCATCAGGACTATTCCAACGGTGAAGACTTTGTCTTGATCCTGCTAATACAGTTTCAGTAAGTCCCGTAGCTTTCTTCACATAGTTAGTTTCATAGTCTACTCCTAATCTACGCAAACGCTTACCCGTCCGTTCTAGGACAAAGTTGTCTTCATCTACAGAGGCACTTTCTGGAAAGGTTAAAGCAGTCGCTTCAGTAATTAACCCTCTGACAAAGTTATTATGTTGTTTCTCTGAACTAGCCTTTGCCATGACTACTTATCTATTTCCAATCCTTTTACTGCTTCTTTTTTAGCTCTCCACATATTAAATGCTTTCTTAGCCATATCTTCTGCCGTAAATAATCCCTGTAATTCTTGGGGAATTTCTCCACCACTATTCCATTTAAAAGCTAGTAAAGGCGATTTAGGATCTACGCCCAAGTGAAGTTCTTTTCCTGCTGCTGTTGTGTACATTAACATTAGTATTTTTTCCCCTTTCTTCCAAAACCTGCGAAGTCAATTCCATTACTTACTCTGAATGCCTCTTGAGACATCCTTCTTCTTTGAATCTGAGATTGTGCTGCTGCAATTGGATTATCACTTTGTTTTAATATTACAAAACTTGCAGTCTTTGCATCAGCTAAAAGATAGCTAAATGCTTGTGATGGTAAATCAGGAGTAAAAGTATTAGTAGCAGACCATGTAGGCTGTACTTTACCAAAACATTGTGATTTACTTTGTTGCATATTAGTAGTATCTATAGCTGAATCATAAGAATCAAAGATTAAATACTCATCATCAAATGATGTATAAAAAGTAGGAGCAGCATCATTTTTAATATTTAGAGAAACTCCAGTAGCATCTGTAACAACATCTACAGTTGCATCATCACTTTGCCTAACTGCTATTAAATCTACAAATTCTTTAGGAGTTTTATATTTTATATCTATATATTTATCAAATGTATCTGCTGCTGTCTTAGTATTATATTTAACCCATTCAATGTCAATAGCATTATCTGGTATTTTCATGTGAGTAGGTCTAGCAGCAGTAGCAGCCTCTAGTCGGATAAACTTTTTTAATTGAGGCCAATCTTTCCCATCAATTAGATTATAGTATGATGTTTTTATTATTTGAGCTACTTGTGTACTTTCTACAGTATCAGAAATATCTGATACATTATCTGAATCTAAATCAGATAATATGTCCTGTGTTAGTTCTAGTAACGTCATTGAAGGCATTAGGCTGTCCTACGAAGAATAACAGTTATAGTACAAGCGGTAGCAGTTGTGTTACTTCCTGTAACCACAAAATTTACTGCTTGATTTGCTGTTAAAGTATTAGCACCACTTGGGGATACTGTGTCTACATCACCCGCAGCACTACCTGATTGAGTAATAGTTATAACACCACTTGTTACTGCCGTTGTACCTATTCTAGCTGTTATTGTGCAATCAGCAGTAGCAAAAGCATTATCAATTACACTTGTAATCGTAGTGATTGTTCCTGCATAAGGTGTAGCTAAGTAATAAGTTTGGTTTGCAACAATATCTGGAATAGTTACATTAAGAGCAAACTCTTGGAATTTCCATGTTCCTGTCCCTGAGTTAGCATGAAGGGTCTGATTTGAAGTAGCAGCAGACACTCCTTTAGCCTCATGTAATTCAGCATTAGTAATATTTTTATGTTCTATTGTCATAAGTTTTAGACTTTATTAAGAAAAAAGGGAGGGCTTTTATACCCTCCCTTTAATTTACATCAATGAATATTATTCATTCCCATTAAGCAGCAGGAACGTCTAAGTATTCAACAATGATTTGCGCTCTACCTGCGGTAAATGTACCTGTAGCTACGACTTGTAGTTGACCTACTGCATCTAGTTTGCCCATAACAGCATTACCAGAGTTAGTACCGCCATGAGTAGAAGATTTCAATGCAGCTACAACTTCAGTAGCATCAATTTCTGCTAATACAAGAGCATCCCACAGTTTATCTTCACCTGTGCCGATAGCCGAAGCATCAGTTTCCACGAAATCAATATCATAGCTTGTGCCACCTGCGAAAGCAGTAATAACTTGAAAATATGCTTCAGTTATATATGTATTTGCAGGTAAACGCAATACCATTTTATTGGTAGCATCACTGACAGGAAGATCACTATAGTCAAAAGTCCATACCGCTTTTTTGGCAGGGCCTTGAGAAGGAATTACACCGCCAAACTTCTTGTCGGTACTCCTTGGCCCATAATGATTTTCTACGTTTCTAATTAAATTTGTCTCGAATCCCATAATAATCTCCTTTTAGTAGTTAGTAGGGTGAGTAGCAATAGCGATCAAAGTATCTGTTCGCTGAACACCTAACCCAAAACGTGAAGTTACTTGGAAATTATCACCGCGATTATTTGGATCGCGCCAACCTTCTGTACGTGGTTGTCTGCGCCATGCGTGCATAACTGGCTTGCAGTTGTCATCTGCAACACACATTGCAACATTCATAACATCCCCAATTTCCGCAGTATCGTTAGCTAGATTGTAACTAGAAGCATTTAGTGCTTCAGTAGCAGTCTTTACTGGTAGGAAGTTACTTGTCCAAATATCAAACCCGAATATATTTTTAACAAACTTATGTTCCTTAGAAAAACCTTCAGTAATAATACCTTCAAAATGAGGGTTATTACTTACGTTTGTCAAGTTACTAAGACTGTTAAAAGTTGCTTCTACAACTGGATCAACAATCATAATACGACCATTGGCAGGAACTCCTGCTTTATCCATAGATAGTTTAGCAGCGATAATGTCATCCATCGTCATTACGCGAGTAGTTGCTGATGCGCCACCTGCAACCCAACGATGAGGCTGTCCATTAACCAAATTAATATCAGCATTGGTTTGTCCAGTTCCACTTTCACTACCTGCTACCGCCAAGAAACGAGTTTCATGGTTTACTGCTAATGCCCTAGTAGATTCTACTGCTCTCATACTCATAAGAGCTTCTACTTGCGCCCCATCTTCCCTAAGTTCATCAGATACACGCCAAGCATCAGCTTTGTAATCTGTGATTGAGAGAGTAAGGGTATTGTTATCGATTGCATTGAAATCAAGTGGTGTATCTTCTGCACCATCTTGGATCGTTACAGTACCGATTGTTTTAATGTTTAAAGTCGTTCCACTCCCGAAATCCGTCACATCACGCCACAATCCGTCAGGAAGGGCAAATGTTTGTAGATTATCAAGAATAAACTGACTATACTGTTCTGCTTCAATAAAAGCAGATGAGTTACTTGTCAATTGAGACATAAAATATTTCCTTTAAGTTAATTTAAACCAAGATTCTTTTTAGCTTTTTGTCCTGCAATTGCCCAAGCTGTCTTAACGTCTTTAGTATCAAAACTTTTTACTTTAGAATTAAGATCTCCTGTAGGCTCTGCTTGATACGCTTGTGTATTAACAGACCCCATAGTAGGAGAAACATCAGTTTGTCTATGTTCAAATCCTGCCATTTTAAAAACAGCAGTAGGTGAATTGGCAGCAATTATATTCAAATCAGCTACAGTAAGACCAGAATCAGTGGCGAGTTGGTTATAAACTTCCTCACCTTTAGTACCATATTGCTTTATAAATCTTTGTGCTACGGTTCTATTATTCTGAGCCTTTACTTTACTTTGCTCTATTTTGGTTAACTCTTGATTAACCATCGTAGAAATGTGTTCTTGATTTACTTCTGCTCTAGGAGTTGTCTCCCCTGTTGCTTGGGTAGATCTCAATTCATCGACAAGTTCTCTAGTTGTTTTTTGTCCTTCCAATGTTTGCTTTAATGAAGCGTTTTCTGCTTCAATAGTTGCAATATGATTCTGGGCAGGTTCTATAGAAGCATAAGCTGCTTCAACTGTTGAGTACTTCTTCCCTTCCCCTACTAGTCCCTGCAATTCAGTCGGAATTACTGGTGTGGTTGGAGTATCTAATACTGGTGCTTCTGCTACTTTCTCTTCAGGTTTGTCACCTTCAAATATTGTTTCTTCGCTCACTTTTAGTTCCCTTTGTCAGGTAAAAAATTAAGTAACCTTTCAATGCGTTTTAAATCGCCTAATAGAAAGGATTGTTGTTCTGCCCATGATGGACTTGAAAAACTTTCTTCGGAGATCATCTTTCGATAAGAGGTGGCTTTTTCTTCTTCTAAATATTTTCTTAGGATATTTACCACATCCTGCTTCGACATCTTTCCCCAATCTTCTTCATTTACACGTAAAAATTTATTCATACTTTTATTCTTACCCCCATATTATACCATAGTTTAAGCTAAAAGTCAAGAGAAATCTTATTTATTTTAGCCTAATAACTCTTCTTCTACTGGCTGTGCTTGTTCTAGTTCAAGATCACCTTGAGCTTGTTGTGCTTGACCAGAGGTTTCTTTCTGTTCTTGTACCGCAATGTTTGGACTAATTAACTGGAATTTCTCTAATCCCATTGCTTCTTCAAGCATTTTAGCCAAAGCTATTGAGGATACATGGGGAGCTATTACTCCTGCTATTGGGCCATTAAAGATACCCATAACATTCTGAATCAATTGACTTCTAGCTGCAAAGTGCCTAGAACCCATTGGCATAATTTTACCTTTAGCTGTAATATCTGATTTTTCTATCTCTATAAACTCTACTACACCAATATCATCATCCATAACACGAATAAGGTCTGATGAATCTAGATTTCTCTTAGAAATCTCTAACATTTTATTTAATGCCTTCTCTAGAAATCTATTTTCAAACTTATTAGTTTTGTTTAGGAAGATTCGTTGGGCTGCATTATCTAGTTTTTCTACTTCAAAAGCTGTCTTCTCACCTGCGGTTCTAATTCCTAGGGCATTCTTAGGGCTACCTGCTAGTTCTTCCATAGTACCCATCAATCCACCAATCTCATTATTAGTTGCTAAAGCTTGTGGATTAAGGTTAAGCATTTGTACAGCACCATCTTCAGGTAAATGTACAATGCCTTTAGGTTGCCACGAAAAAGGCTCTACTGCCCCTTTAAGAGCTATCATAGGAAATACACTTAAATCAAATGCATCTGCTTTAAGATTCTCTAAATGATCTAGTCTATATTGCAATCCTACTAGATTATCTAATGGCCCCATTGCCCATAGGTTATCAGGACGTTCTCTCCATCCAACATGAACCATATCATCTCTGCCAATCCAACTAGGATTAGGAATGCTGCGTAGAGTAAACTGCCTGTCTATAACTGTAATAACTACATTTTCTTTTAGTTCATCACTATCTTGATCGT